>Ga0209698_10006039_pt1 | contig 12934 bp, 8 predicted proteins | sample LitLauG_LLR_2012_FD_187203 | JGI IMG/M metagenome (GOLD analysis project Ga0209698, IMG submission 187203) | Freshwater sediment microbial communities from Pennsylvania, USA - Little Laurel Run_MetaG_LLR_2012 (SPAdes) (version 2) | ecosystem: Environmental > Aquatic > Freshwater > Creek >...
TCGATATCTGGAAAAGGCGCCGTTGCCGTATTGGCTGGTAGTGGCCAGCTATCACTTGTTTGGCATCAATGAATTCTCAACGCGCCTGCCCATGGCGATCTCCGTGCTTGTGCTCGGCGTGCTGGCGCTTGTGTGGAACCGCCGGGCTTTTGGCGAGCGCGCTGGAATCTATTCAGCCCTCTTCGTCTACACGGCCGCGGGCGTTTTTTTATTCACGCGAATCCTGATTCCCGACGTTTTGCTCAGTGTGCTGATCGCAGCCTCCTTGTACTTCTTTTTGACTGCTCTCGAATCTCACGCGGATCCGTGGCGCTGGTATGCCGGATACTCTTGCATGGCCTTGGGAGTTTTGACGAAAGGGTTGATCGCGCTCGCATTCCCGGGAGGTGCCGCTTTCATATACCTGGCGGCTACCGGGGAGTGGCGACGCTGGCGCGAGTTCCGCTTGGTTTCCGGCTTCGCGCTGTTTTTGGTGATTGCGGCTCCCTGGCACATTTTGGCTGGTCTGCGCAACACCGGCGGGCCGAGCGGCCACGGCTTCTTCTGGTTCTACTTTGTCAACGAACATTTCCTCAGGTTTCTCGGAAAACGCTATCCGCGCGACTACAACAAGCTCCCTTGGGCACTCTACTGGTCTCTGCATCTGGTTTGGCTGTTTCCCTGGAGCCTGTATCTGCCCGCGGCGATTCGAACCATAATCGATGTACGGAAACAACGGCGCGATGACTTTTCCGCGCGTACGCGACTGCTTTGCTGGATCTTGGGCGGCCTCATTCTCGTCTTCTTCGCCATTTCGACCAATCAGGAGTACTACACACTCCCCGCTTATCTTCCCTTGTTGATGCTGGTCGCAGACGGAATGGCGCGATGCGAGCGGAGTGATACCCGTGACGGAGTTCGCAAGGGCTGGCTTCGAATCTCTTCGGGAACGCTGGGGGTGGTAGGTGTTGCGGCTGCGATCGTTCTGCTCACTCTTCTGTGGGAATCGCGACATCTTCCGTTTGAACCGGACATCGGCAATGTGCTCGCGAAGCACAACATGGACACCGATACGCTATCTACATCCCATATGCTGGATCTGAGTTATGAGTCCTTTGCGGCGTTACGTCTGCCCGCCGCTCTTGCGGTTGTGACGTTGTTGATAGCGCCTCCTCTGGCTTTCCGGCTCAGAATTCAGCGACGGCATTATGCCTCTACATGGGCAACCGCTTTGGGAATGGCTTTATTTCTCGTCGCTGCGCATATCGCCTTGGGACGATTCGGACCGTATCTTTCGTCGAGGGACTTGGCGCAAAAGATCGCTGCTCAGGAGCGTCCGGGAGATTCCGTCATGATCTACGGCGATCAGGCGTTCGGCTCATCGCTCTTGTTCTATCTGCACACCCCCATAAAACTGGTCGAGGGACGGACCACGTCAATGTGGTTCGGCTCGACCTTTCCTGATGCTCCGCAGATTTATCTCACCAATGCTGATCTGCAGCGGGATTGGAGCGGTAGCAATCGTATCTTCCTTTTCGTGCCTCCGCATCTCAAGGCCAAAGTCGATGCTCTCCTGCCCAACCGTATCGTGGTGGCAGAGGAATCTGGAAAGTACGTGTACAGCAACAGGCCGTAGCGAAAATTCGCGTAGAATCTGAACTCTCTGTGGGAGACTGACAAACAAACATGAATCTGAAACGAATGCGTGTGTCTATGACGGCGCTGCTGATCGCATTCTGTGCGCCAGTGATCGGCATTTTGGAAGCCCAGCCACTTGTGCTTGTTCCGAGGCCTCAGGCTGGCGCCACCGCCCCGAAGAAGGCCGAAGATCAGTTCAAGAACATACAGGTGCTCAAGGGCATTCCTGCCGAGCAGGTATTCCCAACCATGCAGTTCATTACGGCGTCTCTAGGAGTTGAGTGCGAGTTCTGCCATGTTCAGAATGCCTTCGAAAAAGACGACAAGAAGCCGAAGCAGACGGCGCGGAAGATGATGGAGATGATGTTCGCCGTCAACAAAGACAATTTCGGCGGCCATCGCGAAGTGACTTGCTACTCCTGCCACCGCGGAAGCGCCCATCCAGCCGCCATTCCGGCGGTAATGGCTGATGAGCCGGCTCACAACGCCAGGGAGCCGCATCGGATGGAATCGGAGTCAAAGTCGGCTGAGGCGAAAAGCAGTGAAGGTCCAACCGCCGAGCAATTGCTGGACAAATATGTGCAAGCCGTGGGTGGCACGAGCGCGATCGACAAAGTCAGCAGTCGCGTCATGAAAGGCACGATCGACTTCGGCGGCATGTCGCTTCCGATTGACATCTACGCGAAAGACCCACTTAATCGCATCTCGTTCACTCACATGCGAGACGGCGAAAATGTCACCGCATTTAACGGCCATGAGGGGTGGCTGGGGATGACCGGCCGCCCGTTGCGAGAAATGCAGGGCAGCGATCTGGATGGCGCGGCGATCGATGCTGACCTCCACCTGGCCACTCACTTGAAGCAGATGTTCAGGGAAACACGGACCGAAGGAACTGAGAAAATCGGCGATCATGATGCTTGCGTCGTAGTGGGACAACGGGAAGGCAAGCCGCCGATTCGCCTGTTTTTCGACAAGCAATCAGGATTGCTCGTCCGGCTCGTACGATTCGGCGAAACGGCGCTGGGCTGGCTCCCGACTCAAATCGATTATGCCGACTATCGCGACGTGGACGGAGTGAAGGTCCCGTACCGCTGGACGCTGGCTCGCCCGAGTGGGCGGTTCACAATTCAGGTGAACGAGTTGAAGCAGAATGTTCCTGTGGACGATGCCAAATTCGCCAAGCCCGCGAGTCCAGAGCCGCGCAAGGAACCGGCAAAGTAGTCGAAACCATTAAATTCACTCGTGACTGTGACCACGTCGAACAGCCCTCGTCGGTCGCAGTGACTGCGTTTTGCGCCGCTGCTCTAATTGTGACGTCGACTTCCGCCTCCCGACTTGAGCTTTACTGCGCGGGCGAAGCGCGAATTCAATAACAAAACCTGATAGGGACGATAAATAGTTTCGATTTCCGGGAAGGTATGGCGGACGTTACAGTGAGGCGTCGTCGAATGGCGTGCAACGACGCGACTCCGGTCCACGGGAGAACATTCCTACAGTGTCCATGCGAGAAAGGCTGATCGCCGCTGCGGTGACAGCTGTCTTGATTCTGATGTTCGCGCAGGTGGTCTGCGCACAAGCGAGTGGAGTAAATCCAAGCCCGTCGACCGATACCGCGGCGCGGCTGGCCAAACTCGAGCAACAGACGGCCGAAGCCAAGAGTTCTGCCGACAATGCCTGGATGCTGACCAGCGCAGCTCTGGTTCTCATGATGACCGGCCCGGGATTAGCCCTGTTTTACAGCGGCCTCGTGCGCAAAAAGAACGTGCTCGGCACCATGATGCAGAGCTTCGCCTTGATGGCGGTGATAACGGTCTTATGGGGTTTGTTCAGCTATAGCCTGGCGTTTGGATCTGGCAACAGCTTCATCGGAAGTTTCCACAACCTCTTCTTGAACGGTGTAGGATCTGCGCCCGATCCTGATTACGCCGGCACAATCCCGGCGCAGACTTTCATGGTTTATCAACTGATGTTCGCGATCATCACGCCGGGCTTGATCGCGGGCGCATTCGCCGAGCGCATGAAGTTCAGCGCGATGCTCGTGTTTATGGTCTTGTGGTCCATCATCGTGTATGACCCGATGGCGCACATGGTTTGGGGCAAAGGAGGCCTCCTGAATGCATCGCTGGGCGGGCGTTTCCCGACCCTGGATTTTGCCGGCGGCACGGTGGTTCACGTCACATCGGGAGTCTCGGCCCTCGTCTGCGCGTTGTACTTGGGCAAACGGGTGGGATACCCCAAGCAATCTATGCCGCCGCATAGCGTTGTGCTCAGCTTCATCGGCGCGTGTCTGCTATGGGTGGGATGGTTCGGATTCAACGCTGGTAGCGCCCTGGCATCAGGCAGCCTTGCCACGAGCGCATTCGTAGCCACGCATTTCGCCGCCGCCGCGGCGGCTTTGGGATGGGCTGGGGCGGAATGGATCCGCAACGGTAAGCCGAGTGTGCTTGGCGGAATTTCTGGTTCGGTGGCAGGACTCGTGGCGATCACCCCTGCGGCGGGATTCGTGAAGCCCATGCCCGCGCTCCTCATTGGTCTCATCGCCGGCGTTTTCTGCTACTGGATGGTAGCCACGGTCAAAGCCAAGTTTGGTTATGACGATTCGCTAGACGCCTTCGGCGTTCACGGCGCGGGCGGCACGTTGGGGGCCTTATTGACAGGCATTTTTGCAGTCAGTGCGGTCAACCCGATCTTTAAAGATGCGCAGGCCAATACTCTGGCGTCTGGTGTGTTCGAAGGAAATGCGCATCAGTTGTTGAATCAGGCGATCGGTGTAGCCATTGCATGGGGCATCGCCATCGTGGGGACTCTCGCGATCTTGAAAGTGGTGGATTTGACCATTGGCCTCCGAGTTTCCGAGGAGGAAGAACTGCAGGGCCTGGATCTCTCCCAGCACGGAGAAGAGGGGTACTATTGGGAAACGCCTGCTTGAGGGTTTGGCAGAGTCTCGCCGCCCAGAACTGAAGGCGGCGAGCAGATTCGAAGACAGGACTCGCAAATATCATGACAAAGGTCGAAGCGGTTATACAGAACTCGAAGCTGGACGCGGTCAAAACTGCGTTGCAGGAAATCGGTGTCGAAGGCATGACCGTGCTTGAAGTCCGCGGTCACGGACGCCAGAAGGGGCATACAGAGGTCTACCGCGGGCGCGAGTATAGCGTGGATCTCATCCCCAAGACCAAGCTCGAGATGGTCCTGGCCGACGCCCTGGTCGAGAAAGCGGTGCAGGCCATTCTGGGAGCGGCACGCACTGGCAAAATCGGAGATGGCAAGATCTTTTTGTCGCGCGTCGATGAGGCCATCCGCATCCGCAATGACGAGCGCGGGGAAGGGGCCCTCTAGACGTCGCGTCCGCTTGAGCGGTGCAGGGATTCTTGCCGGGTCATGTAGGGACAGCCGCCTCGGCTGTCCAGGAGTCGGCTCAGCACCCGGCGGCAGGCGCTGCAGGGTGAATCTTTCATGATGGCAGCGTCCTCATTGATCGGCGAACTCCGGGGTTCTATCAACGACGAATCAGCGCGCATCCAGCGCGAATTTGAGGCCGCTGGAGACGGGCGCGCGTGCGTCTCCCAGCGTACGCGCATGGTGGAAGACATTCTCGCCAGGCTGTGGCGCGATATTGTTTCCTCCGACGAATCCCGCCCCCCTAATCTCACGCTTGTCGCCACCGGAGGTTTTGGCCGGGGCTGGCTGTTTCCTTTTTCCGATATCGATCTCCTGTTCCTTTTCAATGACCGGGATGCAGAACAAGTCTTCAAAGATCCCGTCCGGCGCTTCTCGCAGGAGCTGTGGGACCTCCGGCTGAAATTGAGTCCGGCTTCGCGCTCGCTCTCCGAGTGCGAACGCTACGACCCCAACAATACCGAGTTCACCATCTCCCTGCTCGATTGCCGCTACTTGGCGGGAGATCGCGACCTGTTCCGCAAGCTCCACGACAAAGTGATTCCCAAGCTGGTCATGAGGGAGTCGAAGGTTTTGCTGCAAGGCCTGGCCGAAGTGACGCGCGAGCGCCACGCGAAACATGGGATGACTCTTTACCACCTTGAGCCGAATCTGAAGGAGGCTCCCGGTGGTCTGCGCGACTGCAATGTCGCCAACTGGCTCGCTCTGATTTCCGCCATGGACAAGCTGCATGACTGGCCCGAGGCCAGTTCGCTGCGTCCGCCGGTTCGCAAGCACCTTGATTCCGCTCTTGATTTTTTGATGTCGGCACGATGTTTTCTTCACTTCCGCCACGGGCGGGATGACAACACGCTGAGCTGGGAAGCGCAGGATGAGGCAGCCGCACGCAAAATCGGAGCGCCGGGTGATGAGGAACTTTCGGCGGCCGATTGGATGCGAATCTATTTTGGGCATGCGCGTGCCGTGCAACGCACCGTCACGCAGTTGCTGGAAGAGATTCCTGAAGCATGGTCGGCACTCTATCGCCAGGTGCAAAGTTGGCGGTCCCGGCTTGCTACGGCTGACTTCTCCGTCGTCGACGGACTTATCTTCCTGCAACAGCCATCCGCCCTGCAGGATCCCGAGGTGTTGCTCCGGCTGTTTCACTTCATGGCGCACCATGGATTGAAGCTGAGCGCTACTACGGAATACCGCATCGAACAAGCCCTTCCGGCGCTCGCCTCGACCCCGCCGCGGGGGGCGGAACTATGGCTGTATCTGCAGGAGACACTGTTGCAACCCTATGCCGCCGATGCTCTGCGGGCGATGCACTCGTTGCGGCTGCTTACCCTGCTGCTGCCTGAGTTGAAGGTGATCGACTCGCTCGTCGTGCGGGATTTCTATCATCGCTTCACCGTAGATGAGCATTCGTTTCTCGCGATCGAGTCCCTGCATCGGCTGAAGACGTCGCAATCGGAATGGGATAAGCGCTACGCCGAATTGCTGGGCGAACTCGAGGACCCGGAATTGCTCTACCTTGCTCTCTTACTCCACGACACTGGAAAAGGAGTAGCCAATGGCAATCACGTCCAGGCCAGTTTGGAAATTGCCAATCAAGCCATGGACCGGCTCGACGTTGATCCGAAGGAACGTGCTGAGGTGTTGTTTCTGATCGCAAATCATCTGGAGTTGTCGGCGGCGCTGCGGCGTGACATTTTTGATCACGGAACCGTTGCTGCCTTCGCAGAGAAAATGGGAACCCCCGAGCGCTTGAAGATGCTCGCTCTTCTCACGTATGCGGATATCAAGGCGGTGAATCCTGAGGCGCTGACTCCCTGGAAGGCGGAGAACGTCTGGCAACTCTACATGGCCGCCGACAATTACCTGAACCGCAGCGCCGATCAGCGGGTGCACACCGAGGTCAATGACGAGAAGCTGGCGCGATTGCGTTCACTCGCGCCCGTTACCGGCAGCAAATTCAAGGCATTCCTGGAAGGGTTTCCGCAGAGATATCTCCTCGTGCATACGGCTGAAGAGGTGATGCGCCACATGCAAATGGCCGAGGAACTCGGAAATGATCCGGTGCTGGTGGATCTGAAACGCGGCCGGCATTGGTACGACCTGACACTGGTCACGAAGGACCGTCCATTCCTCTTTGCCACTCTTTCGGGTGTTCTGGCTGCCTGGGGGATGAACATTGTCAAAGCCAACGCATTCTCGAATGCTGCCGGGGTCGTTGTCGATACGTTCCACTTCACCGATCGCTTCCGCACCCTTGAACTGAATCTCTCCGAGTGGGCACGATTCAAGAACAGCGTCGTTAGCGTAATGCTGGGCGAGGCTGATCTCGAGAAGATGCTGCGGGACCGGCAGCGATCGGAAAAGGGTACGATCGCCAAAGTGAAAGTGGAGACAAAGATCGAATTCGACGATTCGTCCTCAACGACTACGACACTGGTTCAGGTGATCGCCCAGGACCGCCCGCGCCTGCTGCACCGGATTGCGTCGTGTCTGTCCGAGCAGAAGTGCAATATCGAGATCGCCCTCATCGATACCGAGGGGCAGATGGCGATTGACACGTTCTATCTAACCTCCGGAGGGAAAAAGCTCAAACCGGAGCACCAGAAGCAGGTGGAGAAGGCCCTTCTCGGCGAGTTGAAGGGCGAATAAGGGGGGAAATAAAAAAAGGTATGGCTTTCACGCCATACCCTTTAACGTCGACCGGCGCCGGTCTATTTAGCCGAAAACTTGAACACCGTCGTCTGATGGAACTTCTCTCCCGGCTTCAGGATTGTGCTCGGGAAATCCGGATGGTTCGGCGAATCCGGGTAGTGTTGCGTCTCCAGGCAGAAGCCGTAGCGCCGCTTGTAGACATGCGCTTCCTTGCCCGTGACCGAGCCGTCGAGAAAGTTGCCGGTATAGAACTGAACCGCCGGTTGAGTCGTTGAAACCTCGAGTACACGGCCGGTTGTAGGTTCGTAGACGCGCGCCGCCAAGCTAAGGCCCGCCCCTTTACGGTTCAGAACGAAATTGTGGTCGTACCCGTGCCCGAGGACCATCTGCTCATATGAGTCTTCAATGCGGGCGCCAATTTTGGTCGACGTGGTGAAGTCGAACGGCGTGCCTTTGACCGCGCGGAGTTCGCCAGTAGGAATCAGGTTCTTGTCGACTGGAGTGAATTTATCGGCATTGATCATGATTTCATGATCCAGAATGTCGCCATTCCCTTCACCCTTTAGATTGAAATAACTGTGCTGGCTCACGTTGATCGGAGTGGCCTTGTCCGCTGTGGCCTCGTAGTCGACGACGAGTTCGTTTGAGTCCGTCAGAGTATAGGTGACTGTGACCTTAAGATTGCCCGGAAATCCTTCCTCTCCGTCTTTACTGAGGTACGTGAAGGCGACGCCGTTCTTTCCCTTTAGAGGCTGGCCATCCCATAGAACCTTGTCGAACGTCCTGGTAGTGCCCCCGTGTAACGTATTCGGCCCGTCATTCTTTGGCAACGTGTAAGTCTTCCCATCGAGCGTGAATGTTCCGTTGGCGATGCGGTTTGCGTAGCGTCCCACAATCGCGCCCAGGAACGGCGGATTCGGCATGTAGCCTTCGGCCTTTTCGTGGCCGAGAACGATGTCCGCAAGTTGCCCTTTGCGGTCAGGTACGCGAAGCGACAGGATGATACCACCATAATTCATGGCGTGGACTTCAACACCGTGAGAATTGGTCAGCGTGTACAAGATGACGGGCCTCCCGTCCCGGGTGCCGAAGTCTTGTTGCTGGACTCCGGATTTCTGTTTTGAAGAAGGTTGTGCGAACAGCAACCCGCCGATGGCGGCGATGAAAACAAGAGCGTTCGTATGCGACATGCGTCTCGGGATCATGGCGAAGAGTGTACTACGGGAAAGACGGTTTGTGATGTGCGTGAATGCCCCACGATTACGTCAGTGCGCGACTCGATTCAAGTTCATACCGACATGCGTCGCACAGCCGGTTCTCGCGCAGGTCGATCCACTCTACCGAGTGAGACGATGCCATGGCACATTGATAGTCCTGGCAATGACGAAGGTGAAGCGTGTGCCCGAGTTCGTGAATGGCTTCCTTCAACAATCGCTCTCTCAACAATGACTCATCTTGATCCAAACCATAAAACTCCTGCCGCAGCCGAAACGTCGACACCACGGCGCACGGTCCGCCCATCTGTGCCTCTCCGAACACATACTTCAAAATCGGGATGTAGAGATCGACCTCGGCCACGGCCAGAAAGCGCCAGTCCTTCGGCCGAACCAGGTTCTGCATGCGCTGCAGGATTTCGGAAGAGTGAAACTGCTGGCGTTCGGCGTGGTAAGACGGCGTCGGATCGAGAGTAAGGGGAAAGATCTCACAGCGAACAGGCAGTCTCTTGGGAATCGCCGCACGCAGGTCCTCCAGCAGGGAAGCCGGAATTGTTCCGACCGGGAGCAGATGGACGAGGTTCATTGAGGCCGGCCTGCGCCGATGCTAGTTTCTGCTTTCCGCGGCAGCACGAGTCCAGCCGTAACGCTTCAGCTTGTGGTGCAGCGTGACCCGGTCAATATCAAGCACTTCAGCGGCCCGGCTCTGGTTATAGCCGCATTCCTCCAGCACGCGAAGAATGTGTGCGCGCTCGATTTCATCCAGGCTCTTACCCGTGGCGCCCGGCGTGGCGGTGCTCTGTTGCTTGAAGATGAAGTCCTGTTCGCGCAGTTCGGGTTCCTGCGCAACCACCATCGCGCGCTCGACCGCATTCTCGAGTTCGCGAACATTCCCCATCCACGGCTGCTGCAGCAGCAGATTCATCGCCGTCGGAGCAACTCGCGTAATGTGCTTGTTCATCGCCAGAACAAATTTGCGCACGAAATGTTCAACCAGCAGAGGAATATCTTCTCGTCGCTCGCGCAATGGCGGCAGCTCGATATGGAATACGTTTAACCGATAAAACAGATCGGGACGAAACGTGCCTTCTTCGATCATCGCTTCAAGATTCTTATTCGTAGCTGCGACACAACGGAAGTCGACTTTGATGACCTGATTGCCCCCCACTCGCGTAATCTCACGCTCCTGCAGGACTCGCAAGAGATCGGTCTGCGTTTTCAAACTGATGTCGCCGATCTCGTCGAGAAATACCGTACCGCCCTCGGCAATTTCGAATTTCCCTTTCTTCCTGTATTGCGCGCCCGTAAATGCGCCTTTCTCATGGCCGAACAGTTCGCTTTCAAGCAGTGTTTCGGTTAATGCGCCGCAATGAATCGCCACGAGAGGGTGAAAGCGGCGCATGCTGGCGGCGTGAATGCCGCGTACCACGAGCTCTTTGCCAGTACCGCTCTCACCGGTAATCAATACGTTCGCATCCGTGGGCCCCACGGTCTCAATGGCCTCAAGTACCTTGCGCATGGCGGGGCTCTGTCCCACAAGATCGCCGGGACGCGTCGCTTCCGCTACCGTTTCGCGCAGGCGCACGTTTTCCTTTTCCGCCCGCTTGTGCGCGAGCGCTTTCTTCACCAGATGCGCGATTTCGTCGGGATCCAGCGGCTTGCTCACGTAATCGTAAGCGCCGTTCTTCAGCGCAGTGACCGCAGTCTCCACCGAGGCGTAGCCGGTCATCATGATCACAATCAGGTCGGGGTCCATCTCGTGCAACCGGCGTTGCAGTTCGATTCCGTCCGTTCCGCGCATTTTGATGTCGAGCAGGGCCAGATCCCACTTGTTCTCGGCCATGCGGGTCAGCGCATCGCTGGCGCTCTCAGCTGTCCCAATCTCATACCCTTCTTCTCGAAACCACTTTCCAAGAGAATCGCGAACGCTGAGTTCATCGTCAACGATCAACAGCTTTCCTTGTGATTCCACGAATCATCACCTCCCGCTGTGTGCAGCGGTAACTTCCTTTGCCGGAGAGAGTTCGACGTCTACATCCCACGGCAGGGTTACTGTGAATGTTGTTCCGCGCCCAACTTCGGATTGGACCTCGATGTCCCCGTTATGGCGCTCCAGAATGCTGCGGCTGATCGCGAGCCCGAGTCCCACTCCGCGGCCAGTCTCTTTCGTAGTGAGGAAAGGCTCGAAGAGCCGGAGGAGGATCTCGGGCGGAATGCCGCAGCCATCGTCGCGCACCACAATTCGGACCGCGTTATTTTCCCGCTCGAGTTTGGTTGTGACCCACAGATTGCCGCCCTGAGGCATGGCGTCCAGGGCGTTCATCATCAGGGCCAACAGCACTTGTTCGATCTGCGCGCCGTCGCAAACAATCATCGGGAGCTCTGGGTCGAGCTCTGGTTGGACGTGGATTGCATTGAGATCAAGTTGGTGCTGGATCAACCGCAGCGACCGTTCGATCACTTGGTTGAGGTTGGTCGGCTGAAGGTTGATCGGCGTGGTCCGGGAAAACGTCAGCAGGTTCTTGACCAGATCGCCGCAGCGGCGGCTCTCGCTCGCGATCAGGTCCAGGGAGTCACAGATGTCACGGCGGTGGTTCTTCCCGCCATCCCCGCTGTCAATCCATTTGCGCAGCAGCTTGGCATAGGTGAGTATGCCGGACAGCGGATTGTTAATCTCATGCGCGAGCACGGCGGCCATCTTGCCGATCGACGCCATCTTCTCTGTGTGCAGCGCGTGCTCGTGCGCTCGTTTCAGCTCCCGTGTCTTCTGGTCGACTCGTTGTTCGAGCGTTCGCGTCCAAGCGACGTTTTCGTTGTGCTCCGCCTTGAGCTGATTGCTCATCGCGTTGAACGAGTGCGCGAGTTCTCCGATTTCGTCCTGGGAGCGGACATCGATCTGATATCCGAGTTCCCCTGCCGCGAGATGTTCTGTGCCCCGTTCCAGAGCCTTCACGGGCCGTCCTACCACTTCCCACACGAAGAACCAGCTCAGCAGCGCAATCAGAAGAAGTGCGCAGCCGGTGTAGGCGATCATTCGCCGGCTGCTTTCGGCAAGCTGTATGTCCGCCTTGGCGAGTGAGAGGTTGGTGTCGAGAACCCCCAGAATCTGCTGTTCTGCCGGATGCGCGTGACAGCTTGCGTTCGAACACGTTGCCTGATTCTCGATGGGAGTGATGATGCCAAGAACGCGGGTCCCCGACGCATTGCGGTAGATGCGGAACCGGTCGGGACGATTGAGCCGCGCTAAGGGCTGAGATTGTGCGTGACACGCATAACAAGCCTCAGCGGTCTTATCAACCACGTGATTCTGTTCCGCCGAGTTCGTCGTGTACGTGATTCTTCCTTCCTGATCGAAGATGCGAATCTTCTCAATGCCGGGCTCAGCTGCCATTGTCTGAATCGAGCGATACAGGCCCTCCCGATCGTTCCGCAGCATGTAATCAGTAGTGCCCTGCTTGATGACGTCGCTGATGCGCTCCGCCGAGAGCAGAGTGTTCTGCTCAAGATGCTGGCGGTGCAACCGAACGTTGAGGTATCCCAGCAGCGCGAAGATCAGAATCATCGCGCCGAGCAAGAGAATGTTGAGCTTGGCGCTCAGGGTCTGCGTTGCCCGCAATAGGCGAGCCCGGGTTGGTTCAGTCTCCGGCATGCTCCAGCACCTGCGAAGCCATCGGAACGCTGGATCGCACGGTTGATACGCTCTGGGCGACGAGGTCGTCTTTCGGGAAGATCGGCAAGTGCTGCACCGCTACCCGGAACAGGGCGAAGCCCATGGCGATAATCATCAGAGTGACGGAGAACTCGGTCCACTTCGGCACATAATGGTGGCCGACGTAGGTCTCAAACCCGATCAGGCTGACGTTCAATCGGTTAGTGATGAAACCAAAAAGGCTGATCACCGACGCGAGATAAAGCCAGTTTGGCGAGAGTCGTACTTTCTTGAAGCTGAGCAGCGTTATCGGGATCACGAATGACAGAGCCAGTTCCAGCCACAGGAAATACGCTTCATAGCTGGGCTGAAGGACCTGCCGAAGCAGTCCGCGATGGAAGTA
>Ga0209698_10006040_pt1 | contig 12933 bp, 13 predicted proteins | sample LitLauG_LLR_2012_FD_187203 | JGI IMG/M metagenome (GOLD analysis project Ga0209698, IMG submission 187203) | Freshwater sediment microbial communities from Pennsylvania, USA - Little Laurel Run_MetaG_LLR_2012 (SPAdes) (version 2) | ecosystem: Environmental > Aquatic > Freshwater > Creek >...
GACCTGAATGGGACACACAGAACCTTGATCACAACTGGATACGATCCAACGTGGCAGCCACTACCGTAACCGGCCAGACCAGCCGCCGAAGCTGGAGAGCCAGCGCAAGGCGAATCTCAGCGGGGCTGGTGCCGGTGAGGGCTGGCAGTTGGTGGTTGCCGCGAGGCACTCGTCCGGGGTCACCCGCGCAGTATGGCGGGAAGCACTCGCGACGTTCGTCCACGCAGGAAGCGAGCTCGCACTGGTTGGCCTAACGGGTGCTCGCCAAGTTGTGACCTGGGCCTCACACTGACCGTGTGCAAGACGATAGCCGTAGCTCGGATCAAGATCCGTGGCGGCCCCCACCTCGGGCACCCAGGCGCGATCCGAGCCCGGCGTCCTTGAGGCGGACCGCGTGGCTCGATCTTCTAAACCTGGTTCTGCGGGGCGGCTTGTTCATACTTGCGGCGGTGGGAGGGGTCCGAGGTTGGCGTCTCGTGGCGTCTGGGGGCACCACATTGTGCTGGGCGTTGTCCACCTGGCGCTGGTCGCGCCGCAACCTGGCGGCGGCGACTTCCGCCGCTTTTACGCGATGACCGTCCGGCTGCTGGCATGAGCGACTTGGACGAGCCTGGAATTACGACCCGTGGACCACGCCAAACCCCAACCCAGCGACAACCTCTGGGTGGGATACTGGCACTAGCTTGTCGGCCTTGACCATGATCTGAACCGTCCCCGGTCTCGTGATGGGCATGAAGCCACGAGAGGGTGGTCTTTGTGCCAGCACCGAGGAAGTACCCCAACGAGCTGCGTGAGCGGGCTATGCGGCTGGTTCAAGAGGCCCGCGAGCAAGATCGTGAATTGAGATTGAATGCGGCGGTGGTCCGGATCGGGCAGCGCACCGGGGTGAACCCGGACACCCTGCGTGGGTGGTGCAAGCAGGCCGACATCGACGCCGGCCGCCGTCCCGGGACCAGGACGTCGGACGCGCAGCGGATCAAGGAGCTTGAGCGGGAGAATCGTGAGCTCAAGCGGGCCAATGAGATCTTGCTGGCGGCCAGCTCGTTCTTCGCGCGGGAGCTCGACCCGCGTTTGCCGTGGTAGTCGCCTTCGTGGACGACCACCGCGAGAGGTTCGGGGTCGAGCCGATCTGTCGCGTGCTCAGCGAGCACGGGATCAAGATCGCCCCGAACAGCTTCTACGCCCACCAGGGCCGGCAGCCGTCAGCGCGTGCTCAACGCGATGAGCGGGTGCAGGCCGAGATCGTGCGAGTGCACACCGATCCCAAGCTCGGGCGTGGCCTCTACGGCGTGCGCAAGGTGCACGCCCAGCTCGTGCGTGACGGCGGTGTCGACGACCAGCCGGTGTCGCGCCGACACCTCGAGCGGCTCATGCGAACCGCTGGGCTGCAAGGAGCCCGACGCGGCAAGGTGTTCAAGACCACCCGGGCGGACACCTCGGTGCCGCGGCCGCCGGACCTGGTCCGCCGCGAGTTCACCGCGCCGGCACCGAACCGGCTATGGGTCGTCGACTTCACCTACGTGCCGACCTGGTCAGGGATGGCGTTCACCGCGTTCGTCTCCGACGTGTTCAGCCGCAGGATCGTCGGCTGGCGCACCGCCAGCTCCATGCCGACCTCGCTGCCGTTAGACGCCCTGGAGATGGCCCTGTGGACCCGGCAACTCAAGGTCACACCCAGGACGGACGCTTGGACGGGCTCGTGCATCACAGCGACGCGGGCGGTCAATACGTCTCCATCCGCTACTGCGACCGGCTCTCCCAAGCCGGAGCGGTCGCGTCCATCGGCACCGTCGGGGACAGTTACGACAACGCCCAGGCCGAGAGCCTGATCGGGCTCTACAAGCTCGAATGCGTCCGCCACGAAGGCCCATGGCGCGGCGTCGACGATCTCGAGCTCGGCACCTTGAACTGGGTCCACTGGTTCAACCAGCACCGACTGCACAGCGCCCTGGGACACATGCCACCGGTTGAGTTCGAGGACGCCAACTACCGTCAGATCAACCCCCGGCCGCAGCCGCAGCCGGGAGAACTCGCCCGTCACTGAACCGGGGACGGTTCAGTTGCTGCGGCGGACCGGCACGATCCCAGATCGCGATTATGTCGTTTAGCCGGATCGGGTCCAGGTGAACTGGTCTAGGTCCGGTGCTCGGTAGCAGATGTCCGGCGGGTCGGTCAGTGTGAGGTCCAGAATCTTGCCGTGGACCGTCCATTGGTATTTGTTGACGGAGGCCGCATCGCACTTGGTTTCGTCGTAGAACACAAGCAGGTTCCGCTGAAGCAAGACCTTGCCGTAAATGCAACCGTTTCCGTTGACGCACATGTCGTAGAAGTCGGCACCCAAAGTGAGCTGCTCGGTCGTCCTGACGGTGCCCATAGTGATGGGCTGGCTGCTCCAAACCCCCTGTAGCTGGGCAGGGACTGGGACACCGCTCACGTGCAGTGTCGAGTCGCTTGGAGACGGTGACGGTGCGCTGGTGGTGGTCGGGTTCGGGACAGGGGTGATCGGCTGCTGTCCGCGGCTCGGAAGCTGGGGGCCGACGGCCAGTCCGACGGCCGCTAGCGTTGCGACCGCAACACCGATCTGCAGCGATCGGACCCTGTGGCGCCGGCGTAGCCCCGCCTGGCGGGCATCGTGCAGGAGGTAGCCGGGGACGTTGACGCTGTCGGTGGCGTGCTGCAGGTGCTCGCGCAGGAGCTGCTCGTCCAGTTCAGTCATGCCACACCTCCGTCGCCCGCGAAATCCGTTGCAGCATCCACCGCGACCAGGATCTGCCTCAACCGGGTCAACGCTTTGGCCGACTGGCTCTTGACCGTGCCAGGGGAGATGTTCAGGGCGGCGGCCGTGTGCGCCTCAGGTAGGTCTTCCAGGTACCGCAGCACGATCACTGCGCGCTGGCGTGGGGGCAGCTGTTGCAACGCGCTAACGATCTCGGCCCGGGACAGGATCTGGTCGGAGCGGTCATCGTCGGCTGGCTCGGCGACCAGGTCGAGGGCGGTCTCGACGTGTCGTCGCCGCCAGCGCCGGCGATTATGCGCGAGGTTGACCATCGTCTTGAACGCGTAAGCCATCGGGTCGGCTTTGATCCGCCACCAGGACACGAACAGACGCTCCAACGTGTCCTGAGTCAGATCCGCTGCGTCGTGGGTCGATCCGGTCAGCAGGTAGGCCATCCGAAGCAGCCGCCCGACCGAGGCTGCCGCGAAGTCGTCGTAGCCGCCCCTTTCGTCGAGGGAGCGCACCTGGCCTCCCGTCAACCGGTCGTCACCGCTCACCTGCATCCTCTCCCGTCCGCAGGGTTTCACCGCAGTCGCAGCACCCTTCACCATGCACACGTCAGCCGTCCCCTGACAGGCCTTACGCAGATGTCGACACCGCTCCAAGCCAAAAAGTTGCCCTCCCTGCCAGACAACTTCCCGCGAACCGCTGGTGTGGTCAACGTGTCCGGGACATCGGCCGACCCGACTGGAAGGACCGCGCCATGAGAACACGCACACTCGCAGCCGCGACGACGCTCACGCTGGGATTCGCCCTGCTCACGCCAGGCGCGGCGCAGGCCGCCAGCTGCGGCACCGCCACCTTCCTACCAGACCTCGGCCACGGCTCCGGGGCGATCTCGTTCCACGGCTCGAACGTGGTCGGGTACGTCGTGGACTCCCTCGGCAACGACCAGCCCGCCGTCTGGCGCAACGGGCACCTGCAGACCATCACCGAACCCGCCATGGACAGCGGCCAAGCCGTCGACATCAACAGCCACGGCGACATCGTCGGCACCACAGACACTTGGTCCTGGGTGCTCACCGCATCCGGACACTTCATCGTCCTCAAAGACAGCGACGGCGACACCCAGGGCACCTACGCCCGCCGCATTAACGACCGCGGCCAGATCTCCGGCACCGCCGACAACTGGAACTCAGCCGCCATATGGGACACGCCCTACACCACGCCCAGGCTGCTCGCCCCGCCCCCAGGCAACCAGTACGGCTACGCACCCGGGCTGAACGACCTCGGTACCAGCGCCGGATCCAGCTCAGCCCCCTCCGGAGCGCCCCAGGCCAACTTGTGGGACCCCACCGGCCACGTGCACGGCCTGGACAGCGGATTCGGCCCCGGGCAGCCCGCGGACCTGTTCCAGATCAACGACCGCGGCCAAAGCGCCGGCGAGTCCTACCTCAACGGCACCAACGGTCCCGCCGCGGACGAGGCCACCGTGTGGTTCCCATCGGGTGTGGCACACCTGCTCGGCTACCTACCCGGGGACAACCAGTCCACGGTCTTCGGCCTGTCCAACCGAGGCTACGCCTCCGGAGTCAGCCTCGGCTGGGACTACACCCAGCAAACACAGACCAGCTCCGGATACCACGCCTTCGTCTGGCCAGGCCGCGGTCCGATGCTGGCACTACAAGTGCCCGGATCGTCCTATTCCCACTCGGAGTCCAACGCTAAGCAGATCGACGACGACGGAACGGCCGTCGGCTGGGGCGGACCCATCGGCGGCACAGACCGCGCAATCGTCTGGCAGTGCGCATTCAGCCAGACCCTCACCTCCGTCGACTGACGCGGACTGGGCCGGCCGCGACACACTGGTCCAGCAACCGGCACCCCTCCCGTCCTGTGACCCCCTTCCCAACCACCGCTAACACCAAGTCAATGGTTGACCCCAGAAGCAGGTATGCGGACGTGCCGCCGAGGAAGGCGGCCGTGCCCCAGATCGCCTTGCGGACGTCCAGCGGGGCTGCATCTGAATCGACATACTCAAGACTCGCGGTCGGCCGGTCCACGTTCACCTATCGGCTTGCGATCGCTGCCGCCATGAGGCCCGAGGTGATCGCATGGTTCGCACCGACCGCCGCATGCCATGCCTGAGAACCGCACACCACGGCACCTCGGTGCGCTATCGGGCGTCATTTGCGGCGTCGTCTGCAAGCTCACGAAGGAGCTGTGCGATGTGTATGACGAGGCATACATCGCGAGCGTGTACCGGGCCGGGACCCTGTTCGTGACCAACGCCTGTCAGGCCGTCCAGCACCTCTGCCTCGACCTTGAGCGGTGCAAAGGGCGGGAGAAGGTAAGCGGGCCGCTCACGGAAGGTTTGAAGCAGGAACTGCGGGCGTACCCGTCGCCCTGTCGGGATTCAGACGTTCTGACGTGTTGTCAGCTACCTGACAGCACTGGTGCGCAGGGTCGGTGAAACTCCAGTCCACACCGACCGGCGAAGCTGACCGTCAGAGGAGCGAGTTCTCATGCGCGCTCTACGCGAACCGCCGCCATGGAACGTCCGCCAGGTCGTCTGGCGCGGTACGCAACTCTGGCTGGGTGCGCCATCTCAGTACTACGGTGCTGATCAGGCTCAAGCACTAGCAAAGCGGGCAGTCCAGGGCGGTGCTGGCGGGCACGTCAGTCACCACCGGAGGGGAGCCCGACCGGCAGAGGGAAGCGGTGTGGCCATGCGGATACTGGTTCGAAGGCTGGGAGTGGTAGCTGCGGTCTGTGGCCTGCTGATGGGTGTTGCGGGCGTGAGCGGCGCGGCCGGGCCGCTGTCGGGTGTGAAGCAGGCCGACGGCGGCAACTGGTCCACCTGCGCGGTGCGTGTCGACGGCACTGTCTGGTGCTGGGACTATGCCCAGCTGACTGCCAGCGCGGTGGCGGGGCTGTCCGGGGCCGTCCAGGTCTCCGTTGGCTGGGACTCCACCTGTGCCGTACGTTCCGATGGCACGGTGTGGTGCTGGGGTTCTAACACCTGGGGTCAGTTGGGTGACGGGACGAAGGTGTCCCGGGCCACGCCGGTCCGCGTGAAGAACTTGTCCGGTGCTACTCAGGTGGCTGTTGGAACCGAGTTCGCGTGCGCCGTCCGGTCCGATGGGTCTGCGTGGTGTTGGGGCTATAACGCACATGGACAGTTGGGCGATGGCAGCACGCGCTTCAACCGGCTGACCCCGGTACAGGCAAAGGGCATCGCGACGGCGGTTCAGGTCAGCGCTGGAGCGCTGTCCGCCTGCGCACGGCTGTCGAGCGGATCGGTCCGCTGCTGGGGGAGCAACCACTTCGGTCAGCTGGGCGACGGGACCACAACCGACCGCCGGAGCCCAGTCGCGGTCAAGGGCCTGCCCGGACCGGTCACCCAGGTTCAGCTCGGCAATTCTCGTTCCTGCGTCCGCCGCGCGGACGGCACGGTCTGGTGTTGGGGGTCGCCCGGCGGGTACCTTCCCGCCCTTTCGCCCATGACCGGCGCGACCGGACTTGCCACCGGCTCGGGGCACACCTGCGCGCGTACCGCCGCTAAGACAGTCGCCTGCTGGGGACTGAACTCCTTCGGCCAGCTCGGTGATGGCAACACGACCGACAGCCTCACGCCGGTCGGGGTGCCGAGCCTGACCGGCGTCCAGGGCATCACCGCCGGTGAGAACAACACGTGCGCCGTGCTCACCGACACCACTATCCGCTGCTGGGGCGCTGGTCCTCTCGGCGACGGCACCACCAGCAACAGCTCGGTGCCCGTATCGGTGTTGACTTGACACCCGTCAGCGGGTCGGTCCAGCGCGTGCTGACAGTTTGGCCCAGGAAGTCTTGGGCTGAGGGGGACAGTCGGCTGCGAAAGACCTTCGCGGCAACCGCCTCCCTGCTGCTGACTGGGTGCTGCTTGCTCGCGGGCTGCGGCGGCGCGACGGGCACGAACCCGACGGTGCCCAAAGGAACGACCGGACCTTCGGCCAGCGCGTCGGGGGCAGCCGACTCCGGCGCGCCAGCCCCGCCCGTCGTGCCGCCGTCATACATGCCCACCGGCGATTTGCTTGCCTTGTTGGTCCCCGCCAGCGCGTCACCGGGAACGACCAAGACCGACTACGCCGCCTGGCAGGGCGACTGGGGCAACGAGGACGGACTGGCCGTGACGTTGACCTTCGTCAGCGGCGACCCGAGTTGTCGGCAGTTGGTCGATGACAACCCCATGCCCCCCGCCACCGGGATGGCGGAGTACCTGACCGGACCACATGTGAACGTGGACGAGAAGGTCGCCTCATATACCTCGGTCGTGATCGCCGAACGCAATGTCATGGATCAGTACGTCAGTGAACTCAAGCACTGCAAACGGTTCGTGGCCACGATCTACGGCGACCGGCACGCCTACACCTGGACTCACATCGGGTCGGTCGTCTATGCGAAAGGCCAGCCAGTCCAAGTGAAGCACCAACTTGCGACAACGGACGGGAGTGAGCTTCTCGACCTGCTGGACTCCCGTATCGGCGGTGAGGTGCTGTCGCTGAGTCTGAACCCGGACAACAGCGGCGACAGACTCGTTCCACGGATTATCGCCACCGCGACTGCCCGGTTCCGCCAAAGGGTAGACGCCTACCGTTCCGGGCACCCCCGAAGTGCGTAGCCTGGAGCAGGTTCCCGCCGCATCCACCTTCTGCCACAGTCGTGATCAATATATGAACAGGGCATCGCCCCACCAGTGACCAGGGCCGCGGCAGACCACCCATGCGCTCTAGCCGTCGATCTCCGCCGAACCCTTGGCCGTCTCGATACCACCACCGCTCGGGCGTCAGTCTGCCGCGGAAACGCTGAAATGCCTGTGCCGGATGCCTGTGCCGGATGCCCGTGATGGCGGGGGGGCAGCCCGGGAACGGCAGGCGCGGCGCTACCGGCTTTCATCGCCGCCCGCAGGCGCTCGACCTCTCCCGCTGGGTACTTACTGACCTTCGCCCGGCGAAGTGTCGCGCATCCGAGAAGGTCGTCGATGACTCCATCGGGAGGCACGATGCCGAAGAGGTTGACCTCTTCCAGCAGCGGCAGCGCCGTGAGGGGTCGGAGGGAGCCCACTGTCGTGACCTTGCCGGACGAATCCCACGATGGGTTCGTCATCAGGTCCAGTCGCCCAGTGGGTCCATTTGCTGCTCCCGTTCGCCATTGACGCCGTAGTGGCGCTGGCACCCGGCCGGAACGGGATCCGGGGGCTCGAACTGGCCAAGTCGTTCGTGCTCGACCCCCACAAATGGTTGTTCCAGCCGTACGACGTGGCCTGCATGTTCATCTCCGAGCCTGGGGCCCTACACCGCACGTTCGCCATGCACCCGGAGTACCTGGCCGACGCGCAAGGGGGCCCTGTCGACTTCCACAATCGAAGCCTCGAGCTCACCCGGCGGTGTCGGGCAGCCAAGCTGTGGCTCACCCTCCGGACGTACGGCATGCGGACCCTCGTCGCGGCGATTGAGCGCGGGATCGCGCTCGCGGCGCACGCCGAGACCGTGATCGCCCAAGACTCCCGGGTCGACCTGGTCACTCCTGCCCAGCTTGGAGTGGTGACGTTCGCCGGAGTCGGGGTCTCGCCGGCGGAACACCTCAAGGCGGCGGCCAGAGTGACCGCATAGGGGTACGCCGCAGCCACCTGCACCGTTCTGCACGGCCGAACCGTCTTGCGGCTGTGCACCATCAACCCTAGGACGACGACGGATGACGTGACTCGATCCGTGGGAGCACTCGCCGACGCATTGGAGGACGCCGCGACGCTGGCCTGAGGGCCCCGTTAGGTGAGCATCATGGCCTCGCGGCCGGGGTGCTAAAGATCCCGTCGCTGACCGGTCCGGGCTTGGGAACGACGTGACGGTCGCCCCCGGCCACCCCAACAACGCGTCACGGGTAAAGACTGCCAGCGATGACGCCGCGGACTTGCTGGGTCATCGCTACTCCTCGGGGGTGATGCGAACCACGGCCAGCCGGCCGTCCCCTTCGATTCGACAGACAGTTCCGGGGATGAGCCAGAGTGCGTCCAACGGTTGCACCACGAGCGACGCCACGGCCACGGTCGCGCTACCGCTCAGCAGGACCGCGATCGTGACGTCCCCGGCTCGGGCGACGACCTCCCCGGCGGCGGAGACGACCCGCACCTCAGCCGCGAACGCGCCGTGGCGAACCATCACGTTGAGGTCGCGAGTCGGGCCGGCAATCCGGCAAGACGTCGCCGCCTGGCCTGGAAAGCGGAAGGGTTCGAAAGGCACCAGGTCGTGCTCAACCCCATCGACGGTGAGGGACATCTCCTGCCCACCGCAGGGGATGATCACCCGGTCGACGCCGGGAAACGCCGAGAACGGGCCACTCGCGTCGATGTCGGCGATGCTCAGCCGCCAGGCGAAGCCTGCGCCGGCGGGCTCGGCGGCGAGCTCTCGGGTCTGGCCGCCGCCGTTGCGCCATGGCTGCACCGGTCCGGCCCCGAAGCGCAGCACCTTGGGCGCGGCCTGCTCCTCCCCCGCGAGGTCCACCGCCATGGCCCCATCCGACCGCAAACCGTCAACGAACGCCATGCCCGCGGCGGACCCGTTGTCTGGTATCCGAGATCGCCCATTGGGCGTCGTCGTTCCGGCAGTCGTTCCGGCAGTCGTTCCGGCGGCGGCGCAGGTATTCTCCGCGCGACGAAAGCGCCGGCCGAGGGTCCGCAAATAGACCCCGCAAGCCTCTGACCTGCAAGGACTTGGGTGCGCCCGAAGGGATTCGAACCCCTAACCTTCTGATCCGTAGTCGCGGGAAGCTGGTCCATCACGGGTTTCCGACCACTTTCTCGTGCTCACTCGAGCGTGGCCAGTCCGCGCGGTGGCCTCCAGTGTCGAGCCATGCTCACCCGTTTGTGACATCGCCGGTGACAGAACTGAGCGCGAGCTGAGCCACCAGCGGCGGGGACCTGTGACATGGAATCGCCCTTTGTGCAGCTCACGGGCACCAAGGCGCAGGCTCGGCCTACAGATCCCAGCACGGTCCGACGAGCGGCGCTCCCCCGCTAGCGGGCTGACGGGAATTTGCCTCTCAAGATCCGCACCGAGCGGCACCTGGTTGCGGTCGCCCTAGTCGTTCTTCTCGGGTGAACCCTTCCGGCACGACTTGCGCTCCAGGTGCTCGGCCAGGGGGATGTCGGGCTGCTTGCGCCACGACTTCGGCCGCTTGGATGCAACCTTCTGCTCGGCCGCTTCCTCGCTGGCGGAGTCGGTCACGCCGACCGCCCCGGAGAGAGCTTGCTGCGCGCTGTGCCGATTGGCGCGGTTAACCAGACGCTTCCGCAACGGGATGTTCTTGCGCGAACTCTTGTCGTTCTCGCCATAGGCGTCTCGGCGGTCCTAGGCGTAGCTCAGTTCCTTCTTCTCCTGCGGTGTCTTGCGCGCCAAGGTGCACCTCCTATGCCTCGCTCGGGCCGCCTCCAAGGTATCGGCAGGTGCGCGTCCGAGTCCCACCCACGGGCCATTCGACCCGCCCTGGAACGGCACTTCGAGTGCAGCCTCGGCGACGTCCGTTTCCCACGAACGGCGTTGGTGTGACGATCACGTGCACCCTCGATCGGGGGCCGTCAGTTGGCCGTGTCAGGGATGACGGTGAGGACGACGTTGCCGGTCTTCTGCTCCGACTCGACGTACGTCGTGGCCGCGACGACCTGCTCGAGCGGGTACGTGCGGTCGATGACCGCCCGGTAGTGCCCGGCCTCGATGAGCTCCTTGAGGAAGAGCACGTCCTTCTTCGTGTACTTAGGGATCGGGATCAGTACCCGGTGACTCCCAAACACCGCGGTCCATAGCACCAGGCGCGGGTTCTTCCATCGGGCCCCGAGGTCCGTTGTGATGAAGAGCCCGCCGGGTGCAAGGGATCCTTTGCACGCCTCGAAGTCGCTCTTGCCGACGGCGTCGAAGAGGACGTCGTAGGCCTCACCGTTCGTGGTGTAGTCCTCGCGCGTGTAGTCGACGACCACGTCAGCGCCGAGCGACCGCACAAGGTCGACGTTCTTCGTGGTGCACACAGCCGTCACGTGCGCCTCGAAGTACCGGGCGAGCTGAACCGCCGCGGTGCCGATCGACCCGGAGGCGCCGTAGATGAGGATCCGTCGTCCCTTGTGCACGCCTCCTCGCCTGAGGCAGGTGAGAGCCAGGATCACCCCGTCGCAGACGGCGGCAGCCCCCGCGTAGGACATGCCGGCCGGTTTGAGGGCCAGGGGGGCGTCCTGCTTGACGCAGACGTACTCGGCATGCGCCCCGAAGCGGTCGGCGTGGACACCGAACACCTGGTCCCCTGCCGAGAATTCGGTCACCGCCGATCCGACCGCCTCGACCTCTCCGGCCAGCTCAGTGCCGAGGATCGGCTGCTTCGGGCGGCGCAGACCGCTGAACGCTCGGACGACATACGGCTTGCCGGCGCGGAACCCGCAGTCGGTCCGATTCACGGTGGTGGCGTGGACCTTGACGAGGACCTCGTCATCGGCAGGGACCGGCTTGGCGACGTCGGCGAGCTCCAGGACATCAGGGGTGCCGTACCTCGTGTGGATCACCGCGCGCATGGGTCTCACTTCCGTCTATGAGGGCGTCTCGAACCTCGTCAGTTCCCTTCTACCCGAGATTGCGCGGACCCAGGTTGCCTTGATCGGTCGAACTCTGCTCACGCGGTCATTGTGACTCACTGGGCGCTCTGGAACGGCACGTAAGTGCGCTGAATCCCGAGACAGATTCTGCCGATGAGTGGGACAGCCCGAGCGAGCTGCGGGGTGCCCGCTGCCGGAGGACAGTGATGGCCGACAACGATGGTGTGGACCATCTCAGGGTTCGCGCTCGAAGGAGTGGAGTGCGGGTAACGATCTACGGTCTGATGGCGCTCGCCGTCGGAGTTGTGGCGGCTGTGACCGGACACAACGCGGCGGGTGTCTGGGTCATCGGGGCTGCGCTGACAATCATGGGGCCGCTACTCATCGCCTACGGGCTCTGGCTCGGTCGCCAATCTGTCTGAGCTGCGGAGCACCGATCTGCATCACGTCGGGGCGTCTGACGCGATCAATATCGATGCGATTTGGTGGGGTCTTCGCCTTTGAGGTAGAGCTGGTCGCCCGGCAGGAGCACGCGAAGCTCGGCGCTGTGATTTGTGACTCCCTCGGGTTGGATGAAGTCGAACTGCGTCCGCTGCTGAGCGGCTCCCATGTCGAGGAAAATCTGCGCTGCGAAGGCGAGCTGCTGCTCGCCCCCGAATCCGATGAGGTGGGTCTTCGGCTCTGGTCTGCCCACCGACCAGGTCTCCGATGCGTTAGTCAACTCGATGAAGAGGCAACTGTCCTCGCCCCAGCCGAGCCAGCCCTCATCGTCGTCAGGGTCATGCACGGAGTATCCAAAAGCCAGCGGGCGCCTGACGAGTCGCAACGCCGTGTCGACCGACGCCCATCGACACGCGACGCGGATCGTGCCGATCTCCGTTCGCGGCGAGGTCAACTGAAGGTCCACGACGTCAACGTCGTGCAGGAGGACACCGAGGCACAGCAGGCCTAGTTGGCGGTACTCGGCTGGCTCCGCGTACAGGTACACCTTGTCCACAAGCACAGAGGCAGTCATCTGGTGAAGACCGCGACGGACCACCAAGTGGGGAGTCTCGAGAACATCAGGGGGTCGGGGGACCGTGTCCCCGGTGAACACGACCGTGTCCCCATCCGAGCTCGTGGGCAGCGACGCCCCCAAATCGCCGTAGATCTCACACAGCTCCACCCGCGCCTCCTTCTGCGAGCCCCGGCGCGGAAACATCCGGTCTGCGGACCAACCAACAGCGGCCAACATCCGTCCCCGAGACGTGCTGCTCCAGCGACTCGTGCGCGAATGATGCCAGATTCCGAGCCTGACACCCGCTCGGGATCGGCACCTATGCGCGTTCCGCCCAGGCTGCCGCGAAGGTGTCAGCGGAGACCTCGAACGGTTCCCAGTCTGCTGTCACGAAGGGCTCCGTGGTCAGGAAGCCGTGCTCGTCCTCGTCGTGGCTGTCTCCGTACCTGAGGGTCGGACCGTCGTCGTACTGCTCTATCTGGCGGGCCGCCCGACCATCCGGCGCGACTTCGAACAGGTAGACGCAAAGTCCCCAGGAGTCCCAGGCGTCGCCGCGCGACTCCACCCAACGGCGTCGGAAATACCTGAAACCCATGCCCACAGGATGCC
>Ga0209698_10006041_pt1 | contig 12932 bp, 9 predicted proteins | sample LitLauG_LLR_2012_FD_187203 | JGI IMG/M metagenome (GOLD analysis project Ga0209698, IMG submission 187203) | Freshwater sediment microbial communities from Pennsylvania, USA - Little Laurel Run_MetaG_LLR_2012 (SPAdes) (version 2) | ecosystem: Environmental > Aquatic > Freshwater > Creek >...
CCGATACCCTCGCCTCCATCACGCCTCCAACCCCGCCCCCAACCGGAGACATCCCCACCGCCAGACAGTAGTCACCCTTGGTGATGGAGAACCGGGCGCCCTCGCCCGACGTGCCGTACAAGCTATCACGCCGTCCACATATAATCCGTTTCTCTAATCCCTGTCACCTTGAGCGGAGCAGGCCGACGCGCAAAACGCGTCGGCCGGCGGAGTCGAAAGGCCCCTACCCTCACAAGGGACGTCGCGCGATTTCACCACTCAGCGAAACTCCCCCCCCTTGACCGCAACCGCCCTCCTATCGTAGCCTCGCGTGCGAAATCCTGGGCCCTCGTCCCGCACACCCCTAAGGAGGCTGCGCATGGTTCCTCTCACTGCTCTCTGGCTCCCCATTCTGCTGTCGGCGGTCATCGTCTTCGTCGCCAGTTCCATCATTCATATGGTGCTGCCCTTTCATCGCAGCGACTACAAGCAACTCCCCGACGAAGACAAACTCCTCACCACGCTCCGCGGTGCCGCTCTCAAGCGCGGTCTCTATGTCTTCCCCTTCTGCACCCACAAGGATATGAACTCTCCGGCCCTGATCGAAAAGTACAAACAGGGTCCCGTCGGATTTCTGAACATCCTTCCCAGCGCCCCGCCCGCCATGCCCAAGTTCCTGATTCAGTGGTTTGTCTATTGCCTGATCATCAGTTTCTTTGTCGCCTATCTCACCGCACACACGGTTGCACCGGGCGCACACTATCTAGCCGTCTTTCGCGTCGTTGGGACCGCCGCGTTCCTCGCCTACGGCTTGTCAAACCTGGTGAACGGCATTTGGAAAGGTCAGATGTGGGGAACGACGATCAAAGAAGTCATCGATGGACTGGTCTACGCCTTGCTGACCGCCGGCACGTTCGGCTGGCTCTGGCCCCGGTAAGACACTTCAACTGGATGCGCGGTCCGAAACGCATACGTGGGGTGGATCGTAGCATCCAATGCACTCTGAAAGGATCGACGACAATGGACACCACGATTCTGGGCCTGCCTGCGTCAACGTACACCTTCGTGCACGTATTGATCAGCCTGGCCGGAATCGGCTCAGGACTCATCGTGCTCTTCGGGATGCTCACGGGAAAACGCCTGGATGGCTGGACCGCGATCTTCCTGACTACCACGGTATTAACCAGCCTGACCGGCTTCGGCTTTCCCATCGATCACCTTCTGCCCTCGCACAAAGTCGGGATCATCTCGCTGGTGTTGCTCGCAGTTGTGATTCCGGCTCGCTACTTGTTCCATCTCGCTGGCTTCTGGCGTGCCACCTACGCCATCGGTTCCACCATGGCCCTCTACCTCAACGTCTTCGTCGCGGTAGTGCAGGCCTTCCTGAAAGTCCCCGCCTTGAAAGCGCTGGCTCCGACGCAGAAAGAGCCGCCCTTCGTGGTGGCGCAACTCGTCGTGCTCTTGCTTTTCATAGGGCTGACGATTTTGGCGGCGAAGCGGTTCCACATTGAGACGGCAAGCGCAGGCTGATCAGGCCTGCGTTTTGTATCAGGGCACCGCTTTAGCGATGCCGCAAGCTGTTACTTTTCACCTGCCCCTTCAGGGGCTGCTGGCGCGATGTCGATTTTCCACCAGTCTGTTCAACTGCTTTCGGCCCAAACTCGCTTACGAAACCATCTCCATTCATTTTCCAAAATAAAAGGAGCACACTTTATGTCCAGGATCACCACAAAAGACGGAACTCGCATCTACTACAAAGACTGGGGCACAGGACAGCCGGTAGTTTTCAGCCACGGCTGGCCACTCAGCGCGGACGCATGGGAAGACCAGATGCTGTTTCTAGCCGCACGCGGATATCGCTGCATCGCCCACGACCGCCGCGGTCACGGCCGCTCCAGCCAACCCTGGGACGGCAATGAAATGGATACCTACGCCGACGACCTCGCCGCGCTCACCGAGGCGCTCGACCTGAAGAACGCGATTCACGTGGGCCACTCCACCGGCGGAGGCGAAGTCGCTCGCTATATCGGACGCCACGGCACCAAAAGGGTTGCGAAAGCCGTGCTGATCGGCGCTGTGCCGCCCCTGATGCTCAAGACCCCAGCCAATCCCGGTGGCCTTCCCATCGATGCCTTCGACGGCATTCGCGCGGGTATTCTTTCCGACCGCTCCCAGTTCTTCAAGGACCTGTCCGCACCCTTCTACGGCGCTAACCGCCCCGGCTCCAAGGTGTCGCAAGGCCTGCGCGACTCCTTCTGGCTCCAGGGTATGCAAGCCGGATTCAAAGCCGTTTTCGATTGCATCAAAGCCTTCTCCGAGACCGACTTCACCGAGGATCTCAAGAAGTTCGATGTGCCCACGCTGATCCTCCACGGCGACGACGATCAGATCGTACCGATCGGCACGTCGGCGATGCTCTCGTCCAAACTGGTCCAAGGAGCCACACTAAGAATCTATCCCGGCGCCCCGCACGGCATGTGTTCGACCTTGAAAGACCAGGTCAACTCCGATCTGCTCGCATTTTTCAAGCGCGCCGATCAAGTGGCAGCATGAGAGGCGAGTACCCGGCCTTGCGCAGCCTTTGCCAAGGCCGGGCAACTTGCACGTGAGTGACGTTGTAGTTAGGCCGCTTTGCGCCGCGGTTCGGAGCGCACCAACTTTCCCGCGTGTGCACGCAATCGCTGTTCGCTGCGATGCTGTCGCCGATCTTCTTTCGCAAAACTGTTCTTCTTCTCCTCAGAACCGAAGACCTGGCTCGACTGCCCGTTCTTGAAAATGATCTGATAACCGCCCGAAAGAATCTGAAATGGTTGACCCACCTGGTTCATCTGATCGAACTGCACGGAGCCGGCCGCGTGGAAGTTCTCGAAATACGCCGGGTAGACGAAATCGCTCATCTGGATCCCCTGCACATCGAAGCTTAAGGCCTCGACCGGATCGGCACTCTCGTAGGCATAGACGAGCGTTGGATCGGGCCCGGTGGACATCAGGTTGATGGCTGGATCGACCAGCATCTCCACCAGTTCGTGGGATGCTGACACGCTCACCAGTTGATTGTCGTCGAGTGTGGTCTTAACGAAGACCTTCGCAATCGGGAGCCCATCGGGCGTCAGGTCATGATACGCGAGCGCGCCAGCTTGATCGGCATTGTCGAGAAACACCATCGCCCAGGCTCCGGGTTGGAAGTCGGTGGTCTTGATGAGCTTGGCTGGCGTCCCCCAGATCGGGGCCACCGAGTTGTCGATGTAACTCTGCATAGCCGCGATCAGCGCGTCGAAATCGACTTGCAGATCGGTCGTTGCCTGGTTGAAACAGGCGATAGTCGGAGCTTGACCTTGGTTAAATGCACCAAATACTGATTTAGTAGCCATTGTGATCCTCCCTCTCGTGAGGTTTTGGAGTGAGTGCTTGCCTGTGATTTAGGGAAGAAGCCCTGGGCCGGGGGAAGTGAAAGGGATTATGCGCGTGCTGCCAGGGGTTGTCAATCACTGGTTCCACGCGCCACTATCACATTGACATGCGGGCCTTGGGCCGCACACAATGGAAAACACTGAGTCATGGGTGCTTCTGGCCGACGCCACTTTCATCGGCAACCGTCGTTCGTAGGTTGATGAGCACGTCCAAAGCCGAAGGGACGAGCGTGTACCCTAATGTGCACGCGGTCGGCTCCTCATTCCGATACCGGGTTGAAAGGAGACTCGCCACATGCAACTCCGCAAGGCACGCGTTAGTAACTTCAAGATTGTCGACGACTCGAATGAATTTACTCTTGACCAAGTCACCTGCTTAATTGGCAAGAACGAGTCGGGAAAAACCGCGCTTTTGGAAGCGCTCTATCGTTTGAACCCTTACGACCCGGAGGCGGGCGAGTATGACAAGATTCAAGACTATCCCCGCCGTTACTTGTTGGAGTATGAAGAGCGTCACGCCGGTCGCGAGGCTTGCGTCGTTTCAACCACCTGGGAACTCGACGACATGGACGTGAATGCGGTGGAGAAAGTGTTAGGTACTGGCACCCTGACATCGCGCGAGGTTCAGGTCTACAAGAAGTACAACGACAAGGGGACAGGCTGGATCATCTCGATCGATGAAACCAGGGTTATCGAACACATCATTGAGACTGCAGGCCTGTATCTCGAAGAGGCCGAACGGGCGCGCCGGCACAAAACGGTTGCGGAACTCAAGGGGTATCTCTATACGAAACTGGCGTCGGCCTCGACGTCGGAAGCGGAAAACAAGGCGCTTCACACGATCCACGCTTTTCCGAACCACGACCCGAAAGAGGCAGCGGTTGGGGCGCTCCGATTACCCACGTTTCTTTATTTCAGCGACTATGACTTGATGAGTGGCACGGTCGCCCTTGAGGATCTCTTGCAGCGCAAGACCAACCATCCGAGTCGTCTCTCGCCGAGCGAGAACGTGTTTCTCGCTTTCCTGAGCTTCGTAGGCACCAGTTTGGAAGAGATTAGTTCGATCGAGAGGTTTGAACCCCTGAAGGCTCGACTGGAGGCCGCCTCCAACAAGATCACTCGCGACATGCTCGAGTACTGGTCGCAGAACCGTTCTCTTCGGGTACTCTTCAGTTTGGATGCTGCTCAACCGGCCGATCCTGCTCCCTTTAACCGTGGCAGGATTTTGCATACTCGCATCTACAATCCCCTCCACGAAGTTTCGATGAGCTTCAATGACCGAAGCCGCGGTTTCGTCTGGTTCTTCTCGTTTCTGGTGCTTTTCTCGCAGGTACGAAAAAGCTACGGCAAGGACGTCATCATCCTTCTCGATGAGCCCGGCCTTAGCTTGCATGCCAGGGCGCAGGCAGACTTGCTCCGCTACATCGACGAGCGACTGAAGCAGGATTACCAGGTCATTTACACCACCCACTCGCCCTTTATGGTCGACTCGAGGAATCTACTGAATGTGCGTACTGTGCAAGACGTTATGGTCGACAACGGCACAGGTCAGGTGCAAATGTTGGGATCGAAAGTCACTGATTTTGTGAGCACCACCGACCGAGATACCATCTTCCCTCTGCAAGGGGCGCTCGGCTACGAGATCGGGAAGAGGCTGCCGGTTGCGGAATATAGTCTCATGGTCCGGTCGCCTTCCGATTTGCTTTATCTGACCGGGTTTTCTGAAGCGTTGAAGAACAGAGGCCGGACTCATCTTAGCCCGCGATGGACGGTTTGTCCGATCGGCGGCGTGAATAGCATCGCCGCATTCGCCAGTTTGTTGGGCAACACCGACCTCCGGGTTGCAGTGTTGGTCGATCACGGCCTGGGAGAGAAAAACGGCACCGTAGATCCCAGACGATCAAAGGTGCTGCGCGACGGCCACGTGCTCATGTTATCTCTCTACGTAGACAAACCCGACGCTGATGTGGAAGATGTGATTGGCTGGCGAAATTACCTCACTTTGGTGAATAAGGCATACGGCCTGGTGGGAACAACCGAGTTAAAAGATGAGGAGCAGGCCGAAGAACGCGTGGCGAAGGTCGTCGAAGACAGGTTTCGCACGATGGCCTCCGTCAAGTCAGGATTCAGCCGGTACATACCGTCCGAGTACTTCATCAGGCATCGGGATGCCGTTTTCACCGCCCTCCCGGATGTGCCCACGGCCTTGGACAGATTCGAGGGCATTTTTAAGGATCTCAACGACATATTGGATGCGACGGTCGCGCGATCCATTCTGGACCCGGACCGCCGCAACGTGGCATGACACGCGATTGCTCTTGTCGGGCTTCGGATTTGGCATGCTTGCTCGGTCGAGAAGGAGCGCTGCCGCTATGCTCCCGCCGGTCCGGAGCGTCTGATGATCGGCGTCATCGCCTTCAATGTCCTCATGGTTCTGCTGGGTGCAAGTGTCGCAACTTCGGTGGTGCCGGAGAAGCCGTTGAGCAGCATGCTTGGTTATTTGCACACCACCATCGGAATCAGTACGCCGCCCTCCGATAAAGTGCGCATGGTCGCGCTGATCTGGATCGCGTGCATGATCATCATCGTGGACGGGTTGCTTTTCCTGCTGGTGCTCCTGACTTCCATCGTGGGATAAAGGAAAGCGTTTGGGCCGGGCATTCCTGCCCGCCACGTGTAGCGCGGACACTCCTGTCCGCGCCCGTGAGCGGCACCAGATTGATCCTCTGGACCAGGCTTCAATCAGATGACCATGCCGAACGTATCCACCGATCAGCGGGCGTGGATTACCGCAGAAGTCGCCCAGACTTCCTGCCCTGTTTTTTCAACAACTTACATCCCATTCGCTGCACCCTTTTCCCCGCTCAACCCCGATTTTTGCCGCTTCCCTGCCTTCCGCGTGGAGAACGACACCGGCTCCCCTACCATCATCCTGACTCACTCCACGCATAGAAACTTCCAGGTTTCCCCGTGGAAAAGTCTTACCTGAGAGCGGATGCGCAAGTGTCTGTGGAAGTGTGGGAAGCGTCCGAGGGAAAGTTCTAAACTACGCAACCGAGGAAAGCGAGAGCAGAATGCATAAGCCGATTAAGTACGTCGAGAAGGCTGTCACCGTCGCCGCCAAAGGCACGTGGGCCGTCTTTGAACGCCTGAACCGCGTTGCTCCCAATCCGTCTCCGACCCCGAAGTGGTCCGACAAGCCACTCTTGAAGACCTGGGAAAAATCGAAGCCGCCGCTCGGCTGGCCGCGCTCGACCGACTCGCTCTGCCCCAAGTGTGTGCCCGAAATCCGCCAGCAGATCCTCGACGGACATCTTCCTGTCGACATCCTCATGAATGAGAAGGTCGGCGAGATCAAGGCCCAGATCGTCGAACGCGACGGCAAACTCTGGATGGTGAAGGACTGCCCGAAGCACGGCCACTTCGAGGACTTGATGTCGATCGACACCGAGTTCTCGCGCCACCTCGAAGAAGTTTTCCCCGGCCGCGACATCAAGGCCCACAACGACGAGCACCTGCACCACCACGGCTCCTCGACCGTGAAATATGGCCGCGGCTCGGTACTGACCGTCGACCTGACCAACCGCTGCAACATGATGTGCGATCCCTGCTTTATGGACGCCAACCAGGTTGGGTTCGTCCACGAACTGACCTGGGAAGAAATCAAGACCGTACTCGACAACGCCATCACCATCAAGCCCAAGCGGCAGATGTCGGTCCAGTTCTCAGGCGGCGAGCCCACCCTCTCGCCCTACTTCCTGGATGCGGTTCGCTACGCCCGCAAAGTCGGATACAACAGCGTGCAAGCCGCCACCAACGGCATCGAATTCGCCAAGAGCCTCGAGTTTGCGCAGCAAGCCGCCGAAGCCGGCATGCGCTACGCCTACCTCCAGTTCGACGGAATCGGCAACGCCGCCAACTCGCACCGCGCAGTCGGCAATCTGTTCGACGTAAAACTGAAGGCGATCGACAACCTGCATCGCGCCGGCGTAGAGATCGTACCTGTCATCACCATCTTGAACGGAATCAACAACGAACAGGTAGGACGCATCATCCAGTTCGCGCTCGACAACCCCAAGAAGATCGGCTTCCTAAGCTTCCAGCCCGTCAGCTTCACCGGCCGCGACGAAGCCATCACCGACGAGCGCCGTAAAGCGCAGCGCTACACCCTCGCCCACCTCGCCCACGACGTAAAAAATCAAACCGGCCTCGGAGAACCCGCCCGTGACTGGTTCCCGATCAGCTTCATGTCCACCTTCAGCGACTGGGCCGACCTGATGCACGCCGAAGACAAAAACAACAACTGGGGCCAACTAAGCTGCGGCTGCCACCCGAATTGTGGGACTGGGATGGCGGTCATGATTGACAAGGAGACTAAGGAGGCGGTGCCGGTTACTGCTTTCTTGAAGGGCGATCAACTGGCTAAGGATATTGCCAAGGTGAATGACGCGGCTCGGTCTAAGTTTTGGACTATTTTCGGGATGGCTCTTTGTTTGATGAGGAACTACGATCCGTTCCAATCGCCTACTCATTTCAAGATGATGGACTTGCTGAAGAAGTTCGACAAGAACTTCAATGCCACGGGCAAGAACTATGGGAAGGTTGGTCCGGACCGGACGATCGATGACGTCATGAAGCGGCGGCAGGACCGGTGGAACTTCCTGTTCATCGCGGGCATGTGGTTCCAGGACTTGTTCAACTACGACTTCCGGCGGACGGAGCAGTGCATCATTCCTTACGCCACGCAGGAAGGCGAGATCAGCTTCTGCGCTTACAACACGGGCGTGGGGTGGCGCAACATCATCGAGAAGATGCACATGACGGCCACGCTCACCAAGTGGTACGAAGAGCACGGGCGGCATGAGATCTTCGCGGGGGGCAAGAAGGTCAATCTTGAGGACAAGGATCACGCCCTCTACTTGCGCGAAGAGATTGTCACCAATGAGGTTCAGCACGATCTGGACAAGTTGGGCATCGCGAAAACTGCACGTGAAGAGAAGACCCGGGCGCGGGATGCGAAGTTGGCCGCGCAGCGCGGGCCGGAGAGAAATGACGCCGCCTACGATGCGCGTATGGCACAACTCTACCGGGAACAGATCCTGAAGGAGAAGCCGGCGACTTCGAACGACGCTGGATTCATTCCGCTGGCAGCGATTGCACCCGCGAACGGGCATTCCAACGGGAACGGCACAGCCAAGCAGACAGAAGAGATTGGCGAACCGGTGGCGGGAGATTAGCTGCGAGCTTCGAGCCACGAGCTTCGAGCAAACCAGGGCCGCTCATTTGGGCGGCCTTTCTTTTTGGGAGTAAAATTCTGACGGGTGGCGGTCATGGCCCGACTCGTCGCAAGGAAACGCGATGGGTGGGGCGCACTTATGCGGTTCATGACAGATCGATTGGAGAGCGGCCTAATTTTTGGACGAATACGGAAAAAATTACAATCCTTTGTGCAACCCGGCCAGCTCAGACTTGATCAGACCTGGAATACGCCGTATATAACCTAGTACAACTCAAACCGTATCCGCGGAGTGCTTATGCGACTGTTTCGGGCGTTTTCTCTCCTCCTGCTTGTCACTGGTTACAGTCTTGCCGCAACGCCGGATCGCATTACCGGGGCGATTGATGCCAGCCAAGTGGTCCAGCTGACCAGAAGCCGGCACCCGAAAGCGCAGCCGCAATACGACCGGGGTGCAGTGGATCCGCAAACCCGACTCGACTACGTCACACTTTTGACCACGCCGTCGCCGAGCCAGCAGAAGGCGCTCGATCAGTTGCTCGCCGACCAGCAGAACCCCTCGTCCCCGAGCTACCACCAGTGGCTGACTTCGGAACAATTCGCCGACCGCTTCGGGTTGAGCCAGAACGACATCAACAAGATTACAGCCTGGCTGAAGGCCGCGGGGCTGACGGTGGTCGACGTGGCGCGCGGCCGCAACTGGGTGGTGTTCTCCGGGACGGTGGGGCAAATCTCCGCCGCGCTGCACACCGAAATCCACCGCTACAATATAAAAGGCGAGACACACTTCGCGAATGCGACGCCAGTTTCGGTTCCAGCCGCCTTCGCAGGAACCGTTGTGGCATTCCGCGGCTTGCACGACTTCCGTCTGAGGCCGATGGGAGTCCGGAAGCGGCCGCATCCGGCATTCTACGACAGCGTTTTCAATTTCAACTTCCTCGCGCCGGGCGATCTTAAGATGATCTACGATTTGAAACCGCTTTATGATGCGGGGATGGACGGCACCGGGCAGAAGCTGGTCGTGGTGGGGCAGACCGATGTTTTCCTGGCCGACTTGAACGATTTTCGTAGCGGTTTTGGCCTATCAACTATTAGTGGGTGCACGACAAACTCGAACGGCGTCATTACCGCATGCGGGAGCGGGGGCGCTTTAGGATATGTGGCCGTCGGAACTGATCCGGGGACTCCTTTTTCGGGGGACCTGGAGGAATCCGACTTGGATCTGGAGTGGTCCGGGGCGGTGGCGCGAGGGGCGCAGATCATTTTCGTCACCGCACCGTCGGCGACAGGGACAGTATCCGACGCTTTGTACAATGCCATCGATGCCACTCCGCCCTACGCGCCGGTAATCAGCATGAGCTATGGTCTCTGCGAACTGGCTGAGGTCCAGGGCGGGACGCTGGTCGCTGACGAAACCGAACTGAAGAAAGCAAACTCCAAGGGAATCACGGTTGTCAATTCTTCCGGCGACATCGGAGCGGCCACCTGCGATAACTTCACGAACTCGAGCACGACCCCACCGAATCTTGCCGTGAACGGACTGGCGGTTGGCTATCCGGCCAGCAGTCAGTATGTAACGAGCGTGGGGGGGACGGCGGTGCCGTTTCTCGATCTCACAACCAACGCGGGCATATATTGGAGTACCAGCAACACCATTAATGGAACGGATGGCGGGTCGGCGCTAGGACCGGTTCCGGAGCAGGTTTGGAGTGACACACTGGAGTTTGCGCAATATTGCCAGGCAAATACAACCAACAAATTCTGCACTCAAGGCGGTGTTCCAGCTCAAACAGGTTGGGTTTCAATCACATCCGAATTTGCCGCACAAGAAGACCTTGGCATCGGAGGCGGCGGTGGGGGAGCCAGCAACTGCACTGCGGTGGATGGTACGGGCAAGTGCATTCCCGATGGAACGAACGGAACGAATCTCGGGTTTCCGCAACCGGTTTGGCAGACGGTAACAGTGTCCGGGCAGCCGAGTGCCCGCTTCGTGCCAGATGTTTCCTTGTTAGCCACTCCCAACTGGCCGGGCTTCATCCTGTGCACTCCGTTGGAGGAACTGGTCAACTTCGATCCCACTAACATCTACATCAACACCTTTAGCAGCAGTTGCCAAGGCGGCATTACGGCGGCGGTTGAGGGTGTAAGCACGGGTAATGTGGACACCTCAATTCCGCCCTCGATCATCGGGGGCACATCCGCGTCTGCGCCGGCGTTTGCGGGGATCATTGCGGTACTCAATCAATACTTGGGCAACACGAACGGAATGGGCAATGCGAACCCAATGCTGTATCAGCTGGCTGCGGTAGCGCCCGGTGCTTTTAACGACATCACAAGCGGCGATAACACGGTCTATTGCAAGCAGGGTACTCCGACAACGCAGCCCGCAGCCCTCCAATGTCCGGCTCCGGTTTTACCGGATACGCACTCCAAGTTCGGTTACTCGGCGGGCGCTGGTTACGATCTGGCGACTGGCCTGGGGTCTGTGAACGTAAATAACCTGGCTATTGCCTGGAAGACACCGCCGGACTTCACAGTGGGATCGAGCGGTCCCATCACGGTGTACGCGGGGCAGAGTGGAACGGCCACGATTACCGTAACCCCGATCAACAGCTTTGGTTCGGTGGTTGCGTTCTCGTGTTCGGGGTTGCCGACCGGCGCCAGTTGTTCGTTTAACCCGCCGACGGTGACTGCACCAACGACCTCGATCATGACGGTGCAGACCACGGGAACAGAAGCAGCGGGGACCACCACATTCTCAGTGGCTGGGACCACTGGGGTTCTTAGTCAGGTCAGCCACACGACTTCACAGTCGATTACGGTTCAGGAGCCAGACTTTACGCTTTCCTTGAGCGGCGGCGGGGCGCCCGTTGTGCTGGCGGGCCAGACGGCTACCTACAGTTTCACTGCGAATCCCACCGCGCCAACGACATTCACGACCGCGGTTACGTTCAGTTGTTCTTTCTCGCCGGCGGATTCGACGCTTACGAACAGTTGCAGCGCGACCGCGGTGCCAGCCGGAAATGGATCGACTTCGGTGACGCTGTCGATCAAGACGGCAGGCCCGAACAGCGGGACAGTGGCGGCAATCCAGCATCGTGCGGATCAGCGTTCACCGTGGTTGCCGCTGGCCCTGCCGATCGCGGGACTGGTGTTGGCCGGACTGGCAGGACGGAAGGTGTCGAAATACTCTGTGGTGGCTGGTTTGTGCGTGTCGCTGGCGATGGCTGGATTGATGCTGGCCTGCGGAGGAGGGAGCAGTAGTCCTCCGCCGATCAGCGTGACGGTCAGTCCAGGCACTGCCGTCAATCTGTACGCGAACGAAGCAGGCAACAGCTGGCCAGCAAACCTGACGCAGCAGAAGTTCTCGGCGACCGTCAACAACGACACCAACCAGACGGTGACATGGGCGGTGCCGGGCAGTCCGGCTAACGGCACGATTGACAGCACTGGTGTGTACACGGCTCCAGCGACCGTCCCGAACCCGGCGTCGGTAACGGTCACGGCTACCTCCGCCGACGCGACGGGGCCCGGCACGGGACATGTCAACCTCCTGACTCCGACCGCAGTGGGGACGTTTACTGTAACAGTAACAGCGACGGAGGGGCTACGAACGCACGCGCCGTCGCAGCCGGTGACGCTGACGGTGCAGTAGTCGGTAGTCAGTTTTTTGGTGGCTTCGGACACTTCCATTGCGTCGACGTGGAGCCGCTTGGTCGACGGCTGGGTACAGTCGGGCGCTGCTCGCACGCGGACAGGAGTGTCCGCGCTACACGCGAACAGGAGTGTCCGCGCTACGCGCGGGCAGGAATGACCGCGCCACATTTTTGGTGCTTCACCCGCGGCACGACTGAAGCAGGCTGCGGGAAGAGGTCCGCTCCAACGATCGCAGCGGCTAGAGGCGCTTTGATGATGACCATTTGCGGCATCGCTGAACAAATTACGGGAAAAGAGTCTTTTGAGCGGCAATCTGACCGCAGGGGCTAAAGCCCCATCTGAAAACAAGCCAGGTATCGCAGTGCTAAATAACTTGCGGAAAAATGCAATCTACCGAGGAAAGGCGACCACCGGGGCTGAAGCCCTGGTTGATTGCAAGTTAGGTTACGCGGCCCTAAAGGGCCGCTCTTCCACGGTGATGCTGACATTGGTGAGTTTTTCCGCAAGCTGTGAAGCGAAGCCCTGATACGAATCGTGCTTTTCCCCCACATTGGCTAGCTCTCGCTAAGACGAAGCATCTACTGGGGGCGGAGCAAGTGCCAGGCTTCCCGGAATTGTTCGAAGCGGGCGGGGCGGCGGCCTTGGGGAGT
>Ga0209698_10006042_pt1 | contig 12932 bp, 11 predicted proteins | sample LitLauG_LLR_2012_FD_187203 | JGI IMG/M metagenome (GOLD analysis project Ga0209698, IMG submission 187203) | Freshwater sediment microbial communities from Pennsylvania, USA - Little Laurel Run_MetaG_LLR_2012 (SPAdes) (version 2) | ecosystem: Environmental > Aquatic > Freshwater > Creek >...
CCTCGGTAACGTAGCTCACCACGCGCTCGGTACCGCCATACAGTCTCGGCGGGATGCTCTCCATCAAGGGAGCGATCTGTGCAATTTTCATCTACCGTATTCCCTGTGTTTCATGCTGCGAGCCATGGCCCGAAGCGCTTCTCGATCACCGCATACGCGGTCAGAAATTCTCCGCGAAAATAACCCGGCAGGAAAATCAAGCTGATCAGGAAGCGCCCCAGCAGATAGCCGAAGACCAACTGAAGAAACGTCATATTGCCTGCGTAGGCGAGGGCCGGGGTCCCGATGATCGTGAGCGTGGAAGTTTCGGTGGCCACGATGGAAAACGCCAACGCCCACCACGGCGCGGTGCGCCCTCCCAGAAAGTAATCGCGCACATCGTGCTGTTTTCCACGGAAATAAACACCGAGCGCAGTGACGCCAAGCAGGTAGCCAATCACAATCGCAAGATCAACGGGATGAATGTGCATGAATTTCGGACTTCGCCACCGCACGCCACCGTGCGCCCCGCGAAGTGTGTCGAGAATAGTGGGTGCGCCGCATGGCGTCAAGAAAGCGGGCAAATTCCAGGCAGAAAGGCAACGCCTTCGGCACGCGGCTCTCCTTCGCTGCGCGAAATCTCGCCACCTCGCGTATCCTTTTTCCATGCGCTATGTACTGGGATTCGATGGCGGTGGCACGAAGACCGAGTGTGTTCTGATGGGCGAAGACCGCCACATTGTCTCACACAGTCGAGGTGGCCCTTCCAATCCCATGCGCGTTGGTTTCGGCGGGGCGCTGGCCGCCGTGTGCGACGCGGCGCGCATAGCAATTCTTTCCGCGGGCATCGCGGGTGATGAAGTCACTTCGCTCTGCGCCGGGCTTGCCGGAACGGCGTTTGCCGAATCCGCGCAAAAAATGAAGCGGCTGCTGGAAGAAGAGTTTCCAGGAAAGGCCGTCCGCGTGTGTACGGATCTGGATTTGACACTGGAAGGCGCGGGCGAAGGAGCAACGATTGTCTTGATTGCGGGCACCGGCTCTGCGGCGATTGGCCGCGATGCACAGGGCAACGTCGCGCGCGTCGGTGGCCACGGCTATCTTCTGGGAGACGACGGCAGTGCTTACCACGTGGGGCAGCAGGCGATCCGCGGCGCCTTGCATCAGTTTGAGCACACCGGCACAGACACGCCGCTCGGAAAACGAATTCTCGCAGAAACCGGAGAGCCCGGATGGACAGAACTCCAATCGCGCATCAACGCTGGACCTGATGAAGTGTTTCCACGTGTGTTCCCCGTGGTGCTGCAGGCCGCGGAAGCGGGCGACTCCGCCGCGCGCGCCTTGCTGGATGATTCCGCCGCGGCCCTTTCCGAACTCGTAAAGGACTTGGCCGAGCGTCTACACTTGCAATCTCGGAAGTTCCTGCTGGCGCGGACCGGCGGTATGCTGGGGCGTTCGACCTATTTCGACGAACGGCTCGACAATCATCTGCGCAAAGCGGCCCCGTTTGGCCAGTCTGGCGCATTGCAATTGAGCCCCGCGGAAGCCGCGGCTCACCTGGCGCTGCGATTGCTGCCTTCGCCGTGAGGAAACGCGTGTGAGCCTTCTTGAACAACAACGCGAACGGGCGCACCTAGCTACCGGTGATGAGCTGAAGGCGTTTCTTTTTCACCCGTCGGCAGAGGTCCTTCTCGGCCTGCTGGATAATCCGGCACTTGATGAAAATTTGCTCGGTCTACTGCTTTCCCGGAAGGATCTGCCGCAGGAAGTCCTGGAAGACATCGCCGGCCGCAAAACGTTTCTGAAAAGCTACGCGGTGAAGAAAGCGTTGGTTTTTCACCCGCGAGCGCCCAGGTTGGTCAGTCTTCGCCTGCTGCGCGACCTTTACCTGATGGACCTGGTGCAATATTCCTTGTCGCCCGGGGCCTCCGCGGAATTGAAACGCCACGCCGAGGAGTACGTCATCGCGCGACTACCACAATTGCCGTTGGGGCAGCGCATCACGCTGGCTCGGCGCGGCCCGGCGCGCGTGGTCGGCGCACTGATGGCCATAGGCCACGCGCAGGTGCTGGAGATTGCGCTGGAAAATCCGCGGCTGACGGAGGCGCAAGTTCTGAAAGTGCTCTCGCGCGAAAAGCTTCTGCAGGCCGTGGTGCTCACAGTCGCTAATCACCGCAAATGGTCGCAGTATTACAACGTGCGGTTGGCGCTGGTGCGCAATGAGGCCACGCCGCTCTCCATGGTGCTTGGTTTTCTGCCGGAACTCACCGTGGAGGACCTGCGGGCGCTTGCCGCTCCCGGTGTGGTGCCGGAGAATCTCCGCAAGTATCTGTTGGCGGAGGTGCATCGCCGGATGCAGGCATCAAGGCGGATAGCGAAAGAGAGAATAAATTCTCCATGCGGAGAATCACTTTCGCAGTCGAAGAATCAGGAGAGCCCCGAGGAAGAATAAAACCGCCGAAAACGAAAACGCCGCTTTTGCCGAAACCGCGGACCACAAGAAACCCACCATCAGGCTGGAAAGAAAATCGCCCACCGCGTTTACTGCCGCCAACGTTCCGAACGCCATGCCGTGTTGTTCCTTCGGCACAAGTTCGGCGGCCAGTGAATCTTCCAGAGCCTCTTCGGTGCCCACATAAATTCCGGCGAGGATGAACAAGCCGCCCAGAATCCATAGAGAAGCTGGCGTGTTTGTGAGGAAAATCGCGGTCACACCCGCCAGCGCGTAGCCGCCCGCCAGAATCGCCTTGCGATGCGGCACATGGTCGCTGACCCAGCCACTGACGTATGCCGACCCCGCATAGAAAACGTTGTGCAGTGTGTAAAGGCCTACGGCGAGGCTGGCAGCGCGCGCCGCTCCGTGCATGGGAGCCAACATGCGGCTGGCATAGAGAATCAGGAGCGTGTGCGAAAAATCTCCTGAGCCGAAAACGCCTACTCCGACCAGAAATTCGCGATAGTTGCGTGGAAGACTGCGCAACCCGGTTACAAACGAAACTTTTTTTCGCGCTTCAAACGGGCGTTCGCGCACCAGAACCCAAAAGCTGAGCACGGCAATCATTCCGGGCAGCAGCGTCCACAAAAACACCGCGCGGTAGTTGTGGTGGGTGGTTTCCAGTAGCCAGAGCGCCGTCAGTGGTCCGGCAATCGCGCCAACCGTGTCCATCAGGCGTTCCAGTCCGAACGCGCGACCGTATGCACCTGGCGCGACATCGGCCGCCAGCAGAGCTTTCTTTGCCGGAGAACGTACCCCACGGCCCAGCCACGCCGCGGCCCGGCCAAATAGGACATGATAGGCGTAGGTAGCGAGCGCGAACGAAGCGGTGGCCAGCGCCGTGAATGCATAGCCAAACACCGCCAACGGCTTGCGCTTCTTCAGGCGATCCGTGTAATGCCCCGAGCCGAGTTTTGCGAAACTCGAAAGCCCGTCAGCGATGCCTTCGATCGCGCCCAGCCACGCGGGCCCCGCGCCGATGGTGGCCAGAAACGCCGGCAGAATCGCGGTCGCGATTTCGTGGCTCCAATCACTAAATAGGCTGGTTACACCCACACCCAGCACGGTGCGATTGAGCCAGCCAGATGATGATTGATTCGGAGCGGGCGGTTCGGAATTCACGCGCGTTAGTTTACCGTCTATCGTTTGGCGGGTCTGTAAAGAATTACGCGGACTTTTTCGAGCGTGATCAGCCCGCCATCCACCATTTCATCCAGGCGCGGCAGCAGCAACTCGATGCGCTCTTGCGTTTCGATCACTTCCAGAATGATGGGCAGATCCTGGGAAAGGCGCAGCAGTTTGTCGGTGTGATAGACGCTTGAGGAGCCGTAGCCGGCGACGCCACGCAGCACGGTAACGCCTGAAAATCCATCTTTGCGCAACATCTCGACGATCGCTTCATGCAGCGGCCGCCCGTGCCATTTGTCGGATTCGCCGATGTGAATGCGCATCAGCGTGCGTTCGCCTTCAAATTTCTGGTGAGTCATAACGTGTTCCTAGAACTGATTGGCCAGCCGGATCCCGGCGACCGAAAGCAGTAAACCGAATACCACGCTTGTGGCGACATACGTCATGGCGCGCAGCCATTCACCCGACTCGAGCATCTTCGCCGTTTCCCAGCCGAAGCTGGAAAATGTTGTGTAGCCTCCAAAAAATCCCACCGCGATGGCCATGCGCCACTCAGGCGGCACGATCACACGATTCAGCAAGAGCTGCCCGATCAGGCCGAGAAAAAAACATCCGGTGAGATTGATCAGCAAGGTCCCATAAGGAAACGTGCTGGCCATCTTGATTTGTACCAACCCTTGCAGTCCATAGCGCGCCAGCGTTCCCACCGCGCCAAACGCTCCAATCAGCAATAAACGCAAAGTATCTCCGATCCGGCTATTTCCCGCGCACAGAAGAAAAAACTCCTGGTGCCGCTGGGCAGCCAGGAGTCATCAGCCCCAGCGCTTGCGGCCGGGGCGGTTATGGCGAACTCCATCGCCGTTGAATTTAACGAAAGTCTATCGTGTGGCGCGAGGCGTATGCAACTTCTTCTCGATGTCAGTTTTCCCTCGCTTCGGGATGCTGCCTGTAGCCCTCCGCCAGCGCCACGTTTAGTTCTCGTGCAGGCGAAAAGAGCGTCGGGCCGTGGCCAACCGCGAGCAGGCTCGGGGTAAGGTCCGCCAATTTTGCCGCGCTCCGGATGGCTAGGGAAGCATTCCATGAGAAAAGTGCCGGGAAGGGGAAGAGAGCTTTGAAAACACCAGCAACCACCAGCCCTGTTTGCGTGGTAAAGGCATCGCCTGCGAGAAGGGAATTGTCGCGCACATCGAGAAAGGCAAAATGTCCGGGCGTATGTCCGGGGGAAGAAACCGCCTGGAGGGAACCGACGCGATCTCCCTCGGCGAGCAATCGTGTGGGAACTGCTGTCGCGCCGGTGAATCCGAACAGTGCCTTCCCAGTCTCTCCGGCTTCCAAACTCAAGTCTTTCGTGAGTAGACGTGCCTCGCGCCTGCCAATGGCAAACTCCATTCCGGGCAATGCCTCGATTAGCGCGTCGACAGAGCCCACATGATCTATATGAGCATGCGTCAGAACTACGCGTCGAATCGGCGTGCCCAGGCTTTGCGCCGCTTTCAGGATCTGCCTTGCTGATCCTCGCAACCCGGTGTCAACGAGCGTGAAACCATCGGACTCCCGCACCAGAAAACAATTGATCATTCCAAAGCGCGTGAGACGGAAAAGCAGGTCGGTTTCCCGGACGACTTTCATCAGGTTTGGTGTAGCAGCGTGGTAATTGCTTGCGCTATGTCGGACGGGTTCCAATCGTTGCCGGAGTACCACTCGACGACTTTGCCGCCGGGGCCGACAAGCGTTGTGCTCAGCGAATGAACGATTTGCCTCTGTTCCGGCTGAACTACCAATCCGAAAAATTGCGCGATAGCTGGAAGGTCCTTTTCCGAGGGAGCTGCAAACTGCCATTCAAACAGTTTTTCTCCAGCTGCGCTTCTCTTGTAGATCGAGCCGTAGTGCTTCAGCACTGCAGGCGAGTCGTGCACTGGATCAAAACTAATGCTCAGAAACTCCACCCGATTCGTGGCGTCGGGTGTGTCGGCCAGGAGTTTCTGCACGGCGCGAAAGTTCTCATTCATGCGCGGGCAAAAATCGGGCAGCGGGCAGCGTGTGTAGATAAACGTGACCAGCAGCGTTTTGCCATGGAAATCGTGAAAGTGGAGGATTTTGCCGTCCTGATTGACCAGCGCGAAATCGGGCACCTCGTCACCTTTGGCAGGAATTCGCTGTGTAGTGCCAGGCGCCGTTTTACCGTCACCCTTGCTCACCAGCACGATTTTTTCCAGCCTGCCCGTATTTTCAGACACCACCAGATCCGCCGAAATCGTGTCGCCCGGCTGCAATTTCTCAATTTGTTTAGGTTCCGCCACCTGGTACGTCATGGTCATGGCGGGCATGAGTCCCGGGATATCGCCGTGCTTGACGGTGATGAGTTTCTTGTCCACATCCGGGGAAATCACCACGGCCTGAATCGCATAGTGCTTTGCGGGCGCCGACTGGCAACCCGCCGCAATAAACGCGCAAACCAAAACCAGAGCCGTCAATATAGGTTTCATTTGTTCCTCAATAGTGAAAACGATAGCGCAACTGCACGAAAAGTTCGCGCGGATTCAGGTAATGCGTCCCGCCGAAGGTGAAGCTGTTGTCCAGCAGCACGCGCCGGTTCGCGACGTTGAGGCCAGTCACCGAGACCGAGAAACGTTCACCGAAATCTTTCCCCAGCGTCAGGTCAAATGTCGCGTGGCCCGGGAGATGCGATCCCGGGACGTCCGAATTTCCATTCGTGAAGCCCGAGCCGTAGTAGACGTCGGTGGACGCATAACTCCTCCAAGGCAGCGTCACCTGCCCGCCGACGTGCAAAGTATTGCGCTGGTCGTGGTCGAGAAACCCATAGCCGGCGCCGAACGAAAAATTCGTCAAGCCGCCATTGATGTCGCCGAATCCAAGGGCGAGCTGGTTCGAATAAGTGACATAGACCTGCGCGCGGTTGTAAATCCGGGGCGAGCGCAGCGTGAGTTCCCAGCCGCTGATGCGCGCGCCCTGAATCGTGATGGGAAAGAAAAGGTTGGAATTGTTGAAATTGTTGTGATCGAAAAAGTTTCTTGCGCGAGTCAGAAAATTATCCGCATCGAGTGTCCAGTCCCACAAGGGAATGGTTACGCCATATTGATGCTCCTCGTCGCGCTCTCCATGCAGCGGGATGAAACCCAGATTCTGGTTATTTGCTGCGTCCAGCAACGGGCCGGAAACCGTCAGCAGCGGCGGTGCCTGATAAAAATGTCCATAGAATGCGCGAAATACCCAGTTGAGCTTCGGGATGCGAAGGGAACCGCCGACACGTGGGCTTGTGGCGTTCTCTACAACAGGACCGGAGTAGTGTGTCTGGCGCAGGCCCGCATTCAGCGAAAGCCAAGAGGTCAGTTTGAACTGATCCTCGGCATATACAGCCGCTTGCCCGCCCGTCGGACTCACGGTCGCCGGAGGCTCGACGTTCTCGCAATTTCCAGGCGAGTTACAGATCAGACCAAACAACTGGCTGCTTTGCTCCGCGAAACCATAAATACCGGCTCGCAGATTGTTCCGCTTCTTGATCCAGCTTATGTTCGCCTCGCCCCCTTCGTAGTTCGCGTCCACAGTTTCCGTAGCTGAACTCGGCAAGTCGTTGGGACTGCTCAGATACCCGACGCCGTTGTAGTGGTAAAACGGCGAGACAGTCAGTACGAGCCCCGGACTGAAAGTGCGTACCCATGAGAAAAGTACATACGCATCCCTCTCTTTATTCGCATCGCTTTGGGGCTGTCCTGGCTCAATCGGTATCTGGTAATAGTCCTGGCGATACTGCGCAACTACGCGTAATTGGTCCACGGAGTCCAGGTTGTAGGTCATTGACGCGAAGCCACCGAAACCGTTCGCCTGATCGTGAATCACCGTCGAAGTTGGCGTCTGCAAGCCCAGGTCCGTGCGATTTCCGTTCAGGCTTGCATAATACGCAAAGCGGTTGGTGTGCCCGCCGAAATTCAAGTGATCGTCGGTTTGGTAGAAATTGCCCGCGCTGAGGACGAGTTCTGCGTCATTGTTGCGCTCAAAGCCGGTGCGTGGTGCCACGTTGAAGATGCCATACGTGCGATCGCCATAGTCAGCGGAATAGCTGCCGCGCATGGTTTCCAGCATATCGATATCATTGGGATTGACTTGAGGCCCCAGATTGCTCGCGATATTCGTGTTGGGGATGGAGACGCCGTCGATCAGCCAGCTGACTTGATGCCCGCCCCTCACATGCAGCTGGTCATGTGTGTAATAAGACCCCGGAACATAATTTGTGATCATCGCTAGGCTATTGGATTTTGACGCTCCCGGCGTTAAGGCGATGTCCTCGCGAGTTGTCAGCGTAGTTGGTGTGATTGACTCGGTCTGCGCGGGCGGAGCCTCTGAAGTCACGATTACTGTTTGCGCTTCTTTGGCCAGCTTCAATTCCATGTGCAGAATCGGCGCGGTTCCAGATAGGACCGTCAGTTTTTGATCCTCATTTGCGAATCCGGCCTTTTTCACCGTGATCTGGTACTGGCCCACGGGAATGGAGTCAAAGTTGAACTCGCCGTCTGCGTTGCTCTGGGTTGTCTTTGTAAATTCCGAATCAACAGCCCTCAACACCACCTCTGCGCCGCTAACCGGCCGGTGTTGCGGATCGTGAACAATCCCGCGGACAGTGGCAAACACCGTCGCGAACATCAGACTTGCCGCCACGAGGGTGAAGCTAGACAAAATCAAAATCCGTCGAAGCATCAGTTCTTCTCCTTGAGCATGCGTAGAATGGCGGCAATGGCCGCGTTTGAGCGAGTGCGCTCTCAGGGTTCGTCAGAAATTTCGGGAAGTACTAAAGGTGGTGGCGGGAAGCTCGCGGGGGAGGGGAAGCCGGATCGAAAACGAAAGAACTGGCCTGCGGGGACAATGTTGAAAGGTCAGGCCCAGCAAAATGTGGCGCTGAAAAGTCCGCAGCGCTCGGCAGCACAAAAACAACCGCAGCCGTAACCGCTGCCTCGGCAGGATGGCAGCACGCCATACTGCAATCCATCGCCGGCTTCTGTCTCTGGTGATCGCAAGCAGCCACGGGCGATTTCTGCGCCGCCTTAGCATCATTGGAAGTTTGCTTCGGTGTGTGGCCATGCAATGGGCACATACCCGCCGCACAGCATGCCGCTTGCGACGCCTGGAACGCCGCAGCCCAGGCCGGCGCCCACAACAGCAACACTGCCAGCAAACACACACACGCCCCCAGCCTGTGTCCCGGAGCGTTGGAACGATGAACTGTAGGCCTCATTGTCTCGAAAACCTAGCATACCGCACGAACCGCAAATCGCAAGAACGAACTGTCCAGCGAGTAGGGGTGGACTAGGACACCCTTCCAGTCAGGCGCCCCAGAAACAATTTGAAGAAACGCGCGGAATCGACATCAACAGCAACTTCCGTGTTCGGCACCCAGTTTTTCCGCAGTACGGGCGAAATCGTCGTGCGACCCAGCGGCGGTGCCGAGCCGCGGATCGGCATATCCAACTTCCCATTCCGCTTTTCCCACTCGAGCGTTTTGCGGAGATCGCCGCTGTAGGGGCTGTAACCCAGCGTTTCTCCAGCAGAGAGTTCGCCGGACGTCTCGACATCCACGTAGAATTTTTCGAATTGCAGCAACGAGGGATCGAGAAAAGCGGCGAGCGCCAGCGAATCGTGCATCTTCTGCCCCACCGCATAACCATCCCGTTCGTCCATCTCCATCGTGTTGCGGGCAATCTTTGCGGCAGCCAGGCTCACAGGCTCCGCACTGGATTCCAGTGCGCGCACGTGTTCCCATGTCAGCGCCGTCTTGCGGGTTACGTCCAGGCCAACCATGGTCACTGGAATCCCCGATTGGAAGATGACCCGCGCGGCTTCCGGGTCGACATACACATTAAATTCCGCTGAAGGGGTGATATTTCCGCCTGATAGTGACCCTCCCATCATTACAAGGCCTTTGATCATTCCCGCGAGTTCACCGTCCCCGAGCAGGGCGCTTGCGACATTGGTCAGCGGCCCCAACGTAATAAGTGTGACTTCCCCGGGATGATTCCGCACCACGCGCCGGATCATCTCCGAGGCTGGCTCAGAGACGGGCTTAACTTTGGGTTCGGGAAAAACCGTTCCCGCCAGGCCGTTGTTGCCATGGGCGTACTCTGCCGTGACCAGGCGTCGCACGAGAGGCGTCTTGGCGCCAGCGGCCACGGGGATGTCCGTTCGCCCCGCGATTTCCACCATGCGCAAGGCATTCGGAAGGGTCAGCTCAAGCGGCACGTTCCCAGAGACGGGAGTGATTGCCTCGATTTTCAATTCCGGGGAGCGCATTGCCAGCAGCAAGGCGAACGCATCATCGGTGCCCGGGTCCGTATCAATGATTACGCGCGATGCACTGGCGCTTGGTGCGTTGCCTGAGTGATTTCTCTCCGGCTCATCGAATGGCCAGGCGCCCCCCCTGAGGCTGGTGCCAGCCAATCCCGCCGCCGACGAAGCCAAGAATTCTCTCCGGCCCACCCTTGATGATTTTTGTTTCGAGTCCATTGGCGCGTTTCTCCACAATAAATATTTTCCTGAAATCGCTTGTGTGCTTGCGATTGTTCTGAACGCAGAAATCAATTCGCGACGATGAATCTAGCACTAATTTCCATAGCATATACAGAGTCCATCCACGTTCACGGCTGAAGATCGGCACACTCGCACGGGACTTAGAGTACGCCGCTCGATACTACGCGTGATGCCTTGACACTCGGGCCATGCAAGTCACAGACTGTTTGCATGCCCCACATTTACATGCAATTCGATTTTGGCAAGGACGAGGAAAAAGCGCAGCTCGCCCGCCACAAACTGGAAGTCTGGAAGCAGGCGTTCCGCCTGGACAAAAAGCTGCTCTACAAATTGACGCGTGCGACCGATGGTGTACCTGCCATGGAACCTGGGGCCGCCAAGCCAGAAAAATCCAAGGGAAAAGGCAAGGCGAAGGAATCCGAGGAAAAGCCGGCTGCGAACGAAACGGTAAAGATTCTGCTCCGCCTGGCCTTTTCGAACCACGAAAGGCTGTCCGAGCAGCGCTGGGTACAACGCATCCCGACGGAAGAGATGTTTCAGGCTGCCGCGCCGGAAGTGGTGAAGCCGGGCGATTCCGGGTTTGCGGAAATTGAAAAGAAGTTCGAAGAACTGGCTTAGGGTGGGTGGACCAAGCCATATTGGCTGGCAGTATGCGCGCCCTATGCTGGAGCTGTTACTGAAACATCCTAGTACTTCCGTTTTTCAACAACCTCGCCAACGTCCCACTGGGCAGTCGCACCAACCCTCCGGTATAATAACCATTCGTAGCACAAACTCTCCCTATCCCAACACGAGGCCGACTGCATGGCGGTACAAACGCGCGTCAAAGTAGCCAAGTTGGAGGCCCCCAAGCACCAAGGGCTTGATCGCGACACCCTCATCCACCTCTACCGCACGATGTATCTCTCCCGGCGGCTCGACGACCGCGAAATTCAGCTCAAACGCCAGAATAAAATTTATTTCCAGATTTCCAGCGCCGGCCATGAAGCGGTTTCTGCCGCGGCCGGCCTGCTTCTTCGTCCCGGCATTGATTGGCTTTACCCCTACTACCGCGACCGCGCCCTTTGCTTGATGATAGGCGTCACCCCGCTGGAGACGCTGCTGCAGGCGGTTGGCGCGCAGGATGACCCAAGTTCGGGTGGCCGCCAGATGCCTTCACACTGGGGACATCGCAAGTGGAATATCGTCAGCAAATCTTCGTGCACCGGGACGCAGTTCGTTCAGGCCGTGGGAGCCGCTGAGGCCACGCTTTACTACGAGCATCACCCGAAAGCCCTGGCGCAAGCGCAAAAGGCTCCCCTCGGCGACGCGCTCGATCATATCCCAGGTGAGATCGTCTACGTTTCCTCCGGTGACGGCGCCACAAGCGAAGGCGAATTCTGGGAATCGCTGAATGCCGCCTGTGCCAAGAAGTTACCGCTCTTCTACCTGATTGAAGACAATGGCTACGCCATCTCCGTACCCATCGAAGTGCAGACCGCCGGCTCCAGCATTTCGAAACTCGTTCGTGGTTTCCCAGGCCTGCACATCGCCGAATGTGACGGCACCGATCCCCTGGAAAGCTATGCGGTCTGCAAGGAAGCAATCCAGTACGTGCGCGATCGCCGTGGCCCGGCACTGGTCCACGCGCATGTTACGCGGCCCTACTCGCACTCGCTTTCCGACGACGAGAAGCTCTACAAGACCCATGAAGAACGCGAAGCCGAAGCCCGTCGCGATCCGCTGTCCAAGTTCTCGCTCTTCCTGATTCGCGAAGGTCTGATGGACCAGAAAGAAATCGAAGCCCTGGAAGCGGAGGTGGATCGCGAAGTGCGCGATGCCGCCGACCAGGCCCTGGCCGCCGAGCCACCTTCGGTTTCCTCCATCCACACGAACGTCTATTCACCGGACATTGATCCCACTTCGTCCGCTTTTGCCGCAGAGCCGAAATTCCACGGCGGCCCGAAGACGATGGTCGAAATGGTTGCGGCTACGCTGCTGGATGAAATGGGACGTGACGAGCGCATCTCTGTTTTTGGCGAAGACGTTGCCGACGCCAGCCGCGAGGAAACGCTAAAAGATGTGAAAGGGAAGGGCGGCGTCTTCAAGGCCACCGCCGGCTTGCAGCGCAAATACGGCGCGGATCGTGTCTTTAACACGCCGCTGGCAGAAGCCGCCATCGTTGGCCGCGCCATCGGCATGGCCACGCGCGGACTCAAGCCCGTCGCCGAAATTCAGTTCTTTGATTACATCTGGCCGGCGATGATGCAGATTCGCGATGAGCTCTGCGTGATGCGCTGGCGCTCGAACGGCAACTTCAAGAGCCCGGTTGTCATGCGCGTCGCTATCGGCGGATATCTCACCGGCGGCGCTGTCTATCACAGCCAGAGCGGGGAATCGATTTTTGCGCATTGCCCAGGCTTGCGCGTGGTGATGCCCTCCACCGCGCTCGACGTGGCGGGATTATTGCGAACTGCAATTCGGTGTGACGACCCGGTAATGTTCCTCGAGCACAAGCACCTCTACCGGCAGCCCTATAACCGCTCCGAATATCCCGGCCCGGATTACACCGTGCCGTTCGGCAAGGCCCGCCTGGTCAGAGAAGGCTCGCAGGTCAGCATCATCACCTACGGTGCCGTGGTCCGCCGCGCGGAAGTCGCCGCAGCCGCTCTGGAGCGCGCCGGGATTTCCGTTGAGATCATCGATCTGCGCTCGCTTTCGCCCTACGATTGGGAAGCCATCGCCGCCACCGTGCGCAAGACGCACCGCGTCATCGTCGCCTATGAAGACATGCTGAGCTGGGGCTATGGCGCGGAAA
>Ga0209698_10006045_pt1 | contig 12928 bp, 15 predicted proteins | sample LitLauG_LLR_2012_FD_187203 | JGI IMG/M metagenome (GOLD analysis project Ga0209698, IMG submission 187203) | Freshwater sediment microbial communities from Pennsylvania, USA - Little Laurel Run_MetaG_LLR_2012 (SPAdes) (version 2) | ecosystem: Environmental > Aquatic > Freshwater > Creek >...
AGGCGCATAGTAACGCAGTCGGCTGTGGAAAAGTAGCATTTTATGCAGATTTTATGCGGTTCCCAGTATGGTACCCCCTGGGAAACAGGCTTGAACCGCAGGTTTGGAAGGGTTCAGCTTTCCGAAATGGCTCAGAGCGCGGGTGGGAACAGGGCAGTCTCAGGAAAAGCGTGGAAGATTCTGCTCGCGATTGTCAGCTGTAAAGCTTGCGCCGCCCAAAATCAAGAAGGCGAAGTTTTCCGCAACCTGCTAGGCGACGCCAATGCGGCCTGCGTGGCTTTTGATTTCTGAGACGATCGCGAGGGCCAACTCCAGGGCTCGGCGCCCATCTCCCAGAGAAACCACCGGGCGAGAGCGATCGCGCACGGCTTGCAGGAACGCCTTGATCTCGGCCAGAAGGGGCTCCTCGGCCGTGATGGGCGGTTTCGACATCTGGATCTGCGGAGTGACGCTGGGCTTGGAATTTGCCCCGACCGCTCCATCCACGGAAAACACCAGCACATCCTGCCGCCCGTAGTCGATCGAAATGTACTGGCGCGGCTGGAAGAAGCGCAGCTTGCGCACACGCTCAGTCGAGACGCGGCTGGCCGTGAAATTCGCCACGCAGCCGGATTCGAACTCCAGGCGCACATTGGCAATGTCCACCTTGCCGGACAGAATCGGGAGGCCGACGGCACGAATTTCCCGCACGCGCGAATTGACGAACGTCAGCACAACGTCGAGATCGTGAATCATCAAGTCCAGCACGACATCGACATCGAGCGCGCGGGGTGTGAATTCACTCAGCCGGTGCACTTCAAAAAACATGGGCTTGGTGATGAGCGGCAGGGTCGCACGCACCGCCGGATTGAAGCGTTCCAGGTGTCCCACCTGCACCACGCGGTTATGCTTTTCCGAGAGGCTCCCGATTTCGCCCGCCTCGGCGATGGTTGAAGCCATGGGCTTTTCGATCAGGACATCGACTCCAGCTTCCATCAGGGCACGCGCGATCGCGAGATGTTTCACGGTCGGCACGGCCACGGACGCAGCCTGCACTTCGCTGTGGGTCGTGAGCATCTGCTGGATTGAGCCAAACGCTTTGCAGCCAAACTCACGCGCGACCGCATCGGCACGCGCGGTATCCGGATCCACCACGCCCACCAGGCGCACGCTGCCCGCCTGCTGCAATTGCTGGTAGACGCGAGCGTGGTTGCGCCCGAAGGCGCCCACTCCAACCACCGCGACATTGAGAGGAAGTTGCGAACTCACCGTGTGCCCACTCGGCTCCAGGACGAAGGCGATATTCTGTCAGTTCTGTCCCCGCTTGGCAACGCTAACCAGTGCTTTGATCCAAGCATGACCGATCGGCGATAATTGGAGTTCTTATTTTTTCTTCAAGAGCGCGATCTGTCCGGCGTGATATAGCTCGTGCTGCGCGACGCCGTGGAGCATGTAGTAGAAGGTGTAGTGCGCGCCTTGCTTGCCGGGGACCTGCTCGGTGAGGCGGGCGTCGGGAAACTCGGATACTGCCTGGACCAGTTCGTCGTGCACGCGCCGCACGTGCTCCATAGTCTTGCGCCAAGCGGATTCGCTGGTGTCGCGGGCTGGCGGAAAGTTCTGATCGCCAGTGAGAGTGACGGCTACGCCGCCCATCCGCCGGCGCACCGCGCCGTCCCACGCTGCAATGTGCAGCACGAGTTCCCAGATGGTATGGGCATGGGGGATGGGGCGCGCGGACGCTTGCGCCGCGGTGACGCCGTCGAGGATTTCCAGCAGCGAGTCGCCGTGCCAGGCGTCTCCGCTGAAGGCACGGCGAAGTTGGTCGGCGATTCGGGCGGTTTCAGTCATCGGGCCTCCTCAGAACCTTTGCTGCCAAAGGCGAATTCCCAGCTTCAATCTCGCTTATCCCGACAGGATCGAGATTTGCGCTTGGTTTGCGGCCTCTATGATCGCGTCTCCATCCAGCAACAGGCATCGGCCGGCGTCGATCGCCAGGCAACTCGCGCCCGCGCACTGCATGATCTCAATGGTCTTTACGCCGATCACGGGCACATCGAAGCGCATGTCCTGCTTGGGCTTGGCAATCTTCACGACGGTTAGCGCGCGACTGAGCGTCGAGGCGTTGCCTTCGAGCGACCGCATCAATTCTCCGGCGCGCTCGATGGTCGCGTCGGTGCCCTCCATCGCTTCGACCGCTACGCAGGCCGATTCCGCAATCACGACTGTCTGACCGATGTCGTACTGTGCGAGATGTCGGGCCACCGTGCGCCCGTACTCGATGTTCCGGCGTTCCTGTTCAATCGGAGCGCGCTCGGTCAGCACGCCCGTCCTGGCCAGCAGCGGCTCGAGCAGGGCAGTCGAGTTTTCCAGCAGGATGCCTTCGTCGGCGAGGACTTTGGCGACGGCCCCTAGCAGGGAGTCCGTGTTACGCGTACCTAGCGAAAGGAGCACTTTGGCGAGCCGCCAGTCGGGCTTAATGCTCGAAAAAATCTGCTTGTGCCTGACCTGCCCAGCCATGACGGCGCGGGTAACGCCCTCGGCTTTGAAAGTGTCGATGAGCTTGGACAGCTCGCCGAGCGAGAGCCAATGCACAGACGCGGCGCCCTGCGACTCGATCTCCGGGAAGGTCTCTTCCTTGATGGCGGCGACTACCACCTCATATCCCTGCGCCCGCGCGGCGTCGAGCACGAGGAAGGGGAACTTGCCATTGCCGGCGATGAGGCCGAGTTTCATAAAGTGGTTAGTGGCCAGTGGTCGGTGGTCAGTCCTGCCGGTGCGATTCTTTCAACGAACTCATCAGCCCATTGAGAATTCTTCCTACTTCGGCCGCTTGGTTTAGCAGATTCTCCGCGGTCCGATGATCCAAATATTCCAAGCGCTCTGACAGGAGAATTTGCGTCTCGGTTTCAAGCAACGATCCGCGAGGATTGCCGAGAAATTGCCGGAATTCGCCCGTGGTTTGTCGTCCCTGCCCCTCAGCGATGTTGCTGGGAATGGACACTGAGGCGCGGCGCAATTGACTTGTTACGCCGTACAATTCTTCTTTTGGAAAACGCCGTGTTGCACGGTAAACTTCAGCGGCAAAGTCCATCGCCTTTTGCCATGCGATCAATTCTCGATACGACAGTACAGGCATGACAAGACCCCAGGAACAACCGGCCGCACCACTGAACCCTTAGCCGGCCACCGACCACAGGTCACTGACCACTACTTGATCACACCGCGTTCCGACTCCTCGATGAAACGGATCAGCAGGTCGACATCTTCTCCGCGGTCGGCTTCCGCCTTCATCTTCTCCATCGCTTGTGACGTATTCAGCTTCGACGCGAGCAGCAGGCGGTAGGCATGATGGATCTTCCGGATTCGTTCCTTCGTAAATCCGCGCCGTTCGAGGCCGACCGCGTTCAGCCCGTAGGCATGCGTTCCGCGCTCAGCCGAGGTCTTGGAAAACGGCAGCACGTCGCGGGTAATGGTTGTGCCGCCGCCAATAAAAGCGTACTTCCCGATGCGCACGAAGTGGTGGACCGGGCAGAGCGCACCCACGGTCGCCCAGTCGTCGACGATCACGTGTCCGCCGAGCGTGGCGGCGTTCGCCATGATGATGTGATTGCCGATCCGGCAGTCGTGTGCGATGTGGGTGTAGGCCATGATCAGGTTGTGGCTGCCGATTCTGGTCAGTCCCCCGCCTTTGACAGTACCGCGGTTGATGGTGGCGAACTCGCGAACCTGGTTGTGATCGCCCATTTCCAGGCGCGTGGGCTCGCCCTGGTAGGAAACATCCTGCGGCGCCAGCCCGATCGAAGTGAAGGGAAAGAACCGGTTGTGGGCGCCGATATTCGTGGGCCCTTCCATGGTGACGTGCGAGACGAGGTGACAATCCTCGCCCAGTTCGACCGCCGCGCCAATCACGCAATACGGCCCAACCTGGCAAGACGGGTGAATCTCGGCTTTCGGATCGACAATCGCGGTGGGATGAATGGACATGCCTTAGCTGGAGTGGCCAGTGGGCGGTGGCCAGTGGCCAGTGAAAACACAATCTGCGTTGTTCCGTTGCTTGCTGACCACCGACCACTGACCACTGACCACTACTCGGCCTCCGCGTTTTCCACGCTCATAGCCCGTGGCACCAGCCGGCAGGTTACGGTCGCCTCCGCTGCTACTTTTCCTTCGACGTACGCTTTGCCCTCGAGCCGTGCTGCCGTGACGCGCCACGCCCGGACCTCGACTTCGATGCGCAGCTGATCTCCGGGCACGACCGGCCGCCGGAAGCGCGCCTTCTCGATCCCGGTAAACACCATCAGCATCTCGTCGCGGTTCGGAACCTCGGTCAGCAGCAGGAGGCCGCCTGCCTGCGCGATCGCTTCCACGATCAGCACTCCAGGCATAATGGGCTTGCCCGGAAAGTGTCCTTGGAAAAACGGCTCGGTGATGGTGACATTCTTCAGGGCAACAATGCGCTTCATGCGCACCAGTTCCAGGACGCGATCGATCAGCAAAAACGGGTAGCGATGCGGCAGGATATTGAAGATGTCGCCGATTTCCATTGCGGGTTTGGCCGGTGCTGAGGCGTCAGGCGTGGTCTGGGGCGTATCGGTCATGCCGTTTCTCAAGAGGCGAAGATTATACTGTAGCGCACATCGCAGGATCGAGAATGGCGAGTTCCACGAAAAGACTCTTCCCGTCCACCCCCGAAGCCGAGCGCCGTCTTGCTTATTTCGCAGAGCGTCGTGACCAGATGCTCGCCACTATCCGGCGACTGGTTGAACTCGAATCCCCAAGTGACAACAAGACTGCCGTAGATCATCTGAGCGACGTGGTCGCAGCCGAGTTGGTCGCGCTTGGCGGCGCTCTGACGATCCATCGGGCTGATGATTTTGGCAATCATCTTCAGGCCGACTTTGCAGGCAGATCTGGCACTCGGCCTGTATTGCTACTGGGCCACTACGACACGGTTTATCCTCTCGGCACGCTGGCCACCATGCCCTGCCAGATTGTGGACGGCAAGCTGACTGGCCCCGGCGTGCTCGACATGAAGTCCGGCATTGCCCTGATGCTGCACTCGATCGCGGCGTTGAAGGACTGGCATGGCGAGTTGCCGCGTCCGGTCACCGTGCTGCTCGTATCGGACGAAGAAGTGGGCAGTGACTCGTCGCGTGCCATCACCGAAACGCTCGCGAAGAAAGTCGCCGCGGTGCTGGTGCTCGAGCCTTCCTACGGGTTTGAGGGCGCGGTGAAAACCGCCCGTAAGGGGGTGGGAGAGTATCAGATCAAGGTCACCGGTAAGGCGTCGCATGCGGGGCTGGATTTCCAGAAGGGCGTGAATGCGATCGTCGAGCTCGCCCGGCAGATCGAGAGAGTCACGGGCTTTACCGATCTGAAAAAAGGGTTGACGGTGAACGTCGGGATTGTCAGCGGCGGCTCACGAACCAACGTAGTTCCCGCCGAATCCTCAGCCCAGGTCGATGTGCGCATCGCGCGCCTGAAAGACGCTGCCGGCATCGACAAGAAGATGCGTGCTCTGCGACCCTTCAACCGCAGGTGCAAGCTGGAAGTCACAGGCGGAATCAACCGCCCGCCGATGGAGCGCACGGCGGGAGTCGCCGCGCTGTACACGAAGGCTGTGGCCATCGCCCGCGATCTGGGATGGAAACTCGGTGAAGCGGCGGTCGGTGGCGGCTCGGATGGCAACTTCACCGCCGGCCTCGGAATTCCAACCCTGGACGGCCTTGGCGGTGTGGGCGACGGAGCCCATGCCACCCATGAGCACATTCTGATCTCCGAGTTGCCAATGCGGGCCGCGCTGGTGGCGGGCTTGATCGAAGCGGCATAGCGCCTGTGCCGGCAGGATGCCAGCGCTGCCAAAACCCTTCAGGGGTGAGAAGAAATACGAGCTATCCTTTGACGGGCGAGGTCCAGTACCCTAGAATTTAACTGGGGACCTAAAGAGCGATGGCGCGCCCCGTTTGGGCGCCGGGCAACCCCGCAGGAGGTTTTATGTTTGGCGGAAAAATTGGGTTGCCTGAAGTGTTGCTGATTCTGGCCGTTGCGCTGCTGATCTTCGGGCCAAGCAAACTCGCGGATTTGGGAAAAGGACTGGGCGAAGGCATCAAGAACTTCAAGTCCGCCGTAAAAGATGGCGAGCAGGGCGACGAGAAGAAGTCCTAGTGATTGTGCGGGCGGACAGTTTTGTCCGCCATCCTCCTTAGAACAAGCCTTTCTCGCGCAGCATCCGGCACACTAGCGCAACCGGGAGTCCCACCACGTTGGTGTAGTCCCCTTCGATACGAGGAATCCACCGCGAGGCGATGCCTTGAATCGCGTAGGCTCCCGCTTTGTCCATCGGCTCGCCGCTGGCGATGTACGCTGCAATTTCCTGATCCGCGATTCCCGACATGCTCACCGTGGTGGCCTCGCTCGCCACCAAGCACTGACCACTGGCCACCAAACATACCCCGGTAATGACCTGGTGCTGACGTCCCGAGAGCATTCGCAGCATGCGCGCGGCGTCGGCGGCGTCGGCTGGTTTGCCCAGGATCTGGCCGTCGACCACGACCACGGTGTCGGCTCCCAGCACAGCGTTGGCGGGACGCTTCGCGGCGATGGCCATCGCCTTCTCGCGCGCCAGACGTTCTGCACATTCTCTAGCGCCTTCCCCTGGCAGCGGGTCCTCAGGGATATGCGCAGGCTGCACTGCGAATGGAATGCCAGCGTTGCGCAGCAATTCCTGGCGTCGCGGCGAAGCGGAGGCGAGTACGAGCATGGGGGTATTGTATGGGTTCGTATCAGGCCATCGCTTTAGCGATGGCGCACATTGCACATCTGACAGAGACCCCTTTAGGGGCTGAGGTCCGTGGCTGCCGCAGCGCCTAAAGGCGCGTCCGTTGTCCGGCTGATCGGCATCGCTAAAGCGATGCCCTGATACGAATCTGATTCACCTGAGCTTCAAGGCCCAACGGCAGTAGGAGTTTTTAGTCAATTGCTTCGGCAGGACCAAGCGCGATTGTGCGCTTTCTTTCTTCGATCCATGCATTGAGGGAAAGCCCCAACTCGTCTTGGTTGCACCGGTGTTCGAGGATTCGTCCGTTCGCTGTCACATTCGGCCAAATCGCGCTGGACAATCTTCTTGACGGCTTCGATGCTATCGGGTCCAGGACTCATGCAATATCTCTATTCCAGCGCTTCGGGCTCGATGGAGATGTTCTTCTCGCCCTTTGCCCGGCCTTCCCAGTATTTCTTGACCCAGGCTTCATAGCTCTTGCCGGCGGCCGTGTCGCGTCCGGTGAAGGCGATACCGGCGATTTCGGAGTAGGGGATGGACGGCCGTTCGGTGCCGGTGGCGAGCATCAGGCGGATCACGGAATCGGCGAGAGTCTTGCCAATACGGCGGTCAAACAAATAGCCGGCCACTTGCGAGCCGTCTTTGCGCGTGACAGTTACGTCGCCGCGATAGTCAAACGCTTTCTCGATCACCGCACGAATGTCGGCCTCGGTGGCGAGCTGCGGAATCCATCCTTGAAGATTTTCGCGCTCGAAGCCGGGAACGACTTCCAGTTCGTCGTTGGCGTGAGGTTGTGCGATTTGCACGCTATGGGGCAACGCCGGATCGTGCCCATGTTCACGGCCGCTCATGCGTGGGTTTCTTCTACGGCCGAAGCGTGGTCGGCAGGCGGAGCGGCGATCTGGGCCTCGTTAATTTGTACCAGCGGATTGTAGGAGTAAACGGGGCGCACAGGACGATCGAGATCCGAGAGCGCATCTTTATCCGGATAGAGCGAGAAGGTCGCTTTCACGGTGTCGATGAATCCGCCGAGCGAGCCGAACGTGTCGTCCACCGACGTGGGCTCGTAGCCGCAATGCACCATGCAGTTCGCGCACTGCGGATTGCCCGACTGCGTGCCGTAGGCGTCCCAGTCGGTCGTCTCCATTAACTCTTTGAAGGATTCCGCGTAGCCATCCTGCAGCAGGTAGCAAGGTTTCTGCCAGCCAAACAGGTTATAGGTCGGCATTCCCCAGGGCGTGCAGTTATAGTTGCGCTTGCCCATCAGGTATTCGAGGAAAAGGGGGGACTGGTTGAAACGCCACTTCTTTTTGCGATTCGACAGCATGGCTCGGAAGAGGCGGCGGGTGCGGGCGCGTCCTAGGAAATGCTTCTGGTCGGGAGCCTTGTCGTAGGAATAGCCGGGCGAGAGCATCATGCTCTCGACGCCCAAGTCCATCATCTCGTCGAAGAAGGCGCGCACACTCTTCGGGTCAGCGCCGTCAAACAGCGTCGTGTTCGTGGTCACGCGGAAACCGCGCTTCACCGCTTCGCGGATCCCGTCGATGGCAATGTCGTATCCACCTTCACGGCACACGGAGAAATCGTGATGCTCTTTTTGGCCATCCACGTGGACGGAGAAGCTCAGATATTTGCTCGGCTTGAACAGGTGCAGCTTTTCTTTGAGCAGGAGGGCGTTGGTGCAGAGATAGACGTATTTCTTCCGCGCGACCAGGCCTTCCACGATCTGGTCGATCTGCGGATGCATCATGGGCTCGCCCCCGGGGATCGAGACCACTGGGGCGTCGCATTCATCCACCGCCTTGAAGCAATCTTCGGGCGAGAGGTCTTTCTTCAGGATGTGGGCCGGGTACTGGATTTTTCCGCAGCCGGCGCAAGCCAGGTTGCAGCGGAACAGCGGCTCGAGCATGAGCACGAGCGGGTAGCGCTTGCGTCCAGCCAGTTTCTGGCGCAGGACGTAGCTGGCTACCGTCCACATCTGGGACACAGGAACAGCCATCACCCCTCCGGGAAGAAGTCTTTCTATGATACCGGATTCAATGCAGAACCGCGAAACGGAACGCTGAAAACCGATTCTCGCCCGCCGGGGTTTTGAGATCACAGGTTGTGACCTCAAACCCGGTCCACGCCGGAAGCCGCTGGCTCTCGCGCTCCCGGCGGGCTGCCCATGCGATACTGGCGGTATGGCAGTGGCTGATCCAACGCCGCGTTTGGCGAATGATCCGCGGTCAGTCAAGGTGAATCTGACCAGCGGAGCCGGGATGGAGATTGAATGGAAAGACGGGCACAAGTCCGTCTATACATTCAAGTTTTTGCGGGATGCTTGTCCGTGCGCGTTATGTGAGGACGAGCGCGGCAAGGCGGGACGCAAGCCGGGTGAGGCGGAGAAGCCAGCCCCGGGATCGCTGCCGATGTTCAAGCCAGCGACGAAGGCGTTGGCGGCGGAGCCGGTGGGCAAGTATGCCCTGAAATTTTCGTGGAACGATAATCACGATCTGGGACTTTATTCGTGGGCGTATTTGCGGGAAGTTTGCCCGTGCGCGGAGTGCGCGGGAGGGCAGGAGTGAGAGGTCAGATTGCAGAAGTGGATTTCTTTTTGCTCGCAGCTGCGGGGCGAGCTACGACAAATCCCAAACCACTGCAGGGCTGCGCGTGACCTCTATCAGCTCGACGCAGTGCGCGGACAAGAGTGTCCGCGCCACATGCACTAACCGTTGGCGATGGCTTCGAGATATCTGCCTAGTTGCTGTTCGGCGGCCGCTTCGAATTCCTGGAACATGATTCCGTTGCCGAACTGTGGGTGGCAGGTAACGACACTTCCTCGAACCACGGCGGGGCAAGCATCGAGCCAGAGCTTCGCGCGTATCTTGGTGCCGACCGGCATCGGCATGAGGAGCTCGACGTAGCACCCGCTCCGGCTGAGGTCAGTCGTCTCCATGCGCATCGGGACGTCGCAGCCTTCCTGGTAAAGTTCGATTTGAACCTGGACGGTATAGCGAGGATGCCGCCGCCGGTCAAGGCGAGCTAGAGACGAAGCCGTAAGCTGCTGTTCTGGGACATTCATGACGACTCGGGCCAGGCGCGCGCGGCTGCCAGCGCACGACCTGCCAGTATTTCTCATCGGCTACTGGGCGGCGAAAGATTAGGACGAGCGTCACGGAGAAACGGTGGAAAGCACCAGTTGGGAACACGAAAGTAACGTGGCTTCGGCGGGGATCGGCGTCGGCATGCGTCAAACCTGGATGCAAGCGTCCAGGACCTTCTGTCGGCTCGCCTTCGCTGACGGGGAGCCCGGTAATTGATTTGACTCGCCATGCTCCTGGGTATATCAGTAGGACCTCGCGGCTATGTGGAAACGTATTGCTTGGCTCCTGCCCCTGTTCGCGGTTGCACTAGCCCTGGCGCGCGATAAGCCGGAGAACTGGCTGGAAGTCCGGAGTCAGCATTTCACAGTGGTCACCAACGCCAACGAGAAGACGGGGCGGCGGATGGCAGACCAGTTTGAGCGCATGCGCTCGGTTTTTCATGTGGCGTTTCCACACCTTTCCGTCGATACCGGTTCGCCGATCACCGTGCTGGCAATCAAGGACGAGAAAGACTTCCGCGCTCTCTTACCGCCCGCTTCTTTGGCGAAAGGGCAACTCAAGTTAGGCGGGCTTTTTCTGCGGGCACCCGACAAGAGCTACGTTCTCTTGCGGGTGGACGCCGAGGGCGACCACCCCTACGCGGTGGTCTATCACGAGTACACGCACTCGATTCTCAGCCAGGCCGCGGACTGGCTCCCTTTGTGGCTGAATGAGGGGCTGGCGGAGTTCTATCAGAATACGGACATCCATGAGAAGGAAGTAGCGCTGGGGCAGTCGAGCCCCGAAAATCTGCAACTGCTGCGTGAGAATCGGCTCCTGCCGCTGGCGACCCTGTTTACCGTCGACGTCAGCTCGCCCTATTACCACGAGGAAAACAAGGGCTCCATTTTTTATGCGCAGTCGTGGGCCCTGACCCACTACCTTGAAGTCAGCGACCATCAGGGAAAGACGCAACACTTGACCGACTACCTTCAACTGTTGGCGCAGAAGGTAGACCCGGTGACGGCAGCGACCCGCGCGTTCGGCGATCTCACGCAACTGCAATCGAAGCTGGAAGCCTACATTCGGCAAGGGACGTACAGCTACTTCCGGCTCGCGACCTCGACCGGTGTGGACGATACCGCATTCCAGGTGCGAGCCGTGAGCACGGCGCAGGCCGACGCGGTGCGCGCGGATTTCCTGGCTTACAACGAGCGGGGCTCGGACGCCCGGGCGCTGCTCGAGCGTGTGCTGCGGGACGATCCGCAGAACGTCTTGGCGCACGAAACCATGGGATTTCTGGAGTTTCGCGCAGGGCACGCGGCTGAGGCGCGCAAGTGGTACGAGCAGGCGGTGAAACTGGATTCGCAGAGTTACCTCGCCCACTATTACTTCGCCTCCATCTCAATGAGTTCTGAGGCCAGTCCCGAGGACGATGCCCAGGTGGAGCGCAGTTTGCGCGCCGCCATCAAACTCAACCCGTCGTTCGCGCCGGCGTACGACCGCCTGGCGGTATTCGAGGGCAACCAGCGCCGAAATCTCGACGAGGCACACAGGATGGCACTCACGGCGGTTCAACTGGATCCCGGGAATGTCGCCTACCGGGTGAATTCGGCCAGCGTACTGATCCAGATGCAGCGTGCGAAAGACGCGGCAGACGTGCTCCGGGCGGCCCTGCGGGTGGCTAAGTCGCCCGCGGAAACGGCGATGGTGCAGAACGCCCTCATGCATGCCGAAGCGTTCGCGAACGCGCTCGAGTTGGAGAAGGAACAAGATCGCCGCCTGGAGGAAGAACGGGAAGCCAATGCCAAGGCTGATGCCGCGGCCGCTGAAGACGAACGCGCTGAAATACCGGAGCAAGAACTTCTGAAGCGACCGCACCATTTTCTGGTCGGCAGACTCCAGAATGTGCATTGTCGTGATCCACGCCTGGACCTGACGGTCGCAACCGACAGCAAGACGTTGTTACTCCATAGCCGCAATTACTACAAGATTGCGTTCACGGTTCTAGGGTTCACACCCAAAGGGACCCTCAATCCCTGCAAGGATCTGGAGGGTATGACCGCAAAGATTGAGTACGTAGAAATTCCCGGTAAGCCGGCGGCGACTCACGTCGTGGCGATTGAACTGCGCAAATGAACAGGTCGGGCTGCCAGGATCACTTGCTGGGGTCCGCCGGCTTCGCGGGCTCGGCAGGTTTTGACCCTTTCAGCTTGGCAAAGGATTCCTCCACCCGCTTCCGGAAGTCACTGCTGTCGTTGTGTTCAAATCCGCTGTAGTTCGACTTGACTTGCATCTCGCACTCTGTGCCCTTCGAGACCAGGCTGACGTGGTTCGCTCGCTGCAGGACCGCTCCGCTAACGGTGACATGAGCGGCGTGCTTCACCTTGTAGGTAGCAGCCATTAGGGTGTCGTTGCTCTCCTCGACGTTGTAGTTCTCCGCATTGCCTAGGGTGTCTTTGACCGCGCCCCACAACTCGCTGCAAGGAACGGGATAGGTATTCTTCGAGGTCTTGCCGAACGCCGGCACCGCAAGAGTAAGCGACATCAAAACAACCACCGCAAATTTCATCATGGCATGTTTCTCCGAATAAGAAATGTGCTTCGGTTGGGGGAGGCTTTAGTTGAGTGAACGTCCTGACACTGCTGCGAAGCTAGATTACGAGGATCCGTTTCCCGGCCGCCGTGATGGCAGTCACTGATCGAGGTTTGTTATCGCGAACTTTCTTTGTTGGACGGCAGGTCTCGGTCAAGTCGCCAGGCACCGGCCAAGCACCAGAGTATTCAATTGGTAGCCGCGGTTTACCACAGAGGACCCACCGGTTCTTCCTTGAATACCGGGGAAGGGCCGCCTTTGTTGGAGAGGTGGATCGTGCTCAAGAAAGGCTTGGCTTGAGGGTCGTAGGTTACGGTGATGCTTCCGCCTTTCCCCGGCGACCCATCAAAGCCGTTCCGTCCATCGGAGCCGTTCCTCCCGCTGTTTCCGCTGGGCGATCCCATCCCCCCGGATCCTCCGCTGCCTCCCCGTCCACCCCGGCCTCCCGACCCTCCGGCGCCGCCATCCGCCTTCACCGTCAGCGAACCTCCCTGAGGATCCACCAAGTAC
>Ga0209698_10006046_pt1 | contig 12926 bp, 7 predicted proteins | sample LitLauG_LLR_2012_FD_187203 | JGI IMG/M metagenome (GOLD analysis project Ga0209698, IMG submission 187203) | Freshwater sediment microbial communities from Pennsylvania, USA - Little Laurel Run_MetaG_LLR_2012 (SPAdes) (version 2) | ecosystem: Environmental > Aquatic > Freshwater > Creek >...
CGCTGCAACTGCTGGCGTATCACATTGCCGTGCGGCGCGGCTGCGACGTGGATCAGCCGAGGAATCTAGCCAAGTCGGTCACCGTCGAGTAGACATCGAAGGGCACGATCTGCGCTTCGTTATCCTTTATTTACAACGCATTCACCACTCGGGCATATAATTCCGATCAAATCTTTTTATGGCTCGTTCGAGGACTGTGGGAATCGAATAGCTATGGCAGAGAAAGCTTTGAAACGCTACATATTCGCCAGCGATTTTGATCAGACGCTCACGTTCAACGACTCGGGGTACGTGCTCGCGGAACTGGTGGGCATTCCCACGGAAGAGTTCGAACGCAAGGCCAAAGGAATGGCCAAAATCAACCTCGTGCAGCAGGGCGCGGAGCTTGCCTATCTGTTGCTGCATGATCCTGAGTTCCGTTCCAAGGTTCGCAAGGAACATCTGCGAGAGGTCGGGAAAAGAATCCGGCTGAAGGGCGACATTCCGTTGCTGTACGAGATTCTGAAGCACGGCATCGATGGGCACGAATTTGACTTTTATGTATTATCGGCAGCTCCGGTGGAGGTAATTTTGTCGGCGCTGGAGGGGATCGTTCCACCGGACCATATCTTTGGAACGCAATTCCGCTATACCGATGATGGGCAGATTGAAACCATCGTGCGGGCGACGGCAGGCTATGGCAAGGTCGCGGTGCTCGACAACCTCGTTGAGCAACACGTTGCCGGACCGGATCACGTGATCTACACCGGCGATGGCAGCTCTGACATTCACGTGATGCTGCACATCAATGCGCGGGACGGGCTTACCATCGCCGTTTCGGAGTCGCGCAACATCTCGCAGATTGCCAAGCGCACCGTGCTCAGCACCAGCGCGCTGGCGGTGCTGGCGCCTATTCTCGAGGAAGTGGCCGGGTGGGAGCGTTCCCGCATACGCAGCTTCTTCGAAGCCAACGGCATGCTCATCCAGGAGTGGGAGCGCGTCCGCACCGACTGGCTCACGCTGCGTCCGACGGTACCAACGGAAGCTCCGGAACTAGCTTGAATCGGAACTCGGACCTCGGACTTCCGACCTCATCCCGTTTACATTTGGCGTAAGCTGAAGTCTGGGGTCCGAAGTCTGATGTCCGAGGTCTGATGTCCGAGGTCTGTTTTTCCGTGCTGCGCGACAAAAATCTTATCCCACTGTCCCACCAGCACCAGCACGCTCTAGCGCTGTGTGTGCGCATTGAGCGGGCATCGCCGGTTCCCGAGTTCAATCTGGGTGCCTGGCAGGATGAGATTGCACAGCTCTGCCTTGCCGAGATCGCAATTCATTTCGCGGCCGAAGACCGCCTGGTGTTCCCTGCCGCTCGAAGGTTTGCGGAATTGATTTCCCTTGTCGACGAGTTGTTGGGCGATCATCGTGATCTGGGGAAAGAGTTCTCGCGGGCCGAGGCTCACGCGATGTCGGCTGCGGAATTGTTAACGTTCTCGCAACGGCTGTCAGCACACATTCGCAAGGAAGAACGGCAGCTGTTTGAGCGGCTGCAGGAATTGTTGACTCGCGAAGAACTCGACAGGATGGGACAAGAACTGGCGGACGCGCTGCAAGACGCGGCGCAGAGTTGCGCGATCCCGAACGACGCGACGAAACTGCGTCCGGCAAAGTAGCGGAGCTTCGCTCCGCGGACAGCCGAGGCGGCTGTCCCCACATTCCACACCCATGGGCTATCGGGCCACCGCGTGCTGCGCCTCGCGGAACCGAGCCGCGCCCTCCCGCCCCATGTAGCGCTCCAACACGGCGGGCTCGGTTTGCCGCAGGTCTACAACGACCAACCCATCGAGGACATTCGAGAATTTCCGGTCGACGTTAAACGCGAGCATCTTGCCGCCGATCTTGGCGTATTGGCGCAAGAGAATGGGCACACCTTTGCCGTCGGCCTCCACGTCGGTGATGGGCTGCGACAGCTCTTCGATGTCGCGCAGGGCCCGGCACATGCTGCGGCAATCCCACGGGCGGAGCCGCGCGGGACGAAAGGGACGCCGGGGTTCGATCAGTCCCGCGAGTTCATCATTCTGCATGCGGGCTTCGAAGAAGCGGTAGATCATCTCACGGGAAGCCTGGCTGTAATCGTTGCTGATGCTGACCGCGCCGAATAGAACAGGCACATCAGAACGCATTGTCACCAGGCGTGCGATGCCTTTCCAGAGCAACAGCAACGGCGCGTACTGGCGCTGATACTCGGGACGAACGAAGGAGCGTCCCAGCTCCAGCGCGGGACCGAGCTTTTCAAAGAGCCTCTCATCGAACCGGAAAAGCGTGCTGGTGTAGAGTCCGCTCACTCCGTGTTCGGGTAAAATTTCCGAGGTATACCCGGCACGGTATGCGCCGACCAACTCATTCTTGCCCTTGTGCCATAGCAGCAAGTGCCAGTAGTAATCGTCGAAGCGGTCGAGGTCGAGAGACTTGCCAGTTCCCTCCCCTGCCTTGCGAAATGTGACTTCGCGCAGACGCCCGACCTCGCGCACCATGTGCGGGACCTCATCGGCCTTGGCAAGATAGACGGCGAAGTCAACGTTCTCCGCCAGGGTGCGGCCTTCTGGCAATCGCCTAAGCTCCGCTAACAACTCCTCAGAAGATTCAGGCTTCGCAACGTCTTGTTGAGGGTTGAACAAAACGCGGGAGCGAACTACGAAGGGGTTAGGCGGCTCAGGCTTGTTTCGGCGAGCGAGCAGGTAGGTTCGCCAGCGCAGATAGTCGGTCGCCTCGCGGTCACTGTGAATCGCGGTGAGTGCTTCGCTTGGAATTTCGGTGCCGACCCGAACCTCGATGCTCTTGCCTTCCTGCTGCAAGAATTCGTTTAAGAGAAAAGCGGCGCGCAACCTGGGATGAACCATGCTCAGCAGTTGGAAGCCAACGCTGTTATGACCGCAGAAATAAATAGGCAGCGCGGCTGCTCCGGTGCGCCGGATCAGCCGCACGGCCGAGTTGCTCCAGGCAGGATCGGCCACCTGCGCTGCGGGCATGTGCCAATGCGACACTTCGCCCGCAGGAAATACGGCGAGCATGCCTCCTTGCTGCACCCACGAGAGAGCCTCCCGGAGCGCGCGCCGGTTCGATTCCACTGATCGATCGGTCTGAAACGGATCCACAAAGATGCAATGCTCCTGTAGCTCGGGAACATCGCCCAGAAGGAAATTGGTCAGCACTTTTACGTCGGGCCGCACGCGGGTGAGAAGCACGGTGAGTACAGCGCCGTCGAGCATGCCATAAGGATGATTCGCCACCACCACGACCGGACCGCTCGCAGGGATCCGCGCCTGATCCGCGCCGTCCAGCCGGATGTTCACGCGCATCGCTTCGAGCAGGCTCTCTAAATGAAATCCCTCGGGCGATTGCTGAACCCGCCAGTAAAGCTCGCGCGCTCTGCCGACCGGGGTAAATTTCGCAGCAATCCCGGGAAACGCAGCGATCTTCGACAAGACGCCGTCGTGACCCTGGCCCGGAAGCGGATGGTTGAATGGCATGTTAAACGAATAACGCAGCCATTTTGCGAGGACGTGAAGAGCAAGTTAAAAGCTGATGAATCTGCGCACCGAGGTAACCCCGAAGTAATCAATCGCGAGAGCGGTGAGGCGGGAAAGGTTTATGTCTCGAGGCGGAAACGCGTTTCTGCCAGCGCATAAAGTCTGCGCCAGACCAGGCGATTGATGGTCACCACCGTCGCTGCCATCATCATAGTCGCTGCAAGCAGCAAATCAAAGTTGCCGGCATCGGTTGCCTGCGAGATAGTAGCGCCGAGACCCGTGGTGGTATAGATCTGACCCTTAAAATGGAAGTATTCCGCGACGATGCTGGCGTTCCAGGCGCCGCCGGACGCGGTGACGAGGCCGGTGACGAGGTAGGGAAAAATTCCCGGGAGGATCAGCTTCTTCCAGCGCTGAAGTCCTTCGAGCCGGAATACCGAGCAGCACTCTTTCAGATCGGTCGGGATGGCGATGGCGCCAGCGATCACATTGAACAGGATGTACCATTGGGTCCCCAGCAGCAGGAGCACGATCGAGCCGACGCCCAAGCCCCCGCCAATCCGAATCAGTATTAGCAGAACCACTGGAAACAACGCGGTAGCCGGGACTGAGGCCGCGATCTGCGCCAGGGGCTGTGCAATCCGCGCCAGGCGCGGATTGAAGCCGATGGCGACGCCGGCGGGGATGGTCCAGAGCGCCCCGATCAGCAGCGCGAGATTCACGCGAACAAACGTCGCGAGGAGGCCCACTCCGGCTTCATGCAGTTCCGCCTTCTGCAGGCCGGAGAGGATCATCGCCACCCGCACAACTCCGTAGCCCACGCCCGCGAGCGCAGCGACTGCAATCAGGCGGCTGAGCCACAGTTTCCATCCGGAGCGCTGTTCTTCGTGATGCTCGGCTCCCGCTCGCGAGAAGTATTGCATCAACCGTTCGCCAAGCGGACGGAATGTCTTCTCGCGGAGTGTGCCCAGGCTGCGCGAGTGGCGAATCGAGTCCAGCACCCAGGAGCGGGGCGTGTCGGTGCTCTCGACCTGTTCGACTTTGAACTTCTCCGCCCAGGCGATCACGGGGCGCCACACGAACTGATCGAGCAGCACGATGACGGCAATCATAGTGGCGACGCCCCACAAAATAGACTGCGTGTCGCCCGCGCTGGCGGCGGTCTGCAGATACGAACCCAAGCCCGGCAGGCGAAAATCGCGCGAGCCGAGCACGAACATCTCGCAGGCCATGAGAAAGAACCAGCCGCCGGCTACCGACATCATCGAGTTCCAGACGAGCCCGATTGCGGCAAACGGCAGTTCCATTTCGATGAATCGCTGCCACCAACTGAAGCCGTAGATTTTCGCGGCTTCCCGCATTTCTTTCGGGATGCTTTTCAGCGATGCGTAGAAGCTGAAGGCCATGTTCCAGACCTGCCCAGTGAAGATGAGCAGGATCGCTCCGGCTTCGACGCCAAGTTGACGTCCGGGAAAAAGTGCGACCATCGCGAGCATCACGCCGGGAAGAAAGCTCAGCACCGGAATGGATTGCAGAACATCGAGCAGCGGAATCATGAATCGTTCCGCCCGCGGATTGTAGGCTGCGATGTATCCGTAGACGAGCGTGAAGGCGAGGCTCAAGACATAGGCGATGGTGATGCGAAGCAGCGAATAGCCTGCATAGGCGGGAAGCGCCAGCGGACTGCGGGAAATTTCCACCTCGGGCGTGAACGGGCCGAGCCAGGTGCGGCCTACCACGAGTAATCCGTAGAAGGTGGCAATGCCCGCCGCGAACATGACCAGATCAGGCAGATAGGAAATCTCAAACGCGGGCAATTGCGTCAGCAGACGATAGGCTGAGAATCCTCGCAGGCTGACGGATTTGCGTGGGTGCGTCATGCTGCAGGGGCTCAGGACTTCGGAACCGCGGGTGAGCTCTGGTTCTCAGTCGAGACAGGGGCAGTTGCGCCTGGCGGTTCGGTCTGGGTCAGCAGATTTTTCTCACGATCGTAATCGAATATCTCGGCATAGCGGCCCCAGTTCATGGCCGTTTCGAACTGGCGCAAGACTTCTTCTTCGGCGAAATGTTCGTCGAGAATGTCGTGGAAAAACTCGTCAGTGATGGAATGATCCGATTTGCGCTTCAAGATGCTGTCAATCTGCTTCAAGATGGTCACGTGCTGCAGACAGGCCTGCCGGAATAGAATTTTGCGCTGCTGAATGTCGGCCAGAGCGAACGCCGTTCCCTGCGGAGTGATTTGAACATCCCCTTCCTTGAGCCAGACGAAGCCGAGAAGCACACAGGCCTCGAGAATGGGCAGGAGATCTTCCACATCCATGACCAGATCTTCGGAGAGGCGGAATAAGTCTTCGTGTCCGCCGCGATCGTGAAGCAATTCAATCAGCCCGGCAATGCCGCCCACGCGGGCATGCGGCAGCATCTGATATTTGGCGGTACGGACCCGGGCTTCCTGCTTCTTGAATGAGTCTTTGGTCAAGCCGCCCGTGGGAAGGATGATTTCCGCCGTGGTCTCCGCATCGGGCAGTTGGTGCTCGGCTTCGGGCTCCGTCATCACTTTGTAGATGTAATCCACCAGTTCGACAAAGCGCGGAGACTTTCGATCGCGTGGATGCTTGAGCCGCACATTGAAATCGGAGCGAATGCGAGCCGGGTTCCGGCCCAGCACCATGACGCGATCGGAGAGCATCACCGCCTCTTCAATGTTGTGGGTCACGATGAAGATAGCGCTGGTCGGCATTTTTTTGTTGAGCCAGAGTTCCATCAACTCGCTGCGCAGGTTCTCGGCTGTCAGGACGTCCAGCGCGGAGAACGGCTCATCCATGAAGAGGACTTCGGGTTCGACGACGAGGGCGCGCGCAAAACCGACGCGCTGCTTCATACCTCCGGAAAGCTCTTTGGGATAGGCGGTTTCGAATCCGTCGAGTCCAACCGTATCGAGCGTGCGCAGCGCCCGTTTACGACGCTCGACGGCGGGCACGCCTTTCGCCTCGAGCGGCGCCTCGACATTCTCGAGCACGGTGAGCCATGGAAAAAGAGCGAAGCTTTGAAACACGATGGCGACATTCGGGGTTTGACCATCCAACGGCTTGCCGTGCCAGAGAAGGGTTCCCGACGATGGTTGAGAAAGCCCGGTGAGCATGCGCAGCAGCGTCGATTTGCCGCAACCTGACGGACCCAGCAAAGCGACAATCTTGCCCGGCTCGATCAGCAGGTTGGTCGAGCCGACGACCTGGATCCGCATTCCGTCCGGCTGAGGATAGGACTTTTCGATCCCGACGGCCTCGATGATGGCTTCGCTCACTCAAACGCCCCCGTACTTTCTATACACGATCTGCGCGGAAGCGCAAAGCGCGGCCTGTGTAACGCTATGTTCACAATGGCCTGGGGTGAAATTTCAGGCCGCGAAACTGTCGTCAGCCTTTCGGGCAAACGGCTTGGGCACCCGGTCGCTCAGTTCCGCAAGCAGAGCCAACTTGGAAGTGATTTCTGGCGTGACCTGGCCCTCTGAGTAACGCCATTTCCAGTTTCCGCCATGCAGGCTGGGGGTATTCATTCGCGCCTCGCTGCCAAGTCCCAACACATCCTGCAGGGGAACGATGCTCAGGCTGGCGGGAGAGCAGAGGGCGGCGCGGATCATGCCCCAGTGAATTCCATCGTCGCATCGGCCGAGGTAGGCTTCGGCGTTGCGTCGCTCGTGCTCGGCGGCACCCGATCGCCACCAGCCTACGACGGTATCGTTATCGTGAGTGCCGGTGTAGATAACCTTATCGGCGGAGCGATGCGGCAAGTACATGTGCGCGCCTTCATCGCCGAAACCGAATTGCAGCACGGCCATGCCCGGGATCTTCAGCCGCTCTCGCAGCGCGTGGACTTCAGGCGTGATGTAACCGAGATCTTCGGCAAAGAAAGGGAAGCCGCCGAGTTCCTCGCGCAGTTTGATAAAAAGGTCGTCGCGGGGACCGTCGACCCAGCGGCCATTCACTGCAGTCTCGTCGCCGGCGGGAATCTCCCAGAACTGGTCGAAGCCGCGGAAATGATCGAGGCGGATATAGTCGCAATTTTCCGTGGCCCATCGCAAGCGCTGCGTCCACCACTTGTAGCCGTGTTCTTTCATGACATCCCAGCGATACAGTGGATTGCCCCAGCGCTGTCCAGTCTTGCTGAAGAAGTCGGGAGGAACACCGGCGACCACCTCCGGATCGAGATCGCCGTTCAAACGAAACAGTTCGCGGTGGGTCCAGACATCGGCGCTGTCGTGATTCACGAAGATGGCGACGTCGCCCACAATGCGTACCGCGTGTTCGGCGCAATAGCTGCGCAGCGCGCCCCATTGCTCATAGAAAGCGAATTGTAAGGCGCTGCGAATCTGGATGTCGCTTGCGAGCTCTTCGCGAGCCTTTTGCACCGCGGAGGGTTCGCGAAACGCTATCTCATGCGGCCAACGGTTCCAGCAAACCAATTTGTAACGAGCGCGCAGCGCGTCGAACAGAACAAAGTCTTCCAGCCACCAGGCGTTTTCGTTCTTGAATTCTTCAAAGCGACGCAGCGCGCCGCCTGATCCGGAGCGCGAAAAATTTCGTCCCGCTTCAAACAGCAGCGGCATCTTGTGAGCGAAAACCTGATCGTACTCCACCGGCCCCGGCGCATCGCTCAGGCCATCGAGTTTGCCGCGATCGATCCAGCCTTGATCCGCAAGGCGCTCCAGGCTGATCAGCAGCGGATTCCCCGCAAAAGCCGAGGTGGACGAGTAGGGAGAATTGCCGTAACCGAGCGGACCAAGCGGCAGCACCTGCCATACGCCGAAACGGGCTGCGGCGAGAAAGTCTACAAACTGGTACGCGGCGGGACCGAAGTCCCCGATGCCGCCGGGGGACGGCAAAGAGGTCGGGTGCAGAAGAATGCCGGCAGCGCGGGAGAAAGCCATGACACCGCCGCTTACATTCCCTGTTCGCTGCCGTTGCGCGACAACGCCTTCATTTCTTCCTGGTTGATCTTGATCTTGCCGGATTTCTCCATCTGATCGCGCAGGTTGGAAACGAAGAGGCCAAAGATTTCCTGCTGCTTGGTCTGCACCAGTTGATCGCGAATCTGGTCGCGCTTGCTGGCGAAGTCGGCATCGGAAGGCTTCTGCACTTCGAGGACTGCCAGAACCGCAGCGTTGGAGCCGCTGCTGATCGGTCCGCTGATGTCGCCCGACTTCATGTTGAATGCAACCGAAGCCTGCCCAGACATCGAGCCGAGGTCAGGAACTTGGCCGTCCGGGAGAACGAAGTCGCTGGTCTTCATGGTTGCGCCCAGTTCCTTGGCGGCACGTTTCAGGTCATGCTCCGACTTGGCGCGGTCCGAAAGTTCCTGAACCTTCTGCGACAGCAAAATGGAGGAGCGCTCGTTCTTGAATTCTTCTTCGACCCGGCTGCGAAGTTCCTCGAAGGTGGGCGTAGCCGCCGGCTTGATGGCCAGCAACTGGAACACGACCGGTCCCTGCGAAGAAGGCGCTACATCGGGCGGGGCTTTCTCTCCCGAGGCGAACACCGCGTCCATAAACTGGGGAGCCGGCCCAAGTCCCGGCAGCATGTCTTTGCGGGCAAAGAAATCGGACGTTATCACAGAAATCTTGATTGAAGCAGCCGCCGCGTCGAGGTTCTGCGAGCGTGCCTGTTTCAGAAGAGTTTCTGCCTGGTTCTGGGCAAGTTGCTGGGCTTTCTGGCGCTTCAGGATGGGCTCGATCTGGTCTTTGACTTCGTCGAGCGACTTCATGTGCGCTTCCTGCTTGTCATCGACGCGGATGATGTGAAATCCGTAGCTGCTCTTCACCAGATCGCTGATCTGCCCCTTGGGCAAGGAGAAGGCAGTCTTCTCGAATTCGGGAACGGTTTGTCCTCGGCCGATCCAGCCCAGCGATCCATTTTGTTTCGCGCTGCCGGGATCTTCCGAATACTTCTTGGCTAGCTCCTCGAAGTTCGCCCCGCCTTTGACCTGCTTGAGCAGATCCTCGGCGCGACGTTGCGCTTCGGCCACTCCCTTTTCATCGACCTTACCGTCCGGACCTGGCAGCGGAGTCTTGATCAGAATGTGGCTGACCTTCACCTGTTCAGGAGTGCGGTACTGTTCTCGCTGCTGGTCGTAGTACGCGCGCAGGTCGTCCTGCGTGACCTTGACCTCGCCCTCGACCTTGCTGGTATCGACGACAGCATACTTGACCTTCCGCTTTTCAGGGATGGAATTGGCGTAGGTCGACTTATGGCTGTCGTAGAAAGCCCTGAGTTCCTCGTCGGTGGGGTGCAGACCCTTCTTGATGTCGTCCTGCTTTAGGACTGCGTAATCGAACTTGACCTTCGTATTTTGTTTGGTGAACTGGTCGCGAATCTCGGATTCGGTGACGGTTGCGCTGCCGGAAATGAAGGCCTGCAACTTAGTCAGAAGGATGTCTTTTCCAACGGATTCTTCGAACTTGGCCGGAGTCAGGTTCGCGCGCTGCAGCATGTCTTCATACTCGGTCTGGCCGATGAAGTTGCCTCCCGGGAAAAACGTGGCGGCATAGCGCCCGTGCTGCAACTCGTCCTTGATCTCATCCGGGTTGACATGGAAACCCATCCGGCTCGCCTCAGCAAGAAGGGCATCGCGCGTGATCAACTGGTCAGCCGCTCGCTGCGCAAAAAACGGCAGCAGCATCGACATGTTGGGGCTGCCCTGCGGCATCTGCTGCTGCAGCATCTGGCGCGCGGTCTGGCGGACTTCGTCCGCTGTGATCTCATTGCCATCGACCCGGGCAATAATGCCTTTGCCAGGCTGTCCGCCAAATACGTCGCCGCTGAGTCCGCCGGGGATCAGCGTGATCACCATCGATGCACAAATAATGAGCAGAAGGCCGCCAAGAATGATCTTTGTGGTCTGCCCAGCCGTTTGAAGAAATCGAATCATTGTCTTGTCACTCCAGAGTGGTAAGCCGAATTCTCCATTATAAACGAGGAAGGTGCAGTATTTGAGGGGCTCCAAACGCCAGCTCCCGGCAGAAATGAGAATGAAGATAAGCCGCTATTGAAACGAATTAATAGAAATGTTATCCCTTGATGGGACAATTCGCGATTGTCTCAATCCAAATCCAACATACACACGACCGCAATGATCAGGAGCACCATGGACACAGGCAAGCGGTGGGCAGCGATTTCGTTCGTTCTTACCTCATTTCTTTTCGTCTCATTTCTTTCCGCGCAAGAGAAAACGCCCGGAAGCGCTCATCCCGCAGAGAACCGGCTCGCCCTTCATTCTGGCTGGACGCTGCAGACCTCGGCCAAGGTCGAGGCTAAGGGCGACGTCATCTCTACGCCGGGGTTCGTCCCTAAAGGATGGCATGAGGTTACGGTGCCCACCACAGTGGTCGCAGCTCTGGTGAAAGATAAAACTCTGCCCGATCCTTTGTTTGCCATGAACCTGCGCGACTTTCCGGGAATGAATTATCCGATTGGTGGGAACTTCTCGAACATCGCGATGGCGCCGGATAGTCCTTTTGCGGTTTCGTGGTGGTACCGCAGCGCGTTTGAGATTCCGGCTTCGTACAAGAGCAAGACGATCTGGCTGAAGTTCAACGGCATCAACTACCGCGCGAACATCTTTCTCAACGGAAAGCAGATTGCGAATTCCGATGATGTCGCTGGGGCGTGGCGCACTTTTGAATTCAACATTACGGATGCCGCGAAGCCGGGCGCGGAGAACGTGCTCGCGGTGCAGGCATTTGCGCCCACCGATCATGATCTGGCCATTACGTTCGTCGACTGGAACCCGGCGCCTCCGGACAAGAACATGGGGCTGTGGCGCGAAGTATATCTGACGACCAGCGGGCCGGTGGGTCTTCGCTATCCGACCGTCGTTTCCAAACTGAATCCTCCTGCGAACGACAGCGCGCAACTCACGGTTACGGCGCAGGTCAAGAATGGAACCAACCAGCCGGTGAAGGGCAAGCTCAAGGGGCAGATTGAGAACATTACCTTCGAGCAGGATGTCGACCTTGCCGCCAACGAAGCCAAGGACGTCACGTTTACGCCCGACAAGTTCTCGCAACTGGTCCTCTCGAATCCGCGGCTGTGGTGGCCGGTTCAGATGGGCAAACCGAATCTTTACCCGCTCGCGATGGAATTCGAGGTGAACGGCGCGGTCAGCGATCATTCGAAGACAGAGTTCGGTATCCGGGAAATCACTTCCGACTTCAATTCCGTGGGCGGGCGCGCCTTCCACATCAACGGCAAAAACATCCTGATCCGTGGCGGCGGCTGGTCCCCCGACATGATGCTGCGCGAGAATTCGCAGCGTTTGCAGGATGAATTCCGTTATGTCCGCGATATGGGGCTGAACACGATCCGCCTCGAGGGCAAGCTGGAGACACAGGAATTCTTCGATCTTGCCGATCGCCAGGGCATTCTCGTGATGGCGGGATGGTGCTGCTGCGATTTCTGGGAGCGCTGGCCGCGATGGAAGCCGCAGGACTTCGAAATCGCGAAGCAGTCGTTGCGGGATCAGATCTACCGTCTGCGCAGCCATCCCAGCCTGGTGATGTGGCTGAATGGCAGCGACAACGCGCCACCGCCCGACGTGGAGCAGATGTATCTCGACGTGGAGAAGGATTTGTTCTGGCCGAATCCAGTGGTTTCCTCAGCGACGGGAAAGAAGACGAGCGTCACCGGGGACAGTGGCGTGAAGATGACCGGCCCGTATGAATACGTCGCACCCAGCTATTGGCAAGTCGACACGCCGGAGGGCCAACCCGGGCGGAAGCAGTGCAACCCTGGAGGCTGCGGCGGCGCTTATGGGTTTAACACGGAAACCAGCATGGGACCAGCGGTTCCGCCGGTGGAGAGCATTCGCACCATGGTAGGCAAAGACCACATGTGGCCCGTTGACGACGTGTGGAATTTCCACGCCGGCGGTGGCGAGTTCAAAACCATCAACGTGTTCAGCGAGGCGCTGGCCAACCGTTACGGCAAGTCCGACAACGTCGATGACTTTGCCATCAAGTCGCAGATGCAGACCTATGAAGGTGTTCGCGCCATGTACGAAGCCTACAGCCGCAACAAGTATCAGGCCACGGGCGTGATCCAGTGGATGCTCAACAACGCGTGGCCCTCGATGATCTGGCACCTCTACGACTATTACCTCCGTCCGGGCGGCGGATACTTCGGAGCGAAGCGAGCGATGGAAGCACTGCATCCGATCTACGGCTACGACGATCATTCGATCTGGCTGGTCAGCAGCCAGTACCAAGACGCAAAGGGGCTGAAGCTCACCACCAAAATCTACAACCTCGACATGACCGAGAAGTTCACGCAGGAAAATCCGGTGGATGCGGCAGCCGACAGCACGGCGAAGATTTTCACTTTGCCAGATGTGCAGGGACTGAGCTCGACCTACTTCCTGGCTCTGAAG
>Ga0209698_10006047_pt1 | contig 12926 bp, 2 predicted proteins | sample LitLauG_LLR_2012_FD_187203 | JGI IMG/M metagenome (GOLD analysis project Ga0209698, IMG submission 187203) | Freshwater sediment microbial communities from Pennsylvania, USA - Little Laurel Run_MetaG_LLR_2012 (SPAdes) (version 2) | ecosystem: Environmental > Aquatic > Freshwater > Creek >...
GCGCATGGGGTCCGGTGATCCTCCCGGTCTTCAAAACCGGCGGGCGGCAGGAATCCTGTCGCCGGTGCGTTCGACTCGCACACGCTTCCGCCAATTTTCAATCACTTGGCTGGAGTTGCGATCCGTTTGCAATCCGTTTAGAGCCAAAGCAGAGACTTTGCTTTGCGCTTGGATCATTTCGTCGGTAACAACATCTCCATAGATCGGCAAATTCCGTCTGCTGTCTCCACGTTCGAAGATCTGACAGCATTCCATAACTTTACGTATTTGTTATAAAAGCACAAATTGTAATATTTAGTAATTATTGTAATATTTGCTAACTAATTGCAAAATAACGACATATCCAACCGTTCTTTGCTTATGAACAATGAGGCACATTCCCTACACCCCTAAGCTCTCGATACTCCACGCCAGAGTTTTCTGGATGGAAGCAAGTAAATAATGTGAATTAGCGGGCTGCATGGATTCCCCCTCCTACGGCAGTCCCTCCTTGAAGTAGATGGGTGGCACCAAGCAAATCTTGAGTTGTTTAAGAGTGTGGGTTTTCTCGCCTGGCACACTGGAGGCCATGGTATGCGGACGAGGTTGGCACAGGCGAGGTCTGAACGCTGCGAAGCGGCTTCGCTGAAATTCTTTACCCCGAGCAGGCCTGGCGGCGCGTGCATTCGCCCGTGTCCTGCAGCGTTCAGACTTTTTACAAACGGTCCACTTACCCTGCCGGGCGCGGGGGTGGCGCTCGCAAGTTAGTAAGGAGGCTATACGGTCATGAGGAAGCTTTTCCCGTTCTGTGTATCACTAATGCTGGTCGTGGTTGCGGCCGGAGTCGCGAGCGCGCAGTCGTTCCGGGTCCAGTGCCCCACCAGCACTATCACGCACCCATCGGCGCCCACTTCCGCGCAGGGTGAACCTGCCTACAACGGCCCGACGCAGTTTACGACCAACGCTCAGGGTTACGTGACGCCGACTGCGAACATCAACGGCGCCATCAAGTGCCAGCAGATCTCGGGCGGTGACGGATACATGACGGAGGCCGATGGCACGCAGACGTTCATGTTCTCATTCGGGCCGCTCTCCGGGCTTGCGGACATCGCAGCTGGACTACCAGGTACCCAGTTCCCGGACGTCTTCAACACCCCGTATTCGGCAGTGTCTTCGGTCCCACTGGTGCGCGGGGACCCCGCCACGACCGATGGGGCGACCAACGGTGGTTCGCCGGGCGCGCCTGGGGCATTTACGTGGAACGGCGCGGTGGGCCTTGCCCCCGAAGTGCTGCAGACCGTGAATATCTCCGACCTCGTCGAGGGCCCTCTTAGCGCTGCCCCCCCGGCTACCGCTCCTGGCTGCCCCACGGCGGTCGCTGATACGGTAACGGTTTACACGTTTGAGCCACTTGGCCTACCCGTGGGGTCACAAATCATCATCGCGGGCGCGAGCAATGGCGCGACCAACCCGGCAGACCCAGCCTACAACGGCACTTTCACCATCACCTGCGTGAGCACCAACGCTGTCGCTCCGAGTGGCTTCGCCCAGTATGCCTTCCAGTACACCGATCCGACCACAGGGCTGGCGGCGGGAAGCCTTCTGCAGGGCGTGACCGCGTCGACCCCTCCGCAATATGACGGTCACGTCGATCCCCGTCCCATCATGGATATTGGGGTCATGAACGGCAACATCCCGGCGCCCTTGATTGCGTTCGATGAGGACGACGAATTCTTCCTGACCCTCACCAACGTCGGCATGATCATGCGGCCGGATCTGTTCGAGCAGCACACGGTCCACTTCCACGGCTATCCCAACGCCTCGTCGTTCTATGACGGCGTTCCCGACGCTTCCGTGGCGATCAACATCGGCGGCAGCTTCACCTATTACTATCTTGCGCCTGATGCCGGCACTTACTTCTGGCATTGCCACATTACTCCCCCAGAACACTTACAGATGGGCATGGTCGGACAGTTGTACGTGCGCCCGCGCCAGGACCGGGTCCCAAGCGGCGGTAACCTCTATACCTACCTGGGCTATCAAAACGCGATCGGAGTGACGACTCCAGACCTGCGGACGGCTTGCAATCCCGCCGCGGACATTCTGTGCAGCGCCACCATGCCAGCCGTCAACACCAGCGCCACTCGGCCGGCAGCCGGCACCCTTTGCAGCGGAGCGATCCCGCTCAGCACAGAGGGGACGACCCCTGACTACATTTACAACGACGGCGACGGCTCGAGCTGCTATGACGTCACGTACCCGATCCAGATGCACGGCTTTGACCCCAACTTCCACTTTGTGGGCATGACGTTCAACCCGGAAATGTTTGTGGACATGAAGGACAAGTATTTCCTGCTGAACGGGCGGAGCTATCCCGACACAGTCACCCCCGGCCCTCAGGCCACGGTGACAAGCGATGGCCAGATGCACTATTCGCAGCCGCTGCCGGCCATCATCAACATTCCGCAGGGTGGAATCGCGTCTCTGCGCCTCGTGAACCTCTCGGTGGCGGAATATTTCACGCTCCAGACCCTGGGAATTCCGATGAAGGTAGCGGGATGGAACGCCAAGCTTTTGCGGGACCAGGCGGGAGTCAACACAGAGTATTACACCAACTCGATCACGCTGGGCGGCGGCGAGTCGAACGACGTGATTCTGGACGCCAGCGATGCCGGGTGCGGATCCACGGGCTGCGCGGCAGCGCTTTATCCGTCGGGCAGCGTGTTCTATCTCTATAACCCAGAGCTCGACAAGCTGTCGAACGACCTCGAGAACTTCGGCGGGATGATGACTGAGGTCCATATCTGCAAGAGCGTGACCAGCAACACATTTGGTAACACCTGCAACCTGTAACTAGGAGAGCAGCAATGAGGCCGATGATCATGAAAAACGCGATTTCGAAAATACAACTGCTCCTGGCGCTGACGGTAGCAGTGGCGCTGTTTCTTACACCGGCGGCTTTCGCCGCGGCTCCTGGGATCACGGGTCCGACGTTCAACCTGACAGCCCAACCCGCGTACCTCAACCAGCCGGACGGAGAAGCGGTTTACTCCTGGGGGTACGGCTGCAACGGCACGCCAACGGGCTTTGCTCCCGTTGCCATTGCTAACGCCAGTTGCCCGACGATGCAGGTTCCCGGCCCCACGTTGATCGTCCACGAGAATGATGTGGTCACGGTCAAGCTGACCAATCAACTCCCCACGGCAGCCGGCAACACCTCGATTCTGTTTCCCGGCTTTACGATGAATCCGTTTACGGACGGCGTACCTGGCCTGCTGACCCAAGAGGCGGCGCCCGGCAGCACCGTAACCTACAGCTTTACTGCCTCAGCTCCGGGCACTCACCCCTACTACAGCGGCACGCAAGGCGACCTCCAGGTCGAAATGGGCCTGTACGGCGCCGTCATTGTGCTTCCGGCGAGCGTTCCTGCCAACTGCACAACCGGCTATCACAGCCAGAACCTGGCTGCGGAGGGGCACTGGGGAGAAACAGATTTCCGGCTGTCTCAGGCCGCCTACGACCACCCCGCGAGCTGTTACGACCGCGAGTATCTGTTCCAGTGGGCCGAGATGGATCCCAGAATTCACAAGCAGGCCGAGGCGGAGGTGTTGGATCCGGTCAGGGTGGCTGCGTGTGCGGCTACGACGGCTGTGAAAGCGGGGTGCAGTCTCGATGTTCAAACCGAGCCGTACCATCCCGCTTACTTTCTGATCAACGGGCGCTCCATGCCCGACCTGATGGACCCCAACTATGCGGCCGAGTATCCGCACCAGCCCTACAACGGCAATCCGCACATTCATCCGGGCGAGCTGCTGCTGATCCGCACCATCGGCCAGGGCCGGTGGCAGCACCCCTTCCACGAGCACGCCAACCACGTGCGCATCTTGGCGCGGGACGGGAACTTGGTTTTGAGCAGCGCCGTCGCCAACACCACTGGCAACACCATTTCGTACAACACGCCGGGAGGCACAGCGGCGTCGGGCCCCCCGCTGGCGGGCATTCTGATGTTCAACACCGACACGACTCCGGGACAGGCGTTCGATGGGATCTTCTACTTCACGGGCAGGGGCTTGAACTGGGATCCGTACGGTCACAATCCAGCATCCACCGACCCGCTTGCCAAGCTTTCGTGCACTCCGGACGCGAACGGCTACAACTCGGGAGCCCCCACAGCGGTCAACTTTTTCGAGTGGTGCCAGGACCACAACAAACCGGTGCAATCCAATCCGTTCGGTGATGTTCAGGCGGGCGGCCCGGCCACGTTGCCCGATCCGAACATCCTGACCAATGGCGCCTGGTACGGCGGCACGCCCTACTTGGGTCCGGACGCGACCTTGCGCGCCGCAATGCCTGCTTGTGCAAGCACCCAGAACGCGAACTGCACCACCTTGAACCCAGCGAACACGCAGGCCAATCCGGCCAACGAGCGCGGCTGGGCGTTTATGTGGCACTCGCACAACGAGCGCGAGATCACGACCAACAACGTTTTTCCCGGCGGCATGCTGATGATGCTGCTGGTGGACTCACGGGAATTTGTGATCGACGAGGGCCTGTGATGATTTCATGAGCCAGGGCAGGCTGTTGCCTGCCTTGGGCGACCGCAAGCGTCGCACCTACGAACGGCGGAAGGCGAAGAAAATCAGGTTTAGCGTCAGTAACGGACCGATAACGAGAGGCGAGAACAATGATCCGGATCAATGATTTCAAATTCAAAGCTACACTGAAGGCCGCAGTCATAGTATGCGGGTTCCTTCTCTTCGCGGCGGGCATGAGCTTCGGCCAGCAGACGATCAATTTGACCGCGGCGCCGACCAGCCTGACCTTGCCTGACGGATCGACCCTGCCGATGTGGGGCTATTTCTGCGGCACCGCCGCGACCGGTTCCACCGCCACGTGCGCCGCGTTGAATCCGGCGTCGGTGCCGGCGGTGGCGGGTGTGCCGGCCACGTGGTCGCCCGTCGTCATTACGGTTCCCTATGTTTCCACCGGGACGAGCCTGACGATCAATCTAACCAACAACCTCTCGTTCCAGCCGACTACGCCGACAGGGGCGTCCCCGAATAATATCCCCACGTCCATCATGATCGTGGGCCAGGTGGGAGGCGGTCTCGGAAATCTGCTACAGCGCACCACCTCGGCGGCTCCGGACCACTCCGCCGCACAGGCGAATACCACCTGGTTCATTGCCAACACCGGCGCGCAGGGAACGCCGCCCGTGCAAGGGCCACGCGTGCGCTCGTTCGGCACGGAGGTGCAGGCGACACCGGCAGCGACCGCGCAAACACCCACCGCGCTGACCTGGAGCGCCCTACGGCCTGGCACCTACCTGATCGAGTCCGCTACGCATCCCTCGATCCAGGTTCCCATGGGCCTGTACGGAATCCTGGTGGTCACCGCCGCGCCCACGACGGGTGTCGCCGGCACGGCCTATCCCGCTGTGGGCACGAATCCCGCAGTGACGTATAGCGCAGAGGTCCCGCTGGAGTTTAGTGAAATCGACCCGGTACAGAACAAAGAGGTCACCACCGCCGTCAATACCGCGGGCTTTAGTGAGAACGCGACCATGGGGACGTACCTGGGAGGCGCCATCTCGCGCGTTTACATCGACAACCCCGGCTCGGGTTACACCACAGCCCCGACCGTGATGATCTCGGGGGGCGGTGCGACGACGGCCGCTACCGCAGTTGCAACGATTGACACCGGCACTCCCTGCACGGGGACAAATATCCCGGCGGGATGCAGTCCGACCGGCGGCCAGGTCATTGCCATCAATGTGACGCACGGCGGTGCTGGCTATACTTCCACACCGAACGTCTCGATCACCGGTAGTGCTATGGCCCACGCACAACTGGCGCTTGGTACGGATGCGCTCGCCCATTGCGCCGAGGGCATGTCGGCACCCGCCGCAGCCTGTTATCCGCCGGCGGTGAACTATACCCCGTTCTACTACCTGATCAACGGCGTGGGCTTTAACAAGACCAACCCCACGCTATCGCTGTTCCCGGCTACCTCGGGCACGGCCACGGGAACGGTCACGGGCAACGTTCTGGTGCGCATGGTGAATGCTGGCTCGCGCATGCACGTGCCTTCCATCGTCGGGTCGCAAACCACTGGGTTTAATGGAGCCGGGGCGTCCGCTACGGTCGGAGGCTTTGCGTTGATTGCGGAAGATGGTAACCCCGTCCCGGGCGCTGTCGCTGCTCCCCGCGTGCAGACCGACGTATTTATGGCCGCGGGCAAAACCTTCGACGTGATGATCAACGCGCCCGCCACCGTCGGGCCGGCTCTCCCGGTCTACGACCGCGAGTTGAGCTTATCGGGTAACTCCTCCGAGCGCGATGCCGGGATGCTGGCTTATATCAACATCAATGGCGGAGGTCTCCCGGCCGGTGCCGCATCCGGGTTAGCGGCTGGGTTCGCGCAAGCCGTCAACGATAATTACCCCACCCTGGTTGCAGGTCAGACCTTCAGCGTGATGGATGTATCCAAGGGCCTGCTCGCCAACGATATTAATGTCTACGGTGCACAACTCTTAGCAGCCCCGACTAACGGGACGGTGACGCTTAACGCGAACGGGACGTTCACGTACGTTCCTACGGGGACTGCCACTTCCGACACCTTCACCTACTGCGCCAACGGCGCGGTTGCAGTGGTACCTCCCGCTACGACAGCGTCGTGCTCCTCCGGCCTAACCGCAACGGTGACCCTAGGCCCGTCGACGCTTACCGGGAACCCCACCGCAATCACTCAAGCGTACACGGCTAAGACGGCCACTTACTTAAAAATTCCCTCGCCTGGCCTACTATTGGGGAACTCGGACCCGAACAATCTACCCCTCACCGTTGTCCCATCGTCGAGCTCAAGCCTCGTCATCGATAAGAATGGCGGATTCTGGGCGTCCGTCACATCATCCTCAACGGGAGGCAGTTTGACCTTCAGCTACACGGTGCAGAACTCCCAGGGAAGGCAGGCCACCGGAAGCGCGACCGTCACCTTCCCGGCGCCGAGCAATCTCCAGGTCAAGGTAGTGGACGCCGGGGCCTATTCAGCCTGCGGAGGACTAAGCAGCTGCATCAGTGGATTGGCTGCCATCACCGACTATCGCTGGATTATTGAGGAAGACAAGACCTTCTGGGTCGATCCCAACTGCACCACGAACTTTGGCGCCGCGGGCCCGCCGGCGGGCTGCCCCAACATTGTGGGCCCTTCCGGCCAGAGCACAATCCCCCTCTTTGGGACGAACTTCCATACCAGCCACATGGAATCCGTGGCGCAGGGCTGCACCGGGCCGCTGTCGTGCGAATCGGGGCAGACGATTATCAATCCGACCACCGGCGCGCATGTGCCGACGGCCTGCGACGTGGGCAACGGCGCCTGCGATACCACAAGATCGCAATGGACGATGGTAAATCCCAGCCAAGTCGTGCTTGATCCCACTAAGCGCTACTACATCTCGATCTTGCCGGGCGACGCGGCCAACCCGTTCAATACGGGGAATGTTGGAAATGGCTGCACGCCGACCGCAACCACCAGTTGCCCAAGCGTCGGGCACTCCATGGGTGGTGCTCCGATCCCTGCGGCCTGCAACTTTTATACGGCCGGTTGTACACCAACCAGCGCGGCTGCCTTCGCACCCGTGACCGTCCTGGCGTTGCCCACTCCGTTTCCGACGGGAAAACTTTCGGTGGTCGTGTTCGAGGATGATTTCCCGCTCAATGGCGAGCAGGATTCCGGGGGCGGTGTCGATGTGCTTTCGCCCAATGAGCCCGGGCTGGGCGGTTTCAACCTCGTCCTCTGGGACGCCTATGGCCAACTCGGCGACGTGACTGGGCAGAATACTTACGACATGTTCAACCAGCCATTGTCGAACTCGCTGGCGGGAACGATCGATCCTGCCACCGGCAATGACGCCTGTCCGATTTCGGCGCAGGCGACGGCGAATCCGACCCAGGCCGGCATCACGGGCATGATCGTGACCTGCCCGAAATACGAGTCCGACAACAAAACTCTATCCCCGCTCGCGGGCCAGGCCATCATCGCCAACCTGATGCCGGGAAAATTCAACGTGCAGGCGTACCCGGCGGCCGACCGCATCGCGCGCGGAGAAGAGTGGATCCAGACCAACACGCTGGACGGACAGCACCCCCACGATTCCTTCATCCGCATCGGCGAGCCGAGCTACTTCCAGGAGTACGGACCGGCCGGATACCACGTAAGCATTGGCTTTGCCAATCCGAAGATCATCAATGCGCGCGCCGCCGCCGTCTGCACGGGCGCCTACGGCCCGGTCGGTCAGTGCAACAACACCATCACGGGCCAGGTCGTGAGCGAAAGGATGAGCCGGACGCCGGATCAGAGACTCTATCCCAGCGGCTCGCGCGATGGCCTCGCTTGGACCCAGTGCTGGGCGAGCCTGGGAGACCCCGACGCCGAAGACTTCATGTTCACCAAGTGCGACGCCAATGGAAACTTCACCTTCACGGGCGTACCTGGCGGGAACTGGAGAATCACCCTCGGCGATCAATGGAACGATCAGATCATTGACGGCCTCTCGACGCCTGCCAACGTGAGTGGTGGCCAAACCCTCAACATGGGTCAGATCGCCGTCCAGCAATGGCAGTCGGATCTCTATACGCGGACCTGCGTTGACGACAACAGAGACGGCATCTGCGAAAGCAGCGAGCTAGGCATTCCGTTCCTCAATGTTCACGTCTGGTACCGCGACGGAGAGGGCGCCAACATGCTCACTACCGACTTCAACGGCGTTGCCAACTTCAACGAGACCTTCCCGCTGTTCAACTGGTATGTCGTGGAAACGGATTCGACCCGCTACAAGACCACGGGTATCCACACCGTCTACGACGCGGGCGGGCCTTCTGACGGCTCGACGTACTGCGGCAATGGCAGCAATGGCAACGCCACGTGCGGGAAGTCGACGGGTTACAAATTCCTGGCGAACACCAACGAGCAAACTCCTCTACCCCCCGACTTGTCCGTGCCCGGCGCGGTCTATTGTGCCTCCGCGGATTGCGCGGCCGAGGCTAGTTCCTTCCAGGCGGGCACGGCGATCCCCAGTTCGAACACCGCGGGCTCACTAAGTTCCACGGGCCGTATCGATCCGCCGTGGGTCGCGACCGAGGGCTGGACGGGTGAAATCGGCGAGGGCAATTTCATTGAATTCGGCAAGGCGCCCTACGCTCCCTGCACACTCGGCGCGCCATCGACGGCTGTAACACCCGGATGCGTAACTGGCACCACCTGGGGCGAGAACGGCGGCATTGTTGGATACATCCAGTATGCGTCGACGCGCCCCTTTGACTCTGCGGAGCAAATGATACGGCAGCCGTGGACGCCCGGGGTGCCGCACGTCACCATCAACCTCTACCAGGAAGGCTTTGCGCCGGATGGCGTGACCCCAACCCTGAAGCTGGTGGACACCACTCAGAGCAGCAGTTGGGATGACTGGGCGCAGGGGTTCTATCCGGGCAGCAGCGCGGGTGGAGGACAGAAGCCCTACATGAACTGCCCCGGCCAGATGGGGGCCCCAACCTCAAGCACGCCTGGCGATCTCTTCTTCTTCACGCTGTATGACCAGCCGGATTTCCTCGACCTGTATAACTCTCAGCACAACGGGGGAACTCTTCACACGCTGCCGTATAACTCGCAATTCAAGTGCTATGACGCCATGCACGTCTGGAATCAGATCCAGCCGGCGCCTTACGACGGCAAGTATTCGTTCCCCAGCGTCCTCGGTATCGACCCGGCGACTGGAAAGCAGATCACGCCCACGGGTTACATAAACCCAATCACCGGTGTGGCCCCAACAATGACCGGGACGAACTGCACGATCTGCGTGCCGAACCCGACTACCGCCACAATGCCTACTAACAGTGATTTCAGTGCCTACGACCCATATCGCTCTGGCGCGCCCATGCTGCCCCCGGGCAAGTATGTGGTACAGATGGTCATGCCTCCGGGGTACGAGATCGAGAAGGAAGAAGACAAGAACCTGCTGATTGGCGACAACTTCATCGCGCCGGTCACGCAGGAGTTCGCTGGCTTGGGTGGCTTCATCTTCATCATGCCCGACCAGGCCTCCGTGGCTTCCCTGTATGATCCCAGCGGCGCCGGTTACAACCCCAACAGCGCGCAGAACGCCACCACCACCCAGGGGCACCCGGCAGGGCAACTCGCAGGCAACCCAGGTTGGCCCGGCCAACCTGAGGAAATCTGGCCGTGCGTGGGTGAGATGCGCACGGTCCCCGACTACCTGAGTCTGTTCCCTCAGGCCCAGGAAGTAGCACCGTTCGCCGGAGCTACTCGGCCGCTGTGCGACCGCAAGGAAGTAACGCTGCAAGACCAGATGAGCGCGAACGCGAAGTTCTACATCTTCACCGCCACGCACATCGCTTCCAAGTTCACCGGCGTGATCACCGACGACTTCACCTCGGAATTCGATCCGTTCTCGCCGCAGTTCGGCGAGAAATTCGCCCCGCCCAACATGCCGGTCTCGACTCGGGATTATCTCGGAAACGAGATTTCCCGCGTCTACTCCGACCACTTTGGGATCTTTGACGGCATGACTTACTCGACCTGGGAAGTGGACCCGCCGAACATCACGGGATACTCGCCCAGCATGATGGTGCAATGCATGAACGACCCGGGCCCGATTCCCAATGGCGTGGGGGGGACGAAGAATGATCCCCTGTACCAACCGGCCTACAGCGATTTCTGCTACGAGCTGCCGTACATGCCGGGCGTGACCACTTACCTGGATACGCCGGTGGTGCCCACGCAAGCCTTCGTCGGGGCGGGGTACAACAATCCTGATTGCAACTACCCGGATGCCACGCCGGCCATCGCGGAAGTCGATGGAGATGGGGTTGGACCTTGGGTGAGCCAACCCGGTCATAACCTGACGATCACTGCCTTGGGCGACCAACAAGTCGGCAACTTTGGCTACGCTGGCCCTTCGGCCACGGCGGCTCCTTTTAACATGAAGACTGTCAACCGCCATTACGGGTTTGGCGGTGCGGCGGGAACAGTGACTATCGGCGGCGCAGCGGCGACCGTTGGGAGCTGGAGTGACACCCAAATCGTCGTTACTGTGCCGGGCAACGTGCCGGCATGCGTCATCCAGCAACAGGTGCAATACGGCAACCCCAACACCCACGGTGCCCCAGGCCAATCCACGCGGTGCGGCGAGTTAGTGATTACGGCGGCTAGCGGCAAGCAATCGGTCGATGCCGTGACCGTCACCGTGGGCGGTAAAAACCCCGTGCACGTCGCTGCCTCAGGTACGATCCAGAGCGCGATTGACGCCGCCTCTCCGGGCGACTTGATCATCGTGGACCCGACCTGCACCACCGGCTCGGGAGCGACCGCTACGGTAGTTCCGTGTACTACGACGGGCGCTGCAAAGAGCACCGCTGCTCACACCGAGATGCTGATTATGTGGAAGCCGGTCCGCCTGCAAGGTGTCGGCGCCGCCTCCACAATCATCAGCGCCAATACCCAGCCCGCCGGCAAGTTGCTCGATCCGTGGCGCCGGCATGTCAACTGCCTGTTCGGTTTGACCGTGCAAGGCGTTCCGTACACGGCGTCGACCGGGACGGCTCCGTACGACCCGAGCGGGCAGTACAGTTGTCCGGAAACGGGGTGGAATTATTTCACTGCTCAACCCAACGTTCCGCAGATTGACCGGTTGCCCTTGGAGGCTACCGTGGGTTGGGACGCTTCGTTGAACGGCAACCTGGGCGAACTCTTACAAGAACCCTCGCTGATGGGCGCCTACGAAGGCGCAGGGATCACGGTCCTGGGCAAAGGGCTGGATTTCCACGGACAGGCTCCGTGGAACGACGGCACTGAGACAGGCGCGTTCCCGCCCGTCACCACGCTGCTGACGGGTGTCGTGAGAAATCCAGGTGCGGCCCCGGGTACTCGCGGTAGTGTGCAGGTGGGCGATAACAACCCGCTGTGCACAGACGGAAGCGGTGGCACCAACCGGTTCCCAAGCAACTTCGTCTGCAACCCGTCGAGCATCGATGGGTTGGGGATCACCAACAGCTCCCAGGGTGGCGGTGGCGTCTTCGTGCACGGCTGGGCGCATTTCCTGCAAGTCGCCAACAACCGGATCTACAACAATGCCGGTACGCTCTCGGGCGGCATCAGTGTCGGCCAGGGTGAATTTGCTATTCCGTACCTCCAGGGTAGCGCTACCAATGCCGCTCCCGGCTCGTGCAGCGATGGGACGGGATTTGTAACCAACGAGCATCTACCGATGTGCTTGCAGTTGCAGCCGAACGTGCACAACAACTGGATCTCGGAAAACTCCTCGATCGGCGATGAACTGTTCTCCGCTACGCTGTCCGGTGGCGGCGGTGTGAGCTTCTGCACCGGCAACGAGTACTACAAGTTCAACTTCAACTGGGTGTGCGGCAATATCAGTGCGGGAGAGGGCGGAGGGCTGGTTCACCTTGGGGAAATCTTCAATGGTGACATCGAGCACAATTCGTTCCTGTTCAATCAGAGCAGCAACCCGACCATCCCCACCAACGGTGGCGGCATCATGGTTCAGGGAACGCCGGATACCGATCCGGTTTGCCCTGGCGTAGCCGACGCGGATTGCCCTCCGGGATTGAGCGACGGCACGGGTCCCGGCCTTCGGATCAATGCCAACCTGATTCAGGGGAACTCGGCCGATAGCGGCTCCGGCGGCGGTATCCGCCTCCAGCAGGTCAACGGGACGGAGGTATCCACCTTCGCGAAGCAACCACAGTATTGGAACCAGGTGGACATCACCAACAACATCATCGTCAACAATATGGCGGGGTGGGACGGCGCCGGAATCTCCTTGCAGGATGCGTTGAAGGTGAACATCGTCAACAACACCATCGCCCACAACGACACCCTCGCCTCCTCGGGCGTGCTCACGAACAGCATCGGGA
>Ga0209698_10006048_pt1 | contig 12926 bp, 9 predicted proteins | sample LitLauG_LLR_2012_FD_187203 | JGI IMG/M metagenome (GOLD analysis project Ga0209698, IMG submission 187203) | Freshwater sediment microbial communities from Pennsylvania, USA - Little Laurel Run_MetaG_LLR_2012 (SPAdes) (version 2) | ecosystem: Environmental > Aquatic > Freshwater > Creek >...
TCGAGGCTGACGGCCCCCTGGGCATTGGCCGGGTCGGGCCGGATGTGTCCCTCCAGGATGATTTCGGCGCTGGCAGGCACGTCCAGCGTACTGCCCAGGCAGGTGGCAATTTCCGTACGGCCGCCGCGCAGCAGGCCGGCAAACTGGTATTCCGAAAGTTGGTCAGGAACCGGGGTAACTGCGCCGAGCACGGTGGCCGGGTCGGCACCCAGGGCAACCGCAATGGGGAAGGGTTGATCCGGGTGGGCGAGCCGGTGGTCGCGGAAATCGAGCGCGCCGCCCCGGTGGGACAACCAGCGCATGATGAGCTTATTGGGACCGATCATCTGTTGGCGGTAGATACCCAGGTTCTGGCGCCGCTTGTGGGGTCCGCGCGTGATGACCATGCCCCAGGTGATGAGGGGCCCGGCATCGTCGGGCCAACAAAACTGGATAGGGAGTCGGCCCAGGTCGACGTCGGCACCTTCCCAGACGACCTCCTGGCACGATGGTGCGCGCACCCGTTTGGGCGCCATGTCCCAGAGGGCGGATTTGAGCAGCGAAACCTTGGACAGTGCATCGCGCAGGCCCTCGGGCGGCTCGGGCTCCTTGAGATTCGCCAGCAGTACCCCAACCTGGCGAAGATCAGCCGTGGACTCCGCGCCCATGGCGCGTGCCACGCGGCCCTGCGTGCCAAAAACATTGGCCACCACCGGCACGGTGTGCCCCGTGGGGTGCTCGAAGAGCACGGCAGGACCCTCCTGCTCGAGGAGACGCTGGCAGATCTCCGTCATTTCCAGCTTTGGTGATATCTCCCGTGAAATTCTTTTAAAATCGCCAATTTTCTCTAATTTGAAGAGAAAATCTCTGAGGTCAGAATATTGCATTAGTGATGCCTTCTGCGCAAAAAGCAACGAATTTTCTTGCAAATCGGGACTGCACAAAGTCGATTTTTGAGTTTAAGTCTTTGACCAAAAACAACAAAATCCAAAGGGCGGCTTAGCGGTCACCGCGGGATCCCCGGCCACGAACGCATGAACATCCATTGACGTAAATAGGTTATGCCCTAAAATGGAGTTCTGAAAGTTTCCTTGGCCCTGGCCGCTCCGTGCGGCGCACCGCAGACCCGGCCACTGTAATAGGAAAAACTTGGCGCTCGGTGTTTGTTGCTCCCGAGTATCGCCGGTATCACTGGGACGTTGGCGCTGTAGCTGCGCACGTCACGAAGTAGTTGCCCGAAACACGCGCAGGTTGTATCTGGCCGGCGTTGTTAATCGCAGGTGGCTCGCCAGAGGCAGTCTTTGCCCTGCAGTAGATTAGTCGCGAGTGACGGCTCACATATTCGTATGTCGTCATCGCGCGACCGAGAGAGGTGTACGCATGATGGGTTTCAACATTGGCGCCCGCGCCGAAACCGTGGTTATTACTGTCAAAAGTGCCGCCACTCCGCGGCAGATGGTTGTTCGTTCCTTGGGTCTCGGTGCCCGGGCAGCTCTGGAAGCCATCGGCCTGATCAGCGTCGTGACGGTGTTGCTTCTTGCCATAGCGCCCACCCTGCGCGAGCCGGTACGCGAGGCGGGCGTGGCCATCTGGTTGGCCGTGGGTGGCAATCGCGATGCCGTGGTTGACGACACCGCCGATGACGAAGTGGACGCCGCGCAGGTGGGCCAGCCCGTCGCGCTGGACCCCGCCGACAGCCACGTGGCAGATTATCTCGCCCGCCGCTATCACGTCGCCGACAACGCGGTACGCATGGTGGTGGCCGCCGCCCACTCGGCCGGCAGGGAGCGGCAGATTGATCCCTTGCTCATCCTGGCCGTCGTCGCTGTCGAATCCAGCATGAATCCCTACGCACAGAGCCCCGTGGGTGCAACCGGGCTCATGCAAGTCATGCCCGGACTGCACGGTGAGAAATTCGGTCAGGGCAACGGCGCCGTCGGCCCGCTGGATCCGGTCGCCAACATTCGGGTCGGAACCGAAATCCTCAGCGATGTCATCCGCAAGGGTGGCTCGGTGGAACAGGGCTTGAAGCTGTACGTCGGCGCCGGCAATCTGCCGGACGACGGCGGTTATGCCGGGCGCGTCATGACGGAACTGGGACGGCTGAAGCTGGCGGCAACGGGCTCGGTAGCGGCCGCTCTGGCGGCGGCTGCGCATGTCGAAGCACGCGCTCCCGGCTTCGGTTCCGAACCCTTGACCAGCGCAAGTCCGCCCGAATTGTCCACGCCACAGCCACGCAAGCAGCACAGCGCCTGAACCCGGTTGCCGGCACCAGGCCCCAACCGCATCCCTAATCGAAATAAGGACCACGGTAGCGCCCGGCGGCAAGCGGGCGGGAAGGGCGCTGCCTGCTTGGTCAAGTCGTTGAAAAAGGATAAAAAAAGAGCCTGTCGGTCAAGCGCGCCCCTGGTTCGGTTGAGGAGGGAGGGAGGAGTTACACCGAGGCTAGGGTGTGCGCGCCCGAACCCTTTGACAGGCCCTTGAGAGCAACGTAACAAATATATATTGCGCACAAATAACGCGTCAATTTCTGTCCAGGACGAAACTGGCGACTGCCTGGGCAAATCGGGGAAATCCCCCACCATCGGCGCTCGCCGAGCGCCAAATTCTGTAGCAGTCGATAATTGCGCCTCCTACGCAACGAGCGCCCCCCAATGCCCACCACCACAAACGCCGACCTGCGCAGAGCCGCACTCGAGTACCACGAGTTTCCGCAGCCCGGCAAGATATCCGTAACCCCAACCAAGCAACTCACCAACCAGCGCGACCTCGCGCTCGCCTACACCCCCGGCGTGGCGGCTGCCTGCGAGGCTATCGTCGCCGATCCCAGCAGCGCTGCGCGCTACACCGCGCGCGGCAATCTGGTTGGCGTCATTACCAACGGCACCGCCGTGCTGGGTTTGGGCGCCATCGGGCCGCTGGCGGCCAAGCCGGTGATGGAAGGCAAGGCCGTACTGTTCAAGAAGTTTGCGGGCATCGACGTATTCGACATAGAAATCGCCGAAACCGACCCGGACCGCCTGGTCGAGATCATCGCGGCGCTCGAACCCACGTTCGGCGCAATCAATCTGGAGGACATCAAGGCGCCCGAGTGTTTCAAGGTGGAGCGGCGCCTGCGCGAACGCATGCGCATCCCCGTTTTCCATGACGACCAGCATGGCACGGCCATCATCGTGGGCGCCGCTGTGCTCAATGGCGTACAGCTGGTCGGCAAGTCGCTGTCGTCGGTAAAGCTGGTCGTGAGCGGTGCCGGCGCAGCAGCCCTGGCCTGCCTGGAATTGCTGGTCGAGCTGGGCGTGCCGCGCGCCAACATCTGGGTGACGGACGTTGAAGGCGTGGTCTACACGGGACGCGTCAAGCTCATGGACGAGGACAAGGCGCGCTTTGCCCAGCCTACGCAAATGCGGTCACTGGCCGAACTCATGCATGGCGCGGATATCTTCCTCGGGCTGTCCGCGGGCGGCGTCTGTACCGGAGAAATGGTCGCCTCGATGGCGCGGGCGCCGTTGATTTTGGCGCTGGCCAATCCGACGCCGGAAATACTGCCCGAGCAGGTGAAGGCCGTGCGCAGCGACGCCATCATGGCCACGGGGCGTTCCGATTACCCCAACCAGGTGAATAACAGCTTGTGCTTCCCGTTCATCTTCCGCGGGGCTCTCGACGTCGGGGCCACCACCATCACCCGGGAAATGGAAATCGCCGCGGTGCACGCCATTGCCAAGCTCGCGCAGGAAGAGACCAACGACGAAGTGGCCATGGCATACGGCGTGGCCAACCTGAGTTTCGGCCCCGAATGCATCATCCCGAAACCGTTCGACCCACGTCTCATGCTGCGCATCGCGCCGGCAGTGGCCAAGGCCGCCATGGCCAGCGGCGTTGCCACGCGGCCCCTGGCCGACATGGACGCCTACCAGGCGCAACTGCAGCAATTCGTGTACCACTCCGGCACGTTCATGAAACCGCTCTTCGCCATCGCCAAGAAGGCCCATGGCGGTGGTGGCGCCACCCGGGTTGTCTTTGCCGAGGGCGAGGACGAGCGCGTTCTGCGCGCCGTGCAGATCGTCGTCGACGAGGGTATCGCCCACCCGATACTGGTGGGGCGTCCGGCTGTCATCGAACGCCGCCTCGAGCGCTTCGGACTGCGCATGCGCGCCGGCAACGACCTGGAGATCGTCAACCCGGAATCGGACCCGCGCTATCGCCAATATTGGCAGACCTACCACCGCATGACCGAGCGGGGAGGGGTCACGGAACAATACGCGCGCATCGAGATGCGCCGCCGCCACACCCTTATCGGCTCGATGCTCATCCATCACGGCGATGCCGACGCCATGATTTGCGGCACCTTCGGCACGCATGGCATCCATCTGCATTACATCGACCAGGTGCTGGGCCGTCGGCCGGGAGCCAAGGTCTACGCTGCCATGAATCTGCTGATGCTCCCCGGCCGCCAGGTTGCGCTCGTCGACACCCATGTCAATGTCGACCCATCGGCCGAGGAGATTGCCGAGATCACGATCAACGCCGCGGACGAAATGCGCCGCATGGGCATCTCGCCGCGCGTTGCGCTGCTCTCGCATTCGAATTTCGGCACCAGCGGCGTCCCTTCGGCCGTGAAGATGCGCGAGGCCCTTGCGCTGGTGCGCGCGGCCGCGCCCGCGCTGGAGATCGATGGTGAAATGCACGCCGATTGCGCGGTTGACGCCGACCTGCGCAAGGCCATCATGCCCCGCTCGACGCTCAAGGGCGACGCCAACCTGCTGGTATGTCCCGGTATCGATGCCGCCAACATCAGCTACAACCTGCTCAAGACCATCTCGGGCAACAATGTGGCCATCGGCCCCATCCTGCTGGGGGCAGCGCGCCCGGTGCACATCCTCACGCCCTCGGCCACCGTGCGGCGCATCGTCAATATGGCGGCGCTGGTCGTCGTCGACGCCAACTCACCGCGTTGACTTGCGCCCCGCTTTCAACGAGGCGCCGCCATGCAGGCCGTTGCTTGGGCAGGCAGCCGCGCACACGCGGACGCCACCGGTGGCTGCGCGTGAACCCTGGCGCGTAAGCGGATGAGCGATCGCCAGCCCGACCGCCTGCGGCTCCGCACGTCCCCCGCCGCCCTCATCCTCATGGGTGGCGGCGCGCGCGCGGCCTATCAGGTGGGCGTGCTCAAGGCGGTTGCCGCCTTGTTGCGTGACGTGCGCCGCGGGCTGGATCCCGGAATCGCACAGGGTCAGAACCCTTTTCCCATCCTGGTGGGTACCTCCGCGGGTGCCATCAATGCCACGGCCCTGGCGTGCCGCGCCGATAATTTCCAGGACGCGGTGGCCCAGCTCGTTCAGGTCTGGGAGAACTTCCACGCCGACCAGGTCTACCGCTCCGATCTCTTCGGTGTCGTGCGCAGCGGCGCGCGCTGGATATCGCTGCTGTCGCTGGGCTGGATCGTCCGCCGGTCGTTGCGCGCACGGCCGCGCTCCCTGCTTGACAACGAGCCCCTGCGCGAACTGCTGACGCGGATGATCGATTTTCCGCGCATCGACCAGGCTCTGGAGCGCGGCTACTTGCGCGCCCTGGCGGTGGGCGCATCGAGTTACAGCTCGGGCCGCCACGTCACGTTCTATCAGGCACTCAACGATCACGCATTTCCAAACAAGATGCAGCGCGTATCGGTGCGCGCCAGGATAGGCGTGCCGCATCTGCTGGCTTCCTCGGCCATACCGTTCATGTTTCCCGCCGTTCAGCTCGATCTGGCGCAGGCCGATGCCGGCGGCCTGGAATTTTTTGGCGATGGTTCCATGCGCCAGTTGTCGCCGACCAGTCCGGCCATACACCTGGGTGCGGAACGCATCATGGTCATCGGGGTTGGCCAGACCGGCAATCCGGGCGTGCTTCCCAATTTTGATACCACGGAATATCCCTCGCTGGCCCAGGTCGCCGGCCACACGCTGTCGACGATCTTCCTCGATGCACTGGCGTCGGATGTAGAGCGCCTGGAAAAGATGAACCAGATTGCCGAGCGGCTGCCGATCCCCCTGCAGCGGGCGACGGGGGTGCGGCCCATCGAGACACTCAGCATTTCCCCCAGCCGCCGTCTGGACGGTATCGCGAGCGATTACATCGCCGAACTGCCCAAGCCCATACGCGCGCTGCTGGAGGGCATCGGCACCTACCAGTCCAGCGGCGCCGGACTCGCCAGCTACCTCCTCTTCGAGGCACCCTTTACCCGTGCGCTCATCGACCTGGGCTATCGCGATGCGCTCGCCCGCCGCGACGCGGTACTGGCCTTCCTGACCGAGCGGCGCGAGCCGCAGCAAACCGATGGCTCACGCGTGGTGGTGGTTTGATTCGTGCTGCAGTGCGGTGACACGAGCCGGAGCGGCCGGTACCGCGGGCGCTGACACCCAGCCCTAGCGCTCGTACTCTCCGCTCAGGGCCAGCAAGGCCGTAACGGCGGCAAGCCCCGCAGTCTCTGTCCGCAGGACCCGCGGACCCAGCCTTACGCGAACATAGCCGGAGGATTCACCCAGGGCCAGTTCCGCAGGCGTAAAGCCCCCCTCGGGCCCCACCGCGAAAGCGACCGGCAGACGTGCCTCCGCGCGCGCCGCGCCGACTGCCAGGCTTGCTGGCGCCCCCGGGTCCAGCAGCCAGGCCGCACCCGCCGCCGGCACCGCCCATTGAAATGCCGAGCGGAGATCGGCCGCCAGGGAGATTTCCATCAACCGGTTGCGGCCGCACTGGCAGCAAGCCGCCACCCCGATGTCATGCCAGCGGCCCAGGCGGCGCTCGCCACGCGCCGCATCGAGGCGGACCACGCTGCGTTCCGCTGGCGCGAGCACCAGCCGCGCCACGCCCAGTTCCACGCATTTTTCCACCAGCCAGTCGATCTTTTCCGTGGCGCTCAGCGCCTGTACCAGGGTGATGGGTACACCGGCCTCGCGGTCCACGGCGCCGCCGCGCTGGACACGGGCGGCAAAGCGCCCGGCATTGACCGGCGTGTCGGCGGGCGCCTCTTCCAGCAGGGCGTGGTATTCGTGGCCCTGGCCGTCAAAGAGCACGATCGGATCGCCGGGGCGCAGCCGCAGCACCCGTCGGGCATGGTGATTGGCCGGGTCCGGCAGCGGCAGCGCCATGCCGGGGGCGAGATCGCGCAAGCGCGCGCCGGTGGAGGCATCCGGTACGTGAAAACGGGGCGTGCTCATGGTGTGCAGCGTAACCGAGGCCTGCGGTTATTGCGCCACACTTTATGAGAATTACAGCCGATAGTTCCGTGCCGGGAGGGCGTTTTTTCCGACCCGGCTGGTAAAATCTGCCGCCTCGGTGGCCCGATAGGCGCTTGCGGCACGCCCCGGCCTCGCGCCTGGAGCGCGAGCTCAAGGTGCCCAGGCGCATCGAACGATCACTACCCCGGCGACGGCTACACCAGGTGCGCGCAGACGCCCGAAGTGTCGACGGGGATGCCGTTTAATCACAACTGGGGGGAGACCCGCATCATGACTATCAAGGTTGCCATCAATGGCTATGGGCGCATCGGCCGCAATGTCCTGCGGGCGCACTATGAGGACGGCAAGAAGCACGATCTGCAGATCGTCGCCATCAATGATCTCGGGGACGCGAAGACCAACGCGCACCTCACGCGTCACGACACCGTGCATGGGAAATTCCCTGGTACGGTAACGGTCCAGGACGACGCGCTGGTCGTCAACGGCGACCGCATCAAGGTGCTCGCCAGCCGCGACCCCGCCCAACTGCCCTGGGCCTCGCTCGGCGTCGACGTCGTCCTGGAGTGCACGGGCCTGTTCACCACGAAGGAAAAGGCCTCGGCGCACCTGCGCGGCGGTGCCCGCAAGGTGATCATCTCGGCCCCGGGTGGCAAGGACGTCGATGCCACGATCGTCTACGGCGTGAACCACAAGGTGCTCAAGAGCACCGACACCGTCATCTCCAATGCCTCCTGCACCACCAACTGCCTTGCACCGCTGGTGCAGCCGCTGCACGCCGCCATCGGCCTGGTGAACGGCCTGATGACCACTGTGCACTCGTACACGAACGACCAGGTACTTACGGACGTGTACCACGAGGACCTGCGGCGGGCCCGCTCGGCCACGCATTCGATGATCCCCACCAAGACCGGCGCCGCCGCCGCCGTCGGACTCGTGCTGCCCGAACTCAACGGCCGCCTCGACGGCTTTGCCATCCGCGTACCGACGATCAACGTGTCGCTGGTGGATCTGTCCTTCATCGCGTCCCGCGACACCACCGTCGAGGAAGTCAACGGCATCCTGCGTGCGGCGGCCGAAGGCCCCCTGCGGGGCATCCTGGCCTACAGCGACGGACCGCTGGTGTCGGTCGATTTCAACCACGATCCGCACTCGTCCACTTTCGACGCTACGCTCACGAAGGTTTCGGGGCGTCTGGTCAAGGTGAGCAGCTGGTACGACAACGAATGGGGGTTCAGCAATCGCATGCTCGATACCACCATGGCGCTGATGGCCGCCTAGCGCCGGGGCGGCGGAAAACCTCGCCGCTTGCGGGCTCGTCCGGCAGCGCGGCGGGTGCGGTTACCCGCCGGCGGTGAACCTTACCAATCCTATAATCCCCGGAGGTCGTGCTGGCACGCGCGCCCGGCGGCCCGGAGGTGGCACCCCGGTCCGCGCGTGTCCCAGGACTTCCAATGCAAGGAAAGCGCCCTTCATGAAAGTTCTTACGCTCGATACGCTCTGCCGGCAGGGAATGCTGCGGGGCAAGCGCGTGCTTATCCGTTCCGACCTCAACGTGCCGCAGGACGCCGCGGGCGCCATAACCGAAGATACCCGCATACGCGCGTCGGTCCCGGCCATTCGCGAGGCGCTGGAAGCCGGAGCTGCCGTAATGGTCACGTCCCATCTGGGGCGGCCCACGGAGGGCACGCTGACGCCGGCCGACTCGCTTGCGCCCATCGCCGTGCGGCTCGCCGAACTGCTGGGGCGACCGGTGCCGCTGGTCGCCAATTGGGTCGATGGTGTAACGGTCGCACCGGGTTCGGTGGTGTTGCTCGAGAACTGCCGCACCAATGTCGGCGAAAAGAAGAACGACGAGGCACTGTCCCGCAAGATCGCCGCGTTGTGCGACATCTACGTGAATGACGCCTTCGGTACGGCGCACCGGGCCGAGGCCACGACGTACGGGGTCGCCCGGTTTGCGCCGGTCGCCTGCGCCGGTCCGCTCCTGGCCGCCGAAATCGATGCGCTGGGGCGTGCCCTGGGCGAACCGCGCCGCCCGCTGGTCGCCATCGTGGCGGGCTCCAAGGTTTCCACCAAGCTCACCATTCTCAATAACCTCGCGGGCAAGGTCGACCGGCTCATCGTCGGTGGCGGCATCGCCAATACCTTCCTTCTGGCCGCCGGCAAGCCCATCGGCAAGTCCCTGGCGGAACCCGATCTTGTCCCCGAATGCCGCAAGGTCATCGAGACCCTCCAAAAGAAGGGCGCCACATTGCCGCTGCCCGTCGACGTGGTGGTGGCCACGCGCTTCGCCGCGGACGCTCCCGCGCGTACCTGTTCGGCAGACGACGTGCATCCGGACGACCTGATTCTCGACGTCGGTCCGCAAACGTCCGCGCTGCTTGCGCGCCTCGTCCAGGATGCCGGTACCATCATCTGGAACGGTCCGCTGGGCGTTTTCGAGTTCGATGCCTTCGCCCAGGGAACGCACGCGCTGGCAACCGCGATCGCGAGCGCGACGGCCAATGGCGCCTTCTCCATCGCCGGTGGCGGCGACACGCTGGCGGCCATTGCCAAATACGGCATTGCCGACCGCGTCAGTTACATCTCGACGGGCGGGGGCGCTTTCCTCGAGTTTCTCGAAGGCAAGCCCTTGCCCGCCGTGGAAATTCTGCAGCAGCGCGCTGCGGCGGCCTGAACCGCGCCGACGGGCCGGCTACGGGCTACGATAGGCAACGGAATTCATAACAGGAGACAAGCATGGCTCTTATTTCACTTCGTCAGATGCTCGATCACGCCGCCGAACACACCTACGGCGTGCCGGCATTCAACGTGAACAACCTCGAGCAGGTCCAGGCCATCATGGAAGCCGCGGCGGAGGTTGACTCCCCGGTGATCATGCAGGCCTCGGCAGGCGCCCGCAAGTACGCAGGCGAGCATTTCCTGCGTCACCTTATCGAAGCGGCGATCGAAACGTATCCGCATATCCCCATCGCCATGCACCAGGATCACGGCCAGTCGCCGGCGGTCTGCGATTCGGCCATGCGCCTGGGCTTTTCCTCGGTGATGATGGACGGATCGCTCAAGGAAGACGGCAAGACCGTGGCCGACTACGACTACAACGTCAATGTCACCCGCAAGGTCGTTGACACCGCCCACGCGCTGGGCGTGAGCGTCGAAGGCGAACTCGGCTGCCTGGGTTCGCTCGAGACCATGGAGGGCGAGAAGGAAGACGGCCACGGTGCCGAGGGCAAGATGACGCGCGACATGCTGCTCACCGATCCCGACCAGGCGGCCGATTTCGTCAAGCGCACGCAGCTCGACGCCCTGGCCATCGCCATCGGCACCTCGCATGGCGCCTACAAGTTCTCGCGCAAGCCCACCGGTGACATCCTTGCCATCGATCGCATCAAGCAGATCCATGCGCGCATTCCCACCACGCACCTGGTCATGCACGGCTCCTCCAGCGTCCCCCAGGACCTGCTCGCCACGATCCGCGAATTCGGCGGCGACCTGAAGGAGACCTACGGCGTCCCGGTCGAGGAAATTCAGCTCGCCATCAAGCACGGCGTGCGCAAGATCAACATCGACACCGATATCCGCCTGGCCATGACGGCGGCCGTGCGCAAGTATCTGGCCAATAATCCGTCCAAGTTCGATCCGCGCGATTTCCTCAAGCCGGCCCGCGAAGCCACCAAGTCGATCTGCAAGCAGCGCTACCTCGAGTTCGGCTGCGAGGGCATGGCCTCCAAGCTGCACGCCCTGCCGCTGCCGCAGATGGCCAAGCGCTACAGTGCCGGCGAGCTGGTCCAGCACGTGCGCTGAAGCAAGCCTGATGCATTCGGCCGCACCCCCCCCGCCTGCCCGAAATCCTGCCGATCCCGGCGACAGCCGGGCGCTCAAGGGCAAGCGCGGGGTGCAGCGCGTCGTCAACGCGCTGCGTTATTCCATCGATGGGCTGCTGGCGGCCTGGGCCGGCGAGGATGCGTTCCGCCAGGAAATTCTCCTCGCCGTGGTCCTCATCCCGTCAGCACTGGTCCTGCCCGTGGGGCTGGTGGAACGCCTGCTGCTGATAGGCTCTGTGGTCATGGTGCTCATCGTCGAGCTCCTCAACACGGCCGTCGAAGCGGCTATCGATCGCCACAGTTTCGAAATCAACCCTCTGGCCAAGCGCGCCAAGGACATGGGCAGTGCCGCCGTCCTGCTCGCTCTCCTGCTTGCCATGGGAACCTGGATCGCCATTGTCTGGGCCCGTTTCGGGTAACGCCATGGTTACTGCTGCAGTACCCACGCCGCCAGCTCCATCACCAGCGCCACTGCTCGAGTCCCGCGTGTCCTCGCTGCCGCTGGTCTACCGTGGGAAGGTGCGCGACACCTATGCGCTGGGCGATGACCGGCTCCTCATCATCACGTCCGACCGCATTTCCGCCTTCGACGTGATCATGCGCGAGCCCATACCGGGCAAGGGGCAGGTCCTCAATGCCATGTCCAATTTCTGGTTCGCCCAACTGGCCGATGCCGGACCCAATCACCTCACGGGCATCGACCCCCTCAGCGTGGTCCAGCCGGGCGAGCGCAGCCAGGTGCAGGGGCGCGCGGTGGTTGCGCAGCGCTTGCGGCCGCTGCCCATCGAGGCCGTCGTGCGCGGCTACCTCGCAGGCTCTGGCTGGAGCGACTACTCCCGCGACGGCCATGTCTGCGGCATAGCCCTGCCGCCCGGCCTGCAGCAGGCCCAGCAGCTCCCCGAACCCATCTTCACGCCGGCGCACAAGGCCGAACTGGGCGCGCATGACGAAAACATCAGCTTCGCCCAGGTGGTGGACCGTATCGGTGCCGAACTGGCGCAGCGCGTGCGCGAATTCTCCTTCCGGCTTTACGAGAAGGCCGCGGCGATGGCGCTGGACCGGGGCATTATCATTGCGGACACCAAGTTCGAATTCGGGCTCGATGCCGGCGGCGAGTTGCGGCTGATGGACGAGGTACTGACGCCGGATTCCTCGCGCTTCTGGCCGGCGGATCAATACCGCGTGGGCATCTCCCCGCCCAGCTTCGATAAACAGTTCCTGCGCGACTGGCTGCAGGCGCAGCCCTGGGACAAGTCCCCGCCGCCGCCGGCGCTGCCGCAGGAGATCATCGACAAGACCGCGGCCCGCTATCGCGAGGCGCTGGATCGGCTCATTACGGAGTAGGCGCATGAACGCAGCAGGGCAGCAGGGTTTGCCGGTCGGCCGCGAGGCACGCCGGCCCACGTGTGTGCGGTGGCACTGATGACGCGCAACCCCGCGCTGGTGGGCGTGGTCATGGGTTCGGAATCGGACTGGGACACCATGAAGCATGCCTGCGACCTGCTGCAGGAATTCGGCGTTCCCTTCGAGGCGCGCGTCATCTCCGCGCATCGCATGCCCGATGACATGTTCGCGTATGCCGAGGGCGCACGCGAGCGCGGCCTGCGCATCATCATCGCCGGCGCGGGGGGCGCCGCCCACTTGCCCGGCATGCTCGCCGCCAAAACGCTCATTCCCGTGCTGGGCGTGCCGGTGCCCTCGCGTTATCTGCGGGGCGAAGACAGCCTGCTGTCCATCGTGCAGATGCCCAAGGGCGTGCCGGTTGCCACTTTTGCGATTGGCGAGGCCGGTGCCGCGAATGCGGCGTTGTTCGCGGTGTCCACCCTGGCGCTGGATGATCCTGTCGTGGCCATGAAGCTTGCGCAGTTCCGGGCCACGCAGGGCGAGCGCGCGCGCAATATGACAC
>Ga0209698_10006049_pt1 | contig 12925 bp, 7 predicted proteins | sample LitLauG_LLR_2012_FD_187203 | JGI IMG/M metagenome (GOLD analysis project Ga0209698, IMG submission 187203) | Freshwater sediment microbial communities from Pennsylvania, USA - Little Laurel Run_MetaG_LLR_2012 (SPAdes) (version 2) | ecosystem: Environmental > Aquatic > Freshwater > Creek >...
GATTCCGCGTGTTAGTCATCACCCGGATGACTTCCTCGCCGAGCAGTTGGCCTTCACTTTCGATCCACCGCTCGAAGTTGTCGGCAACTTTGGGATCGAGTTTCCCGTGCGGCACCTTCCCGTCTCGCAGGGGCGCCTCGACCGGCTCGCGAACCAGTTCGTAGCCTGTGATCTTAACCCCCGACTTCGATGCCAGCGCGTTCGTGGAGGGCCGCATCAGGAGCGGATTCTGGTCCCCGGACGCGCCCTGCGTCCAGATCATGACCATGGTGTCGTCAAACGCCTGTTCGACGTAGCGGCACGCCGCGCCCGGAAAATCGGCGCTCGTGATCCCGACCAGGTAACCGTTGATGGGATAGATCGCGTAATTCACGTAGGCCGCGATCGGCTCGCCCGTCAGCGTAGTGAATTTGACGACCGCCACGGTTTTGTCCGAAGGCCCATCCAAGTTCGGCGCCTGCGTCCACAAGTGGGTACCCTCGCTGACGGCATCCCGAGCCACGTTCAGATACGAAAAACCGGTTCCGAAGCCGACCTGTGCCGGCTGGAGTTTAGCCTTGGCCTGGCGGACCGCGGCTATCATTGCTTCAACTACCGGACTGGCGGCCTGTTGCGGCGGTCCGGGCGGTGGCGGTCCGGACGGGACCGCGCTGTGCGAGTGCGTCGCGGACATAATGATGTTTTCCACGGGGCACTTGAGTTCTTCGGCGATCTGCCTGGATGCCGATGTCCAGACTTCCTCGCTCAGCCCGCCCTGATCGACGCCGATGAGAGCCGCGCGAGTCACTCCGTTGTCGAGAATGATCGCCCGAATGTAGAGGCGCTCGTGGGCGTATTTCCCCGAGGGCGGATAGTCCGGATTTGCGGGAGGCGTGATGTCGACGCGGGCCGCGCCGGCGCGCAGAGAACCACGATCCATCGTGGCACCCGAGGCCGTGGCCAATACAAGTCCGACGCAGGCCGCAAGTTTTGACCAGTTCATGACAAATCTCCTAACGGAACAATAGCTGCGAAAAATCCCTCAAATAGAGCCGCCAGTTGATCCACGTGTGCCCGCCCTCGGTCTCATGAAACTCGTGGCGGATGTGATGAGCCGTCAGCGTCTCGGAAAGCCGTTTGGGGCCGTCCGTGACCGTGCGGTCGTCTTTGCCCACACCGATCCAAAACAGCTTGATCTGTTGGTTGGTTTTCTCGGGATCGGCGAAGAAGGCGGCATTGCGCTCGACGAAATCGGCATGGACGCCGGCGTTCATGCCTTCCTGCAGCCCCATGCTGAACACGCCGATCCAGGCGAATTTGTCGAGGTTCGAAGGGGCGGCCCGCAAGGTCTCGGCACCACCCATCGAAAGGCCGGCGATGGCGCGGTTCTCGCGCGTCGCCAGCACGCGGTAGGTCTGCTCCACGTGGGGGATGATGCCGGTCAACAGATCGCTGACGAAGGCGTCGTGCAGTTTGGAAATGGTCGCAATGCGGGCGGCGACGGCTTCCGGAGTGGCGGGGCGGGCCGCACCAGCGGCGCCCATTGGATTAGCGACGCCGGGCAGGGAGATGCTGCCATTGGGCATCGCCACGATCATCGGCTTGATTTTCCCCGCGGCCAACAGGTTATCCAGGATGAAACCGGCGCGGCCGATAGTGCTCCAACCCGAATCCTCATCGCCGCCGCCGTGGATCAGGTAGAGCACCGGATACTTCTGGTTGCCACTTTCGTAGCCGGGAGGTGTGTAGACGTGCATCCGGCGAGGCTGTCCGAGCGTGGTGGAATTGTACCAGACGGCGCGCACCTCGCCATGCGGCACCGGCAGCGTATCTTCGTACGCCGCCTCCTCACCGGGAACCAGGAACATGCTCTCGAGGCTCGCAATGCCTTGCTTCACCATGGGGTTCTTGGGGTCGATGGTGCGGACACCGTCCACGGTGAAGGAGTAGCTGTAAAAGTCGGGCACGAGCGGGCCTACGGTGATCGACCAGACGCCCTGTTCACCCTTTTCCAGCGGTCCGGCAGTGCCGCGCCCCTGCGCAACGAAATCGGCGTTGAGGGTCACTGCGCTCGCTTTGGGCGCGTAAACGCGAAATACGACGCGATGATCCGGCAGGACCTCGGTAGACTTCAACGTGTCGTTCGGGGTCGGTTGGCGTTGCGGCTGGGCTAACGCGGCAGATCCGATCATCACCAACGCCACAATGCAAGCTCTGAACATGGTGTCTCCTCAAGGGGCGCACTCCACACACTGAAATTGACGCTGTAAACTCCGAGTGTCACCGCCGAACCTTAAAATCGTCTGAAAAGGCTATGGTACTGGAGTTTCAGGTGTTTTTAAGGTTGCCTACAATCGCCCACCTTCGAATTGAAGACCTGCATTTGGATAACGATTTGAAGCGCATCTTCCAGCGGCACGTGACTCGTCCGAGGGCACGCCGCTCTAAGCACCGGGCGGCTGACCACCGCCCTTTTCTCCTCGCCCTCACCGCCGGGGAATTCGAACCGCCAGAGCCTCAATGATGCTCGGCCGCAAGCGACTGATCAGCGCTCCACCAAATCTTCTACAAATTCTTCCGAGATCGGCCACGGCCAGGCGCTTGACATCGGTAGTCCCGCCACAAGAATTCGTTGCTGGGAATCCGTTGTCGGCCTGGATTGGATCTCCTCGCGGCCATAGCTCAACAGGCCATCCACCTCGGCATTGATCACGCGCAGCGCTTACAGCGGGTCCGGACCAGCTTGGCACCTGCCCGGCAGAACGGCAAGAAAGTGGGCCGGCCCATCACCGTTGGACGCCGCCGAACAGGTGCGGAAGTTTTCTCATACCGGCGTCAGCAAATCCGAGATCGCGGCCGGCTACAAATTGGCCGTACCTCCGTACGCCGGATTCTCGGCTGACTCATTTCCCAGAGACATCACGCCCGGCAGTTACTCTACGCAGCCTTACCCAGACGACACGATTTGCAGCACATCCGCACCCCGCCCACGGCTGTTCGTACCGGAATTCGTCAGTGTGTATTGACTCAGGCTTTCTCATTAACGAGTCTCGGGGCCCGCGCACTACGGAGTGTTCAAGGCCGTCACCCCGCCACCGAGAATGGTTATGCCAGGCTTAGCTCTGCGCAAGGCCTCAGCACCTTTCTCGGTCACCTTAGTTTCCTGGAGGTCGACATACTTGAGATTTTTCCAATTGGCGAGTTCGGCCGCGGCTTCATCGCCAACCCTCGTGCAGGCCTCCAGACCCAATCTCTCCACCTGGTCCAAGCCGCTTAGATCTCGCAGTTCATCGGCGGTGATCTGGGAATATCCGAGCTTGAGCACACGCAGGTTCTTGAGCTCCGAAATCGCATGCACAAGATCTGTGCGCATCGGCCCGGATTCGCCGGCCCGCCGGTAAGTGCTGTCGGGCCGTTCGGCACCGCTCGGCCCACTCAGATTCAGGTACGTTAGAGTGGGCAGCAGCCGCAGCACCGCGACCTCATTGTCGCTTTCGGGTCGCCGCCCGAGCGAAAGTTCCTTCAGGTTGATGAGAGTGATCAGGGAATCGAGACCATTGTCCGTGACGGGAGTGTTGGCCACGTCCAGCGCTTCTAGCTGCATGAGACGGCTCACGATTTCCAGCGTGCCATCGGAGATCCGGGTTCCGCGCAGGTTCAGCCGCTTCAGGTGCTTCCAGTCCTTGATCGCACTCATGCCGTGATCGGTAAGCTGTTCGGCGTAGTACAGGTTGAGATCCGTGATTCCGGGCGCGGGCCGCAAATATAACATTCCTTCGTCGGAAATGCGCGTGTGAGAGAGGTCCAGCTGTTTGAGCTGCGGCATTTTCGTAAGCTCGATCAGATCGGAATCGTTAACCCAACCGCCCCGAAGATCGACGGCGACAACGTCGCCGCCCCGATCCTGCCTGACCCTCCCGCCCAGAGCGGAAATCCAATCCGGCGAATCAGACGCGGCTAGCGCGCTGGCTGCGAAACAAAGCGCTAAGACTCCGCGCAGCGAGATCATAGTCACAGCCCCTTGACTCCGCGGCGTTCTGGCAGCCCCGAATCCTCATCAAAGAAGATCTGGCACCGCGGGATGGCGGCCTTCAGTCCGTCATAGGCTTTCTTGGATACGGTAGTGTGGTAGAGATCCAGTGATTGCAAAGTGCTGATGGAGCCCAAGGCTGGAACTCCGTGATCGGAGATGTTGGTGTGATCCAGGCTCAGCTCTTTCAGGTTGGGTAATTGCCCGAGGAGTTCGAGGCTCTTGTCGCTGACCGGCGTATAGTCCAAATTCAACGCCTGTAGGGTCCTGATTGCCAGCAGCGATCGAATGGCCGCGTCGGTCACTCGCGCACGCATCATTTCCAGGCGCTCCAGGTTCGGAAGCACCGCCAGTAGCGCTACGCCTTTGTCCGTGAACCGTCCATAGTCGATATTCAATTCCCGAACGCCCTTTAGGACGGCTAATTTCGCCATCCCGGCATCACTCACATCCACGCCGCGGAGATTGAGTGAGTGCAGATTGGTCAACCTAGCCAAGTGGTCGAGCCCTTGATCGGTGATGTCTGAATTGCTCAGGTCCAGCCGATCCAGCGCGGTCAAAGCGGCGATGTGACTCAATCCCTCATCAGTGACGGGCGTGCTGGTCAGATCCAGTGACTCCAAGGCAGTCAACCTGCTTAATTGCGAGAAACCCGACCCAGTCAGTTGGAGTCCGGCCAGCATCAGGTGGTGCAGGTTCGTCAAGCGCGCCAGGTGCACGAGTCCGCGATCCGACACGGAAGTAAAACTCAGATTGAGTTCGCGCAGGCTGGTCAGCTCCGCCAGAAACTCGATGCCCAGGTCGCTCACATCCGTGGCTTCCAGATTCAGCTTCTCCATGCCAGTCAAACGTCCCAGGTATTTCATTTGCCCGTCGCTAAACGGCAGCCGGGCCAACGAAATCGACTGGATGCGGCCGCTGGCGATGCGCGCTTCGCCTCCCATGGACTGGATCCACCGCGCCACCGAAGGCTCACTGCCGTCCGCTGGCTTACTCTCGACGCGCTGACCGGCGAACGACGGAGCGGTATTGACGAAGCTGACCCGGCATTTGGGAAGTGCAGTGCGGATGGCGTCGACGCCCGCGTTGGTGACAGCGCTGTAGCGCAAATCAAGCACCTGCAGATGGGGCAGGTGACGGAGCTTGTCCAACCCCGCGTTGGTGATCCGGCTGCGATAGAGGTTCAGCTCGCGAAGCTCGGTAAATTGCGCCAGAATGCCCGTGCTGGCATCCGTTATTTGTGCACCCAGCAGGTTCAGCTTGCGGAGCGCAGTCAGCTTCCGTAGATATTCTACGCCATCGTCGGTAATCTTGACACCGTACAGATCGAGTTCCTCGAGTTTGGTCAAGTCGCGCAAGTACTTCAGGCTGTCGTCGGTAATCAGCGTTCCAACCAGTGCCAGGTGGCGCAGGTTCTTCATCCCAGCGAGAGGAACTAAGGAAGAATCCCGAACGTAGGTGTCATTGAGATCGAGCGACTCCAAATTCACCAGCGCTTCGAAGCACTTAGGATCTTTGATCGTGGTGAGGGCCACGCGCAAGTCCTTGAGCTGAGTCAATGGAGCCATGCGCTTGACCCCTTCGTCACCAATGTCCAGCCATGCGAGAGTCGTCAGACCCGCCTGGAACCTCTCTAACTTCTTCATTCCGGCGTAGTACTGGAAAGATTCGTCGGCGAAGGGAGCCTTGACATCGCTCACCGGGCTCCAGACCCGCGCTGGAATGTAGAGTTCGCGGACCTGGCTCAGTCTGCTCAGAGGCTCCAGGTCCTTGGGAGCCGTGATCGTGCCGTGCATGTCCACCACTACGATGCGAAAGTCGCGGTCGGGCAAGTCAAACGGATCGGCGATGGGACGATCGATGCCATCGACCATAACGCTGCCACCCAGGCGGATGATCCACAGCGCGATGTCGCGTTCCTCGCGTGGCGCAATCTCCGCCGCGAGTGGCAGCGCGAGGAGCACGCACAAGGCGGCGCGGTAGAAGATCTTGCGAATGGATGTCATTCCGTGACTACGCCAATATCTGAGTCAGACGACGGCTGGCCGCGGGGAACGCGCCGAGTCCGGCGTTCAAAACATCGTCGGCAACGGTGAGGTAGAGGTCTCCGATGGTGCCGGCAGTCCGGTTGTGGCGCCCGTGCGCCAGCCTTTCCTTGCTGCCGGCGATCAGCGCGATGACACCGCTGTTTTTGTGGATGCCAGCCTCGGCGTGCTCGTGGACGTAAAGCAGGACTGTGTTATCAAGCAGCGTGCCGGCGCCCTCCGGGATCGATTTTATCTTCGCTACCAGGTAAGCGAACTCCTCGACATGCCAGCGGCATATGTCGCGGAGAATGCGCTGCCCCTGGGCGCCCTCTTCGCCGGGAGCCTTGCCATCGGCATGCGTGTAGTCGTGATGCCGTGCGGCCGTGTGGCCGAGCCAGGGGAAACGCGCCAATCCCTGGCACTTGGTGAGCATGTAGCTGGCCACGCGGGTTTGCCGGGTCGCCAGCGCATAGGCGAGCAGCTCGCTTTGAATCTTCGCGATACGCGGCCAGTCCTTCATGTCGAAGTCTTCATCGGGCTTTGCCGCCTGGCGGTATTCGGGCGGGAGCGAAGCGATCGAGCGCTCCAGATCGCGGATGGACGACAAGTGCTCATCCAGGCGCAGCTCGTCTTCTTTAGGAAGCCCCTTGCGAAGTTCGGCGGCATCCCCTTGCACCGCGTCCAAAATGCTTCGCTGACGATTGACCCAACCTGCATCCTTGGCGCCGAACAAACGATCGAACAAGCGGTGCGGAATCTCTTCCGGGGGCAACGGCCGATCCGGGCCGGACCAACTCATGTTCTTCTGGATCGAACCGCCGAAGGACTCCTGTGAAACGCCGATCTGCAGCGAACGGAAGCGCATGTTGTCCGCCATGCGGCGCGCCAGAATCTGGTCGAACGACGGACCTCCGGGGCCACGCCCGGTGTATCGCGTGCACGTCATCAGCGCGCTCATGGAGCCGGAGTGGCCATCCCCGGCGGTCCCCCCAACGGCGGAGTTGTCGAGCCCGCTTACCACCAACACCTCATCGTGCAACCGCGCCAATGGCGCCAGGCAGGGCGTCACGTCATAGTTAGCGCCGGTGCGGTTCGGAATCCAGTAGCGTTCCGGAATCCCGTTGCCGTTAAACCAAAACACAAAGCGCTTTTCGATGGGCGCGGTCTTAGGCAGCGCCGCCCCGGCAGCGTACGCCGTGCCCGTGGAGTTAAACATGGAAACTAGCGGGGGCACCCCGACCCATACCGGCGCGTGACACAGCGACAGACCTTTCAGGAAGATCCGGCGCGACAACCTACTGCGTTTGGTTATTACTTGCGACATGGATTACCTTGCTGGCGGGAGGAAACTCCCGCCCCTTGGCTAAGGATACTAACAATTCCTGGAACCGGAAGTGCGAGTTCCGAAAATCTTCGAATGCCTGGTTGAGCAGCGGCCGGTCCGCAGGCGTTTCCAGCCGGCCAGCCATGTAGCGGAAGACCTGCTTGACGATGCACTCCTGGCACTCGGTTGTTCGGGCCAGCAGCTCACCGATTTCGCGGGAATTGCGGAACCGCGCATCCTGCAGGCCGGTAATCGCGCCGGTAGTATCGACGTCCAGATAGACTTCCTTAGGTTTGGCCGAGCGCGCTTTGACTGCGTCTTCGATCACCGGCATGAACAGCAACTGGGCCTTGTCATGATGCATGCCGATGGCATCGAACTTCTCGAATCCGAAGCCGATCGGATCGATCAGGCTGTGACAGCCGGCGCACATCTTGTTGGTTGCGTGCTGGGCCATCCGGTCGCGGTTCGTCATGGGCCGGGATTCCTCGACAGGCGGAAGGTTGGTGTCAACGCCTGGTGGCGGCGGCGGTACGTGCTGGCAAAGAAACTGTTCGCGGACAAACAAGCCCCGACCCGTCGGCGCCGTACCCTCCGGCTTGCTGGTGAGGGTGAGAAACAGAGCCTGGCCCAAAAGGCCGGAGCGCTCGTCCGCTACAGGAAACTCCACGCGGTCAAAATCACGGGCCGGCGGGTTAACCTTATAGATCGCGGCGAGGCCGGAATTGACGAAGCTGTAATTGGCGGTGAAAGCCTCCATGAAGTTCTTGTCGTTCCAGACCAGGTCTCCGAGGAACCGCCTGGCTTCTTCGGTCATCGAATTGGCAAGCTCACGGCTGAAGAGTGGGAACATGCGCCGCTCGCGGGCAGCCGTTACGACGCGGTCAAAACGCAGCCATTCGGAGATGAACTCGTCCAGGCCCTGTCTGGCCTTGGGGTCAGCCAGCATACGCCGGATCACGCGCGTCAGGCCATCGGGCGTGCTCAAGTCGCCGCTGGCTGCGCAATCCAAAAGGGCATCATCCGGCATGCTGTTCCAGAAGAAATAGGAGAGGCGGGAGGCCGTGGCATATGCTTTCCACTGAGGATTGGGCGTTTCGTCGAACCAGAAGAGGAAATTCGGGGATTGCAGCATCGCCTGGATGACCAGTTGTGCGCCGGCCAGACTATTCTTCTGGGCTTGGAAAAGCGCTCCGTAACGGGCGATTTCCTTTTCGGTCAGCGGCCGCCGGAAAGCGTGGCGGCCGAAGGTTTCGATGAACCTGGCGCGGCATGCGGAGTCAGCCGAGGCCGCCTCGCAAGGCAGCAGACCGCGGGAGTCACCGCGGCGGAATGCATTGGCCGCGAGCCGCTCCGCGGCCTGCGCATAAGCTTCGGTTTGAATCGGCGAGACCGACAGCGCTTCATACTGATCTTTGAAACCGTTGACGAAATCCTCCGGCGGGAACTGGCCGGCCGGGCTGCTGGCTTCGTGCAGCAGATCGTGAACGGTGTTGTTGTACTGGCCGTGCGTGAGGCGGCGCAGCACCACGGTGGGCACCACGCCGTGGCCCGCCGCCTCCTCCTGCTTATACTTGAGTGTCTTGGCTGCTTCGGGTACGGTCAGCGTCGCCAGGTAGGAGATCCACGCTTTCAACGCGGCCTCTTCTACGCTGTTCGTGACGATCCGCACGCCGCCGCCGTGGGGGACCCGGTTCGTGGGCTTGAGCAGAAGGATCGAACTGTCAGGATTCCCCCGATCCACAAGTTCGATCAGCGATCTGCCGAACGCCTCGATCCGCGGTTTCGCGGCATCCTCATCGGGAAAGTGAAGGCGCGTGGCGGATGCCACGCCATTTTCATTGTGGCAATTGTGGCAACCGGCCTTTTCAAACACCGGATAGACTTCGTCCGAGAAAGAGACAGCCCGTGCCGGCTCTGTGAGAACCGCAATGACGAGGAGCCACGCGAGAGTGAAGATCGAGTGCCTCATACATACCGGGGACCAATACTACGCGTGCATCAGATTATAGCGGAAGGGCTCATCAATACGCAAGTAAACGTAAAAGCAGTGGGCCGAATTACGCGAAAGGGCATCTCTTCACACGACAAGCACTTCGATCCCCATCTTGCGGAGCTGGCAGACCATTTCCTGGTTGACCCGGCTGTCTGTGATCACGCGATGGATGCTCCGGATATCGCCTATCAGGGACAGGCTCCGCCGTCCAAACTTCGTTGCGTCCGCAAGCACGGACACTTCCCTGGCGTCCCGGAGCATCTGCGCGTTCAGTTGCGCTTCGAGCATGCACGGCGTGGAGGGCCCGGTCTGAGGATCGAGCCCGTCTACGCCAAGGAAAAAGTGGTCGGCATGCAGATCGCTCATCATGCGCTCCGCAGGCGGGCCCGCGAACGATCTGGATACATGCCGGAACATGCCACCGATCATGATCAGCGATATGCCCGGTGAATCGGCCAATTCCAGGGCAATATTGAGCGCGTGCGTAATGACTGTCAGTGCTTCCGGACTGTTCCGCTTCAGGGCGCGCACCGCTTCCGCGGTGGTGGTTCCCCCATCGATGATTACTGTCTGACGGGGCTGGACCAACTGAGCCGCAGCGCGGCCGATGCGGACCTTCTCGAGGTGATAAAGAGTTTTCTTTAGTTGCAGAGGGTATTCCTGCTGAGGACTGAGAGGTAGGATAGCTCCGCCATGAGAGCGAACGAGCAGACCCTTAGCGCTGAGCTCCTCGAGGTCCGAGCGAATGGTAACCGCCGAAATATGAAACTTATCAGTGAGGCTATTGACGGTAACCCGTCCCTGCTCTTCAAGGAGCCTTAGGATGTCTCTTCGCCGTTCTTCCGAAAGCATTCGTGGCTGCTTGGTTCGCATACACCTTTAAGTCTATGACAATTAAGCCGATGACAACAGGTGCCTGGACGAAAAAATAGCCCGTTTGGAGATTGGCGATCGGCAGTCGCAAGTAATCGAAAATGATAGAATGCCAGAATGATTCGCCGTCGAGAGGCCTTAAAGCTGGCGGCGCTTCTAGCGGACGCTACCCATCCTGTGGCTCGCTGCCCGGCCCGCACATCGAAGCGCGTGATCGTTGGCGGCGGGGGGCTTGCCGGATTGTGTTGTGCGTATGAACTGGTGAAGCGCGGCCACGAGGTGACTGTACTCGAAGCCTCGGGCAATACCGGAGGCCACGTGCGTACTGTCCGCGAAGGCCTGGCGGACGGGCTTTATGCGGATGGCGGCGCGCAACATTTCACCAAGCCCGGATACGACTTGTACTGGGGATACGTCAAAGAATTTAATCTTACGGCCCTGCGTTACCCGCATCTCGATCACATGCTGCAATGGTTCAACGGCCGCATGTTTGCCGAAGAGCAGCTTCAGGATGCGGCGATCCTGGCTGCGTTCGGTTTCAACCGGCGCGAGGTTGACTTTTTGAAGCAGCACGAGTGGTGGGAATTGCCAAACCTGTATTTTAGCCCGTACGCGGACAGTTTCCATGATGAGTATCGGCCCTTTGGCATCGGACTGGACACGCTGGATGACGTATCGGTTGCGGACCTGCTGAAAAAGGATGGCGCGTCGGCGACGGCCATCGAGTGGATCGGTGATTCGGAGTACTCAGCCCTACACGTGGTATGGAAAGCGGCGATTCTCCGGTTGCGCGGCGTGCCCCTATGGCCCCGTGAGGTCTATCGCCTGCAAGGCGGCAACCAGACGCTGCCGGACGCATTTTCGGCGAAACTCGGTGACCGTGTTCGCAAGAACTGCCCGATTACGGCAATTCGCCGTGGCGACACGGGTACCAGCGTGACCTATAAGGAAAACGGCCGCGAGAAAACCCTGGACGCCGATTACCTGGTTTGTTGCATGTCCGCCGTGATGCTGCGACAGATTCCAGTGACCCCGTCATGGCCGAAGTTGAAGCAATTCGCGATCTACAACATGCCTTACACCGTGGAGTCGAGGCCGATTTTTCAGTCCCGCACGAAGTTCTGGAAACGGGATGGGCTCAGCCCAAGCATGGATTTTCATGACCGGCTATTCGACTCGATTTGGGCCACGTGTGATGATATTCTCACTGACCGGGGGTTGCTTATCGGCACGGCCCAAGGAAGTGTCACAGCCAGGCAGGCACTCTCTGTGTTCCGGCGATATTATCCCGGCAAGTCCGAGGACATTGAACACGCAGCGGTGCTCGATTGGTCCCGTGACCCCTGGGCTATGACCTGCGAGGCCATGAACTACCGTCCCGGTGATCTGCGCAAGTTCTGGCCGGCGGCGACGGAGCCGGTGGATCGCGTCTATTTCGCTGGGGCGTATTGCGACAATCTGAGCTGGGGCCAAGAGGCGGCAACACGATCGGCGAACCGTGTCGCCCCGGCGATTCATGAGGCCTAAGTCACCGATGAAACCAGTCTTCCTGCTATCTTTTTCTCTACTGCTTGTTCCGGTTACCCGCGCGGAGATACATGCCATCGTAGTCCGCTCCAGTCCCGCACCGGCGGGTCCTTACTCGTCGGGGATTGACGCCGGTGACTACATCTACGTCGCGGGGCAAGGCGCCGAAGCGCCGGACGGAAAGATGGCCACTACTTTTGAGGCGCAGGTGCGGCAGGCGCTCGAAAACGTGAAAGCGGTGGTGGAGACGGTTGGCTTGACGATGGAACACGTTGTCTACACGCAGGTTTATCTCGACGACATGCGGAACTTCGATCGCATGAACCGCATTTACGCGGAGTACTTCCCCAAAAATCCTCCCGCGCGAGCCACTCTCGGGGTGGCGAAACTGGCGGGGACGCCGGTTGAGATCAACGCCGTCGCCGTGCGAGACCTGGCAAGCAAAAATCCAATTTCCGTGCCAGGTTATGATCCGCGCGAGCCGGTATCGCCGGGCATCCTGACGCACGACCGGCTATTTGTGTCCGCGATGCGCGGGCGGGATCTGCAAACGGGAACCATCCCGGCGGATCCAGCCGACCAGGTCGGCCTTGCGCTTGACGGCGTCAAAGCAGTCGTAGAGGCCGCGGGCCTGCATCTGAGCCACATGGTGTTTGTGAATCCCTACCTCACAACGCAGATTCCAGAGAGCGTCATGAACAAGCTGTATGCCGGCCGGTTTGAATTTGGGAACACACCGGCCAGGGCGACGATCAAGGTTTCGAGTCTTCCGGAGGGCGCACAGATCGAGTTCACGGGGGTTGCCGTGAAAGACCTGACCGAGCGCCACGCTGTGCGGCCAAAAAACATGCGTCCCAGCGCCACCGCCAGCCCCTGCGTTTTCGCGGGCGACACGCTGTACTGCTCCGCAAAGAGTGGCTTCATCCCGGGTCCAAACGCCGGTGTTTATACGGGGACGGTCGAGCAACAGGTGCGCCAGTCTGTGCGCAATCAGCTCGATAACCTGGAGGAAGCGGATATGGATCTGAGCGATGTGGTGGCGACGACTGTCTATTTGGACGACATGGCCGACTTCCAGGCGATGAACAAGATTTACGCCAAGTATTTCAAGCCACCTTATCCGGCGAGAACCACCATCCAGCAAATTGCGCCCACCGAGCGGAAGGCGG
>Ga0209698_10006051_pt1 | contig 12924 bp, 9 predicted proteins | sample LitLauG_LLR_2012_FD_187203 | JGI IMG/M metagenome (GOLD analysis project Ga0209698, IMG submission 187203) | Freshwater sediment microbial communities from Pennsylvania, USA - Little Laurel Run_MetaG_LLR_2012 (SPAdes) (version 2) | ecosystem: Environmental > Aquatic > Freshwater > Creek >...
CGTGTCGACATCGAGCCAGACCAGCAAGCCCTCCGAATAGAAATCCCCCCCCCGCCGCGTCCGCCCCCAGGCCCGCGGCGCGTTGTAAAGGATCTGTGCCTCGTCGGCCGTGTCCTGCAGCGGGCGCCAGGTGCGTCCGGGCGTGTACTCCATGTCGGCAGCGGAATTGGCGAGCTTGTCGCGGAATTGTTCCGTGCTGCGCGCGCCGCTGCGCGCCGCAAGCACTTCGCCCCAGTACGTGGTCAAGCCCTCATAGACCCAGAGCAGATCGCCCTTCATCGGCACGTTGTAGTGGGGAGTGAGCAGGCCGGCTGGACGGCGGAACTTGCCGTTCCAGGAATGCGTGTACTCGTGCGGCAGCAGGCTGCCGCCGGCGAGGTAATTGTCGGGGTCGGTGAAGTACTGCGCACCCAGCCGGTCGTCGCTCGACTCGTGGTGTTCCAGCCCGAAGTGCGCGGTCAGGTCCGACAGCACGAGGAGAAAATCATAATGTCGGTAGTGGCGTGCGCCGAACAGCGCAGCGGCTTCCTTGACCAGGCGCTGCTGGTGGCGGATCTGCTCCTCCGATATGACCAGGTTCTCCGGCCGGTCGGAAAAGAGGTTCAGCCGCACCGGCACCGGGCTGTCCGACAGGGCCACCTGGCGGAAATTGCGGCCGGTTCCCAGCGGCGAGTCCACCAGCGTCTCGAGGCTCACCGGGGTGAATCGCACCGTGCCGGCCGGCGCATTGTCGGCGGCCGGAGCCGTCTCAAGCGCGCTCGCCCAGCCCCAGTCGGCGGGCAGCGATATTGCCGGCTCAACGGTGATCTTGCGGGCAGCGTAGCCGGCCGGGTAGAAAACGACCTGATTCCACTCCAGCATGGTCAGGGCCGGCGTGGCCGAAGCGCCCGCGCCGTAATTGCCGCCCGGCCCCGGAGAGAGAAACACGAAGGAAACGTCCAGGCCCGCGGCCCCGGCGGGCACCTCGGCGTGGATCCGGTACATATCGTCCAGGTCGCGGCGCCACGCCACCGGCTGGCCGTTGGCGCTGATCACGAGGGCGCTCACGCCCTCTATGGGTCCGGTGGGTCCGTGTTCGCCGGGCGTCCATTGCGGGTAGTACAGGTCCATCGGCCCCGGCGATGCCGGAATGAATTCCTGCACGCGAAAGACCTTGTGCGCGGTATCGCGCAGGTCTACTGCCAGGTTGATGGTACCGGGGTAGGTAGCACCAGGTTCCGGGACTTCGGCTGCGCTTGCGGCCAGCGCCATCAGCAAAGTGCCAAGCGGGGCGAAATGACGCTGCATGGGGCGTGCTTGCCTTGCAATGAAAATGGGGGGTGTAGCGGTGCGCGATTGTATGCCCGCCCGCCCGGCGGGCCCACGGCTCAGGCGTCGCGGATTTCGCGCAACAGCGACCGGATGGGAGCCGGCAGGGCCGCGGCTTCCACTTGCGCAAGCGGCAGCCAGCGCCGGCTTGCCGGGTCATGAGCCGCGGCGCCGGTGAACCGCGCGTCCGCAAGGCGCGCGAGGTGCGGCGTGACGGCCAGCGTGAAGTGGGTGAAGCCGTGCTGGCGTTCCGGCAGCGTCTCGAGCGCGCCCGCGCCCAGCACATGGGCCGCATGCTGCAGCGCCTGGACCTGGGCAAATTCCGGCAGGCTCAGCAGTCCGCCCCAGATGCCTGTGGGCGGCCGCTCCTCGACCAGCACTGCGCCGCGATGCAGGGCTACCAGCAGGTGCAGTCTGCGTTCCGGGCGCGCCCCTGCCGGGCTGCGCTCCGGCAGTTCCGCGGTTCGACCCTGCAGTCTGGCCTGGCAGCCGCCGCGCACCGGGCAGGCCGGGCACTGCGGGCGCGACCGTGTGCATACCGTGGCGCCCAGGTCCATGATGCCTTGCGTATAGCGCGCGATATCGTGGGCCGGCGGCAGCAGTTCGTGCGCTGCCTCCCAAAGGCGGGCAAGGACCGCGGGACGCTTCGGATCGCCGTCGATCGCGCGATAGCGCGCGAGCACGCGCTTGACGTTGGCGTCGAGGATGGCGGCGCGCTCGCCAAAGCAGAAGGCGGCAATTGCCGCCGCCGTGGACGGACCTATGCCGGGCAGCTGCTCGAGTTCGGCCGCAGTGCCGGGGAAGCGCGCGCCTTCATGCCCGGCCACGGCCTGCGCGCAGCGGTGGGCCATGCGCGCCCGGGCGTAGTAGCCCAGTCCGGCCCAGCATTGCAGGACCTCTTCGAGTGGGGCTGCCGCCAGCGCGCGCACATCGGGAAAGCGCCGCAGGAAGCGATCGTAATAGCCGATGACCGTGCTCACCTGCGTCTGTTGCAGCATGATTTCGCTGAGCCAGACACGGTACGGGTCGCGCGTGTCCTGCCAGGGAAGATCGTGCCGCCCGTGCTTGTCGTGCCATGCCAGCAGCCTGCGCGCGAATCGTTCGCCGGACCTGCCGGTTGGCCGCCCGCCCGGCGTATCCGGCGTTGCCGGCGCGCAGGTCCTGCCCCGGGCAGTCAGCCGTCGGCCCTCGTCGCCGGAGCCTCTTCGGCCCTGGCGGCCGCCGCACCGCCGGCTGGCGCCGGCCGCGCGTCTTCCTGGAGGTGCATGCGTTCGGCGTGGCGCTTGAGCTCGGCCAGTCGCTGCTGTGCGTCCTGCAGGGCCTCTTCGAGCTGGCCGATGCGCTCGTCGAGCGAGCCCTGGGCGTCGCGTATGCGGGTTACCGAATCGGTGCGTTTTTTGAGTTGCGAGCGCTGCTCGCGTACCTGCATTTCCAGTGGCGGCAGGAGGGAACGGACCCAGGCCTCGGCATCGCGTTCCGCGGCCGCGAATATGGTCCGTGACCGGACCACCACCGTGTCGAAGAAGCGCTCGATCAGCGACCATTTGTCGCGCGTGAGCAGGGTCAGCGTGCCGAAGTGATTGCGGTAGATCTCCTCGAGCTGGTCGATTTCCGCTATGTAGGTGTCCAGGTTGAAGGGCATCGGCGGCGGCAGGCTCCATCCCACCTGCTCGGCGAAATTGCGCTGCACGCCGATGATCATGCGCTCGATCTCGGCCATGCCCGTGTTGGCCTTGCGCAGCAGGCCGCGCAACTGGGCGAAATAGTCGCGGGTGATCCCGGTGAACTGCGGCGTCAGGCGCGATTTGCGCAGGCGCTCGCGGGTGGCAAGCACGCTGGTGCGCAATGCGTCGAGGCGCACATGTGCATAGGTGTCGTCTGCCAGGCGCCCCAGGACCGAGCGGACCGCCAGTATCTTGCGGACATTTTCCTCGAATTCATTCTGCTCGGCGCGCGCCCGCTGCAGCATGCGTTCTATGGATCCCTGGTTCTTGCCCTGCAGCGAGCGCAGTTCATACAGCTGTTCGACGAGGCTGCGCTCGCGGGCCGACAGGGTCTGGCGCACCTCGGTGATCACGCGCTCAACCACCGAGAGGGTTTTGTGCCGCACCCCGTCGCGCTTGGCCGGCACCAGCATATCGACCAGCGCGGCTTCCAGCGCCGGCAGCCGGCTCTGTTCCAGGAGCTCCGCGTTGTGCGTGACCTTTGCGGTCAGGCCCTTCTGCGCCGACACCGGAAAGACGCGCGCCGCGTCGATATGCAGCGTCTCGGCCACGCTGGCAACCTGGCGCTTGACTTCGGCTTCAATTTCCTCCGCGCTCCTGAGCTGGTCCCACAGGCCATCGATCTTGTTCAGGATTGCCAGGTGGTTGGCGCCGTCCGACTCCTTGGCCGTAATGTGGCGCCATACTCCCAGGTCGCTGCGCGTGACCCCCGCGTCCGCCGCCAGCACGAAGAGCACGGCGTGGGCGCTGGGCACCAGCGACAGGGTCAGCTCGGGCTCGGTACCGATGGCATTGAGCCCTGGCGTGTCGATGATCACCAGTCCGTTGCGCAGCAGCGGATGCGGAAAGTTGATGACCGCGTGCCGCCATTTCGAGATCTCGATCATTCCCTTGTCGTCTATGGCGGCCACGACATCGGGATCGTCCTGGTCGAACAGTCCGTACATGCGCGCCTCATCCACCGGCACGCGCACCGTTTCGGCAACCAGCTTGAAGGCTTCGAGCATGCCGTCGGTCGAATCCGGATTCAGCGGGAAGACGCGCCATTCGACCGCCGCGCGCTTGAAGTCGCTGGTATTGCCCAGCCGCGCGCGCGTCTCGATGGGCAGGGCGCGGATGCACGGCGGCAGGGTGTCGTCGTACATCAACTCGGTCGGGCACATGGTGGTGCGCCCGGCCGCCGACGGCAGTATGCGCCGCCCGTAGTCGGCGAAGAATATCGCGTTGATGAGCTCGGATTTGCCGCGGGAGAATTCCGCGACGAAGGCGATCACCAGGCTGTCGCCCGTCAGCCGTTCCTGGGCAAGATCGAGCCGCCGTCCCGCATCCTCATCGAGCAGCTGTCCCGCGGCAAGCCAGCGGCGCAGCTTGTCGATGGACGTGGCGAGCGTGTCGCGCCACGCGCCGAAATGCTGAAAGCTGTCTATGAGATCCGACATGTCGTAGCGCCAACGGGCCCGGAAAACCGTCGCGGTGCAATGCCGCGGCGAAAGGAAAAAACCGCATGAAATCAACGCTTGCACACTAGCACAGGAGTGCCGTCCGGCAGCACCCTTCCAGCACCGTGAATTGGGTGTGGTTAGGGCCGCTTACTGGCGCATCGGGAGGCGGCAGCGCCGTGCGCTCCCGCTCCCGTACCCCGCGGCCCGCTCATCGACGTCGCTGGCAGTGCGGACAGAAGTACGTGGCCCGCTGTCCCTGAACCGCGCGGCGGATGCGTGTGCCGCAGCGCGCGCACGGCAGGCCGGCCCGGTCGTAGGCCTGGGCGAATTCCGTGTACCGGCCGGCAACGCCCTCGACGCTGCTGAAATCGCGCAGGGTGGAGCCGCCCGCTTCGATGGCGCGGGTGAGCACCCCGCAGATGGCCGCGGCCAGGCGTTCATAGCGCAGCGGCCCGATCCGCCCGGCTTCCGTCTCCGGATGGATGCGTGCGTGATAGAGGCTCTCCGTGGCGTAGATGTTGCCCACGCCGACCACGGCCTTGCCGCCCAGCAGCACCTGCTTGATGGCCACGCGGCGGCCGCGGGTCGCCTGCCAGAGCCATTGCCCGCCAAAGCGCGGGTCGAACGGCTCTATGCCCAGGTCCGCCAGCAGGGGGTGTCGCAGCACCGTATCACCGGGACCCGCATGCCACAGCAAGGCGCCGAAGCGCCGCGGATCGTTGAACCGGGCCAGCGCACCGTCGCAGAGGACCTCGACGTGATCGTGCAGCTGGCGCGGGGGAACCTGGCCGGCCTCGTGAATCCGCCAGGACCCCGACATTCCCAGGTGCGAAATGAGTACGCCACCGGGCAGGTGCCAGAGCAGGTATTTGCCGCGTCGGCCGATGCGCTCGATCTTCTGGCCGCGCACTTTTTCCGGCAGGCGGCGGGGTATGGGCCAGCGCAGGCGATGGTCGTGGATCCGCACCTCCTGCAATTGGCGGCCGTCGAAGCGCTGCGCCAGCGCACGTGCCGTCACCTCGACTTCGGGTAGCTCAGGCATTGCCCCCCCTTACGTGCGTTGCGTCTTCCGGCCGGCAACACGGCGGGGCGCACCATCGGGCAGCCCCCGCCATCCGCCGGTCGGAACCCTTGGAGAATTCACCGCATTCCCGCGGCAATTCCCGGGCCCGCGCAACGGAGCGAGGGGGATAATATGATGAACCATACCGAGAGCCTCCGCCCCGGCGGAGTCCCCCCGATGCCCCTGACTTCCGGCAATCGCTACACCCCCTGCGGCCTGCCGGCCGCCGTGACTGTCATTCTGCTGGCGATGGCCGGCGGACCGATGACCGGCTGCGCCACCACACCGGTGGCCGGCAAGCCCGCGGCCGAGACCCAGGCGGCGCAACCCGCGGCGCCGGCGCCCGCAGCGGCCGCGCGCGCCGACGACGCGCTCCCCAAGGTCAACCTCACCAGCGAACTGCTCTTTCGCCTGATGCTGGCCGAAATTGCCGTACAGCGCGGCGAATCCGGACCGGCCTACAGCGAATTCATGATCGTCGCGAAGCAGACCCGCGATCCGCGCCTGGCCCGGCGGGCGGCAGAAGTGGCAATCAACGCCCGCGCGCTGTCCCAGGCGATGGACGCCGCCGATCTCTGGTTCCATCTGGCGCCCCAGGACAACGAGGCCGAACAATCTTATTCGTCGCTGCTCGTTGCCAACGGCCAGCATGCGAAAGCCCGCCCGTTGCTCCAGCGCCAGATCGCCGCCGCCGCCAACCCCATCGAGATACTCGACCGCCTGCAGCGCGTGCTGGCGCACGCACCCGAGCCTGCGCAGGGTTACGCCTTGCTCGATTCCCTGGCCGGGCCTTATTACGGGTCGCCTGCCACCGGCTTCGATGCGCATCTCATCGCTGCCCGCGCGGCCCGTGTGGCCGGCGACAATGCCGCGGCGGTGGCGCAGGCCCGTGCTGCGCTGGCGGCCCGTCCGGATTCCGAACTGGCCGTGATGAGCGTGGCCCAGCTGCTCATCGAAAGCGGCGCCGGACCGGCCGCTCCCAATGCGCCCGCCGACGCCGCGCGATCCGCAGGTGGCGGCAAGGACGCGGGCACGGCTGCGCATGCCGAGGCGGTGGCGATGCTGGGCACATTCCTGGCGGCGCATCCGGATGCATCCGAGGTGCGCCAGGCCTACGCGCGCCTGCTGGTGGGCGAGGGCCGGCTCGACGAAGGTCGCCAGCAGTTCGAGGAGCTCCTGCGCCGCTCGCCACAAGCCCCGGACCCGCTCTTTGCGCTCGGCGTTCTCGCCCTCGAGGCCGAGCATTTCGACGTGGCACGCGGCTATCTGGAGCGCTACCTGGCTGCGGTGGGTCCGGCGCCCGACCGCGACCTCGATCTCGTCTACATGAACATGGCGCGGGTTGCCGAGGGCCAGCGCCAGTTCGACGAGGCGCTGGGCTGGCTGCGCAAGGTCAAGGGCGCAGAGCAGGCCGAAGGCGCCCGCGAGCGGCAGGCGTTCCTGCTGGGCCGCATGAACCGCGTGGAGGAAGGCCTGGACCTGCTGCGCCAGATGCCGTCGACGACGCCCGAGCAGCGCTCGCAGAGCATCATGGCGCAGGGCCAGCTGCTGCGTGATGCCCATCGCTATGAAGAGTCCTACCATCTGCTCGACGGCGCGCTGCACGACAGTCCGGACGATACCGGCCTGCTCTATGAGTCGGCCATGAGCGCCGAGCGTCTCGATCGCATCGACCTGATGGAAGCGCGGCTGCGTCACCTCCTGCAGCTTCGGCCCGATTACGCCCACGCATACAACGCGCTGGGCTATTCGCTGGCCGACCGCAATATCCGCCTGCAGGAGGCCTATCAACTCATCGACCACGCGCTGACCCTGGCCCCCGACGATGGCTTCATCGTCGACTCCATGGGCTGGGTGCAATTCCGCCTGGGCAACCTGGCCGCCGCGCGCGAGTCGCTCACGCGCGCCTTTCAGCTCAAGGCGGATCCGGACGTCGCGGCCCACCTGGGCGAGGTGCTTTGGGCCAGTGGCGATCACAGCCGTGCACGCGAACTGCTGCTTGACGCGCGCCGCCGCGACGGCGACAGCGACACGCTGCGCGACACCCTGCAACGCCTGAAAATCCAGCCTTGAAGGCGCGGCCGCTACTCCTCCTGCTTCTGCTGAGTGCCTGCGCCAGCCTGCCGCCCCACAATGGCGCCGACCATCGCTATGCCGGGCGGTTCTCCCTCGCCGTGACGCGTGCCGAACCGGCCGGCGAGGCGCCGCACCGCGGCGCGTGGACCGGCCGCTTCATCCTGCAGGTGGACGCGCGTACGCTCACCCTGGATCTGGTCTCGCCCCTGGGATCCACCATCGCCCGCTTCGAGACCGACCCCCGCGAAGCGCGGCTGCTCGTGCCATCGGGCGGCGGCGTGCGGGTCGAGCACGGGACCGATGCCCGCGCGCTGTCCGAGCAGGTGCTGGGTTGGTCCTTGCCGGTCGAAGGCATGGCCGACTGGGTCGAGGGCCGGCCTTCGCCGGCACGTCCTTACCTGCCCCTGGAGGCGACCGGGGATGGCGCGCGCTTCGTGCAGGACGGCTGGTCGGTAACCGTGGAACCGCCCGCGCAAGGCCGGCCCGGGCGCCGGTTGCAAATGGATCGCAATGGCCAGGACGGGGCCCCGGATGTGGCCTTGCGCGTGGTCCTTGACGGACCCGCGTCATGAGCGGCGCGCGCAGCCTGGCCGGCCCGCGCTGCTTTCTCGGTCTGCCGGCCCCGGCCAAGCTCAACTTGTTCCTGCACGTGCTGGGCAGGCGGCCGGACGGCTACCATGAAATCCAGTCGGTCTTTGTCCCGCTTGAACTGTGCGACACCATAGACATGGAAATGCGCGCCGACGGCCGCATCGTGCGTGCGGGCGACCTCACCGGGCCCGAGGATGGCGACCTCGCCGTCCGCGCTGCCCGCGCCCTGCAAAAGCATGCGGCGATTGTCCACGGCGGGCACGCCGCCGGCGCAACCCTGCGGGTGCAAAAACGCATTCCGGTCGGCGCCGGCCTGGGTGGTGGATCTTCCGATGCCGCGACTACGCTGATCGGCCTCAATCGCCTGTGGAATCTTGGGCTGGGGCGGCCGGCGCTGGCCGGGCTGGCCCGCGGCCTTGGGGCCGACGTCCCGTTTTTCCTCGGCGACGGAGCGGCATTTGTCGGGGGCATCGGCGAGCAGTGCGAGCCGGTCGACCTGCCAGAGGCATGGTATGTCCTGGTATATCCGCAAGTCCATGTTTCAACGGCGGAAATCTTCTCCGACCCGAAATTGACACGGGACAGCAAACAAACGACAATCGCAGGCTTTTCTGCGGCGTTGCGGGCTCACGGTTTGATTGCGGGTATGGCGGCAGATCCGTCGGCAAATACGGCAGGCAATGCCGCAGATTGCGCAGCGACGGATCCGTCGGCCGAAGGTGCGGCATGTGCCGACGCGAACGAGCCGGCCACCGGGCGCGCGCTTTTTGGCCGCAATGACCTCGAAGCGGTGGTGCGCGGCCGCTTTGCGCCCGTCGACGAGGCTCTGCGCCTGCTGGATCAATGTGGCGGCCCGGGCAGCGCGGCGCGCATGAGCGGTTCGGGCTCGGCGGTTTTTCGCGTGCTGGCCAGCGCCGGGCCGGCGCAGGCGCTGCTGGCAGCCGTGCGGGCGCGGATGCCGGCGGGCTGGTCGGCGTGGGCGGTGCCGGGCTTGACGGCCCTGCCGCTGGCGCAGTGGTAGAGAATGCAGTTTGCGGATGCGGTTGCCGGTTGCCGCTTCTGATGCAAAACAGGGTGCCGCTGCCGCTGGGCGCGCTCTGGCGGGTGTTGTTGCAGGTCTCGTGCTGGGGAGTCGCCAAGCTGGTTAAGGCAGCGGATTTTGATTCCGCCATTCGAGGGTTCGAATCCTTCCTCCCCAGCCATCGCACGGCGCCATCCCGCCGCTAAGGCGGCCATGGCGGTGCGCTTGCCGTGCGGCGGCGGTCGCCGGGGCGCCGGCACGGATCGGTTGAATTTTTCAGTAGGGTGCGCAGATGTCGGCGATGGTGCCTGACAACCTGATGGTGTTTTCGGGCAATGCCAATCCCCGGCTCGCGCATGCGGTCGTCCAGCACCTGAGCATTCCCCTGGGGCGGGCCATGGTCTCGCGCTTCTCCGATGGCGAGATCTCCGCGGAGATCAACGAGAACGTTCGCGGCAAGGATGTTTTCGTACTGCAGCCCACCTGCGCCCCCACCAACGACAACCTGATGGAACTCGTCATCATGGTCGACGCGCTCAAGCGCGCTTCGGCCGGGCGCATCACGGCGGCCATTCCCTACTTCGGCTATGCGCGTCAGGACCGGCGGCCGCGTTCGGCGCGCGTTGCCATCAGCGCCAAGGTGGTCGCCAACATCCTGCAGGTGGCCGGTGTCAGCCGCCTGCTTGTCATGGATCTGCACGCCGACCAGATCCAGGGTTTCTTCGACATCCCCGTCGACAATGTCTACGCCAGTCCCATCCTGCTGGGCGACTTGTGGAAGCACAACCACCACAAGCTGGTGGTCGTGTCTCCCGACATCGGCGGCGTGGTCCGCGCGCGGGCCCTGGCCAAGCGCATGGACTCCGAGCTGGCCATCATCGACAAGCGCCGCCCGCGGCCCAATGTCGCCGAGGTCATGAACATCATCGGCGAGGTGCAAGGCCGCACCTGCGTCATCATGGACGACATGATCGACACCGCCAACACGCTTTGTCAGGCCAGCCTGGCGCTGCGCTCGGCCGGCGCCCTGAAGGTCATCGCCTATTGCACGCACCCGGTGCTGTCGGGCCGCGCGGTCGAACGCATCATGGAATCCGTGCTCGACGAGGTCGTCGTCACCGATACCATCCCGCTCAGCCCGGCGGCCGCGGCATGTCCCAAGATCCGGCAGCTGTCCTGTGCCGCGCTCCTGGGTGAAACGATTTCGCGCATTGCGCGCGGAGATTCGGTGAGTTCCCTGTTCATCGAGTAGGGCCCGGCATGCGCGGCGCCTGTGCCGCGCAGCCACCAGCCCGGTGCCAGCCGCGCGCGATTGGTCGCGATCCGTGCGGCGGCAGCAGCAAAAAGGGGAATGGGGTATCAGGTAGTCCGCGGCGACTTGCCGCAGCATGCAGAACGTACGATCGGAGCCACAAATGAAGGTCATCGCCAACAAACGCATTGCGCAAGGCACTGGTGCGAGCCGCCGCCTGCGCCACCTGGGCAAGGTCCCTGGAATCCTCTACGGCGCGGGCGCCGAGCCGGTGAACATCGAGCTCGACCACAACCCGTTGTTCCACGCCCTGCGCAAGGAGAAATTCCACGCGTCCATTCTGGAACTCGACCTCGACGGCGCCGCCGAACGCGTGCTGCTGCGCGATTTCCAGATGCATCCGTACCGGTCCATCGTGCTGCACGTCGACTTCCAGCGGGTCGCCGAGGACAAGCCCGTGCACATGCGCGTTCCCTTGCACTTCTCCGGCGCCGAAAATTCGCCGGCGGTGAAGGTGTCGGCGGCGCTTGTCGGCCATGTCAATTCGGAGGTCGAGATCGCCTGCCTGCCGCGCCTGCTGCCGGAGTTCATCGAAGTCGACCTCTCCGGGCTTACCGCGCAGCAAACCCTGCACGCTTCCGACATCAAGCTGCCCGAGGGCGTGTCGCTGGTCCGCCGCGGCAAGGAAGATCCGGTCATCGTCACGGTCACCATGCCGAAGGACAAGCAGGAAGAGACGGCTCCGGCCGCCGCAGCCGACGCCGCCGCGGCCGCACCGGCCGCCGGCGCCAAGGCTGGCGCGGCCCCGGCTGCCGGTGCCAAGGCTCCCGCCGGCAAGGCAGCCCCGGCCGCGGCTCCAGCCGCCAAGGCTCCCGCCGCCAAGAAGAAGTAAGCCGCATCGTTGCACCGGCGCGCCGGTGCCGGCGCGGGGGACCACGGCGACATCGTGGGCTGCCGCGCGGCGGGCGGCGCGCGGCCGGCGGGCAGGGCAGAGGAGAGCATCACCCGTGGCACCATCCAACCCGGTCGCGCCGGGCATCCGCATGATCGTGGGCCTCGGCAACGTCGGGGCCGAGTTCGCGCGGACGCGTCACAACGCCGGTTTCTGGCTCGTCGACCGGCTGGCGCAGCGCTTTGGCGGATCATTCCGCCACGAGAAGAAGTTCTCCGGCGAAATGGCACGCGCAGCCATCGGCGGCCAGGACGTGTGGCTGGTCAAGCCCGCAACCTACATGAACCTGTCCGGCCAATGCGTCGTTGCCGCCGCGCTCTTTTACCGCGTGCTGCCCGGCCAGATCCTGGTGGCCCACGATGAACTCGACCTGCTGCCCGGCGATGTGCGCCTCAAGCTCGGCGGCGGCGTTGCCGGCCACAACGGACTCAAGGACATACGTGCACGGCTTGCAACGGCGGAGTTCTGGCGCCTGCGCATTGGCATTGGCCATCCGCGCAGCCTCGACCTGCGCCAGGACGTGGCCGACTTCGTCCTGCATCCGCCGCGCCGCGACGAGCTCGCGGCGGTCGGGGGTGCGCTCGAGCGCGCCGAAGCGGTGATCGAGCTGGCGGTCGACGGACAGTTTGCCAATGCCATGACGCGCCTGCATACCAGCGCCGCCCCAGCGGCCCCGGCCCGGGCGCCCCATGCGCCGCGTCCGGCATCCGCGCCGCCGAAGTCGGACGCTTCGGGAACGGACGGATCATGACGCCGTCCGAGCTGCCGGATCACCCGCAGGACCCGGCCGCCGCCGCTACCGACCCGGCCCCAGGCGATACAACTGGCGCGGCGCAGCCCGAGCCCCACGCAGCAGGCGCCGTGCCGCACGCCCGACCTGCGGCTCGCGCGGGCCTGGGCGCCGCGGGTGTGCTGCTCGTGCGTGTCGCCAGCGACGTGCTGCACAACCTCGCGGCCGCGGGCGCGCTGCTTTTGTTGCGGTCGCGCGATGCCGGCGCGTGGCGCACCGGTGGCGGGCCGCTGCTGCAACTGCTGGTGCTGCATCTGCTCATCGGCCTTGGCTACGACCTGTACGCCACTGGTTGGCGCGAGGGGCACCTCGACGCATATGCGGTGCCGGCCGTGAGTTTCTGGGCGCTTGCGCTGCTCCTGGGCGCCGCTGTCCTCGTAGCCCTGGGCCGGCGCGCGCCGGCTGACGGTGGCACTGCGCTTGGCGCGGGCTCCGCCGCGCTGGCGCTTGCCAGCGCTGGCTTTGCGCTGGTCTGCTGGGAGTCGCTAGCGGCCTCGCTGCTTGCGGTTGCGGCCGACCATAATTCGACCATCGATCGCGTCTACCCCATGCTGTCGTGGTTGCCGCTGCTGTGGGTGGCATTCGCCTATGCCCTGGCGGCGTCGCGGCTTGCGGCGGGCTCTGATCCCGGCGGTGCTGCGCCGGGCGCACGCCGCACCCTGGTATTCCTGCTGGCGGCGGCGTTCATCGTGGCTCCGCAATGGC
>Ga0209698_10006052_pt1 | contig 12921 bp, 12 predicted proteins | sample LitLauG_LLR_2012_FD_187203 | JGI IMG/M metagenome (GOLD analysis project Ga0209698, IMG submission 187203) | Freshwater sediment microbial communities from Pennsylvania, USA - Little Laurel Run_MetaG_LLR_2012 (SPAdes) (version 2) | ecosystem: Environmental > Aquatic > Freshwater > Creek >...
CATCCTCGACGATCTGATCGCGTCGCACGAGCAGCAGCAGGAACGGCGATTGCTGCACGCCAGTTTCGAGCGATGACGAAATTCGCTTTGACCACCTTCTTGAGCAAATCTGGGTTTGTGGGGAGGAGGGGAAGCCCGCTCAGGTAGACCATTTGCGCGCTTCCGGTGCCTCGGGAAAGCTCTCGACCGTGCCCGAAGAACCGGCCTCACGGGTTCTTTCACGAATGGCGAGTTTGCAATTGGTCGCGTTGCGAGATGGAGAAGCACAACTTACTCTTGGGGGGAGCCAGCGCGCCCGCGACGTGGTGCGCCGCCATCGCTTGGCCGAACGCTTGTTTAAGGACACCTTTTCGGTTGACGAGACGGAGGCTCACACGCAGGCTTGCAGATTCGAACACATTATCAGCCCGGAGTTGGATCAGCGCATCTGCACATTTCTTGGGCATCCGACGACCTGCCCCCACGGGAATCCCATTCCCCCCGGCGATTGCTGCAATGGAAAGCCGAAGAGCTAAGCGCCTTTCGAGACCATGCCGACTCCCATCGACCAGCGTAAGAAGCCAGCGAGCGTCAAAATTCATGTCTCGAGCGGCGCGGGCGTGGATATTGCCTGGGCAGACGGCCACTCCAGCCACTTTGATTTTGCCTACTTGCGCGAGGAATGCCCCTGCGCCACCTGCAGCGACGAGCGCGGCAAAAAAGAGGCATTCAAGTCTCTCGCGCCCGGTTTCGCCTCCTCTCCCGTCCTGCCCATGTTTAAGCCCAAGCCTCGCGCACACGCCGCCACGCAAGTGGGGAACTACGCCGTTCAGATCAGTTTTACGGACGGACATTCCACCGGCATCTACAGCTACGATTACCTCCGAAGCATCTGTCCCTGCGCCCAATGCGCCAAGGCCTTTCGCACGGCAGCAAGCTAATCGGTTTCAGCAGTCTTAACGAACACCCCGAAACTAGACATCACGCGCGAAAAATGCGAGCATTTTAACCTGCAATTTAACGCTACCCACACATGAGCAGCATTCCCAATAACCCTGCTGCCGCTGGCAGCCGCGGCAACGGTATCCCGCGCGTTCTTGTTGCCACCACGGCGCTGCTGAGCTTCATTTCCTTCTGGCGTGCGGCGGCAATCGTCCTTAACGATCTCGCTTCATCTGCTTATTACGCGGGTGGCGAAGCCGAAGGCTACATCGGCAAGGCCGCGCCGTGGTTCATCCTCGGCATCATGCTGTTTTCTTACTGCGTGCGCGCCATTTACGTCGAGAGCTGCAGTATGTTCGTGCGCGGCGGTGTCTATCGCGTCGTCAAAGAGGCCATGGGGGGAACGTTAGCCAAGTTCAGCGTTTCCGCCCTCATGTTTGACTACATCCTGACCGGGCCGATCAGCGGCGTGTCCGCCGGACAATATCTCGTCGGTCTCCTCAACGAAACCTTCGATTACATCCATCTTCCTGTCCACCACATCCCACCCGGATTCGGTGCGGCTCTGTTCGCCATTCTGGTCACCATCTATTTCTGGTGGTACAACATCAAGGGCGTCCACGAATCCAGCCAGAAGGCCATGCGCATCATGCAAGTCACGACCGTCATGGTTGTGATCCTCATCGCCTGGTGCATCTACACGGTATGGCTGCGGCATCCTGCGCTTCCCCCGATTCCTCATCCGAGAAATCTCAAGCTTGGGCCCAACGCCATGGGCTGGCTCTACGGCGTGCAGTTCGCGCATTTCGCAGGAATTCTTGCCATTTTTATCGGCCTGGGGCATTCCGTCCTGGCCATGAGCGGCGAAGAATCGCTAGCGCAGGTCTACCGCGAAATCGAGCACCCCAAGCTTCCGAACCTGAAGAAAACCGGACTGGTCATTTTTATTTACAGCCTGGTCTTCACTTCACTGGTTTCGTTTTTCGCGGTGATGATCATTCCCGATGCCGTCCGCCAGAACTATCTGGAAAACCTTATCGGCGGCCTGGCCATGAATCTGGAAGGGCCGTTTCTGATCCGCCTGATCTTCCACGGGTTTGTCGTTGTGGTAGGCACGATGATTCTCGCGGGCGCAGTCAATACTGCGATAGTGGGATCGAACGGTGTTCTCAACCGTGTTTCCGAAGACGGCGTCCTTGCCGATTGGTTTCGTCAGCCGCACCGGCGATTTGGCACGTCCCATCGCATCATCAACATCATCGCGGGGCTGCAAATTGTCACCATCATCATCAGCCGCGGCAATGTGACCTTTCTCGCGAACCTCTATGCCTTCGGTGTGATCTGGAGTTTCGCCATGAAGGGCTTGGCTGTACTCATCTTGCGATACACGCATCCGGGCGATCGCGAGTACCGCGTGCCGCTGAACTTCAGAGTTTTTGGCGTGGAAATTCCGCTCGGCCTGGGCCTGATCACTGCAGTACTTCTTGGCATCGCCGTCGTAAACCTTTTCACAAAGAAAGACGCGACCATCGCCGGCGTTACCTTCTCCGTCGCGCTCTTTATCGTCTTCACACTCTCGGAAAAATTCACGCTCCACAGCCGCGGTAACGCAAAGCATGTCGAGATGGATCAATTCCATCTCGAAATGGAAGGCGAGCTGACGCCGGAGGCTGTCGGTGCGCGGCCGGGTAATATTCTCGTGCCCGTCAGCAACGTTCACCACTTGTATCACCTGGGCAATGTCCTCGATCGCGTTAAGCCAGGCCGCCGCGACGTTGTCGTGCTTCATGTACGCTTGCTGCGCCGCTCGGCCTCGGGCGAGTACGAACTCGAAGCCGAGCAGCTCTTCGGCAGCATCGAGCAGCAGCTTTTTTCGCAAGCCCTAGCGCTCTCTGAAAAACGAGGCAAATCCATTCGCCTCGCCGTCGTTGCCGCTAACAATCTCTGGGACGGTATTCTGCGCGCGGGAACTTCACTTCAGTCGAGCACCATCGTTCTGGGGCATTCCACTAGGGAAAGCAGCGAAGAGCAGGCCCGGCTGATTGGCGAAGCCTGGGAAAAGCTTGGCGATCAGAAGCCGCAATTCAACCTTGAAATTCATTTGCCCAATGGCGACAAGATTTACAAGGTCCTCGGGCCGCACGCGCCGAATCTGACCGCCAACGAAGTGAATCTCCTCCACCGCCTGTGGCTGCGCTTCAGTGATACCGTGGCACCACTGGAGATGCACCACCACGACGTTGTCCATTTTGCGCTCGAGGAAGTCCAAAAGGAGTTGGACGAAGGGCACGAAGACATCGTCCTAAACCGCCTGCGCGCGCATCTCGAAGAAAATCAAAAGAAGAAAACCCCGAACCCGTGAAGTAATCAGTTTTCTCGACTGAAAGCTCGGGCCTAATCGATGACCGCGATTCATTGCGTCACGCAAGCTGCGCCGTGCAGTGTCCGCAGCGCTTCGCGGCAATGGGGATGGTCATGGCGCACTGCGGGCAATCCTTCGTAGTCGGCGCCGCGGGCGCTTCCGGTTTTTTCGTCCAACGATTGACCTGCTGCACCAAGAGGAACACGGCGAACGCCACGATCAGGAAATTGATCACCGTGTTGAGGAACAATCCATAATTGAGTGTCGCCGCACCCGCATCTTTCGCGGCCTTTAATGTTTCGTACGATTTGCCGCTCAAGTTGATAAACAGATCCTTAAAATCCACCGGGCCTAGCAGCCGGCCGATCGGCGGCATAATCACGTCCTCCACGAGCGACGAGACGATTTTCCCGAACGCTGCTCCGATAATAACTCCGACCGCCATATCCAACACATTGCCTCGCATGGCAAATGCTTTGAATTCCTTGAACACGGACTTTCTCCTTTATTCTTTCGATAAGGGTTGATGCCTGCTTGGGCTGAGTCCCGCGTTTCGGGACGAGCTGTCTGAGGCGCGAATTATATCCGAAGCAGAATCAAAATGCAGACAAGTTGCCCGCGGCCAACGAGGACTGCCGCTTTGCAGCCTGCCGAGAGAGTCCTCTATTGCTGTCGCACGATGAGCACCGAGCTGATGATCCCGCGCAACGCGAGCACAACCCCTCCGGCCGCCAGCATCGGCCCCACCCACGCGAATGGCACACGCGTCATCACCAGCATCAAGATGCCGAGCAGCGTGAGCGACAGCCCGCGCGTCCAATGTCCCCAGCGCGCCCACCACTGGCGTTGCCTCGGAAGCGCGCGTAGGCCCCAGAGAATCAGCGCTACGCTGAGAATCTTCCAGCCAACACTGTGGCGGTCGACGGTTCGGCCATAAATGGGGCCGGCAAGTCCCAGCCACACCAACAGGATCCCCAGCAATACAAAAATGAATTCAATAATCAATCGGAACAGTCGCTCCGGGGTGAGCATTGCCAGGGCGTCCGCTCAGGCCACGCGTTCGATGCGCAGCTTCTGGATGGTCACGGGAGTTTTCGGACGGTCGTTCGAATCGCGCGGTAGGTTCGAAATCTTGTCGGCTACGTCCTGACCTTCGACAACTTCGCCAAAGATCGTGTGCCGGTTGTCCAGCCAGGAGGTCTCTGCCACGGTGATAAAGAATTGGCTGCCATTGGTGCCCGGCCCGGAGTTGGCCATGGAAAGTTTTCCGGCTTTCGAATGTTTCAGCGAAGGGTGAAACTCGTCGGCAAATTTGTAGCCCGGCCCGCCCATTCCCGTGCCGTGCGGGCAGCCACCCTGAATCATGAATTTGGGGATCACCCGGTGAAAAACCAAGCCATCGTAAAACGGCTTCTTTTCTTTCTGGCCCGTTTTTTCGTTCGTGAATTCTTTCGTGCCTTCGGCCAGCCCGACGAAATTCGCTACCGTTTTCGGCGCTTCTTTTTCGAGCAAGCGCACCACGATGTTTCCCTGGGAAGTTTCAAAAATGGCGTAGGTTCCTGCCGGTCGGCTCATGCGGTCTCCTTTTGCACCGCCTCATCCTACACGACGGTGAGTGCGCCGCGCCACTTCGCGGCAGCGGTAAACGGCCGTCGCAGTGGTGTTCCTACCAGCCCTTTTGTTTGCGGAGTTCCGTGATGTGCGCGGTGTGATGCTTCCCATGCCACTCATATAAAAAAAGCAGCCAATCGACGGTTCGCTCGCCATGGTCCGGGTGAACAAGAGCTCTTGCAAAGTGGTCGGGCTTCAAGGAACGCCACAGGCGATCCCAACGGCTATGCAATGAGTCCAGCAGAGTCTGTGATACTTCAATTGGCGTGGACTTGGAGTCCGCCAATTCCGCCCAAGCTGCCTCTTCATAGGGCTTGATCGTTGGCTTCTCCTCGGTGAGCGCCAGCTTTAATCTTACATAGGCGTTTAAGTGGCTGTCGGGAACGTGATGAACAACCTGCCGCACCGTCCAGCCTCCTTCGCGGTACGGCGTGTCTAGCTGCGCCCCGCTAAGGCCCTTCACCGCGGCGCGCAATTTCGCCGGGGTTGCCGCAATCTCATCAATCGCTTGTTGACGCCGCGCAGGAGTAATTTCCCTTGGCATTTCAAATTGTCCAATCGGGTAGCGCGGATCCATTGTGATTTTCTCCTTGGCAACCTTCCCTTTCCCCGGACTATAGCGGCAGCGCTCCAGGAGGGTCAATGCTCAACAACGCTAGCCCGGCGCCAAAACTCTCTCCAATTTGGCCGCCAGATTCCGAATCGCGTGCGGGAGAATGTTACAATACCTCTCCGTTGTATCCGGCGTGCGAAGTGTTGAATCTAATGGGTGGAGAACAATCGAATGTACAACGTCGTCATTATCGGCAGCGGCTGCGCCGGTCTCACTGCTGCCATCTACGCCGCGCGCGCAAACCTGAAGCCGCTGGTACTCGACGGGCATGAGCCCGGCGGCCAGCTCTCCCTCACCACGCACGTTGAAAATTTCCCCGGTTTCCCCGACGGGATTATGGGGCCGGAGCTCATCGAAAATATGCGCAAGCAGGCGCAGAAATTCGGCGCTGTTTTCAAAGCGGGAGCTGTGACAGAAGTTGACCTCCGGCAGCGCCCTTTCAAAATCACCGCTGGCAAGGAAACTTACGAATCCCAAGCTTTGATCGTTGCCGCCGGAGCTTCAGCGCGTTTGCTGGGCCTACCGGGTGAAAAAGAGTTGATTGGTCATGGTGTATCTACCTGCGCTACCTGCGACGGTTATTTTTTCCGCGGCAAGCCCATCGCTGTTGTGGGTGGCGGCGATTCCGCGATGGAGGAAGCCAATTTTCTATCGCGCTACGCCAGCAAAGTCTACTTGATTCACCGCCGCAGCGAATTTCGCGCCTCGAAGATCATGATTGACCGTGCCAGGGCCAACGAAAAAGTCGAATTTGTTACTCCGCAGGTGATTGAAGAGATTCTCGCCCCCAAGGGGCTCGTCGAGGGAGTTCGCTTGCGCAATTCGGAAACGAAGGAACGCCGCGAAATTGCTCTTGACGGCGTATTCGTCGCTATCGGCCACGATCCCAACACCAAGGTCTTCAAGGGTAAGCTCGAAATGGATTCAAACGGCTACCTGCTCGCCAAGCACGGCAGCCTGACTTCCATCCCCGGCGTATTCGTTGCCGGCGACGTGCAGGACCATCGCTACCGCCAGGCCGTCACCGCCGCCGGGTCCGGTTGCATGGCCGCCATTGATGCCGAAAAGTTCCTGGAAGAGCACAAACACTAGTTTCGTTCTTCCCAGCCTGCCATAATTGGTTCCGCATGCTTCGGTCTACACTCCTCAAGCTCTCCGAAAGCAAAAGATTCGCCAGTTGGGTCACTTCCAATGGCACAACTCGCCGCATGGCGCGCCGTTTTGTCGCCGGCGAAACTTTGGATGAGGCCATCGCTGCAGCCCGCGCGTGCAATGACGCCGGCATGCTCGTCAGCCTCGATCATCTTGGTGAAAATGTTTCCACCACCTCGGACGCGCAACGCACCCGCGATGCTTATCTTGAGGTGTTCGAACGCATTGCTGACGAAAAGCTGCACGCCAACGTCTCCTGCAAGCTCACGCAGCTCGGCCTCGATATCAACAATGAATTCTGTGAAGGCCTGGTTCTTTCCATCGTGGAACGCGCCGTCGGCTTCGACAATTTTTTGCGTGTCGATATGGAAAGCTCACTCTACACCCAACGCACCATTGATCTCGTAAAACGTGTCCGCACTCGAAACCCTGCCGTCGGCACGGTAATTCAGTCCTATCTCTATCGCAGTGAGACTGATGTTTCGGACCTGTTGGCATACGGATGCCGCATCCGCCTTTGCAAAGGTGCTTACAAGGAATCCGAGGAAGTTGCCTTCCCGAAGAAAGCCGATGTGGATGCCAACTATATCCGCCTGATGCAGATGCTCCTGTCCAGCGGTTTCTACCACGCCATCGCCACTCACGATCCGCACATGATCGCAGCGACCATTCGCCATGCCGCCGCAAAGCAGATCCCCAAGGATGATTTCGAATTTCAGATGCTCTACGGCGTGCGTACCGATCTCCAGCGCCGGCTCGTCAAGGACGGCTATCGCGTGCGCATCTACATCCCCTACGGCGTTGACTGGTTCCCCTACTTCATGCGCCGCTTGGCCGAGCGTCCCGCCAACGTCGGCTTCCTGATTCGAAACTTTTTCCGTAAATAAGTTTGCTTCCGCGTTACAGCTTTCGGCAGACCGTCACGCCGTCGCGCAGTGGGATCAAAACGGGGTAAAGTTCTTTCGAGGCGTAGACCAGGCGGTTGAGTTCTTGCACGCCCAGCGTGTTGACGTCATCCGGTGATGCCGGCCGTGCCGCCTTCCCTGACCACAGCGTATTGTCCGTGACGAACAATCCGCCGCTCCTTAGCTTAGGCATTGCTGCATGCAGCGCATCGGGATACTGATGCTTGTCCACGTCGTTGAAAATTAGATCAAACTTTCCTGGCGTCTTTTTCAGCAGTTCCAGCGCGTTGCCGACACGTACCTCGATCCGTTTGGCCACGCCTGCCCGCCGGAAATAATCCTTCGCTCGGCGTGCATTTTCGGGATCGCTATCTGTATAGATCACTTTGGCCTTTGCTCCCGCCGCGCGCGCCAGCCAAATCGTGGAATACCCTATCGCCGAGCCCATCTCGAATATTCGTTTTGCGCCGGAAACCTGCACGAACAGCGCCAGCATCCTCGCTACTGCCGGCCCGATGATCGGAATACGATTCTCCGCCGCGTAATCCTCCATCTCCGTAACGACGGCATCGCGCTCCGGCAGCAGTTTGTAAAGATATTCCTCGACGTCATCCTGAATGTAGCCGCTGCGCAGATTCTCGCTGCGAATCATAAGCTTTCTCCCGGTTTCAACGCGTGAATTTTCAGCCCTTTGATCTTCCTAGACTCCTTGCGCAATTCTTCCGTCGTATGCTTCAACAGGGTTCTAACGAAAGCAAGAGTATTGATTTCGACGGTGCCGATTAGCTTTAGTTGGATCCCAAAGCCAACAACGACCGGATGGCCGCCTCATAAGTTTCCCGTGTACCCTCACCAAGCACGTGTCCGGCTTGTCGGCCATCTTTCCCGTAGAAGATTGACACAGGGAGCGATCCGCTCCAGCCCGGGAGCACTACTTGAGTGAATGCCGATAGTTCGCCGGCTTTTTTGCGGTAATTGGGAAATACCGGCTTGTAACGGGCAAGAAAACGCCGCATCAAGATCAAATCACCGTCGTCATCGAGATTTACGCCCACGACTTTCAATCCCTGAGGCTCGTACTGCTTCGCCAGCTCATTCAGCATGGGGTATTCGTGGCGGCAGGGTTCGCACCACGTCGCCCAAAACGTCACTAGCAAAGGTTTCCCGCGGTATCCCTCGACTAGTTTCTGGTAAGCCTGCAGGTCGATCATCTCTGGATCGTGGGGAGCCGCGGTCTTCGACGCTTGCGGCGTTGCCACGGCAGTCGCCGCGGCAAGCAAACAGAGCAAAACCAAGCCAGTCCGGATTCTCATGGTTTTTCCTTCCGCTCCCATTCTATCCAGACGCCTGCCGGTTGAGAAAGTTTTCCCTGCCGCGTACAATTCTTTTAGCTGCTTGTCGCTCTGGGCAGCCGCGTGGTATAAGGATTTTTTGCCGGTTGTGCTGTTTCATTGGATGGACCGCCGGCGCAGTCCGAACAAAGGAGACCCTTAATGGCTTACGTGATTGCCGAGCCGTGCATCGGCACGAAAGACACCGCGTGCGTGGATGTCTGCCCGGTGGACTGCATTCATCCGCGCAAAGACGAACCGGCTTTCGAGTCTGAAACGCAACTGTACATCCACCCCACCGAATGCATCGATTGCGGTGCTTGTGTCCCGGTCTGCCCGGTGACTGCCATCTTTGCCCTCGAAGATCTTCCGGAGAAGTGGGCGAGTTTCACGCCCATTAACGCCGACTGGTACGCAAAACAGGGGAAGTAGCGCAGTCCCCGCAGGCGCAAGAAGCCTTTTAGCGGTACGAGCGGCACGCTTCGGCGTGCCGTTTCTTCGTATCGGCCACCTGCAATTCACTCCTGGTCTATCTCGGTTTTGCGATCCGCCGCTGGAAGTTCGGCAGCCAATGCCAACTCTTTTTGGCCCCGAATCATCTACCATCTTGAGAGCGATGTGTGGAGGTCCCGAGTGCAGCTCCGAAACCGGTGCATGTTTCTAGCAGTTTCTATCGCAATTCTTCTTCTTTTTTCCACGGCCTCCGCACAAACCAAAGCCGTTCACAAATCGCAGTCACCGCGAACGGCTCTTTCCATCGAAGGTCACTGGGCCGGCTCCCTCCAGGCCGGCGAAGCCGCTCTTCATCTCGTTCTGCATGTCTCGAAAGTGGAGGACGGCTCGTTCAAAGCTACGATTGACAGCTTGGATCAGGGAGTTTACGGAATCGAGGTCACTTCATTCGCGCTGCAAGATTCCGCCCTAAAATTCAATGTGTCTTCCGTGGCCGCTTCCTATGAAGGAAAAGTTTCAGCGGACCATGGCCACATTGAAGGCCGGTGGACGCAAGGCAGTGTGAGCCTTGCTCTTGATTTTCATCGTCAGGCCGCGGGAGCCGGAGCAAAAAAGCCCTCCGATGCCATCGCCGGCGCCGAAGGCGTCTGGCAAGGTGCGCTCGAAGGCAACGGCATGCGCCTCCGCCTCCAGCTTCACGTTTCGCATGATGACGCGAAGCAACTCGTTGCCGCGCTCGATAGTCCCGACCAGGGCATCGCCGGGCTACCCGCCATCAAAGTGAGCGAGAAGGAAGCGGCCTTTCATTTTGAAATTCCGGTGGTCAACGGTGTTTACGATGGCAACTTGAGCGCCACAAGGTCTGTCATTGCAGGGAAGTGGTCGCAGAACGGCGTCGAACAAAAGCTCGACTTTAAACGCTCTGATCAGCTCCTCGAATTGATCCGGCCGCAAAATCCCGTGAAACCTTATCCCTATCGGGAAGAAGAAATAGCCTTTCCCAACGGAAAGGCCGGTATATCGCTTGCCGGAACCATTACAACTCCAACAGGTCCGGGTCCCTTTCCCGCCGCCGTGCTCATCAACGGTTCCGGGCCGCTCAATCGCGATGAAACCGTCGCCGGGCATCGCCCTTTTCTGGTGCTCGCGGACCATCTCACTCGCAAAGGGATTGCCGTTCTTCGCTTCGATAAACGCGGCATCGGCAAGTCCACCGGCGATTACGCCCATGCGACGACTGAAGATTTTGCCAGTGACGCCGAAGCTGCCATCGCCTACCTCAAAACCCGCAAGGACATTGACCTGAACAAAATCGGTCTCATTGGCCACAGTGAAGGTGGACTCATTGCGCCCCTCATTGCCACGCGGTCCAAGGATGTTGCTTGGCTCGTGCTGCTCGCCGGTCCCGGTTTGAGGGGTGAGGACACTCTGCTTCTCCAATCCGAGGTTCTTTTGAGAATGTCCGGCGCGAGCGACGGGGAAGTTCAGCGCACCCTCGATTTCGACAAACAATCGTATGCCCTCGTCCGCCAGGAGAGTGATCCCGCCAAGCTGGCAACCAAATTGAAGGATCTGGTGGAGACAAACAACATGAGCGTGTCGGCCCCGCCCGCGGCCCTGCAGACGCAGATTCAAATGCTGGTCTCGCCCTGGTTTCGCTACTTTCTCGATTACGACCCCGTCCCCGCTTTGCAGAAAACGAACTGCCCGGTTCTTGCTCTCAGTGGCGAAAAGGATCTCCAAGTTCCTCCAAAAGAAAATCTATCGAAAATCCAGAAAGCCCTGCAGGACGGCGGCAATACCGATTTCCACACCGCCGAATTGCACGACCTGAACCATCTCTTCCAGCACTGTCCGACGGGGTTGCCGACCGAGTACGGCACCATTCAACAGACCATGGCTCCGGAAGCTCTTGACTCCATCTCGGATTGGGTGCTGAAGCATACCGCTCCCTGAGAAAGCACCGACTTGCCCCTGCTGCTCGCCTGGCGTCCGTTTGAGGTGCGTATTTCGCGACTGACGCCTCGAGTTGAATTCATAAATTCGCCTGGCAGGTTATTATGCTAGAGAGAAAAAACTGTCCCGATGCCCCAGAATTTCCATCTCGCCCTGCTCATTCACGCGCACCAGCCCTGCGGCAATTTCGAGCATGTGCTCGGCAAAGCTTACGAAACGTCCTATCTCCCGTTCATAGAACATCTTGAACAGCATCCGGGAGTCCATGTCGGCCTGCACTATTCCGGCCCGCTGCTCACCTGGATCGAAGGGCAGCATCCCGAGTATTTCACCCGCCTGAAAAATATGGTCCAGAGCGGCCAGGTAGAACTAGTCGGTGGCGGCTTCTACGAACCGATCCTCGTTTCCATTCCACCGGAAGATCAGCTCGAACAGATCTCGCGTCTTTCCGCCTATCTCGAAAAACATTTTGGCCGCCTTCCGACCGGCGCCTGGCTCGCTGAGCGAGTCTGGGAGCCGCAGCTTCCCACCGCCCTCGCCGCCGCAAACATCGCTTACACGCTTGTCGATGACATGCACTTTCTTGCTGCGGGCTTCGAGCCCGAGGAGCTTTTTGGTTCCTACATTGCCGAAGACCGCGGCAGAACCGTTTGGCTCTACCCCGGCCAGAAGGCCCTGCGTTATCTCGTCCCTTTTGGCAAAGTCGAAGACGTCATCGCCTATCTGCGCGATGCTGCCAGCGTTCATCCCGGCGGCGTAGCCGCCATGGGCGACGACATGGAAAAATTTGGTGTCTGGCCCGGAACGCACGAGCATTGTTACAAGGATGGCTGGCTCTCCGATTTTTTCACCGCGCTCGAGGAAAATTCAAACTGGCTGAAAGTTTCCACTCCAGGTGAATATCTTTCCAGCCACGCGCCCCTCGGCCGCGCCGACCTTCCCACCGCTTCCTACACCGAGATGATGGAGTGGGCGCTTCCCACGCGCGTCCGACAGCGCTATCACGCCGTACTGAAGGAGTTTGCCTCCCGCCCGGAAGTCCTCGCCTTCCTTCGTGGCGGCTCCTGGCGCGGCTTCTTTCGCAAGTACCCGGAATCCAATCTGCTCCACAAAAAGATGCTTCGCGTTTCCGCTCGCCTTGCGGATGTGCCTTCACGCCACGACAACTCGAAAGCTGCTGAGGAGCTTCTGAAGGCGCGCGATCTGCTCTTGCGGGCCCAATGCAACGACGCCTACTGGCACGGGATTTTTGGCGGAATCTATGCTCCGCATCTCCGCACCGATCCCTGGCGCAATCTCATTCGTGCCGAGGCGATCGCCGACCGCCAGATTCCCGGTGCGCTCGCCGCGCGTGTCGAACTCCTCGACTACGATGCCGACGGTGTGAATGAATTGCTCTTCACCACGCCTGAATCCCAGGCCCTCTTGAAGCCCAATGATGGCGGTACCATCGCCGCCCTCGATTTCCGTCCTGCGGCCGCCACCCTCGTCAACTCCATCCTCCGCCGCCCCGAGGAGTATCACACGCGCTTGCGCGAAGCCGCCGGCAAGCCCGCAACGGCCGCCGTCGCTTCCATCCACGAACAGACCCGCGCCAAAGAACCGGGCCTCGAACGG
>Ga0209698_10006053_pt1 | contig 12920 bp, 14 predicted proteins | sample LitLauG_LLR_2012_FD_187203 | JGI IMG/M metagenome (GOLD analysis project Ga0209698, IMG submission 187203) | Freshwater sediment microbial communities from Pennsylvania, USA - Little Laurel Run_MetaG_LLR_2012 (SPAdes) (version 2) | ecosystem: Environmental > Aquatic > Freshwater > Creek >...
GGAACGAACCGACTCTCCGCGCCTCACGCAGCCGGCCGACATGAAGAAGAATATTTATCCGGCCAGCGCGGACGCGCACTTGGAACTCAAAGAAGCCGAAGAGAAAGCCGCAGCCGGACACAAGCGAATCCTGCTCGTCTTCGGCGCGAACTGGTGCTTTGACTGCCACGTGCTGGATCTGGCATTTCGGCGTCCTGAGCTAGCGCCGATTCTCGTCGCCAATTATGAACTGCTGCACATCGATTTGGGCCCGGAAGAAGAAAAGAATGCCGACCTGGTGCGGCAGTATGAGATCCCGCTGGACAAAGGAATCCCCGCACTTGCGGTGGCCGACAGCGACGGGAAACTTGTCGTCAGTCAGAAGAGCGGCGAGTTTGAAGACGCTCGCGGCTTGACGCCGGAAGTCTTGCGGGAGTTTCTGGAGAAATGGAAGCCGGCGGCACGGTGAGCCAATTTATCGGTTTTTGGGGTAGCAAAGGTTGGGTTAGTGGTGCAGTTTGAGAAGAACGATTCGTATCAGGGAATCGCTTTAGCGATGCCGCCCGAGGGCGTGAGACTCGAACGGCTTTAGCCACTGGGGTTGGGCCCCGCAGCGGCTGAAGCCGGGCGTCTCTGCGGCGAGTGTGGCATGCCTGAAGGCATGCCCTGATACGAATCCTTCTCTCAAATTGCACCACTACCAAAGATTGCAGGAAAACTCGAATGGGGCGCAGCGTTTAAAGGCGAGATCGATTCTTAAGGCGTTGTGCTACGCCTGAAGGCGTAGCCTGATACGAATCGTGTATTTTCCGCAGGCCTGTACAGCTGTGCCGCTTGGCGCCGCAAACGGCGGAGTCACTGATATGACTGCGGCGGCGCCGACAGAGTACAGAGGTCCTTCGCTTCGCCAGGATGACAAACGCTTGAGTTGGCGCCGCCTGATGGCTGCGTCGAGTTGTGCGGCTGGTTCGAACAAAGACTATCTGGGGAAGGAATCACAATGAGCGTTGCCCAGGAAACAACTATCCCACTGACGAAACCTACGCCTGCCCGGCCGCCGCTCCGTACCGGGCGCTGGTCTGGCTACCGGCATCTCCTGATGGCGCGCATGCTCGAGCTCAAGCGCGAACCGGAAGTGGTCTTCTGGGTGTTCGTCTTCCCGTTGCTGCTGGCGCTCGGCCTGGGCATCGCCTTTCGCAACAAACCCGGAAATGCCGCGTCGGTTGCCATCATACAGGGATCGGACACACAATCGGCGCGCAGTTTGCTCGAAGGTTCGTCGCAGCGGGAGCGCTTCAAGATCCAGGTCCTCAGTGAAAACGAGGCGCGACTGGGTTTCCGCCTGGGGAAATTTGACGTTGTGATCGAACCGGACGGCAAGGGAGGGTTGCAATATCGCTACGATCCTGCACGGCCGGAAAGCGTGCTGGCCCGGACCGAGGTGAACGACGCCCTGCAGGCCGCGGCTGGCCGTAAAGACGCGGTCGCCACCACCGCGGTTACGTCGTCGGAGCCCGGCTCGCGCTATATCGATTTCCTCATTCCGGGCCTGCTGGGTATGAACCTGATGAATTCCGGCATGTGGGGCATTGGCTTTGCGTTGGTCGACATGCGCCAGCGCAAGCTACTCAAACGCTTTGTCGGCACGCCCATGCGCCACGGGGACTTTCTGATGGCACTGGCGTCGAGCCGCCTGATTCTGATGATTATCGAGGTGGGCCTGCTGCTCGCCTTCGGCGCACTCTTCTTTCACATGCGCGTTTTGGGCTCGGTGGGCGCAATCGCGCTCATCGCGGGCCTGGGCTCGTTGACGTTCGGCGGCGTTGGATTGTTGACCGCCAGCCGCGCCCAGAAGATCGAGTCAGTCAGCGGCCTCATCAACCTGGTGATGATGCCCATGTGGATCTTCTCCGGGGTGTTCTTCTCGTACGAGCGATTCCCGGCCGTGATCCAGCCGCTCATTAAGGCTCTGCCCCTGACTGCGCTGAATGACGCCCTGCGCGCCAGCATTCTTGAAGGCACTCCCCTGCTGCACCAGTGGCCGCGATTGCTGGTCATGGTCCTGTGGGGAGGAATCTCGTTTCTCCTGGCACTCAAGTGGTTCCGCTGGACCTAGACTAGGTCGCTAAGCAGGTCCTCTTAGGTGGTCAAGAACACTGCGGCCCCGTTCGCCGACTTAGACCAAGTGACGAACGAGGCCGGAATGTGGTGCTTGCGAGTTAATTGTACTTAGGCTTTAGCTAGCTTGGCCTTCCGCACTTTGGCCCAGCGTTTCCGTTGAGCGTCTGCGATCCGCTGGCGGGCTTCCTTACTGAGGACTCGTTTTGTCCCGGAACCACCGCCATTGGAACGACCGAGCGCATCCAACGCCTCCCTGACGCGTCCTATATCCGTTTGGAGGCGGGTATATTCAGCGCGCAAGGAAGCCATCGCCTTGTTGAGGTGACTCATTGGAGACCCCCTATTTAGTTTGTACTCACAGGCTAACACGCCGAAAGGTGAGACAAGAGGAAATTAGAAGCGAGCGTCTCTATTTTGTTTCGTGTTTAAGCGGCTCAAGTGGGAATCCACTGTTGTGGGAATGTCAGGCCGCTTTCCGGCAACTCCTACCTTCGTACCTCATCGCGGCCCGTAAACATATGTGCCCATCTGGGCAAGCGGGCGGAGAACTTTACAACCGAAACGCTTCCGCTCTGCAGCGCTCCGGCGACGACCGCTGCATTGACTAAAGTTGTAGCAATGCAAACCGCGGCGATCCAGCGTTGGGTGGAACTGGAAGAAACAACCAGCATCGCGATGGGCGCAGCTGTGCTGACAACCAGGAAAGATATTCCCAGAAGTCTCTTGGAGTAGATGGTGCGAGACAAGAAAGCAAAGCCAAGTCCGGCCAACAATTCAAACAGGCCAAAATCAACGAAGATTTCCATGTTGCCCTCGCTTATTTCCTGCGCAAAGTTGATCGAGTGTCTTTCGCTTGTCTCGCCTTCTGACAGCGGACGCAAGTATAGAAGTCGTATTCGGGCTGTCAACTGGGCGACGTGGACTGTTACAAAAAACGGAACGGCGGAGCCCGCCACAAGAGAGACACTCATCCGACCGGGCACTTACTTTCCCGATAGCAATCGCGTCGGGACGGGCGCTTCCCCGGCGCTGTCCGGTTTTTGTAACGATTGCTGGTTCGTGTGCAGCCTCGCTGCGTCCCAGGACTAGACTCCTCGTGTTTTACAGATTCCCGGCCCAACTGGCGTTCCCCCCGAATTTCACTTGATGCGAGCGTGTGAGTCCGATCGTTGCTGACGAGATACAACGCCTTCCTCAAGAACAGGGATTTTGATCCCTTGTGAGGGTAACTAAATTGAGCTGTGCATTTCGCCACTTCACCAAGGGGCTGTGGCAGCACATCCGAACGTAATCTTCAAATACGGAAAGGAGCGAGACATGTCGACAACCCCAACTCACAGCCTAACCAGCCTGAAGCCTTTGCCGGCGGAAAAGGTCGCCAAACTCAAAGCTGCCGCGATGCAACCCCGGCAACCTGCGACGGATGCGGCCGCCGGCGCACCGATGGCGATCTCTCCGGGCGTCGAGCGATGGCCCGTCAAAACCGGAACAGATGCCGACGTCGCGAAGGTCGGTGTCAATGCGATCAACGGAGAAAACCTGGGAGCGGGAATTGTCGACACCACGGTCGAAGAGTTGGTGAAGCTCCCGCGCGCCAACGATATGCCGCCGCTGCGCAGCTCTTTCACGAAAAATTCTTTCTATCAGAATCACCGTGACGCGCCCCCCGAGACCACCGTCTGGAGACTGAAAGCACTGGTCGTCGAGGCAAGGCTGGAACAGGACGGCGATTATCACCTGGTGCTGCGGGGCACAACGGGCCAAGAGATGATCGGCGAAATCCCAAACCCCGATCCTGCGTTCGTGAAGAATCCCGTCTGGCTTGCTGACATCAAAGTCGCACGTGATGCGATGAACAAGAAGCTCGGTGCTCCCCTCAAGGCGGTCGGTTTTGCTGAAGCCGACATGGCTCCGCCAACCGAGGAACGATTTGCAAATAAACGGAAGCCCAATGATGCCCCTGCCATGACCCAGGTGAACGCCCAGGCAACCATCATTGGAGTCGGTTTCTTTGATAGCGATCATGGCCAAACTGGCGTTGCTCCGACGGCAATCGAGATTCATCCGATCCTCAGCATCGTCTTCGGCTGATTCACTTCAGAGTTTGAATGATCGTCTAGCACGCCTCGGTGTCGAGTTAGTCCAGATCGCGATGCCGCCGCGCTCGCATGAGCGGCGTTACGGCCCTGCATGACAAGCCACGACGGAGAACACCCATGCCCGATAAAGGAAAGCGGAATTCAAAGCGGCGTTCCACGGAGGGCAGGCCCGCCCCGAGACGGCGAGGTGCTGCCGCCAGTTCGGAAACGTCGAGTGACGTAATCAGCCTGAAACCGGGCCCTCGCAAGACCAGGCCGAAAGGGCCCGCGCAGCCGTGCATCACGACGCACAAATCGCGTTCCGTATGGTTTCAGGCCCGAGCCTCGTGGCCGGTGCGCGATGCGCCGATTCCCCGCCTGGTTGCAGCCCGACTGGCCGCTCTTCGATCGCCTCAGGCAACTGTCACCGAGGAGTGGGAGAACGTCGGTCCGGTGAATATTGGGGGCAGAACAACGAGCCTGATATGTCACCCAACGAACACGGAAGTCGTCTGGGTGGGTGCAGCCGGTGGAGGAGTGTGGCAAACTTCCGACGGTGGCGCAACCTGGACCACTAACTGGCACTCACAGGATTGTCTCAACATTGGCTCTCTCGCCCTCGATCCGAAGAATCCTGACATCATCTACGGCGGTACCGGGGAAGCAAATCTTTCTGCGGATTCTTATCCTGGGGTAGGGCTGTTCCGCTCGACGGATGGAGGCGCAACCTGGCACGTGATCGCTGCTCCAGAAGCAACCGGCATTCCCCGAAGAATTGGTGCTATCGCCGTCGATCCTTTTGACTCCAACCACCTGAAGTTAGGCGGGGTCGGCTACAACGAAGTATCAAGTTCGGGGAGCGATCTCGGAGGGCTCTACACTTCGCACGATGGTGGAATCACCTGGCTGCGGGAATCGTTTGTGTCGACTGGCAACTACTGGTGCCATGCCGTCGTGTTTCATCCCACGACGCAGGGGACCATCTATGCGACCGTCACGGAACAAGGCTCCAAGAACGGCATCTGGCGATCAGAGGATGGTGGCGGTTCGTGGGAGCAACTTACGGTTGGACTGCCCGCTCCCGCCTCAATCGGGCGGACCTCTCTGGCGATCAGCGCGTCGAATCCGTCGGTGCTGTACGCGATATCTCGAGACGAAAGCAGCAAGACCGCCGACCGCGTCCTCGGAGTGTTTCGCTCTGCCGATGGAGGCAACACCTGGACCAACATTGCCGGGACTGAATTTGCGAACGAAACGCAGATGTCGTATGGAAACACCATCGCCGTGCACCCGACCGATCCGAACACCGCGATTTGCGGTGGCGTCGATCTACACCGCACTCCCGATGGCGGGAAAACGTGGACTCAGATCACCCATTGGGACGCCAACCGTGGCGACGCTGACTACGCGCATGCCGACCACCACGCGGTGGTGATGCCCGCGTCGAATCCGGGCTCGGTTTACTCCGCTAACGACGGAGGGGTAGACATGAGCAAGGACTCCGGAAGCAATTGGGAGAATCTCAGCAACGGCCTGGCCGTGACCATGTTCTACGACATCGATGTGGCTGCCAGCGACGCGGGTAATTTCGGCGGTGGAGCGCAGGACAACGGCACCATCGTTACGGCCACTGGAAGCGCAGGCGACTATATGCAGATCCTCGGTGGCGATGGGGGGTGGATGGTCTACGACCCGCTGGATGCCCGCCATCTCTACGCCTCGTTCTACAACATGGGCATCTACCGTTTTAAAGGTGGCGCTCCCGCGGACGTGTCCCCGCCGGTTCCGCCGGCGGAGAAGAATGCAATCTGGATGTGCTTTATCACCATGGATCCATCCGCGGCCACGACCGTCTATACCGGTTCCAATCGACTGTGGCGTACCACCGACGACGGCAAGACCTGGAAAGCGATCTCGCCGTCCTTCGACAACAGTGCGATTACCGCCATCGAAGTGGCGCCTGCGGATTCGAAGCGAATCTACGTCGGCACCGAGAATGGAGGCTTCTTTCGGAGCACCGACGGCGGAAAGACCTGGAGCGCGAACCTCTCCAGTTCGGTGCTCCCGGGGAATACGATCACTCGCCTCGAAACCAGCGCGGCCTCTGGCGCGGATTTTCTCCTGGCAACGTTCGCAAATTTCGGACATTCGCATGTGTTCTGCTCGCGAGACGGAGGCGGAACTTGGGAGGACGTCGACAAAGGACAACTGCCGGATGTTCCCCATCACGCAATTCTGATTTCTCCCAGCGACGCGAACAATGTTTACGCCTGCAACGACGTGGGAGTTTTTGTCTCGAACGATGCTGCGAGGACCTGGAGCAATATGACCTTGAACCTGCCCAACGTGATGGTCATCGACCTCGTGTATCACGTCTCGGATGGGTTCCTGTATGCCGCGACCTATGGCAGGAGTATCTGGAGGATTCGTGCTTAAGCCTATTGGCCGGAGCGGCGTTTAAACCACTCGGTGCGTTGAGCGAGGTTGCCGACAGGCTCTCCGATGGGCTGTTTTACGGGCTGAAAAGCGGGCAATCCAGCCGGATCTTCGCGGGTAACGGTGTAAACGAAGAATTCAACTTTGCCGCTCCCGGCCCTGATGACCACAGTTGCCTTGGTCGGCCGAACGTTCAATCCCGCGGGTACAGTTCCGGCTTTTACAGAGTCTGGATTGGTGGTTCCGAGCAGGCACGAGGATTGCCCCGTTCGCTCTATCTTGATCCATTCCAGTAAGTCGCGGGTAGCGGCGTTGCTGGCGGAGAGAAGCGCAATCTGATCTACGTCGGACGGCAGATGGTGAACCTCGATCTCCGATTTCTCATTCGCAACTGCGTCAATCGAGGCCACGCGGGCAATCAGTGCAGAATCGTCCGCCCCTGCCTGTAATAAAGTCACCGACGCCTGCAGCACCTGCAAGGCTGTGCCAAGCGCCGTGAGGTTGTTTCCGGGCGGCAGGTGCACGACCCGCTTCCACGCCCCCCGCAGTCCGTTAATATCGGGTTCCTGGGCTGGCATCGTTTACAGATTAGCAACCGAGATCGACGTGTGCAAATTCGAGAAGAACCATTTGTTCAACAACTTGCCGAACAAAATCGGGGGCAGACGGGACGTTCCCCATGTCAGGGCAGCCCCTTGTGCAGGGGATGTGGTACCGGGCTGCTGAGGTTGGGTGTCCCGTCGCCTGTGAGTTCCCGCGGCTCGCGCACGAGAAGCACCCCCTTTGGCAGCCCAAGATGAATCTGCTCTAGTGTGTAGTGATGGTGAATGTACCTGACTTCATTTTTGCTGGAGATAACGAGCGTCGGGCCAAATTGTTTGGCTACAAAATCCAGCCCCCACTTCTCCGCAGGCGTTTCACGCCAGTTTGGGTCTGGGGAGTGATAGCCCTTAGCTCCGCCTTCACACTTCCCAGAGATGTTAATGGAGGGAGGGCTGGCTTCCGTCTGCTCCAACGTCGCAGCTTGCGCCTCGCTCGCACGAAGAATGACTCTGGAGATGCCGGAGGCCGGAAAAGTGCGAGAGATGCGGTCTGGCACAACAGAGGTTTCAGAAGTTGTGTTCTTCTTGGTCGCCGGGGGCAGAGTGGGCGCGTTCCGCTGATCTGGGGCTTGTCCTGAGGCGATTAGAGACCAGTAGAGAACACAGGACACCACTCGTGGCCGAATGTCCATGCGCGCCATATTACACACCGCTCGGGACTGGAACAAGGATCGAGGCATCCAGACTTTGCTGTCTCAAAGGCCTTTACGGTCAAATTCCCAGCCCAAGGGTAGATGAGTGCAATGGGGATGTTACGACAGTTGATCCAGTTCCAGGCGAGAACGCCACCGCTTCCAGTCTTCCCAGCGGACTTTCAAGTCGGGTAAAACAGCATGCAGATTCATGCGAGCACTTGCGCGGTTGTCCATCGGGTGCGCGAACGAAACAGCCCAAACGCCCCACCTGTTTCGCTCGAAAGGTCGCACCTCCTCGAAGTATTTGGTCGGGGAGACTTCCCAGACCAGACCAGCGCGACTGCCATCGGGCGCGACCACGAAGGCATCTCCGGCGTCGCAGGGCTCGGCTTCAAAGTCCGTGATGGCACCGAAAGTAAATCCTTCGACGCTCACGTCTTCGAGAACAACGAATCCGTGGTATACGGGCGCTCCCTTGGGAGGTGCAGCGAAGGCGGGTTCCGTTGACGAGGCACTGATCGCATTGTGGTCAATGGCGACAGGTTTGCCCTTTGGTTGTTCGTCCTTCCTCATTCCGAAATCATACCTTTTGCGGAATGGTTCGGGAAAGCCGTGAGGAGGGGGATAAAGTGGCGGCAATTACACTTACAATGCCCGAACAGAGTCAATGAGCGTAATGGGGATTTTTCGTCAGTTGTCTTGACGAGGTCGTCCTGGGTCGGCTCTCATGAAGAACTTGTGCTGGTCCTCGTGGGTGATCCGAAATCCGCGCTTCTCGTAAAAATAGCGGGCGGGATTTATCTTAACCACCGCCAGCGTCATGGCTTTTGATTGATCGGCGGCGCGCTTCAAGAGTATATCTAGAACCTTCGTTCCGATGCCGCGCCCTTGCATGGCGGGCGTTACGTAGAAGGAGCCGAGATTGATCGTCCTGTCTTCAGTTTGCTCTTGAACCCAACCCACATCCCGTTCGTCGGCGGTGATGATCCTGACCTCGTCAACTTTGAAGAACCCGGCGAAGTTCCTCTCCTCCCGCGCCTGGTCCCAGCCGAAAAGGTGTTCGATGATTCCACGCATGGTCTCGAAATAGAGGTTGCGGGCGAAGACGAAGTCTTCACTGCACGCTGTTCGAAGCGCAATCTTCACTATTCGATGCCCCTCTGGAATTTTGCACGTTTTGAAAAGTGTCGGGCAAGGTCAATGAGTGTAATGGCGATTTTGCAACAATTATTGAGCGGAAGGGCTGCTGTGCGCACTCTCTTGTTTTTCGAACTCCACTTTTCGTTGAAGGCCATCACCTGAAAGCGATTTATAGGCATCAGGAAAGTACGCTCTTAAACGTTGTAGCGCTGGGTTCACCACCAGTTTGATGTACAGAGCTTCACGGAATTGTTTCGTGCCGCCAGTGTCGAACTTGATGTCGGCTAGATGGCTGAAGCCGTCGATATCTGCCAGAAGGGACGCCTTGAGAGTCTCAGCATCGCCCTTTCCCCAGTCATCTCTCAGGTCCGAAACAAGCACCGGAGCCTCAGTGGGAGAATTTACTACCAAGAATCCGCTTGGCTGGCCACGCTCGGCCACAAGCGGTCGGTTCACAATCTGGCCGATAAGGGGATAGCAAACGTCCCCGACCTTGAGCGTATACGTCCCGGAAAAGGACTTCTGACCCCATCTCAGCCCAGTCTGCTCCCAATCGCGCACGCGAGCAGAATATTCATGGCCGAAGAACTTGCCATAAAATGCCGTCCCGGGCAGGGGAATGCCAACTTCCAGTTTCGTTGGCCTCTTGTCATCTAAGTGCCTAATCAATTCAGGCAAGGCGAGCGGGCCACGCCTGACCAACTCACGCAACTGTTGCTGAGCGTCTGGAACAGCGGGTTCACCACGATATGTGCGAAGAGACACCGGCGTCTCTTCCACGATAAATCCGGCTATCACGTAATGGCTATTGATCAGAACCGACTCAGAGTCGATCTGGGTTAGGTCGTCAATGAGTTCAGCGACTGATTCTTTGGTGTAATTGCTGGCGATCTGCCCCCTGCAGTTCAGAGCAGAAGCGACGACGACAGCAAAAAGCAGAATCCGAAACCGCCCACCAACAGTGAAGCTCATAGCAAAAAGTCTACACCCTGACTAATGTAAGCAGGCGCTTTCGCTCAAGTTCCCCGCCCACGGGAAGATGAGCGTCATGGGGATTTTGCGGCAGTCGAGGCCCAGGATAATCCACAACACTGGCGTTCGGTACATCCGTTGGCCAAGCGATCTCGGCGCTGGGAACGTCTCCTTTGCGATTGCGTGCGGATTTCTTCTGGCGTTCGTTATTTCCCATAGCGCTTGATTCGACGCAGGAAAAGTCGTTCCGGGCAGTGAAATGAGGATATTACGGGGTTGATTGGCTGGCTATTAGGGTAGGGGTGCAGTTTGCGAGGTATCTTTGACAAACTCCACGCGGAGCCTGCACCTGCAACCATCATTCACAACGAGCACTCTGCTGTGCCGATGAACAACTTCGGCGATTACATGCTCGTTCGACGGGTCTCCGGTGATGCGATATGCGAGTTGCCGAAAGGTGAGCCAATTGTCGTATTCAACAAAAATCTCAAGGATTTGGTCGAGAATACGATCCGGATCAAACATAACGTTCGCGTAACCTTTCTTCCCGGGACTCGATGCCACGAGCGAGTGTGGCGACTACGATGTCGAGCCCAATCCAGTGTCATCCGGCATGTTTAAACGACACATCCAATCTCCCTGGCGGCCTCACACGGTATTATGCTCTCGATCAAGTGTTGAGAACAGCCATTTCACTCAAGTGCCCCCGCTAGGGCCAGATGAGTGTAATGGGGGTACTTCACCAGTTGGCTGGCGCGGTCCAGTTGCTCTAGTGTCGGGGGTGCTGCCGCAGGTTGGTCACCAGCCTTCGGGATGGCTCCTGCGAAGAAAGCTAACGCCGCGGAGGAATGGCGAGCATTCTCTAACCTTCCTCAGCACGAATGCTAAGCGGCAACCAGTACGGATACCAGCTCAGGGATGCACTGGGAAGTCTGGAGGGATTTGGCCGCATCCTCGGCGGTGAATCTCCCCATCAGCAGTGCCAGCTTCCGGTTGGTCGTCATTTGGATGGGAGTCGGATCAACTCGCTGCACATAGGCGGGGGCACGGGTGCCGCTTCGGTTTACTTTCACAATGAATTTGATGTTTTTCATAATGATGTCCTTAAGCCGAGAAATTCTGAGGGACGTGAGCACAAGCGACGGTTCATTTCTTTGAAGTCGAATACGTTACCGCGCTAAAGGGCTTCCCACACTCCATGCACTGTGCCTTTAATCGGGACGTGATCAATCCGCAGGATGGGCACATCCTTTGCGATCCCAACCGGGCTGCCTGGGGCTTCAGCTTGAGCATCCACCGAAACAGCAGGATCGTGAACAACACGATCAGCAGATCAAGAGAAATACTGGCTGTGCTCATAACAGCGACCCTTCTTGGCGAGTTCCGAGTCTCCCGAGTAGAAGCGTTCCTAGGTCGAACGAATCGGGCGGTAGGGCTCGCTGAAAAGCCTAAGGTGGAGGAACTTCAGATGGACTGGCTTAGGTCAGAGGATCTGAATGAGGAGAAAAACGTAACCGCCTCTGCTGCCATTATAGCAGTTGAGGCGTATTGCTCGCTGTGGTTGCCCAGCGCGGTCACGAAGCGGTCAATGGAAGCGGTCCATGCGTGCAATGGCGATTTTTCGCCAACTACCCCGACGAGCGGTCTGTGGCCTGCGCAATTCGGCGGCGCTCATTCTCTTTGATCAGAGTCATCCTTGGTTGCTGTTTTCCGATAGCAACGGAAAGAACTGTCCTTCAATCTTCTGACCGGCCGGGATGACCGGTACACCTTGGAGCAGCGATTCATCGCTCCCTGAGCGCACTCCATCCTTCATGACGTTGATGACGGTCGCGCGGCGCGCGCGGTCAGAATGGTTGGCAAACGATCCATGGACCAGCCGGGGATGATGGAAGGAAGCCTCACCTTTCTTCAATTCCACCGCGACCGGGTGCTCGAACTCCCGTCTTTGTTGGTCGTCAAGAACTGCGCTGATTGCATCCATGTCGCCAGCGAGTCCCGTGATGGGTAGATCGGGCCAACGATGACTTCCTGCAATGTACTGCAGGCACCCGTTCTCGCGGGTCGAATCGTCAAGGCCAATCCAGCAGGTGAGATGAGCCAGAGGCTGAGTTCGCGTCCAATAAGAATAGTCCTGATGCCAGGCCACTACTCCGCCATGATGAGCAGGCTTGCAGAAGAGTTGGTCGTGCCAGAACCGAACCGCTCCACCCAGAAGTTGCGCTGCCGGGATCGTGAATGCAGGATGCCACAGGAGATCGTGAAAACCGGGCGCGATCCGCCATGCGCCCAACGCATGGAACAACACGTGAGACAGATCACCTGACTCGTTTGAGTTGTATTCGTAAAATAAGTCTCGCTCTTCGACGCGTGCGTCAAGCAGACGAGCCAGTTCGCCCCTGAGCAGTTCCACCTGCTCGTCCGACAAGATTCGGACTCCTTTCAGGTATCCATGCTCATGAAAAAACTCTATTTGCCCATTGCTGAGTGCGTACTCAGCAGCGGCACACTGGTCAGTGGGCAGGAAAAGCGCATGAACGGGATGATGATGAACTGAAAGGTCCTGCATCATGATTTCGGCACGGGCGGTACACCTGCCATCGTTCGCCCTTCAAACATAGCTGATTGACAACCGACCATAGCGTTTCAAAACCCCGGTTTCGGGTCAATGAGCGCAATGGCGATGTTACGCCAGTCATTGCTCCGTGCGAGACAAAAGGGGCAAGTGGTCATGCCGCATCGTCGTATGCGAGGCAAGATGACAGCTTACGGTAAGCGTCAGTCTGCTGCCGAAGGGTTGCGGCCACTTGCTCTGCGGTGGCAACGGCGTCTGCACCCGCAAGGAAGCGCCGTGGCGGCTTTTCCTGACCCGAGATACGAATCAGTGCCTGCGCAAGTTTGGCGGGATCTCCGGACTGCTGGCCGTTGTAGCTTTTCCAAAATTCCATTTGCTTCGC
>Ga0209698_10006054_pt1 | contig 12919 bp, 10 predicted proteins | sample LitLauG_LLR_2012_FD_187203 | JGI IMG/M metagenome (GOLD analysis project Ga0209698, IMG submission 187203) | Freshwater sediment microbial communities from Pennsylvania, USA - Little Laurel Run_MetaG_LLR_2012 (SPAdes) (version 2) | ecosystem: Environmental > Aquatic > Freshwater > Creek >...
AGGAAGCCGGGCGTTTCCAGGGAAACTCCGCCAACCGCATAATTGGTCGTCACGTCACTGGCGAGCGCGACGGCGTAGGCGCGGGCATCCGGCGCCGACGGGCAGAGGTTGTAGACATAGCGGTCGCCGAAGGCATTGGCGACAGTAGCATCGGGATGTCGGGTGCCGAGCAAGGTGTTGTGGAGCAGCACCAGCCAAACGTTGGTCGCCATGCGACCGTCGGCCGTGAGCTGGCCGATCACATCGGCGTCGGCGAGAGGACTGTTCGGCACCGGCTTGATCGCGCCATAGCGGGACATCCGCGGCTTGAAGTAGACCGTGCCGTCCTCGGGGAAATAGACCTTTCCGGCGCGGCCGTGGGGGCGCAGGAATTTCCCCGCATGATAGCTGCCGGCAACTGTCACGGTGTCGAGGCCGAGGGACCGGAAACGGCCCACGGCCTCGCTCACGCCGGCTTCGGCGAGGTCCCAAGCATAGGTGTAAATCGCCCTGTAGCTCATCGCGCCCGGCCCTAACCTTTCAATGCGCCCTCGAGCAGACCCTTGAAGAACAGCTTTTGGGCGAAGGTGAAAGCGACGATGCCGGGCGTGACGACGATGACGTAAACCGCCGCCAGATTGGGCCAGGACCACTGCCCCTGGCCGCCCTGGGCCGCGGCAAGCACGACGGGCATGGTGCGCTTGGCCTCATCGTCGATGAGCGTGATGCAGAGCAGATACTCGCCCCAAGCCGCCACGAAATTGACGATGAAGATCACCACGAGGCCATTGCGCACCATCGGCAGGCCGACCTCCCACAGGCAGCGCAGATGGCCCGCGCCGTCGATCCGCGCGGATTCGATGATCTCGTGCGGCACCAGCTGGAACATGCTGCGCATGATCAGGCAGCTGATCGCCAACTGCAGCGTCACGTAAGGCAGGATCAGGCCGCTGGTATTGTTGATGAGGCCCAGCCAATGCTGCGTTTCGAAAATGCTGATGATCGAGACGACGCGCGTCGGGAAATAGAGCGAGATCAGCAGCGCGGTGATCACCACCCCGGCGCCACGTGGCTTGATATGGACGAGCGCGTAGCCCGCCAGCACGGCGCAGACCGTGGTGATCAGTACGGTTCCGGTGGTGACGTAGATGCTGTTGAAGAGATTGACGGGAAGCGTGACGATCTTCTGGAAGACATAAGGGTAGTGGGTGAAGTCGAAACTGTGCGGCCAGAAATCGCCGCGCATGGCGTCGGGAAGCGACTTCACCGACATCAGCAGCACCCAGGCGAGCGGCAAGAGGATGATCAGGTTGAAAAAATTGATCACCCCGTGCCGCAGGATCGCGCCACGAACCGAGCCGGGGGCGGTGTCCTGGGGCGGGCGAACATCGGCGGCGCCATGATTTGCGTCATCGGTCATCGCAAGCTCACCCCTTTGGCCGGAACGCGCGCAACAAGACCCCCATCACGGCCATCATCGCCACCGCCCCGATCATGCCGATGGCCGCCGCATACCCTTGCCGCCACAGGCCAAGCTTGAAGGCTTGGTCGTACATCATGACTGTCCAGGTGTAGGTCGGTGAGGCGCGATTGAAGCCGCCGAATATGAGGTACTCATCGATGACCGCCATCGCCGAGCCGAAGCGCAACACAACGAGGATCATCATGATCGGCGCCAGCTGCGGCCGCGTCACGTGCCAGAACACCTGCCACTCGGTCGCCCCATCGATGCGGGCGGCGTCGGGCAGGTCCTTGGGGATGGCGGCGAGCCCGGCGAGGAAAAAGATGGTGTGGTAGCCAAGGCCCCACCACACTTCCATCACCGCGATCGAGGGTAGCGTCAGGGGCGTGCCGCCGAGCCATTGCGGCGCGTTCTGCAATGTGTAGAGCCCGGTGGTGTCGACCAGGAAATGGTTGATCGGTCCGCTTTGGTAGTTGTACATCCATTTCCACAGCACGAAGATCAGCGTGCTGGGGATGACGGCGGGGATCAGCAGGATGACGCGGTAGACCGTGGCTAGGCGCGGACCGGTGACGCGGTCGACGAGGATGGCCAGCAGCAGTGGCAGGATGATCGTTCCAGGCAGGAACATCAGCGTGAACAGCGCCGCCCGCCAAAGGCTGGTCCACATCAGCGGATCGTTGAAGGCCTGGATGTAGTTGTGGAACCCGACCCACTGCGCCGGCTTGTCGGAGAGGAACTCGAAGTTGGTGAAGCTCAGCCACAGGACGCGAACGATGGGCCAGGCCTGGTAGCCGATGAAGAAGACGAGGGCCGGCAGCAGGAACAGCCAGCCGCTCGCGCCGTTGCCTAACTGCGGAAAAGCGCCGGCTGTTCGTCCCCGTTCGCCGCTGACCTCGCCGGATGCTGTCGTGTCTGCCATGCTTTGATCCATCTCGGCCGGCCCGCCGAAGGTGCACGAATGCCGGTTGCGATATCTGGGGCCGACGAGATTCGACGACCGGGGCGACCATGCTGCCCCGGTCGGCGATCGGTGAGGGGGTTAGCCGCCCTTCTTCACTTCCGCCTGTACGGCCTCGACGACCTTCTGCATGGCGGCCTTCGGATCGGCCTCGGTACCCTTCAGATAGGCTTCCCAGAAGGGCTTGCCGATGACGAACTGGTTGAGGCCGAACAGGTGATTGGTGATGGCCTTGGCCTTGTCGAGCTGGCCGCGAACCAGGCTGACGAACGGCGGCATCCAATCGGGCTTGTTGGCATCCCAGCCGGCATAGACGGACTTGTAGGGCGGGAGCTGACCAGGATGGACGCCGGCCGTGCCGACGATCGAATCCTTCCAGATTTGCTGATCGTAGGTGAGCGCCTTGATGTACTCGGCAGCCTTTTCCTTGTTCTGGCCGTTCTTGAACAGGGCGCAACCGGTCGTCCAGAACACCGTCGAGCCCTCGCCGTTGGCAAACTTCGGCAGCGGGCCGAGGTGCAGCTGCTTGGGATCATCCCAGCTGGCGGCCATGCGCAGCGGCGCGTTGAAGTACTTGAAGTACAATCCGACGCGCTGCGTGGCGAAGGCGACTTCATCGGGCGTGCCATTGACGCCGCCGTCGGAAGCGCCCTCCAGCAGGATGTCGGGATTGCCCACGGCCATGATCTGTTTCATCAGCTTCAAGGCTTCGACCGCCGGCTCGCCGGCAAAGTCGAACAAGCCATCGGCGGTGTAGGCCTTGCTGCTCATGCTGTGGGTGATCGGAACCAGCGAGCGCCAACCGTGCGAGTCGAACGTTGCGCCCCAGGGCGCCGCCTTCTTGTCGATGATCGTCTTGGCGCCGGAAAGGTAGTCGTCCCAGGTGGCCGGAGCCGCGTCGGCGAGGCCGGCCTTGGTGGTGATGCCCGAATGCCAAGCCGAGCCGATCACGTCGAGCAGGAACGGCCAGCTGTAGAGCTTGCCATCGACCGTGCATTCGGCGCGGATCGAGGGGATGATGTCGTCGATGACATCCTTGGGGATGTAGTTGTCCCAAGGCTCGATAACGCCGGCCTTGATCATCGCCGACATTTCGACGAACGGCGTCTGTCCGACGTAAACGTCCCACGAGCTCTTGTTGTCCTTGGCCTCGGCCACGAACCGCTCGATGCCAAAGCCCTCGACTGGCGCGATCTGGTAGTTGAGGCCCGGGAACTTGGCATTGACGGCGGGGATGCCGGGATGAAGGTCCTGGATCCATTGGTAGAAGGTGGGCGTCAACGGACGGTCGTCGGCGAAGGCGGGCCGAATGCCCTTGGCGATCGTGCCGACGCCGGCAATGCCGAGGCCCGCGACCAACGTGCGCGTGATGAATTCACGCCGGTCGATGCGCCCCCGCTGCAGCTGCTTCAGCGCGGCCGCTTGCAGCCTGATCTCTCGTTCGCTTCGTCCACTCATTCTTTATCTCCCAATGGTTCGGTTTCTTTGCGCCAACCCGTCAGACGATGACCGAACGGATTTCAGGCATACAACTGCGCATCGGCGACTCGCGGTGGGCATTCAGACGGCGTATAGTCAGCTTAAAAACCAAACAAGACTCTGCTTCTCAACGACGAAGCCAGGAAGCCTTGCACCCCCACCCTAGGACCAATAGGATGATGCGGCAAGAGCAGCCCGGGAGGGTGTCGTGTCCGTGCTTGATCGCTTCCGGCTGGACGGCCGGCGGGTCTTCATCACCGGTGGAAGCCGGGGCTTTGGCCGCGTGATCGCGTTGGCCGCCGCCGAGGCGGGGGCCGATGTCGTGCTCGCGGCACGCGACCCCGAGGCACTTGCCAGAACGGCGGCCGAGGTCCGCGAGCGCGGCCGGCAGGCGTTAACCTTCTCGGCCGACATTGGAGAGCCGGCGGCCTGCGAGGCACTTTGCGCGCGGCTACTTGCCGAGGCCGGTCCGATCGATGTGCTCGTCAACAATGTCGGCGGGCGCAATCTCGATGTGCCGATCGAGGAGACCGATCTTGCGACGTGGCAACGCTTCGTCGATCTCAACCTCACGTCCTGCTTCATCTGTACCAAAATGATTGGCGGCGCGATGCTGAAGCGCGGCGCAGGACGGGTCATCAACATCGCCTCGATCAGCGGCCTCATCGCCAATCGGGGCATCGGCGGGCGCCACTACGAGACCGCCAAGGCGGCGGTCATCCACTTCACCCGGGCCACCGCCGCCGACTGGGCGCCGCGCGGCGTGACCGTCAACGCCATTTGCCCCGGGCTGTTCATGACCGAGCCCAACCAAGCCTGGGCCAAGAAAAACCCGCAAGTCATCGAAACCTTCGTGCGCGCCGTGCCGATGGGTCGGGCAGGAGAGCCGGACGAAATCGGGCCGCTGGCCGTCTATTTGGCTTCGCCCGCCTCGAGCTATGTCACGGGCGCCGCCTTCGTCATCGATGGTGGATACACCTTGTGGTGAGCAGCGCTCGGCGCGACGCCCGCCGCTGATCGGCGGCGAACCGCCATCAATTGCAATATTCCGTGACAGGCCCTAAGCTTTGTCGCTACATGAAATGTCAAGACTTCGAGCGGATTTGGCCGCCAACGAAGCAATACTTGTGTCTTAAAGGGAGGAAACGATGAAAATGAAGACTATTGGTTTGGTCGGTGCAACCTTGCTGGCCGCGATCGCCAGTCCAGCTTTTGCCACCGATCTCGAAGTGACACATTGGTGGACCTCGGGCGGCGAGGCGGCGGCGGTAGCCGAGTTCGCCAAGGCGTTCGATGCCACCGGCAACAAGTGGGTCGATGGCGCCATCGCCGGTTCGGGCGACGTTGCCCGGCCAATCATCGTCTCGCGCATCCTCGGCGGCAATCCGATGGGCGCCACCCAGCTCAATCCGGGCAAGGACGCCGATGATCTCGTCAAGGCCGGCCTCCTGCTCGACCTGACCGACCTTGCCAAGAAGGAAGGCTGGGACAAGATCATTCGCCCCAAATCGCAGCTCGATAGCTGCACCTATGACGGTCATGTTTATTGCGTCCCGGTCAATCTGCACTCCGCGCAATGGATGTGGACGAACCGCAAGGTGTTCAAGGACGCCGGGCTCGAGCCGGCCAAGTCCTGGGACGATCTCATGGCCGATGCGCCCAAACTCAAGGAAAAAGGCATCATCCCGCTGTCGATCGCTGCTGGCTGGCCGGTCGCCTTGATGATCCAGGACGTGACGGTCGCCATCGCCGGAGTTCCAACCTACGTCAAGGTCTACAAGGACCGTGACCTCGCCGCGGCCGCCGGCCCCGAGATGACCAAGGTGTTCAAGGCTCTGGATGCCGCCCGCAAGCTGGTCGATCCCAAGACCGTCGTTCCGCAGTGGAACGAGGCGGTCGGCTTGGTGATCAAGGGCAAGGCAGCCGCCAATGTCATGGGCGACTGGGCCGGTGGCGAGTTCCAGGTCGCCAAGATGAAGGCCGGCGAGGATTATGATTGCATTCCGGGCCTCGGCGGCGATCCGGTGCTGAACACCGGCGGCGACGTATTCTACTTCCCCAAGAACAAGGACCCCAAGATCACCGAGGCCCAGATGACGCTGGCCTCGACACTGCTCAAGCCCGAGACCCAGGTGGCCTTCAACCTCAAGAAGGGTTCGCTGCCCATCCGGGCTGACGTGGACATCAACGCCGCCAACGATTGCATGAAGAAGGGCCTGGCGATTCTGGCTGACCCGACCAAGGTCTACCCGAACGACGTGCAGATGCTCGATCGCGATTCGCTGAACCAGATCCGCGACATCATGAACGACTTCTGGGCCAATCCCGACGTTTCGGCCGAACAGGCGCAAGCCAAGTTCGTCGACGTGATCAAGAACGCCCCCAAGCAATAGGCTTGGCCCGGCGTATCTGATCGCGCGGGTTGGTTCGTGCTGCCCGGTCCGGCGTCGCTGCCGGTCCGGGCTTTGGGTCTGTCGCGTGTCGTTCCGGGTGACCGCAAACTCATGGCCATCGTTACAACGTCTACCCCGCTCGAGGGTGAAAACGATCCGCGCTGGCGCCATCTCAACACCAAGATCGCCGCGCTCCTCATTTTGCTGATCATTCCGCTCGCTTATACATTTGGCGATAGCCTGCTGGCCTATGCCTCGTTGCTGGCCATTCCCGTCGCCGCGGTCATGGTCTTTGGTGGCAACCTCAACGCCAAGCTCGCCTCGCTGCCGATGATGTTCATCGTGCTCGGCGTGTTCGTTGGCGGCACCATCTGGACGATGGTCTATTCGTTCACCAAGTCGACGACCTTGCCGTTTCTCGACTTCGTGGGCTTTGCGCAATATGTGCGGCTCTGGAAGTCCGACCGGTGGCAGATCTCGATCGAGAACCTCGCGATATATGGCGTCTTTTATGTGATCATCGCGTTCATCGTCGGCTTCCTGCTGGCCGTCTTCATGGACCAGAAGATCCGAGCCGAGGGGGTGTTTCGCTCGATCTACCTCTACCCGTTCGCGTTGTCGCTGGTGGTGACGGGGCATGTCTGGGCTTGGATCATGTCACCAGCCTTCGGCCTCGAGGCCACGGTGCGCTCGATGGGCTGGACCACATTCAACTTCGATTGGCTGACCAATCGGCACATGGTGATGTATGCGGTGCTCATCGCCGGGCTGTGGCAGGGCACGGGCCTGGTCATGGCGCTGATGCTGGCGGGATTGCGCGGCATCGACGATGAAATCTGGAAGGCGGCCAAGGTGGACGGCATCCCGAAATGGCGCACCTATATCCAAATCGTGCTGCCGATGATGCGGCCGGTACTGATCACCACCTTCGTCATCGTTGCCTCCAGCGCCGTGCGCATCTTTGATCTGGTCGTCGCGCTGACCCAGGGCGGGCCCGGATTGTCGTCGGAGGTGCCCTCCAAATATGTCTATGAATTCATGTTCGTAGGCAACTTGGCGCAAGGCCTGGCGGCCTCGACGATGATGCTGTTGACGACGGCGATCATCCTCATCCCGTGGATCTGGGTGGAATTCGGCAAGGCGAGGGCACAGCGATGACGATTGCCGCCGCAGCGCCGCGAACGCTCGGGCGTCCCGAGCCAGACGGGCCGCGCCCCAAGCAGTTGTTCTCGCCGGCGACCTTGCTCGTCTACTCGGTGCTGTGCATCACCTCGCTTTACTATCTGTTGCCGCTCTATGTGATGATCATCACCAGCCTCAAGGATCTCGATGCCATCCGCGACGGCAATATCTTCGTGCCGAGCGCGAACCCGACCATCGCCCCCTGGATCAAGGCCTGGAGCACCGCCTGCACCGGGCTCTACTGCAACGGTATCCAGGTCGGCTTCTGGAACTCGGTGAAGATCACTGTGCCGTCGGTGGTCGTCTCGATCGCCGTTGCCTCGATCACCGGCTATTCGCTCGCCAACTGGCCGTTCCGATTTTCCGAGGCCTTTTTCACGGTGCTGCTGATCGGCTCGTTCATCCCCTATCAGGTGATGCTCTATCCGCTGGTGATCATCACCCGGGAACTGGGCATATTTTCCACGCTGTGGGCGGTGATCCTGATCCATACGATCTTCGGCTTGCCGATCCTGACGCTGCTCTTTCGCAACTACTTTTCGTCCTTGCCGCCCGAGCTGTTCAGGGCCGCGCGGGTCGACGGCGCGGGGTTCTGGCGCATCTTCTTTCAGGTCATGGCGCCGATGTCGGTGCCGATCTTCACCGTCGCGGTCATCTTGCAGGTGACCGGCATCTGGAACGATTTCCTCTTCGGCCTGATCTTTGCCGGTCCGACGAATTATCCCATCACGGTTCAGCTCAACAACATCGTCAACTCGCTGCAGGGCGTGAAGGAATACAACGTCGATATGGCCGCGACGCTGCTGACTGGCATGGTACCACTGCTGATTTACTTCTTTTCGGGTCGCTATTTCGTGCGCGGCATCGCCGCTGGCGCGGTGAAGGGTTAGAGGCGATGAACGACAACACCATGATCAATGCAGCTCCCCGCCCGAACGGCCATGCGATGGCGGGCGGCCAGGCCCCAAGCGTATCGGTGCAGAACCTGGCGCTGAGCTTTGGCTCGGTCAAGGTGCTCGAAGCCCTCGATCTCGATATCGCACCGGGCGAGTTCCTGGTTTTGCTCGGACCATCTGGCTGCGGAAAGTCGACGCTGCTCAACTGCATCGCCGGATTGCTCGAACCGACCCAAGGCAAGGTCTTCATCAAGGGCAAGAACGTGACTTGGCTCGAGCCGAAGGACCGCGGCATCGGCATGGTGTTCCAATCCTACGCGCTCTATCCGCAGATGAGCGTGGAAAGCAACCTCTCCTTCGGGCTGCGCGTCGCCGGTCTGCCCAAGGCCGAAATCGAGAAGCGGGTGGCGCGCGCCGCAGGCATCCTCCAACTCGAACCGCTCTTGAAGCGCAAGCCGACAGCGCTGTCCGGCGGCCAGCGCCAGCGTGTCGCCATCGGTCGGGCGCTGGTGCGCGACGTCGATGTGTTCCTGTTCGATGAGCCGCTTTCCAACCTCGATGCCAAGCTGCGCGCCGAGCTGCGGGTGGAGATCAAGCGCCTGCACCAGCAGCTCGGGAACACCATGATCTATGTGACCCACGATCAGATCGAGGCGCTGACGCTCGCCGACCGCATCGCGGTGATGAAGAGTGGCGTCATCCAACAGCTCGATGCACCGTTGACCATCTACAATCGGCCGAGGACGCGCTACGTCGCCGGCTTCATCGGCTCGCCCTCGATGAATTTCGTGAAAGCGAGGATCACGTCAGGTGCGCCCTCGCCGGCGCTACAACTTGGCAGCCGCGTCATCCCCTTGAACGATTATGCGCCAGCCCGGCCGCTGGTGGCCGGCACCGACGTCGAGTTCGGCGTGCGACCGGAGCATCTGCGCGTCGGCACCGGGCCGGAAGCGGGCTCCTCGGATGCTGTCGATGCCGTGGTCGATCTGGTCGAGCCGATGGGCTCGGACAGTCTCGTCTGGCTCAAGGTCGACGGCCAAACACTGTCGGCACGGGTGGAATCGAGCCAGCATTTCACGCCCGGCCAGCCGTTGAGCGTGCGCTTCCGCGTCGGCCTGGCCTCGTTGTTCGATGCGACGACGGGCGAGAGGCTGTAGGGGACTAGGTGTCAGGCACTTAGGGCGCGCAAGCAGCGTCGATCAGGCTTACGACCAGCGCATGCGCCCTAAGTGCCTGACACCTAGTTAAACGGGGGTATTTGATGATCGATTTGTCCGGCATCTGGTCCCTAACGGACGAGCACGGCGAATATACCTGCGATTATCCCATTCCCGGTGACGTCCATTCCGCGCTGCTGGCGGCGGGGCTGATTCCCGACCCCTACGTGGGCCGCAACGAGCTGATCGTCCGTCCGCTGGCGGACCGGGATTGGACGGCGGCGCGTACGTTTCACTGGGATGGGGTGGCGGGCGAACCGGGCTGGTATCTCGATATCGATTTTCTCGATACGGTCGCCGAAATTCGGGTTAACGGCGAACTGGTGCTGAGCGCGGCAAACTGCTTCCTCCGCTATCGCCCCGATGTGTCGAAGGCGCTCACGACCGGCGAGAACCGGTTAGAAATCCTGTTCAAGTCGAACACCCGTGCCGCGACCGCGCTTGCCAAGCAGCAGCCCTACAAGATCCCCTACAGTTTCCAGAACTGTCCGATCCCCGACGTCAACATGCTGCGCAAGCCGCAATGCCATTTCGGCTGGGACTGGAATATCGCCATCGCGCCGTTCGGGCTGTATGGACGGATTGAGTTGCGTCAAATGCGGAACTCTCGAATCGAATCGGTTCAGGTCCGCCAAACCCATAACAATGATGGCTCGGTCGATATCGAGGTCGAGATTGATGCAACGGGAGGAACAGGCGGTCATATCGTCTATGAAGTAAGTCTTGATGGTCAACTTGATCGGTCCGAGGAAGATGACGATTGGGGCCATCACACGCACTGGGCACGGTTTCATATCGAGAAGCCGAGGTGGTGGTGGCCGGCGGGCCAGGGCGATCAGCCGCTCTATGATCTCACGGTCAAAGTCGGGGACCAGATCGAGCGCCGCAAGATCGGGCTACGCAAGATCGAGCTGCTGACGGACAAGGACGACACTGGTGCGCGATTTGCCTTCCGCGTCAACGGCCGCGAAATCTTCATGAAGGGGGCGAACTGGATTCCCGCCGACGCGCTGCCCTCGCGCGCCACGCCGGAACTCACCGAGCGCCTGCTGCGCGCCGCCGTCGATGCTAACATGAACATGATCCGCGTTTGGGGCGGCGGGTTCTACGAGCAGGATTGGTTCTACGACCTCTGCGACCGGCTCGGCCTGCTGGTCTGGCAGGACTTCATGTTCTCCTGCTCGCTCTATCCGTCCGATGACAAATTCCTCGCCGAGGTTTCCAAGGAGGTCGATCACCAGGTTCGCCGCCTCGGCCACCACGCCTGCCTCGCCCTCTGGTGCGGCGACAACGAGTTGCTCGGCGCGCTCACCTGGTTCGAGGAGAGCCGCAAGAACCGCGATCGCTACCTGGTCGGCTACGATCGCCTCAACCGCACTATCGAGCAGGCGATGCGCGCCGCCGACCCCATCGCGATCTGGTGGCCGTCCTCGCCGTCCCCTGGCCTCATGAACTTCGGCGATGCCTGGCACGACGACCGCTCGGGCGATATGCACTTCTGGTCGGTGTGGCACGAGGGCCGCAACTTCGAGCATTACCGAGACGTGACCCCGCGGTTTTGCTCGGAATTCGGCTTCCAATCTTTCCCGTCGCTGCCCGCGATCCAAAAATTCGCCAAGCCGCGCGACATGAACATCTCGACGCCGGTGATGGAGTCGCATCAGAAAAACGCCGGCGGCAATGCGCGCATCGCCGAGACGATGTTCCGCTATTTCCGCTTCCCGATGGCGTTCGCCGACTTCGTCTATCTCAGCCAAGTGCAGCAGGGCCTCGCCATCCGCACCGCCGTCGACTATTGGCGCAGCCTGAAGCCGCACTGCATGGGCACGCTCTATTGGCAGCTCAACGACACCTGGCCGGTCGCCTCCTGGTCCGGTCTCGACCACGGCGGGGCCTGGAAACTGATGCACTACATGGCGCGCGATTTCTTCGCCCCGGTCGCCGCCGTCGCGATCCCGGACAAGGATGGCCGGACCATCACGATACGCGGCATCAACGATCTCGCCGCGACCACCACCGTTGAGGTCTCCTTGTTCGCCCTTTCCGTCGATGGCCAACGGCGCGAGCTTGGAACGCACGAACTCAGTATGCCGCCCGATCGCGCCGTGGACGTCGCTCGGCTCGATGCCGCCGCCGTCCTGGACGATGCGCTCCTCTATGTTGCCACACGGGCCGCCGATGGCGATGAAGTCGTCCGCCACTTCGCACCGAGACCATATAAGACGTACGACTTCGCCGATCCGGCGATCTCCGTCACGAAAACCTCGACGGCGGACGGCCTCTCCATTATATTGAAGGCGTCACGACCGGCCTATTTCGTCGCGCTCGAATGCGACGCTCCAGGACATTTCAGCCATGCTGCCTTTGATCTCCTGCCCGGTCAGCCCCGGGCGGTCCAATTCCGTCCCACGAATTCCAGCGATATCGAAAAGGCCGCCCAATCGCTGATCATCCGTGATCTCTATTCGGCAACCTGCCGCTAAACGTCCGCGCAATATGAGAGGAATGCTCCTTTGCCAGCACATTATTCGATGCAGCTCTATTCCGCCCGCAACCATCCGCCGATCGACAAGGCGATCGCCGCGCTCGCCAAGTTCGGCTACAGCCAGGTCGAGGGGTTTGGCGGGGTTTATGGCGAGCCGGAAAAGCTCCGTGACGTGATGGACAAGCATGACATCACCATGCCGACCGGGCATTTCTCCGTCGATATGCTGGAGAGGGAAAAGAAGAAGGTTCTGGCGATCGCCTCGAAACTCGGCATTTTCAAGCTGGTGGCGCCCTACCTGATGCCCGAGAGCCGCCCCACCAGCGCCAAGGGCTGGCGTGACTTCGGCAAGCGGCTTGCGGCCATCGGCGAAACCTATCGCGATCAAGGCTATGCGCTCGGCTGGCACAATCACGACTTCGAGTTCCAACCCCTCAAGGATGGCTCGCTTCCCCACGAAATCATCTTTGATGTCGCGCCACTGCTCGACTGGGAGATCGATGTCGCCTGGGTCGTGCGAGGCAAGGCCGATCCTTTCAAGATGATCAAGCGCTATGCCGCCAACATCACCACGGTTCACATCAAGGACATCGCCAAGAAGGGTGAGAATGTCGATGAGGATGGCTGGTCCGACGTCGGCACCGGGACCATCGATTGGGCGAAGGTGATGACCACGCTCAAGGCGACGCGTTGCGCCCACTTCGTGTTGGAGCACGACAAGCCGAGCGACTTCGACCGTTTCGCCAAACGCTCGATGGCGTTCATCAAGGCGTTTTAAAGGGAGGCCGCCATGACGAAGGAGTTGCGGATCGGCGTGATGGGCTGCGGCAATATTTCCGCGACCTATTTCCGAAATGTGCCGCTG
>Ga0209698_10006055_pt1 | contig 12919 bp, 11 predicted proteins | sample LitLauG_LLR_2012_FD_187203 | JGI IMG/M metagenome (GOLD analysis project Ga0209698, IMG submission 187203) | Freshwater sediment microbial communities from Pennsylvania, USA - Little Laurel Run_MetaG_LLR_2012 (SPAdes) (version 2) | ecosystem: Environmental > Aquatic > Freshwater > Creek >...
GGACATGGAAAGACGACCGAGCCGCAGGGTCATCCACGACCGCCTCCGCACATCACTTCCCCGAAGATGGCTGCGGCGTCCTTATCGCCGACAGCGCGAGAACTCGCTCGGAGACCGGCAGCATGGAGACCCGGAACTTGGTGCAGCCGTAGGGAATGAGGCGGACGGTTTCGGACATCGCGCTCAGCCGGTCGAGATTGCGCTCGATCGCGCCCAGCAGCGGCATGCCGTCGCGCCACGGCATCGTGGCTCGGACTGCGCGGTCGACCATGCCTTGCATCTCCGGCGTGAAGGCGACGCCGTAGCGCAGCATGCGGCGGCCGGGGTCTTTCATGAGGTCGATGACGTCGTCGAGCGCGTTGATCAGGTCGAGAAACGGGGACCGGTCGAACGGGGTGACGAAGGTGCGGTGGATGGCCACGACGGTTTCCCGGCTGATCAGGTCGGCGGCGTTCCCCAGGCGGTTGATTTCCTTGGCGTGCGTTCGGCCTGGCCGTCACCGGACAACAGGGCGCGGAAGGCCTCGACGCCTTGGCTCGGGCGGCGGGGGAGAGCCGTTCTGGGTTCATCGCGCACCTGACGCTGGAACAGAAGCGCGGGTTAGCGAGCGGCGCAAACGGACAATCCCGGGCTAGCAAACCGCGATAGTAAAACTAACACTGGATAACAGAAATCGACGCACCATATCCACGCGGCGCCAGAAGGAGCCGCACATACATGCCCAAACCTAACACACCACCACTAACAAACCAGCACATGACCGCGGTGCACGCCCTCGGTCACCCGAACTCACCGCCGCCGCAGACACGCTGGGATCCACCGCCAAACGGCTGGGCGGGTGCGCCATCCGTGCCGGCGATGATCGCGGTGCCGCCGCCGGTGTCGCATAGTCCGAACACACCGGGCTCCGCATCGCTGGCGCACGGCATCGGCAGCGATCTGATCGTCACCTGGACAGCGCCGGTGATCGACGGCACGCACAACGCCGCTACCGGGTTCAATCTGCGATCCAGCCCCTCCGGCGCCGGCACCTGGACCACCGTGTCGGGCGTCATCAGCCCGTATGACCTGGCAGGCCTGGCGGCCGGCGCGGCGATCGACGTTCAGATCCAGGGCGTGAACGCCACGGGTGCGAGCGCCTGGTCGGTGACCAGTACGCTCACCACGACTGCGGCCGGACCGTATGCACCGAACGCGCCGGTGATCGCCAGTGTCGCGCCGCCGGTGGACGGCACCAACTCCAAGCTCACCGTCACCTGGACGGCGCCGGCGACCGACAGCACGCATGGCGCGGCCACGGGGTACAATGTGCGGTTCAGTCCATCGGGTGCCGGGTCCTGGACGACGGTGTCCGGCGTCACCAGCCCGTATACGCTGACCGGCCTGGCGGGAGGGACCGCGATCGACGTCGAGGTTCAGGCCACCAACGCGGCGGCAAGCCCCGGCGCGTGGTCGGCTGCCACGACGAGCTCGACCTGGGGTGCGACGGTGGCGCCGGGCGTTTGGACGGCCGCTGCCTCGCAGGTTCATGGTGCCAGCGTTGCGCCAAATGGCGGGGTGATGATGGTCGCGGCCGCCGCGCCGACCACGGTGAGCGGGACCGCGTTCGCGTGGTCGGCAAGCAATACGGTGATGCCGACCACGGGGCTGATCGCGGCCTCCCCCGATGGCCAAACCAACGGATGGGCGCAGTATTTCAACGCCCCAGCCACGGCGGGGACGTTCTATCTTTGGATGCTGGCGCAAGGGGCGGGCGGTGCCACGACCGGGGCGCTGGTGACGACGGCGATCACGGTGTCGTAGCGGCGGCCACCGTTGCGATCACGGTTGCCGCGCCCGTGTGGGCAGAACCGTCAGGCCGGCCATGGCATGCTGAGCCGTGGCCGGCCTGAGCGGGCCCTCAGGCCGGAGGGGCGACCGACAGCCCATTCACCTTGTGCTGCGCGATGAACTTCGCCACGAGGCCAGAGGCCTTGGCTTGTTCCACGAACTCATGCAGCCATGCCGCGCCGGCGGTGTTGGCCTTCGCGGTCCCGACAGCCTGCTGCACCGCGGTGAACTGGCCCGGCAGAATGGTTGCCCCCGGCATCTTTTCGATATCCTTCAGCAGCCCGGGTCGCAGGCCGGCCAGGGCGTCGCACTTCTCGGCTACGAACTGGTTGAACGCGGCATCCAGGCCGTTCGACCGAATGACGGTCGCATGCTTGATGTTGCGTTCCAGCCAGAGATCGTAGGCGCTCCGAGCGGAGACGGCGATGCGGATGCCGGGTTTGTCGACGTTGGCGATTGATTTGAGGGGCGAACCGGGGGGCACCATGTAGGTTGCCTCGATTTCGGCATAGGCGGCGGTGAAGGCGATTTTTTCGGCGCGGGCGGGTTCGGCGCCGATATTGCCGATGTCCCAGGTATCCTTGCCGGCCTCGTCGGCGAGTTCCCCGGGTTTCGCGAACGGCACGAATTTGACCGGCACGCCCAAGGCGTCGGCGATGGCGCGGGCCATGCTGGGGGAAACGCCTTCCGGGTCGCCGTTGGGGCCGCGGCCGGTCACCAGCAGGAAGTTGGACATGTTGATGGCGGCACGCAGCACGCCGTGCGGTGCGAGCTGGGCCTTGATTTCTGGGGTCATGCGGACGGTTCCGTTTCTTGTTTCAGCCGTGATGGTAGTCGGCGAACCGGGCGCTCGGCAACCTGGTAACCAGTTATCCGGCCCATGGATCGACGACCGCCACGCCACAATCCGCAAAATCAGCGACGTTGCGGGTGACGACACTGACTCGCTGGGATCGCGCGACCGCGGCAATCATGAGATCGACAGTCGCGCCCGGCCTGCCCAACCGGCGACGCGCCGCGAACATATCGGCATAGGCCGCTGCGGCGGTGGAATCGAAAGGCAGTATCCGCCCGTCGAAATCCTCCAAAAACATCGCGCGCGCGGCGGTTTCGAGATCGAACCGCCGACGGCCGTCCGACATGATCGCCAGACCAGCGAGGATTTCGGCCTGGCAAACCGCGGCGGTAAACAGGCGTTGGACGGGCTGGCGGGAGACCCATGCCGCCACTTCCGGCGTCGGCGTAGCGCTCATCATGGCTAATAGCACGTTGGTATCGAGCAAGAACATCAGTCGAAGTGCGGTGGTTCGCGCGCGGGATCGCGCGGCGGCAGTTCCAGTTCGACGCCGCCAAGAGGTGCGAAGCGGGCCTGGATCCGTTCATAAAGGTTTTGTCCGACCGGTTTCCCGGACGCACTCAGGCTGGTCTGCAGGATGCGTCTGGCTTCAGCTTCCATGGAGTGGCCGTGTTCCGCCGCTCTCACACGCAGGCGTTCTTTGATCGCGGGATCGAGGTTGCGGATCGTAATGCTGCTCATCATGCCGTCCAGTGCATCGATATCATTGTTATCAATGATGGCATTACAGTCAAGACACACAGGTAGACCAGACATGATGCCTCAGAAGCGAACCGCGTCCACCGTGGCGATATCCAGGAGGCGTTCGATTACCGCGGGTTCCTGTGCGCCGGCGATCGCGTGCATGCCATCGACGACGAAGCAGGGGACGCCGTTGATCCCCAGCCGGTGCGCCCGCAGATTGTCGGCGTGCACGCCCTCGGTTTCGGCATCCGAGGCCAGGAAGCCGCGCACGGCCAGCGGGTCCATGCCGCAGGCGGTGGCTATGGCGATCAGGACGCCATGGTCGCCGATATCGTGTCCGTCCGTGAAATGGGCGGCAAACAGCGCCTCCACCAAGTTGTCCGCTCGGCCGTAGCCGGCGGCGTAGCGCACCAGCCGATGCGCATCGATCGAGGAGGGCGTGCGGCGGATGCGGTCGAAGCGGAACTCCACCCCCTCGGTGCGGCCGGTTTCGCTGATGGTCGCGTAGAGGCGGCGGGCGCGGTCCTCGCCGCCGAATTTGCGCACCACGTAGTCGGGGCGCGCCATGCCCATGCGCGGCATGTCGGGATTGAGGAGGAAGGGGCGCCAGATCAGTTCGAACGCGATGTCGGGGCGGCGGCGCAAGGTCCGCAGCAGGCGGCGGACCCCCAGGTAGCACCAGGGGCAGACGAGATCCTGGACGATCTCGATGTGCAGGCGGGCCTTCGGGGGGGCAAGAACGTTCACCCGGAAAGTGTGACGCTTTCGCGGCGCGTTGTCACGCGGCCATAAGATCTGGCCAAAACCGAGCCAATGGGGATGCGGCGGTGACTGACCGCACGGCGTCCTGGTCGGCGGGCGGCATGGTCTTGCGCCAGTTCTCGGCGGCGGCCACGGCATCGCGAAAAATCGCGTAGTAGCTTGCATCGCCCTGGTGGGCAGTGCTGCGGGCCACGAAGTCCTCGGTCTGGCGATGCCAGCTCAGACCGAGGAACCGCATGATCCGGCGCGCGAATGTGTCGGGTTGGGCGCATAGTGCCTCATACAGAATGACCTGAACGTTCGGCTGGGCGGCCAGCGCGGCGTAGGTGGGTTCGTTGAAGGCGCGCCAGCTCCAGGCATATTTCGCCGCGTCGGGCAGCGATTGGAACGCAGCCTCGCTGATCCCATGGGCGGCGGCGAAGCGGATCGCGGCGACCTCATCGAACGGCATGTCGGTGCCGGCGGTCTTCAAGTCGAACTGGCGTTGGCGATTGCCGCGCATCACCGAGGCGACCTGGCCGCATGGGTGGCGCAGGATGAACAGGGTGCGGCTGTCCGGTAGCGTGCGGGCCAGGACGGCGGCGTCCTGCGCCCAGCCGATCGACTTGATGGCCAGGCGGGGTGCCGGACGGTCGGCCAGATCCGGTATTGGCAGGCGACCCAGCCAACGGAACGGCGGTGGCAGGCGCGTGGCGGCGCTGATGCCGGTGGCCAGTATGATCCGTAATGCCCGTTTCCAGCCTGATTGCCAGGATTTGGCAAAGAACGGCGGTTTTGTCACCGCGCGCGGGCTTTGGTCGGCGGCCCAGCCAGCCAGCAACGCGGGCAGCGCGTCCTCGGTCAGTGGCGACGGACTAGGTAGCGTCGCGTCAGGCTCGTGGCGGTAGAGCACGTCAGGGTGGCTGTCGACGATCTTCGCCAGCCATGTGGTGCCGGAGCGTGGCGCCCCGAGGATCAGGATCGGGGCGGCCAAGGGTGGCGTGTTCAGGCAAGCCTGCCGTGGCAGTGCTTGTACTTCTTCCCCGACCCGCACGGACAGACCGCGTTGCGCGGCGTCGCCGTCCAGGTCGCCTCATCCTGCGGGTCGACCGTCGGAGTGCGAGCGGGCAGGGTCGTGACGACGCGCGTCGGGGCGTCGGGTTCGATCAAAGCCAGTTCGGATGCCAGCGCCGAGATCGGCTCCGCATGGCTTTCGATCATCTGCGTCATGGGCATCTGCATCATCGGCGGCGGTGGCAGCGTTGCCTCGGGCGCCAGTTCCACCCGAGCCAGCATGCCGGTGACGCGTTCCTTCAGTTCGGTCAACATCGCGTTGAACAGCGCGAAGGCCTCGGATTTGTATTCATTCAGCGGATCGCGCTGGCCGTAGGCGCGCAGGCCGATGCCTTGGCGCAGATGATCCAGCGCGTACAGATGCTCTTTCCACACCGCGTCGAGGGTCTGGATCAGCAGGCTTTTTTCGATGAACCGCATCAGGTCGGGGCCCATGTTGGCGGCTTTCGCGGCCATCATCTCATTGACCGCGCGTTCGATGCGTTCGCGCAGATGGGTCTCGTCGATGCCTTCTTCCTTGCCCCAGGCCTCGATGGGCAGGTTCATGTTGAACACGCGCTGAACGTCGGCGGCGAGTTCGCCCAGTTGCCACTGTTCGGCGAACGCCTTCTCCGGCACGCGAACAGCGATCATCGGATCCAGCACGTCGCCGCGCATGTCGTCGATGGTTTCCGCGACGTCGACCAGCTTCATGAATTCCTTGCGCTGGGCGTACACTTCCTTGCGCTGGGCGTTCATGACGTCGTCGTATTTCAGCACGTTCTTGCGGGTGTCGAAGTTGCGCGCCTCGACCTTTTTCTGCGCCTTTTCCAGCGCCTTGTTGATCCAGGGATGGACGATCGCCTCGCCTTCCTTCAGCCCCAGGCGCTGTAGCATCCCGCCCATGCGCTCAGAGCCGAAGATGCGCATCAGGTCGTCTTCCAGCGACAGGAAGAACCGCGAGCGCCCCGGATCGCCCTGGCGGCCGGAACGGCCACGCAACTGGTTGTCGATGCGGCGGCTTTCGTGGCGTTCGGTGCCGATGACGAACAGGCCGCCGGCTTCGGTGACCTTCTGGTGGGCGATGGCGTTCTCGGCGCGGATCTGGGTCTCGCGCGCGGCCCGTTCGGCCTCGTCATGGATGTTGGCGAGTTCCTTCTTCAGCCGCACATCCAGATTGCCCCCGAGTTTGATGTCGGTGCCGCGGCCGGCCATGTTGGTGGCGATCACGACGGCCCCAGGCGCGCCAGCCTGCGACACGATCTCGGCTTCCTGTTCGTGGAAGCGGGCGTTGAGGACGGAGTGCGGCACTTTCTTCTTTTTCAGCAGGTCGCTGATGGTCTCGCTTTTTTCGATCGAGGTGGTGCCCACGAGGACCGGCTGGCCCTTGGCGCGGGCTTCGGCGATCAGGGCGGCGACGGCCTCATACTTCTCGGCGGCGGTGCGATAGACCTCGTCGTCCTCGTCCTTGCGGGTGACCGGCACGTTGGTGGGGATTTCGACGACGTCCAGTTTGTAGATCTCGGCGAATTCGTCGGCTTCGGTCATCGCCGTGCCGGTCATGCCGGCCAGCTTGGGATACAGCCGGAAATAATTCTGGAAGGTGATCGATGCCAGGGTCTGGTTTTCCGCCTGGACGGTGACGTGCTCCTTCGCCTCCAGCGCCTGGTGCAGGCCTTCGGAATAGCGGCGGCCCTGCATCATGCGGCCGGTGAACTCGTCGATGATGATCACCTGATCGTCACGCACGATATAGTCCACGTCGCGCGCGAACAGGGTGTGGGCGCGGACCGATTGCTGGACGTGGTGGACGACCGAGACATTGAAGATGTCATAGAGGTTGCCCTCGGTGATGACACCGGCTTCCTTCAGCATGTCCTCGACCTGCTCGCTGCCCGGTTCGGTCAGCGACACCGTCTTGAATTTTTCATCCTTGTCGTAGGTGGACGGGTCTTTCACCAGTTCCTTCACCACCAGATCGACGGTGCGATAGAGGTCGGAACTGTCCTCGGCGGGGCCGGAGATGATCAGCGGGGTGCGGGCTTCGTCGATCAGGATGCTGTCGACCTCATCGACGATGCCGAAGAAGAAGTCGCGCTGGACCATGTCCTCCAGGCGGTACTTCATGTTGTCGCGCAGGTAGTCGAAACCGAATTCGTTGTTGGTGCCGTAGGTGATGTCGGCGGCGTACTGGATGCGCTTGGTGTCCTCGTCCTGGCCGTGGACGATGACGCCGTAGGTCAGGCCGAGGAAGTTGTAGATTTCCCCCATCCACTCGGCGTCGCGGCGCGCCAGATAGTCGTTCACGGTCACGACATGAACGCCCTTGCCGGCCAGGGCGTTGAGGTAGACCGGCAGCGTGGCGACCAGGGTCTTGCCCTCGCCGGTCTTCATTTCCGAGATTTTGCCGTCATGCAGGACCATGCCGCCGACGAGCTGGACGTCGAAATGGCGCTGCCCGAGGGTGCGCCGGCCGGCCTCGCGGACCACTGCGAAGGCTTCCGGCAGCAACTCGTCCAGGGTCGCGCCGGCGGCGAGCCGAGCGCGGAATTCCGTGGTTTTGGCGGTCAAATCGGCGTCCGACAGAGCCTGCATCGCGGGTTCCAGCGCGTTGATCGCCGGGACTCGCCGCTGATACCCTTTGAGGGAGCGGTCGTTCGAGGAGCCGAAAATGGCGCGGGCGATTGAGGCGAGCATGCGGACCTTCCAAGGGCGGCCTGTCCGGGAAGGCCCAGACGTGCGGGGTTCAGATAGGACTCCGGTGCGTCAGGGTCAACGAGAACGAGGGGTTGGGAGTCGTGAACACTCCGCGGTGGTTGTTAAAGGTGGCGTCGAGAGCGGGCGGGTCGGGTTATTTCGACCGTCGACGGCGCGGCATTTGGTGCCGCCAAGGGGTCAATGGCAGCAGGAACAATGCGGAGCGGTGGTCCCGGTCTTTGCCAGCTTCGATTATAAAATAAATTTTTTGCCATGACCGTTAACTTTTTGTATACGGTTTCTAAGATACAACACTGTAATTATTTCAGGTGCTGCAACCATGGGTCATCCTGGCCTGCGTTTTCCATCCCTTTTGGTCGCCGTGTTGCTGGCATGGGCCGCGCCGGTGGCTGCCGAAGTGGTCCGGATCGGCGGCACCGGCGGCGCCATCGGGGTTCTGACCCATCTCGGCAAACCCTTCGAGGAGCAGACGGGCATTGTCCTGGAGGTTATCCCCAGTCTGGGCAGCGGCGGCGGAATCAAGGCGGTGGGCGACGGCGCGCTCGAACTTTCGATCACTGGCCGATACCTCTCCGCATCCGAATTGGCCCGCGGGCTGCGGGAGGCCGCGACGCTTCGAACGCCCTATGTCTTCGCTACGTCCAAAAGCGAGCCTGTCACGATGGGCGGGCAGGGGATCGTCGCCGCCTTTGCCGATGTGAGTGCCGCCTGGCCGGACGGCACCCGGATCAAGCCGATCCTGCGTCCGCGCGCGGAGGATGATAACGTGGTCATCTCCGCCTTGTTCCCTGGCATGGCGGCCGCTTTGGAAAGCGCTCGGGGGCGGCCGGAACTTTCGATTGCCACGACCGACCAGGACAACGCCGATCTCGCCGAGACACTCCCTGGATCGTTCATCGGCGCGACCTACACGCAGTTGATCATGGAAAAGCGTGACCTGCGGCTGGTCGCGATCGATGGCGTACCCCCCGGGATGGCCACGTTCGAAAGCGGCCGGTACCGTTACGGCAAGGTGTTTCACATCATCAGCCCGCGGCAACCCAGCGTCGCGGCGGCGCGGTTCGTGCAATTTTTGAGCAGTGAGGACGGCGTACGCGCTTTGCGTGAGGGTGGCTGCCTTCCGGGCACGGAATAAACCCCAGCCATGATGATGACGTCGCTGCATATGCGCAGGCTAATCAGCGGCCTGAGTCTGATCGTCGCCTTGACCATCACGATCGCCGCCCCCGCGGCCTATTGGGGGTTGGGTGTCGCTGACTCGGCGAACGCACTCGGTTTCAAGGCGCGCCTGAGCGCCAGCCGCGCGGAACAGTATATTTTTTCCCATGACAAGCTTTGGCAATACCAGACGGATCGCTTTGCTGAATTGATCGCCTTTCCGCCCGGCAACGGCGAACCGGTGCGCCAGCGCATTACCGACGTGAAAGGCGATGTCGTTCTGGAAGAAGCTGGCGACCTTGCCACGCCCATCCAACACGTCCGCAAACCCATCATGGTCAGCGGCGAGACGGTCGGATGGTTGGACGCCGAGATCAGCCTTCGGCCGTTGTTGCGTGATACCGGGTACGTCACGGCGATGAGTTGTGTGTTCGGCTTCCTCGCCTGGCTGACGGTGCATGGGCTGGCGGTGCGGGCGCTCGACCGGACTTTGTCCCGCCTTGCCCTGGAAAGCGCGCGCTTCCAGGCGGCGCTGAACAACATGACGCAGGGCCTTTGCCTGTTCGACACGCGGAATCAGCTAGTGGTCTTCAATCGGCGCTTTGCCGAGATGTTTGGCATACCGGCGCTGGGTGAACACGCGGCGAATATGCTGGCTGGCAAGAGCCTGGGCGCGATGTTCGTGCCGCCTGACCGGATCCGCCATGATAGTCGCGACGGGCGGGCCCACGAACTGGCCGACGGGCGCGTGGTCCAGGTCGTGCGCAGCCCCATCGAACGGGAAGGCTGGGTGGCCACCTTCGAGGATATCACCGATCGCCGCAGCGCGCAGGAACGGCTATTCTACCTGGCATGGCATGATGCCCTGACCGGTCTGCCAAACCGCGTGATGTTCCGGGAGCGCATGCAAAGCGAGCTGTCGCGCATACGCAGCGGTCATTTTTTGGCCGTGTTGTGCCTCGACCTCGATGGTTTCAAGGCAGTCAACGACACAAGGGGTCACCCAGCGGGGGATGAGCTGTTGCGTGAGGTCGCGCAACGTCTGCGCGCCACCGTTCACGAGACCGACCTGGTTGTCCGCCTCGGAGGCGACGAATTCGCCGTTATCCAGGTCGATGCGGAAGGTACTGGCCAAGTGATCTCGCTGGCTGATCGCTTGATCGCGGCACTTCGGGCACCCTTCGATTTGCAAGGCCACACTGTCGCGATCGGTGTCAGCATAGGCGCCGTTCTGGCGGACTCGGCGGTCCCATCCTCCGATGAGTTGCTGCGAAAAGCCGACATCGCACTTTACCGCGCCAAGGCCGATGGCCGTGGCGTTTGCCGCTTCTTCGAACCGGGCATGGATGCCGAAGTCCAGGCGAGGCGCCGCCTGGAGGCGGATCTGCGGCTTGCCTTGGCTGGGGACCAGTTTGAGATGTTCTATCAACCGCTGATGGAAACCCGGGGTCAAACACTGATCGGTTTCGAGGCATTGATACGCTGGCGCCATCCTACACGAGGCTTGGTGCCGCCGAACGAATTCATCCCGCTGGCCGAGGAAATCGGGCTGATCAAAGCCATCGGTGCCTGGGTGCTGTCGCGCGCTTGTGCCGACGCGATGGCCTGGCCGCGGCACATCAAGCTCGCGGTCAATCTATCCCCGCTGCAATTCAGCAACGGTCAGTTGGCCGCGGAGGTTGGGCAGGCCCTCGCTCTGTCCGGGCTGGCGCCTTCCCGGTTGGAGCTGGAAATCACGGAATCGGTGCTGTTGCGCGAAACCGATGGCACCTTGGACATTTTGCACCAGCTGCACGCCCTCGGAGTGCGCATTTCGATGGACGATTTCGGGACCGGCTACTCGTCGTTGAGTTATCTGCGGCGGTTTCCGTTCGACAAGATCAAGATCGACCGTTCCTTCGTGCAGAATCTTCAGCACGGGGACGGCAGCGTCGAAATCATCCGCGCCATCGTGTGCCTGGGCAAGGCGCTGGGCATGGACGTGCTGGCCGAAGGCGTTGAAACCCAACAGCAACTGAGCATCCTGAAAGATGAAGGATGCGATGAACTACAGGGCTATCTGTTCAGCGAGCCTCGGCCGGTGGGCGACATCCGCGGAATGATCGCGCAATTAACCGCCCAGGCCCTGCCGGCGGTCGCCGCCGCCTGACGCCGGGCCCTGGTGAAGCAATGACCGACCGATCGGGTGTTAAATAAACACCCCGGCCATGCCGCCCGCCGGATAGCGGGTTCCGGCGGCCGCACCCACCGGTACGGCGGCGGAAATCCGAGCGACGTCCTCGGCGGTGAGTTTTACGTTCAAGGCGCCGACGTTTTCGTCGCACCGGGCGGCCTGGCGTGTGCCGGGGATGGCGACCACGTCGGGACCCTGCGCCAGCAGCCAGGCCAGCGTGACCTGCGCCGGGGTGCAGCCCTTCTCCGCCGCGATGGCTTCGATCTTCGCCACCAGCGCGCGGTTTTGGTCGAAGTTCTGCTCCTGGAACCGCGGATGCGCCGCACGGCGGCCATCGATGTCAGCGAAACTCTTGATCGCGCCAGTCAGGAAGCCGCGACCCAAGGGCGAGTAGGCCACGAAACCGATCCCCAGTTCGGTGGTCATCTTGCGGGTGGCCTCGGCATCCTCGCGATAGAGGAGAGAATACTCGGTCTGCACGGCGGCGATCGGATGCACGGCGTGCGCCCGGCGGACGCGGTCGGGTGCCGCCTCTGACATGCCGAGGAAGCGGACCTTGCCCTGCGCAACCAGTTTGGCCATGGCGCCGACGGTTTCCTCAACCGGGACGGCGGGATCGACGCGATGCTGATAATACAGGTCGATGACATCGACGCCGAGGCGCTTCAGGCTGGCCTCGCAGGCGGCGATGACATATTCGGGGCGGCCGTTGACGCCGTTCGATTGGCCGGGCCGTTGTGTCTGGCCGAATTTGGTCGCCAGCACCACCTGGTCGCGGCGACCCTTCAGGGCGCGGCCGAGGACTTCCTCGTTATGGCCCCAGCCATACATGTCGGACGAATCGAAGTGGTCGACGCCGGTGTCGATCGCGTGACGGATCAGGTTTTCCGACACGGCGTCGTCGGCCGCGCCGTAGATGCCGGACAGCGACATGCAGCCTAGGCCGATGGCTGAGACGGACAGTCCGCCTTTGCCGAGAGCGCGATGTTCGAGGATTGGCTTGGTTGCCATTGGATGGGCCTCCGGTTTGCGGTTCCTGTTGATTATGGGTGGTTGGGACGGGGGACGCCAGGGTTGGGGTTTACGCGTTTGCCTTGCGGGCCTTCAGCCGTTGGATCGCGTCGCCGACCATCCGCGTCGGCTCTTCCGATTGGTAGGCTCGGGATATGCACCGAATGCCGGCTTCGACCGCTTCGTTGATCGGCATGGCTTCCCATTCCCGGATCAGTTCCTTCTGCAACCGGATCGCTTTCGGGCCGGATTCGACAATCGATTTGACCCACTGACCCAACGCCGCGTCCAGATCGGCGGCCGGAACGACCTTCTCCACCAAGCCCCAGTCCAGCGCCGTGCGGGCGTCGATGTTGTCGCCGGTGAACAGCAGCAGTCTGGTTCGGCCCCAGCCGATCAGATGCGGCAGCAGGGCGGCCTCCACGACCGACGGCAGGCCGATCTTGACTTCCGGCATGCCGAAGACCGCGTTGTCGCTGGCGATGTGCATGTCGCAGGCGGCCATCACCTCCAACCCCGCGCCGAGGCAGAAGCCGTTGACCCTGGCGATGACCGGGACGGGCAGGTCGCGCAGCACCTTGCACATGCGGTGGATCAGCACCAGGAAATCGCGCGCCCGGGTTGGGTTCAATTCACCAAGCTCGTGCAGGTTGGCGCCGCCCATGAAGGCTCGGTCGCCCTCGCCGGTCACGATC
>Ga0209698_10006056_pt1 | contig 12917 bp, 12 predicted proteins | sample LitLauG_LLR_2012_FD_187203 | JGI IMG/M metagenome (GOLD analysis project Ga0209698, IMG submission 187203) | Freshwater sediment microbial communities from Pennsylvania, USA - Little Laurel Run_MetaG_LLR_2012 (SPAdes) (version 2) | ecosystem: Environmental > Aquatic > Freshwater > Creek >...
GCTGGGAGATGTGCGGGATGCGCGTTTTGTATGTGACAGTGCCGGCGGTTGCGATGTGGTATTTCATCTGGCCGCGTTGATCGGGATTCCTTATTCGTACGCGGCCGCGGAAAGCTACGTCGACACCAACATCGGCGGGACTTTGAACATCCTGCAGGCAGGCCGCGACGCCCGGGTGCGAAGGGTTGTGGTTACCTCCACATCTGAAGTATATGGAACCGCCCGTTACACACCAATTGACGAAGGGCATCCGCTGCAGGGGCAATCTCCGTATTCCGCTTCCAAGATAGGCGCGGACAAACTTGCAGAAAGCTTTCACCTCAGTTTTGGATTGCCGGTAGTTACGGTGCGCCCATTCAACACCTATGGCCCACGGCAGTCGGCGCGAGCCGTCATTCCTACGATTGTTTCGCAATTGCTTGCCGGAGTTGAATCCCTGCACCTTGGATCGCTCGAACCGGTGCGCGATCTTTTGTTCGTCGAAGACACGGTTGCGGGATTCCTGCGCGCCGGAGTGGCGGAGGAGGCCGTGGGGCACGTCATCAATCTGGGAACGGGGCAGGGAATTTCGATTGGAGACCTTGCACGGCTCATCATGCAGGTCACCGGACGCGAGGTGCCGATCGTTGCCGATGCCGAGCGCGTCCGCCCTCCAGCCAGCGAGGTGCAGTTGCTCATTGCAAAAACGGAACTGGCGCGAAAAATTCTTGGATGGGAGCCGCGGGTTTCCCTTGCAGACGGGTTGCGGCGCGTCGCAGAGTACATAGGAGGGAATCTGAACGCGTACCGCGTGGGTACCTACGCGGTCTAGGGAAACGAATGCAGGCTGTCATACTCGCTGGCGGTAAGGGAACGCGGCTCCGGCCATACACCACGGTTTTGCCAAAACCGCTGATGCCCATCGGCGATATGCCGGTGGTGGAAGTGATTGTCCGACAACTGCGCGCGGCCGGTTTCGACCGACTGGTGCTGGCGGTGGGATATCTACCTCACCTGTTTCGAGCTTTCATTGGTGACGGGGAGCGATTCGGCGGCCCCATCGAATTTGTTCTCGAAGAGAGTCCCCTGGGGACGGCGGGAGCACTGGGCCTGGTTTCGGGACTGGACTCCGACTTTCTTCTGATCAATGGGGATACGCTGACCAACCTCGACTTTCGAGCATTCATGGAGTTTCATCGCCAGCATGGCGCGATCGCGACCATCGCCACGCATGAGCGGCAGAACGCAGTCGATTACGGAGTGCTGGAAATCGGTGAGGATCAACGGCTGGTGCGATACGTGGAAAAGCCGGTTCACAGTTACCGGGTCAGCATCGGGGTGAACGCCTTTCGCGCCGATGTTCTGAAGTACGTCCAGCCCGACAGCTACCTCGATGTCCCGCAATTGATGCAGCGTTTGATGGAGCGCGGGGAGCGAGTGCAATGCTACCAGAGCGATTCGTTCTGGCTCGATATCGGACGTCCCGCCGATTATGAACGCGCGATTGAAGTCTTTCACGAGCGGCGCGCGGAGTTTCTGGGCAATCCGGCATGCGGATCCTGATTACGGGGGGCGGCGGCTTCCTTGCCGGGCATCTTGCGGCTTTCCTGCAGACGATTCCTGGCGTCGAGTTGCAGAGCCTCGCGCGCGCCGACTGTGACCTTTCCACCGACCAGCAGCGATCGGCACGCATTCTGAAGAGCTTTCAACCGGCAGTCATTTTTCATCTCGCTGGACGGATCAGCGGTTCCGAGTCAGACTTGGATCGTGACAACCGCCTGGCGACAGCAAATCTTCTGGAGTCGGTGCGAGAGCAGTGTGCTGGGGCCAAGGTCGTGCTGGCCAGCACAACCGGAATTTATCGTGATCCCGGGACCGCGACCTCGCCCATGCAGGAGTCGGCCGAGATTGCCGGCCGCGGGGCGTATGCCGCCAGCAAGATTGCCGCGGAGCAGGAATGCATTCGTCATGCCGCGGGCGGGGGATGGTCGGCGATCGCCAGAATCAGCAACCCGATCGGCGTCCATATGCCCCGTACTCTGTTGTGTGGAACGCTGGCGGCGCAGATCGTTGGGATCGAGAGAGGCGAAGCGCCAGTCGTGACGCTGCGGACCCTGTCCCCGAAGCGCGATTTTCTGGCGGCAAGTGATTGCGCACTGGCTCTCTGGCAGATTGCCAGCCGCGGAGAAAAGGGAGAGACCTACAACGTGGCCAGTGGCGTGTCACTCGCGATTGCGGGAATTGTGGATATTTATCGGGAGTTGGCCAAGGTTCGGCCAATCGAAATCCGGCCGCTGGCGGGCGAGAACGAACGTTCGGCAGTGCAGGAACAGTGGCTGTCGAATGCGAAGTTGCAAGCGCTGGGCTGGAGAATCGAAGTGAGCACACGGAACGCGATCCGTGAACAACTGGATGCCGAGCGCGCACGGGCATGAGGCCAATTCGCCTGCTGGTTGACAGCCTCGCCGACGAGGACAACTACAACGCGCAGATGACCAGCGCGCGCGAGATCATGCGGCGCCTGGATCCGGCCCGTTTCCAGGTGAGCACATTCTTCTGCGGCAAGCCGGATCCGTTGCTTGTCCAGAGGCCTGCCACTCGACTGATCCAGTTGCCGCAGCGGCGGCAGACCGTGCGTATCCTGCTGGAGTTTCTCTGGGGACGGCACGATATTCTCTTCTACATCAAGGCTTCGCCGGCGGCGAAGTTCTACCTGGCGGCTCGACCGCAGTGGATCGACCGGCGCATCGTGATTGGAACCGTGGAATCGCAATCGGACCTTCGGAACGAGCCGACAATAAAACCGGAACTCATTCGGCTCTGGGAGCAGACGATCCTGCGCAGTGACTTTTTGTTCAGCAATTCTCACGCGGTTCAGGCGAGTCTGCGGAAGGAATACGGGCTGAAGAGCGAAGTCGTGCCCACCGGGGTCGACACCAGGTTCTTTACTCCCGTGGAAGAGCGACCACCGCATCCACGAGTACGAGTCTTGTTTGTCGGATCGCTGCGGCCGTTCAAGGGGCCTCAGTTGCTGGTGCAGGCGGCGTCCCGGCTGCCTGAGGCCGACTTTGTCATTGTCGGCGACGGGATGATGTCCGGAGAGTTGGAAACTCAAGTCGAGCGAGAACATCTCTCGAACGTGGAATTCAAACGCGGGCTGAACACAGAGGCTCTGCGCGAGCAATATCGCCAGGCAGACATTTTCCTGTTCCCGTCGCGATGGGAAGGATCTCCCAAGGTCATTTTGGAGGCTGCGGCCTGCGGACTTCCCGTCATCGCGCGCGCCGACTACCAGCCCGAATCGGTGATTCACGGGGAGACCGGCTTCCTGGGACAGAACGACCAAGAGTTGCTGGTCTTTCTGGAACGCCTCATTGCGGATACTGAATTGCGCCGGAAGATGGGGCGCGCGTCGCGCGAGCACATGCAGCGATTTGACTGGGATCCGATTACCCGGCAGTGGGAAGGAATTTTCGAACGCCTGGTCGGAGAGCGGGAAGGGGTGCGCCGCTCATGATTGTTTCCCAGATCGCCTCCGCCCGGGCGCCGGTGCATGTTCTGACTCTCACTCCGTTTTATCCGAGCGAATCCGATGACGCGGCGGGCTGCTTCGTCTCGGAGCCGGTCGAGGCGCTTTCGAAAACGACGGAAGTTGTAAATACCGTGTTTGCGGCACAACCGTTCTACCGCGGGCGCCTGCTCGCGCGACAGTCGGAGATCCCGTCGCGCTGGCTTCGCTACTTTTCTCTGCCGGGCGGTCTTGGCCTTCCGACCGCGGGGGCATTCCTGTTCGCGCGGATTGTCGGGCTGGTTCGAGATGCACATCGATTGCGCAAGATCGATCTGGTGCACGCTCACGCGCCGTTGCCCTGCGGGCACGCGGCCATGTTGTTGAGCGCCGAACTGGGGATTCCCTACGTGGTATCGGTCCACGGGCTGGATGCGTTTTCGACCGCGCAAGTGCAGGGCCGGGCGGCGGAATGGTGCCGGCGAATTTCGCAGCGTGTCTACCGCGGCTCGCGGCGGGTGATCTGCATCAGCGAGCGCGTCCGGGAGCAGGTGCTCGAAGGCACGGGACGAACCTGTAGAACATCGGTCGTATATAACGGCGTGGATCCAGATCTGTTCTCGCCGGCCAATGAAGCCGGGCCAAACGAACTTTCCGTGCTCGCCGTCGGCAACCTGATCCCGATTAAGGGGCACGATGTGCTCATTCGTGCCATCGGGGCACTGGCCGCCGAATTTCCGAAGCTGAGGCTGGACATCATAGGCGACGGCGCGGAGCGCAGCCGCTTGCAAGCGCTCACCCAGGAACTCGGCCTCAATGAACGTGTGCGCTTTCTGGGGCGCAAGCCGCGGCGCGAAGTCGCTGCGGCCATGCAGCGGTGTACGGTGTTCGCCCTGCCCAGCCGCTACGAAGGCCTGGGCTGCGTCTATCTGGAGGCGATGGCTGCCGGCCGGCCGGTCATCGGTTGCCGCGGGCAGGGCATTGCCGAGATCATTCAGCATGGGTCGAACGGTTTTCTGGTGGGCCCTGACAACGAAAAGGAACTGACGCTCGCGCTCGGCATGTTGCTGCGCGACGAAGCGCGGCGCCGGAGCCTCGGTGCGGTCGCCCGGGATACAATTCTCGACCGGTATACGCTCCAGAACCAGGCGCAGGGCCTTGCTCGCATCTACCGGGAGTCGGCCGCGTGACCCGTCGCCTGGTGATTATCACGGAGATCATCTCTCCCTATCGCATTCCCCTGTTCAACGCCCTGGCGCGCTGCGAGGACGTGAGCTTGCACGTGATCTTTCTGGCCGAGACGGATCCCGCTCTGCGCCAATGGCAGGTTTACAAGCAGGAGATCGCGTTCTCATACCAGGTGTTGCCTTCCTGGAGAAGGCGAATCGGTCCCTGGAACGTCCTGTTCAACCGGGGGATCAGCGGCGCCCTGAATGGGGCGACTCCAAACGCGATCCTGTGCGGGGGATACAACTACATTGCGTCGTGGCAGGCGCTGTTGTGGGCGCACGCCCAGCAGGTTCCATTCCTGCTGTGGTCGGAAAGCAACCAGCAGGATCTGCGCGAAGGGAATCCGCTGCTGGAATTTTTCAAGATCGAGTTTCTGCACCGCTGCCGGGCCTTCGTGGTACCCGGGCGCTCGGCGAGAGAATATCTGCGAGGACACAGGGTCCCGGACCAGCATATCTACACGGCTCCCAATGCCGTCGATAACGAACTGTTTGCCGCCGGCGCCGCGCGGGCCCGCGCACGCGCGACGGAGTGCAGAGGGCAACTGGCGCTGCCGGATCGCTATTTCCTGTTTGTGGGCCGCCTCGTCCGCGAGAAAGGGGTGTTTGAATTGCTCGCCGCTTATGCCAAACTGGATCGATCGCTTCGGCAGCAGATCGGGCTGGTTTACGCCGGCGACGGACCCTGTCGCGGGCAGTTGGAGGCGCAGGCGAAGAGCATTGCGGGCGGAATGGTCCGATTCCCCGGTTTTGTGCAGCGTGACCAGTTGGCCGTCTACTATGCCCTGGCGGACGCGCTGATTCTGCCGACCTACACCGATACCTGGGGATTGGTGGTGAACGAGGCGATGGCGTGCGGGCTGCCGGTCATTGTAAGCGAGGTCGCCGGATGCGCGGCGGATCTGGTCCGGCAGGATTGGAATGGTTTGCTGGTGCCTGTGGCCGACGCGTCGGGCTTGGGCGATGCTATGCAGAAACTGGGCAGCAGTCAGGAGCTTTGCCAGAGAATGGGTGAACATAGCCAGGAGCAGATTTTGGAATATTCGCCGGAGGCTTGGGCTGTAGGCCTTCGCCAGGCACTGGCGGGAGTCGTAAGAGGCGCATGACGGATCGGCTTTCCAATCTAGTTCTCGCTGCAGGCGGTTTGCTTACCGTGCTGCTTTTCGTCTATCTGGCCTTCTCCCAGCCGGGCTACTTCTCGAGCCCCGTGTTTCTGGGCGGATTTATTGGCCTGGAGTTCCTGCTGGTGTCGCTCTGGATGTACCGCCGCATTTTTCTGCCGATCGTTGTAGTCGCGTTTCTGCTGGCGGGCGTGGACCTGCCGGTGGTCGCCTCGATCTGGACCGCGGGTCGATGGTTCTTTCTGGCGGCCGGCGCCGTGGTGGGCTCCTTCATCATGCTGAAGGAGCGCGCGCAGCATTTCGGCCTGTTTCACGCCATGGCGATCTTCGCCGTGGCGGCAGCCCTGATATCGGCTGCGGTGTCCCGCTATCCGTCCTTCGCGCTGCTCAAGGCGTTGAGCCTGGTTCTGTTGTTCTTGTACGCGGGCACGGGCGCAAGACTGGCCGCCGCCGGGCGGGAGAATCGCTTTCTGGAAGGCCTGCTGGCCGGGAGCGAACTCTTTGTAGCCGGCGTGGCGCTGTTCTACCTGATCGGCCGCGAGGTCATGGGAAACCCCAATTCCCTGGGAGCGGTCATGGGAGTCGTGGGCGCTCCGGTTTTGCTTTGGGGCATGCTGGTGGCCGAACGTCCAGGCGTTCGCCATCGGCGCGCGGTCTTGTATGGGATCGCCATGTTTCTAGCATTTCACAGCCGGTCTCGAGCCGGACTGGCGGCGGCGTTCGTTTCCTGCATCGTGCTTTGCCTGGCCTTGCGCCGCTACAAACTAATCGGGCAGGGAGTGGTGATCCTGGTCATTCTGGCCACTACCGCCGCGATCGTCGACCCGGAGGGCTTCTCGTCCACGATTTCGTTATTCAGCACCTCGATCGTCTACAAGGACCGGGATGCCGGTCTGGGTGTTTTCGCCTCCCGCCAAACACCGTGGCAGGGCGCGATGGACAGCATCCGCAAGCATTGGTGGTTTGGAGCGGGATTCGGTACCACCGATAACGGCCAGGACGCCAGCGCGCACCTCAGCAAGTTTTCGACGATCGAAGGCGTGACTTCGGAAAACGGCAGCAGTTACCTGACGATCTTTACCTGGGTGGGAGTCCTGGGAGTATTGCCTTTCGTTGTTTTGATTCTCTCGCTCTGCGCGAAGGTCCTGCGCACGGTTTTGTGGATGCTGAACACCGGCAGCCCATTCCATCCAGCAATTCCGCTCGCCATCGTCACGCTTGCCGGGCTGGTGCATGCGACGTTCGAAGACTGGCTGTTCGCGCCCGGCTACTACCTGTGCGTGTTCTTCTGGGCGATGGCCTTTATTCTTTCGGACGTGGCTCCCTGGGCGCCGCTGCCGAGCTTTTCACACTCCTGGCGGCCCTGGCTTCTGCGGCAGGGGCCGCAAGTTGTTGCTCCGGGCCGATAATGCGCTTATTCTTCAACTCCCTGGCCGCCAGCGCGGGTGGGGGACTCACCTATATTCGCAACGTCCTGCCGCACCTGGCGCTGGAACCGGGATTGGAAGTCACCGTCGCACTACCGCCCGGCCTGAAAGAAGAATTTCGCAGACTGTCAAACATCGAGTTCCTGGAACTGGCGACGACTCCCACGGGCCGCTTCCGGTATGAGCAATCTTCGCTGCCGGAAGTGTTGCGCCGCGGGAGGTTTGACGTCCTGCTGTCGGCCGGGAATTTCGCTTTGAGGCGCTCCCCGGTGCCGCAAATCCTGCTTTCCCGCAACTCGATTTACACGTCCGGGGATTTTTATCGGGATCTGATTGCCCGTCGCGAGTACCGGGCGTGGTGGGATACGCGACTGCGGGGGCTGATGGCCAAGCGGTCGGTCGGTTGGGCGGATATTACCGTCGCGCCCAGCGAGGCCTTCGCCGCCGAGTTGCGGCGCTGGACCGGAGCCCGAAATGTGGTTGCCATTCACCACGGGTTTGACCCGGAGACTTTTTCGCGGGATACCACTCCACTGCCAGCCGAGGTGGAAGAGAAACTGTGTGCGGCCGGAGGAAGCTTCCGCTTGCTGCTGGTCAGCCACTACAACTACTACCGCAATTTCGAAACCATCATCCGCGCCCTTCCCCTGATTCGCGACCGCCTGGCGGGACGCACGGTGCGGTTGCTTCTGACTTGCAGACTCGCCGCTGGAGAAAATCCCGGAGCTTACCGGGCGGAAGGTGCGGCGAATCTGGCCCGCGAGCTTGGCGTCCAGGACCTGCTGGTCGAACTGGGACCGGTTCCGTATCGCGTTCTTCATCACCTGTATCGGCGGGCGGATGCGTACGTGACCGCGGCATACACGGAAACGTTCGCGCATCCGCTGGTGGAAGCGATGTCGTGCGGATTGCCCGTGGCCGCCTCAGACTTGCCCGTTCACCGCGAGATTTGCGGCGATGCTGCGGTTTATTTCTCCAAGTTTTCGCCGCAAGAGTTGACCGATCAAGTCGTGCTACTGGCCTCTTCTCCCGACCTGTGCGCCAGCCTGTCGCGCAACGGGATGAAGCAGGGACAAGGGTTCAGTTGGGATGCGCATTGCAAGGAACTCTTGAGCTTGATGTATAAGCTACACGCGGCCCGAATGCTCCGAGAACGCAAGACGTCGCTGCCGAAGGTTCGTTGATCCTGGGCGATGGCTGCGGCCAACGTGTCCCATCCTGCATTCTCCGCCGAAAGCCTCTGTTCACCTCAAGCTGATCCGACGGCGCTTCAGTGGTGTCTAGGCGGCTTTCTGATCACGGTCGATCGGCACGGCAAGGGTGTCCCACGATGCCGTGAGGAGTGTGGTCCGTTTGTCCGGGTCCAGCGCCGCGGGGTAGATGCGGTATTGGCTGGCGTGCAGCAGTTCGGCCACGGTCTTGGCGTTTCCCGGATCCACTTCGCACCAGATGACTGGCCGGGCCGTTTGGAGTAGCCGGCTCGCACCCCGCAACACTCCGGCTTCGGATCCCTCCACGTCGATCTTCAGTACCGAAGGGGCAGGGAAATGCTCGAGCAGGAAGTCCAGAGTTACTTTGAGTGTGTTCTGCAGGCCGCGCTGACCGCCGGTCTGGGTCGAGCCGTCCGATTCCACCAGGTGATTGGTGGCGCGGGATCGCCCGGCAATCGAGAGTTGGCCGACGCCGTTGGTCTCACTCACGGCCGCGCATAAAACCGAAACCGGCGCGGCGGTTCGTTGCCGTATTCCCGCGGCGGAGCGCTGCAACAACTGCGCCAGCCAAAGGTCGGGTTCAACGGCGAGAACATGCCCCGACGGGCCCGCCAGGGCGGCGGCGCTGAATGTAAACAGACCGAGGTTGGCGCCCACGTCCCAGACCACGTGGCCCGGCTTGACCAACTCGCGCACCATGCGGAGCAGCATGGGATCCACGCTGGACAGGTCCCTGCGCCAATAACGAAGGCCCGCCTCTGGAGAGACGTAGATCGGCAGGCTGCCGAACTCCCGCGGCAGGTGGCGACGCACGACCACACCGCGGCTCAGTCGCTCGATGAATCCTCTTAGTCGCATGCTAGAAGCTATGTGGCGATGGCGCATCCCAGTAGCGCCGGCATCCTGCCGGCTGTCGCGGGGGCGCCTCGCCCCCGCCACGACAGCCGCCGGGACGGCGGCGCTACAACGCACGCCTGACCCTGAAGCCAAATGTCCTAAACAACAACTAAACCATCGTCGCTTTGTTGATTCTGCATAAACGCTTCACGGCGTTGGCAACTGTCGCGACCGCCGTCTCCGGCAACTCCGGGTAGATGGGCAGCGAGAGCACGTGAGCCGACGCCGCTTCGGCGCCGGGAAACGCTCCCTTGCCGTAGTCTAAATCGGCGTAGGCCGGTTGCAGATGGGCCGGGATGGCGTAGTGCACGGCCGTCTGAATGCCCTCCGATTGCAGGGCGGCCTGCAGGCTGTCGCGGTCATCGGAGCGCAGCGTATAGACGTGATACACGTGATGCGCCCACGGCATCTCTGCGGGCAAGGTCAGGCCGCAGCCGGCGAGCAGGTTGTTGTAGGAGGATGCGATCCGGCGGCGCGACTCGGTCCAGCGGTCAAGATAGCGAAGCTTGACGCGCAGGATGGCTCCCTGCAGCCCTTCCATCCGGTAGTTGAATCCACGCAGCGCGTGATGATATTTGCGGTCTTGTCCCCAGTCGCGCAGCATGCGGACGGTCCTGGCGTAGTCGGGATTGTTGGTGGTGACGGCGCCGCCTTCTCCGTAGGCGCCTAGGTTCTTCGTCGGATAGAAGCTGAAACAGCCGATGTCGCCGATGCTGCCCGCGGGGCGTCCTTTGTACTTTGCGCCGTGCGCCTGCGCGGCGTCTTCGATCACGACCAGGCGGTGCTTGCGGGCAATCTCCAGGATCGGGTCCATGTCGGCGGTCTGGCCGTAGAGATGAACCGGCAGGATCGCCTTGGAGCGCGGCGTGATCGCGGCTTCGATGGCGGCCGGATCCATGTTGAACGAGCGTGGATCGATATCGACCAGCACCGGACGGGCCCCCGTGTAGGTGACGGCGGCCACGCTGGCAATGAAAGTGAACGGCACGGTGATGACTTCATCGCCGGGGCCGATGCCGGCGGCGAGCAATGCCAGATGCAGCGCGCTGGTGCCGGAGTTGAGGGCAATGCATTCGGCCGCGCCGCAGTAAGCGGCGAACTCGCGCTCAAACGCACCCACCTCGGCGCCCAGAACGAACTGGCTGTTTTCCAGGACTTTGAAGATCGCGGCGTCGATCTCGGGCTTGATGCTCCGGTATTGCGCCTTCAGATCAAGATAGGGGACCTGAATCGGAGATTCGGACATGGATATAGAGTAAACTCCCGGCTCGAACCGCAACAAAAGACTTTAACCGCGGAGATCGCAAAGAACGCGGAGCAGTCCTGAGCTGGAAACCGCCGCACCTTGACTTCAATCTATCCAACGGCCTTTCTCAGCATGTGGACTATGTTGACGACTCCCAGCGCCGAAACGGCGGCCAGCGCCGGGCCAAGAATGCCGGCTGCCCACATCACCCGGCGATTCTCCGGCAGCCAGCGCCGCAGCGCCAGAAAGACGAACGGCAGAATCGGGATGGCGAAGCGGGCGAACGTCCCGCGGGCCCAGTACGGATAGTTGTAGGTGAACAGGCACCAGAGATAAGGCACGAGAAACAGCGCCTCCACGACATGGGCGCGACAGTACGCGCGGAACTCCCCGGACCTGATCATCACGATGACCGCGACGACGACGAGGAAGATCCAACTGAAACTCAGGACCAGGTTGGTCCAGGGCGCCGGATAGAGCAACGTGCCTTTGATGATGGCGTAGAAAGGGAAGCCAAAGAGCCATCCGCTCTGCCATTGCTGGCTGTGATAGCTGTTTACGGTCGCCAGAGGATCGCCGAAATGTCTGGCCAGAGGCAGCACATACAGGACGCCGATCAGCAGGCCAATCGCAGTCGCGGCAAGGAAGCGGCGGAAGTCGCGCCTCCAGAGTAGAGTCAGGCCGATGCCGAGGAGGGCGAAGAGACCCAGCGGCCGTACGATGGTTGCAAACGAGGCGAGAAGGGAAGCCAGCAGCCACCGGTCACGCCGCACGCACAGGAATGCGGCAAACAGCAGGCACACAAAAAGCGGTTCCGAACCTCCCAGGCACGACCGTTGCAGCCAGTCAAAATTCACCACGGCGAAGTAGGCGGCGATCCAGCCGTCCCATAACCGCCGCGCCAGCAGAGTTGCCACCAGCGACGGTGCAAGCGACCACACCAGCAGGGCGGCGCGGTCCGACAAAGTCGTCAGCCGGGAGAGAGCGGCCATGGCATAGGGCAGCCCCCAGAAATGCTTTACGAGGACGCCTTGGAAATCCCACCGCCGGATGGCCGAGGCGAGCGTCATGTAGGCGGAACTGTCGCCAAAATTGTCGATGGCGTCGAAGAAGTTGCGGGTCAGAGCCACAATCGCGATGAAGATCAGAAAGCTCACAGCCACCAATACTGTAATTTCCCGCTGCGAGGGAGCGCGGGAGACATCCGGCGCCGAACTGGTGGCAGGGGCTTGAAGGGCCTGAGGGTCGGGCATCGCGGAGGACAATGTCTCTCGCCGTATTGCGAATGTTCTGACGTTGACCGTGGAATGCGGCGAACGATGGAGCGTCAGTGCCTCGAATTATAGCGCAGGGATTTCCACCTGCTCGGAAGCAGCTTTGGAAGGGGCGGCAGCGGCGGCACAACTGGGGCATGGAGGGGGCGGATGAGCGGAATTCCATCTGATAACGACCCTTAAGTGGAACCAGAGTAGGCGTGCTGCATCGGATTGTGCACTGAAATCTTCCCTCTGATACGATGCAGCCGGGAGGGCGGCCCGTGGCCAAACTTGTACTCATCAAAACTACGCCGAACGATACCTATATCAACCCTGATCACGTGGTCTGTATTGAGGCCGTGGGGACAGGCTCTCGGATCACCATGATTGACGGGAGAGACTTTACCACTTCCGAAGATAAGGACAGTGTCGCGATACACCTCTCGGATAGCGTGCGCTGACACCCCGCACAACTCCGCCTCATTTTTTCGATAGGTTCGCCCCCGACGTACGGGTCACCCGTTCGCCGCAAAACCGGGCTTAGATGCCCATGAGTGTCAAGGCTGATTTCGACAGTCATCATAGAATCTGGCCGCAATTGGGCGTAGAGTGGTGGCATTGAAGACCGCAGACGCGAAGCCCGGCACGGGAGGCAACTGTTGTTCGAGCTATTCAAAGAGAACCTCAGCCTGGCGAGGGAATTCCCGGGAACCGTACATGATGGTCTGAGGTCAGCACAAGCGGCTTGGAGAAAGGCCACTCCTGAGAAGCGGGCTATTTGGCTGCTGGTGCCCGCCGTAATCGTCGTCCAATCAGTCGCCGAACGGTTCTCGGCACCTTGGTATTACGAGGCGGCTGTGCTGGTGCTCGTCGCGGTGCTCGTCGGCCTTGGGTCGGGGATGCGAAGGGCAATGCGGCGCAAGCTCCCGTAGGCAGACGAACTTTTCACTCTCGTTGTTGAAATATCGTCGTTACGCTCAAACTCCTCAATGAGTCCCAGGACTCAGCTCATGAAGACTCGCACCGAGTATCTAAAGTTTCAT
>Ga0209698_10006057_pt1 | contig 12915 bp, 8 predicted proteins | sample LitLauG_LLR_2012_FD_187203 | JGI IMG/M metagenome (GOLD analysis project Ga0209698, IMG submission 187203) | Freshwater sediment microbial communities from Pennsylvania, USA - Little Laurel Run_MetaG_LLR_2012 (SPAdes) (version 2) | ecosystem: Environmental > Aquatic > Freshwater > Creek >...
TTCACCAGGGCGTCGACGCCCTCGAGAATGTCTTTGCCGGGGCGCGAAACCATCTGGGGAACAATCTGCATGAGGAATTTGTCGCCGTATCCGGTGGAACCGCGGTAATTGGGCTCGAAGACGAGCCATCCGTTGGTGGCGGCGAGCGCGGCCCACTGATACCAGTCGGCCTCGAAGTGATTGCCGTCGGCGTCGGCGGGGCCTCCGTGAATGAAGGTGAGCATGGGCAGGTGCTTCGCTTCAAATTTGCCGGGAGGATAAATCAGCATGCCTTCGACCGTGGTGCCGTCGTCGGCCTTCCACTGATAGGGCTTGCCTTGGGGAAGATCGCGCTCGGTGAAGAGCTTATTGAATTGCGTGATGGGGCGGGCTTGATCGAGGGTGGCGGAGCTGTCGGCTAGGTAGACTTCCTCCGGCTTGCCGAGAGACGAATACACAAAGGCCACGCGGGAGGAATGTTCCGGCGTGGAGATTTGCGCGTAGGTTCCCGGCCATGCGCTGATGCGATGGAGCGAGTCGGACGGCTTGTTTGTTGAATACATCTGGACTTCGGTGCCAGCGCGCGCGGAAGCTAAGACGCTCCCGCCCTCGGTCGAATAGCGCTCGATGGGGCCGACGAAATCCGCGCTCCATTGCTCGACCTTTCCGTTCTCGGTGTCGACCCAGTAGAGATGGGGCTGCAGATCGCGATAGGGACCGGTGACGTCTCCGACTTCGACGGTGAAGAAGATGTGGCGGCTGTCAGTGGCCCAGTGGAGGCGGCCTTCGACCGCCTGGTTGTTGGTGATGCGGCGCGGGGCAAGTTTTGTTTCACTGCCCGCGTTCGCGGGCAGGAGTGCCCGCGCCACATTCACATCGACTGTATAGATTTCCACGTCTTCGGCCTTTTCCTGGCGTTGGCTTACGGCGTTAGTCAGGAAAGCCAGCTTCTGGCCATCTGGCGAAGTGACGAGTTGGTCGACCCGTAACGAGATGCCGGCAACGGCATGTGCGCCCGGAGTCAGGTCTGCCGCATCCTTGTCGGAATCCGGTTCTGCTTTCGCGGGGGCTGCGGCGTGGCGGGCGATCGCACCGGCTATGTCGAGCGCGAAGATCGAGTCGCCGCGTTCGGCGGTGCGGTATTCCATCACGTCTTTCCAGTCTTTTTTATAGTTATCCTTCTGAGTTTTCGTCCAAGGCTGGCGGGTGGCGAAATAGATCGTCTTCGAGTCGGCGGACCAGGAAAAGGCGTGGACTTCTTCTGCGCCTTCGGTGATGGGAAAGGCTTCGCCTCCATCGGGCGAGATGAGGTAGATCTGGCTCGGAGGCTCATCTTTTGTGTCCGGGTCTGAGTCGGCGTCGGCGGCCTTCTCGGCGGAAGTTTTGCGCTCGGACAGGAAGGCGATCCAGCGAGCGTCGAGCGACCACTTGGCTTCGGAGTCGTGGCCGGATTGCGTCAATGGAATGAGGGAGCCGTCTTTGTCCTTGCCGTCGCGATAGAGCCAGAGATCTTTGCGGAAAATGTTTTGGTCCCAGTCGGCGCGCTCGGTGCCGATGACGACCGCATTGCCATCGGGCGAGATTTCGACGGAGCTGAAGCTGACGGAGTTGAAGAACTCGTCGAGCGTCAGCTTGGGCTTGGCGGATTGCTGAGCGGCCGATGTTAAGGAAGCGAAAACGAAAAGAGTAAGGAGCGCGGCGGCTATACAGATCGTTTCTTTGCGTGGCATAAGTCCCCGGGGAGAAGAAGCGTTATACAACGCGGCGTTCGTTGCGGGCAAGTTCGTTCGCGCTGCACCAAAAACATTTAACCGCGAAGGTCGCTGAGGATTCGCGAAGGCCGCGGAGGTACCACCCTAGATGACGGCTTCCTATGTTCGGTTGCGGTTTATAGTCTCTCGATTTGCGCCAAAGAGCCACAGTAACGCCACGAAGGCTATCACCGAGAGTTGGACGTGCGTCCATCTTGATAGTGGCCCCAGCAGGGGCAAGATGAACGCGAGGTAGTTGAGCGCACGGAGTCGATCGACGAAGAGCGAGCTGCTTTCCATGCGCGATTGGCTCAGGGTCCAGTCGGCGAGAAGCAGCAGCGCGGGCGCTAGAACCAGCAGGTCGTAAACGAACAAATGCGGATTCACCAGCACAGCGGCCAGGGTCAGTGAAGAGAAACGTACGGCTGTGTTCGAGCATGATCTCCAGATTGCCGCCGCTAGTACTACCGCCAGACTTGAAGTGATTGCATATAGCGCCAGCGCAATGTGCGGCCAGGGAATGAGCAGGGTCCAGAACGATCGCAAGGAGTGCATCTGGATATGCGCCACGCCGGGTTCGACGGCTTCCATGTAGGCGGACATGTGCCAGAGAGTGCTGAAGTAGGCGCGCATGACCGCGGAGCCGAAGATAATCCAGGTGACAGCCAGTTGGGCTCCGGCTGAGAGGAATGTGCCGGCCAGCGCGCGCCATGCTCCTGCTAGTAAGAGGATCACAGGAATCGCAATTAAGAATTGCGGCTTGCATGCGAGCAGGCCGAGGGCGAGTCCTGTGAGCCACGGTCGATCAGCGCGGAAGGCGAGCCATGCGGCGGTGAAGCTGGCAAGGAGAAGGACAGAGACTTGTCCGCGAATGAAGGTGTGAAAGAGCGGAGGAAAGGCCATCGCGGCGAGCGTCACGATGCGCGGATGCTCGCGAAGATTCGGGCAGGATCTCCAGACAATATAAATGCAGGCGAAGTAAGCGAGCAGGCTGAGAGTGGCCCAGATCGGCGCCGCGACCAGGAATGATAAATGCGCGAGGGGAACGAACAGCAGTCCTACCTGCGGGCCGTACACCGGCGGCAGGCGGACCCGCGTCGGCGGCAGATTGCTGGTCTGGTAGACGATTCGGCGAAGCTCGTCGAACGTGACCTGCTGATCGTAGAGTTGGCTGGCGCGGCCTTGCGCGATCAGGCGTGCGGAGACGTAGAACTGAATGAAGTCCTGAAACTTGATGTTGCCGGCGCGGTCGAACCTTCCCGGAGTCGCAAGATCCACGGCGCAGACGCTCCATAGGCAGAGAGCGAGGATAATAGCTTGCGCGCGCAGACGGCGCGGGGTAAGCCAGGCGGCGAACGCGGAAATCCACGCTGGCGGTGGTTGGCTCGAATCGCTCACGGCGCAGGCTCGGCGCTCTTGAGTGCGTCGTCGAGCGTCTGGCGGGCGCGCGGAGCGCTCTGCGAGACGCGCCAGCCGTCGTCGTACTGGCGGAATCCAACGGTGCTGCGGTAGTGAACATCTCCGGGATAGAGCGCAGCGCCAATTTCATTAAGCGGGACCCACTTCCAGGTGAACTCGACGTCGGCGACGATTCCCTGCTTGCTGATGCCGGTCACACGTACGAGCGCTCGCCGGGCGACGGGAAGCGTGATGGCGGGCTTCTGGGCTTCTTCCTGGGACACTACGGTGCGAATGGTCTCAACTCCGGAGGGAGTGAGCAGGATATCCCAGCACGGAGGCGGGCCTAGGCCTTGGGGACAGGAGACTGTGTTGGCGTTGATCCAGCCGCGACGTTGCAGCACGAGGAATTCGGGTGAGAGATAGTCCTTGTTGGAGACGACTCCGGTTTGCAAGATGAACTGCTGCGGGCCTTTGAAGAAATCGGAATTGGAGATGAGATCTCCGGCGAGGCGGCGCGTGAGGAAGTCGCGCGGGGAGCAGGCGGTTAACAAGAACAGCACTGCCAACGAATAGACGAGTTTCTGCCGCATGCGATTGAGTTTCTGATTGCTGCTTCCCCACTCTAGTCGCAAAGAACGCGACTCGAATGGGGCACCCACTTCCTAATTGCAATTCAACGACTTGTGATTGTAAACAAACGGGCGCGTTTGTGCGGAAGGAAAGGGTGGGAGGCAATCTGGCCATCGAATTCGGCGGCCCAGCGACCTGGGATCTGGGCGGAGCAGCGTGGGCAGCGGCCGTCGGCAGTCACGCGGTAACTTTCGATGCGGTATCCGGAGCGGCTAATCAGAGTTCCGTTGCATTGCGGGCAGCGGGTATCTTCCCAATCGCCGACCATGCCAGGAAGATTGCCGGCGTAGATGTAGCGCAGGCCGGACTCGCGGCCGATTTCGGCGGCGCGCAGCAGATCTTCCACGCTCGTATCGCGCTGGTCGTCTCCCTGCATCTTGTAGTCGGTATGGAAGGCGGTGACGTGCCAGGGAATGTCAGGGGAAATTCCGGCGAGAAATTCCGTCAACTGGCGCAGTTCGTCGTTGGAGTCGTTGAAGCCGGGGATGAGCAGGGTAACGATTTCGAGCCACAGGCCCATCTGGTGAATGCGGCGGATGCTGTCGAGGATGGGGCCGATGCGTCCTCCGAGCTCGTGATAGTGGCGATCGTCGAAGCTCTTGAGGTCGACTTTGTAGAGATCGAGCCAGGGGCGCAGGTATTCGAGCACCTGCGGTGTGGCATTGCCGTTGGAGACAAATCCGGTGACGAGTCCGGCGGCTTTGGCTTCTTGGAAGACGGCGACGGCCCACTCGCTGGTGATCAGCGGTTCGTTGTAAGTGCTGACGAGAACTTTCGCGCCTTGATGGAGGGCATCGCGGACGAGCGCTTCGGGCGAAACTTCGAGCGGCGGAGAAATTGCGTCGGGGTCACGCAGCGCCTGCGATGTGACCCAGTTCTGGCAGTAGCCGCAGTGCAGATCGCATCCGAGCATGCCGAAGCTGTAAGCGAGCGCGCCGGGATAGGCGTGGAAGAAAGGCTTCTTCTCGATGGGATCGCATTGCATCCCGGCTGTGTATCCCCAGGGCACGTAGAGTTTGCCACCGCGGTTGAAGCGGACTTTGCAGACGCCGGGCTGGCCTTCAGAAATGGGACAGCAATGGCCGCAGGAGAAGCAGCGCACGCGGTTGTTGCCGAGATTTTCGACGAGCGAGGGATCGGCCTCGCGAACTCTGGCATCGAGGATGTCCCGCAGTGTGGGCAACAGCGACCTCTACTTCCTTCTTCTATTTTAACGCGAGGCCGGCGGGAGGTTTCGACGATGCCACTTGGTGTTGCTGAAGCCAGACCTCGGCTTGCTGCTCGATGGCGGCGGTCTGGGCGCGCGTCATGCCAGAGGCCAGCACGGCGGCGAGGTCTTTGCTGCCTTCGTCGCCCCGGGCGCGAGCGAGGACGGTCCAGAAGTAGGCTTTGTTAACGTCCTTGGGCACACCGCGACCGCTCCAGTAGAGGAATCCCAGCTTGGATTGCGCGGCGAGATTGCCGCCTTCCGCGGCGGCGCTGAACCAGCGAAAGGCCTGTCTCTCGTCCTGCTGAATCTGGTCCTTGGGATCGCCTTGGAAGTAACGCAGGCCGAGGGCGTTCTCCGCCCCAGGATCGCCGTTGTCGGCCATCTGCTTGAGCTGGTCGAAACTCGCGGTTTCGATGGACGGAAGTTTCGGAGGCTGCGACGACGCCAGCACGGTTTGCAACTGGCTCCGTCCGCGATCGTGCAATTTGTTTTGTACCCAGGGCGCGACATCTTTCTGGATCCAGGGCGCGAGAACGTAGCCCATGGTAGTAGCGATGGTCGCGAACAGTGCGATCAGAAGGATCAGATGCGAAAGCGGGAGTCGGATGCCGCTGGCGTGCTTCGCCTCCTCATCAGCCTGGTCCGCCTTGGCTTGCTGTTCTTCTTCGGGCGTCGAGGCAAACAGCAGGCCGCCTGCGGGAGTGAAGCGAGGCTCATCGGTAGTGGCTCGAAGCGGCGGCAGATCCTCGGCGGCTGCGGCGCGGTTCACAGACGCGACGATGGCGTCGGCGAGCCGCTGCAGCACCTGACCATCGCTGTCCGTGAAGGCATGAGGCTGGGTCGCGAATGCCTCGAGAATGCCGACGGACTTTTCACCGACGCGGACCGGAGCGGCGAGAATGGAACGAACTCCAAGAGCGCGACAGCTTTCGCGATCGACGCGGGCATCGATTTCGGCGTCGTCGCAGCGCAGTAATCTTCCAGTTTTGACGCACTCGCCGGAAAATCCCGAGCCCACCTGCAGGCGGGCGCCGGGCGGCGGAGCGATTTCGCCGGAACTGGCGCGGCATTCCATGAAGTCGGGCTCGGAGGCGGTGAGGGCGATGGCAGCACCGGAGGCATGCACCAGACTCTGGGCGCGGGCGGCGATTAACTGCAGAACCGCTGGAAGATCGGCGCCAAGGGCTTCCACCTGCCGGTGCACCGCGGTAACTGCGGCCAGCGTGTCAGTGTAGTTGGGGACGGTGGCCACGTGAAGCGCGGCCGATGTGTGTGCCAGGGCAGGCTCATTCGCAGCGGCTCCGGTCATCGCGTTCAGGAAGAGCCACTCGCGCAGGCGAAACAGCGAAACCGGAGAGAGCTCGGAGAAGAGCAGTCCCGCGCGGCCGGATGGGTCCGTCCAGACTACGCGGGCGCTGGTGTAAATGTGCTCTTCGCACTCGGCGAGATCGAGGCAGAGGTCGAGGTTACGATCGGCATCGAGCGGTGAAGTGCACTGGATCGCAACACCGTCTTCACTGATGTTAACGATCTCGTGCAGATCGAGCATCGCGCTTCTGGATTCGGCGGTGAAGCTGGCATAGGCAGGCGTCTGAATGCGGTGGCGCACACGCCGGCGTCGGTTGGTGGAGTTGGACTGCAGGACCGGGGTTGTAGCCGCCATCAGGGGAGCCCAGAATTGTGCTGCACCATATTAACGCGGTCTTGAGGAAATGTAAGCAGATAAGAGAGTCGGAAGGACGACAGGGCGGATGGGTGGGATCGCTATGCCTTAGCCGGCCTGCCGGGTAGTCTGAGCCTGGTGCAGGCTGGAGATGCGGGAGATCGCGGCTACCATCATGCTGGAGAGCAGTTGCATGGTGGCGACATCGCTGTCATCGAAGGCGCCGGGCGTGGAGGATAGGACCTCGAAGACGCCGAGGGTGCGGCGGTAATGGCGCAGGGGCGAGACCAGGATCGAACGGACTCCAAGGCGGCGGCAACTGGCCAGATCGACGCGCGGGTTGCGCTCGGCATCGTGGCAGAGCATGATTTCGCCGGAGCGGACGGCCTCGGCGGAGATGCCAGATTCGGTTTGCAGGCGGACGCCGAGATCGGGAGCGGTACGGCCGGCGCGAGCGCGGCAGACGATTTCGTCGCCGGCGCGAAGAGCAATAGCCGCGCCAGTGGCCCCGGTCAAATGTTGAGCACGCTCGGTGATGGCACTGATCGCGGGCTCGAGATCGAGTTCCGCGGGATAAATCTCCATTTCTTCAGGTGGCCTGACGGCGCGGAAACCGGAAGCTGGATGGGCTGCATTCGCGACTCGAAGCTGGCTGCGCATGGCCAGCGAGGGCATGCGGGAGTGGTCAATCGAGGACTCAACCATTGGATCGGGCACGGTGCGGAGCAGATCGTGGACCAGGCTGTTGAGTTCGGCGTCGAGGATGAGGTTGGCGTTCTTCTGGTTCAGGAGCGATCCGCCAAGCACGCGTGAGAGGCTTACCAGGGCCTTGCTGCCGCACGCGAGACAAAAAGTCTTGTTGTTATTGCTGATCAGCTCGCACTGAATGCAGAACGTTGCGGACTGCAAAGGGACGAAATTGACGTCCCGAAAAGTCGTGCCATACACAGTCTTGCTGAACATGATTGCCGGTCCCTCGCTTGATCGTTTCCATAAGAGGCGCAGACCAAGGTAAATAGAAGGCGAAGCCGGCAAAAGTGACGGCACTGGTTCCGCATGTGGAAAAAGGGCATGATTCGGCTGGCCGGGTGTGCAGATTCTTGCATCTCGGCGTAGCGGAGGCGACCCCGGGAGGCTGTTTTTAAGCATTTTCCCGCGGATTTTTTCCACGTTAGTGGATTGCTTTCGGAGCAGCCGTCGGCTAGACTTACGGAACGTTCGGCAGCCAATGCCGAAGCGACTGGGGGAAATTATTATGCAATGGACAGCTCCTGCTTTTGAAGAAGTTTGCCTGAACTGCGAAATCAACTCCTACGCCAGCGCGAAGCTGTAGACCGGAGCGCTCCCCCGATTCACCTTGCCTTCAACCAGGCTTGGCGTCGCACGACGATGTTTGCGATGCGGTCGGAGGCGTGTCCGTCCCACAAGGGGACCGGATTCCTTACTTCCTTCCGTCCGCCTTCGAGTATCTCTGCAGCCGCTTTCCGGAGCCGCGCTAGATCTCTTCCTACCAGCTGATTCGTCCCTTGCGCGACTGTGATGGGCCTCTCTGTATTTTCGCGGACGGTTAGACAGGGCACGCCTAGATAGGTCGTTTCCTCCTGAATGCCGCCGGAGTCGGTAATGACCAAGGCGGCCCGCTGCTGCAATGCCAGGAATTCAAGATAAGGCTGAGGCTCGAGGAAACGAAGGCGCGCGCTGATATTTGAGGAAGATCCGACTTCGGAAAATCTCTGGCGGGTGCGCGGGTGTACAGGGAAGATTACGAGCAATTGCTGGCTCAACTCAACCAACGTGTCGAGAAGTTCACGCAGCCAGGGCAGGTCGTCGACGTTGGAGGGGCGATGGAGCGTCACCAGCGCGTAGGGCTGGGGAAGGTCCGCTGGAATGTGCGCTTCCGCCTTCGGAAGCAGGCGGACCAGAGTGTCAATCATCACGTTGCCGACGAGATGAATCTTCGCGGGATCGATGTCCTCACGCAGCAGGTTCTCGTCACCGTCGGCAGACGGCGTAAAAAGCAGATCGGAGAGCTGATCGGTGAGCAGGCGATTGATTTCTTCCGGCATGGTACGGTCGCGGGAACGCAGGCCGGCCTCGACGTGTCCCACCGGCACGGCGAGTTTGGCGCAGACCAGTGCGGCGGCGAGGGTCGAATTGACGTCGCCGTAAACGAGAACGAGATCAGGCTGGCGCTCGATCACTACAGGCTCGAAGGCAAGCATGACTGCGGCGGTTTGCTGGGCGTGGCTGCCGGAGCCGACTTCCAGGTTGCAGTCGGGCTCGGGCATTTCGAGCTGTTGGAAGAAAACGTCGGACATGGCGGCGTCGTAGTGCTGACCGGTGTGCACCAGAGTGTTCTGAATTCCATGGGCCGCAAGCGCGCGCAGGACGGGCGCCGCTTTCATGAAATTCGGGCGAGCTCCAACGACGTGAAGGACGTGCATGCGAAGTAGGAATTGTATCTGTTCAGGAGGGATGCGCCGCGGCTTATCCGGCCTGGGCTTCGATAAGCCGGGCATCCTGCCCATGCAGCGGGATCACTTGCGGCGACTGTGCAAGGACGCGATCCAGGGCATCGGCGAGTGCACTGGGAAAAGCAGAAGTCAGGAGATTGATGTCGACCTGAACGTCGCGGGGCGAATACAGGCGATTCACCACGAAGGTTCCGCGACGGCGGTTGGAAGAGCTCAACAGATCCAGAGCAATCGTCCACACCGCGGAGCCGTCGCGAATCGCAGGAGCGCCGGGTCTAGTCCAGCGGAACGAGGTCGCATTGCGGCGCAAGCCGGAAGACTCGGCGAGTTCGAAGGGGACGGGTTCTCCGGGGAGAAAATCCGGCTTCAACTCGAAGCCATCGAAGTCATTATTGCTGAAGGCTGCGACCAGAATGCGCCGGACCTGTTCGTAATCGCGCGCGACTTTCAGTTCTTCAGTGGCGCGGCGAATGGCGAGATTATTGACAAAAATCTGCGGCTGGTTGAGCGTGCGGTGCGCGACGCGCGCCAACTCGCCGAACTCCAGATAGCCGAGATGCTGCACACCGATCCAGATGCCGATTCCGAGCACCGCCAGCACCAGGCCCAGCGAACTGCCAGTGGGCCAGAGCAGAAACAAACTCAGCATGGCGAAGACGGCAGAGACGCCGTAGAGCAGGATGACGACCTGGCGATGGGTCATGCCATGCTGCAGGAGTTTGTGATGAATGTGCTCGTGGTCCGCAGTAAAGACGGGGCGCCCGCTAATCAACCGGCGGATGACGGAGAGCGAAGTCTCGAGGATGGGCAGTCCAAAAGAGACGATCGGAATGGCTACGGCGACAATGGTCGGGGCTTTCTGCGCTCCGGCCAATGCTAGGGCGCTCAGAAGGAACCCGATGAAGAGGCTGCCGGAGTCGCCGAGAAAAATGGTCGCGGGATTGAAGTTGTAGCGGAGAAACCCGAGAATCGCCCCGGCAAGAGCGATGGTCAGGATGGTCACCATCGACGGGCCATTCAGCAGCGCAACCACGAAGGCGACGAGAGTCGAGAACAGCGCCGAGCCCGCGGCCAATCCGTCGAGACCGTCGATCAGGTTGAAGGCGTTGGTGATGGCCAGCACCCAGAGAACGGTGAAGGGCAATCCCACGAACCAGGGCAGCCGGTGATCGCCGAACAGGACGGGGATATTGACGATCCGCAAACCGCCGGCAAACAACATCGCGCCGGCAATGCCCTGCACAGAAAATTTGAAATAGGGGCCGACGCCGCGAATGTCGTCATACACGCCCAAAAGGAAAACCAGGGTGGCAGGGACGAGAATCGTGAGCAGCGTCTTGAGGGAAAGAGCTGAATGCAGGCGCGGATTGCGCAGCGCCCAGACTGCGGCCATCACCATGCAGGCCGAAAAAGAGAGGAAGATGGCCACTCCGCCGAGGCGCGGCAGAGGGCTGGAATGCATGTGCCGCTCTTGCGTTGGGACGACGACCCACCCGTGAGTTGTGGCAAAATCTCGAACGGATCGAGTCAGAATGAACGACGACACGAGCGCCACAAAAAACGTAGCGAGGAAGATGCCCGTCAACTCTGCCACCTCTGAGGCACACGCGGATGAGGCATGACGCTCCCCGAAAATTATCGCAGCAATAACTCAGGCTGATAGTTAGTGAACAGATTCCTGACGAAGTTGAGAGTTCAAAAACTTTAACAGCAGTCGACCGAGACTTTCAATTCAGGGCAGGAAAAAAACTGTGGAAAACTAACGAGGACCCGCGCAAATCCTCAGCTTCCAATGGGGACTACTGTGCTAAACTTTGTGGCATTCTCGTTCACTACTTCAGGGGCCTTCGAATGGAGTCGGGCACACCGAGTGCGGCGCACCGCCGCCGCATCTTCTGCTTTTCCTTCGCACTGATTTTTGTGGTGGTGGCAGCCGCGCTGGCGCAGGAGCCTGCGACAGGCACGCAAGCGGGTCAAAACGCCCCCGCAGGGCTCCCTCCAGCACAACCGATCTCACAAGCTGCGAGGAGTGCGTCCGGAGCGCCGCAGGCGCCATCAGCGGACACGAACAAGGACTCGATTCAGCCTGCGAGTGCGAAGCTCGGCCCCGGCGATTTGATAGAGGTCAGCGTCTACAACGTGCCCGAGCTCACCACGAAGGCCCGCGTCAGCAGCTCTGGGGAGATCTACCTGCCGCTGGTGGATTACGTGCACGTCGACGGACTGACGCTGGAGGAGGCGCAGGTACTGATCGAGAAGCGGCTCACGGACGGCGGATTTGTGCGCAATCCGCACGTCACGATCTTCGTGAATGACGCGGCCTCGCAGGGCGTGACCATTATTGGAGAAGTCGGCAAACCGGGAATCTACCCGGACGTCGCGGACCACAAGCTGTACGAGGTTATCTCCCAAGCGGGCGGCTTCACCCAAACTGCATCGCGCAAGATCGCCATCATCCGTCAGAACAACCCTGAGCCGATCCGGATTGACCTTCCGCGCAATCTGGCGGACGACCTGAGCGGCAATGTGGAGGTCATGCCGGGCGACACGATCACGGTGCCGCGCGCCCCAATCATTTATGTGGTCGGCGACGTAGGCCGGCCCAGCGGATTGCTGGTGGATAACGGCACACTGACGGTGTTGCAAGCAATAGCCCTGGCAGGTGGAACGAACCACACGGCGAAGATGAGCGCGGTGCGCATCATCCGCAAAACACCTTCCGGCATGATCGAAACGAAAGTGCAGCTCCAGAAAATGCTGGAGGCGAAAATTCCGGATGTGACTTTGCAGGCTGACGACATTTTGTTCGTTCCGATCAGCGGAGGACGCGTACTGGCCGGGCGCACCTTTGAAGCCGCAATGTCGGCCGCGACGGCAGTCACGATTTATACGATTCACCCGTAGATCGGGCGAGGCTAGATTCCCATCTGTTGAAGAACCTGAATGTATTTCTCTGCTGTACTGGCGCGGGAGAAATGCTGCAGGATGTATTCCCTTCCCCTTTGACCTAGAGCCCGGCTCAGTTCCGGATTCGCGACCAGTTGATGGATGGCTCCCGTCAGTGCCGCAGAATTTTCGGGTTCAACTACCAGACCGGCGCCGGCGTTTTCTACGATCGTTCGCGCCTGCCCATCTACACCGAGAATCACCGGCCGGGCGCAGGACATGAACTCCAGCATCTTGGTGGGAATGACGGTTTTGAAGACATCTGTTTTCTTGAGCAGGACGAGGCAGGCATCCGACGCCGAGATAAAGGCGGGGATTTTCTCGCGGGGTTGCTGGTCGAGAAAGACGATGTTTTTCAGGTTGCGCGACTGCGCCAGAGTCTTGATTCGCTGTTTTTCGGCTCCTTCTCCCACGAGGAGGAAGAACACAGGCGAATTCTGCTGCTGAAGCTGGGCGGCCGCGTCGAGCAAGGTCTCGAGCCCATGCGCCATGCCCATGGTGCCGACATAGCAGACGAGAGACTTTCCTTGTGCGCCGAGTTCTCGTCGAAGGCTTTCGTTCGATGCTTCCGGCGATGGCGCGAACATCGCGGTCTCGACGCCGTTCTCAACCACCGCGATTTTTTCGGCCGGTACGCGCCAGTGGTCGATCAGATAGTCGCGGAAGGCCGGGGTCACGACCACGATGCGGTCCGAGCGCTCGTAGAGAAAGCCTGCGACGCGGGCGAGTAGGTGATGCAGTAAGGAATCCTCACCGCCCACTCCCACTGCCGTGAGGGATTCCGGCCACAGATCACGCACTTCAAAGACAAAGGGCAGGTTGCGAGCGAACGCCAGCCACCATCCAGCGAGTGCGACCAGA
>Ga0209698_10006058_pt1 | contig 12914 bp, 5 predicted proteins | sample LitLauG_LLR_2012_FD_187203 | JGI IMG/M metagenome (GOLD analysis project Ga0209698, IMG submission 187203) | Freshwater sediment microbial communities from Pennsylvania, USA - Little Laurel Run_MetaG_LLR_2012 (SPAdes) (version 2) | ecosystem: Environmental > Aquatic > Freshwater > Creek >...
TAGATAGGGTCTCGTGATTATCAATCACATGTATTACACATTTTCATCAAATGATAAAATTTCTCTTTACAATTTTCATGTTTTTGATTATTTTCCATGCGGGTCTTCAATTATAGTTTTTGGACAATTGTAAAATAATTCTTCGTTGCCAATAATTTCTAACGTCATTGAAACCTTGTAGGTAGAAAAAAATGAACGCGATATATCATCTACAAAAGAAGATTATGTAAAAACATATAACCGCTCAAGTCAGCATCATGAAAGATACAGGATTGGACTACAATTATCTTGTCTGATAAAAGTATCAAAGGATATACAATTTTTCATCAATGCAACTAACTAATGCTTGGAAAATTAGTACCCATCATATGCTAATCAGGGATTATTCCCAAATGATACAGATATTCTTACTTCAATGAATAACCGCATTTAGCGCAGAATGTAGCAATTAGGAGATTTTTGTTGCCACACTTGATGCATATTGATTTGTCTCTTGACTGTTCTTTGACGGGCTGTGGCTCAATTTTTGCGTTCTTGTTTACTATATCTTTTTTTACTTTTTTAATATCGTTAACAAAATTTTCCCAATTCGTTCGCGCATTGTTAGCAAATTTTGATCCAAGTAAATTATCTAGATTTTTATGCCATTCCTGGAGTACGTTTTTTTCTTCTTTCTCAAGATCATCGGCATTTATACCAAAAAGAAGTCGAAGATTTTCAGTCATAATACGTCTTGCAAATCTTTCATATTGTGTCTGACTTTCTCCTATAGACATCCAGCTAATTTTTGCGTTCGCCGCTGCCTCCACCTCAAACCCCTTCCACATACGAATCTTCTCTCCCTCTTCAGTGGAATTCTCATGAATCTCATTTCCTGCCTCGTCATGGGTGAACATGTGTATCTCATGTTTAACATCGGAATTGTTGCAAGACCTTATGCTGTAAATTAGAAACGGTTTATGCTTATAGTCATCTCTAAAATATACCTTCTTTGAGAAAGTTCTATTTTCATTGTTCTTTAATTCGTAGATTTCTCCTGCCTCAATATGAAGATCATCTATACTTCCGTCCTCAGGATCATTTCTTCTACCAGCCAAAATGCGCGTTCTATTTTCAAAGAGATTTTGAAGAGCAGCCTGCACTGTTCTTGTATCAGAATTATGTTTTCTCCCATCCTCATAACTGATGTCAACGGCTCTCAAGTCTGTTGTTGGTTGAGATCTGCGACGAAAATCTTCTATTGATCTAATAGAGCCTTGATCCTCTTTTCGTACCAGTCCAAGTAGGGCATATTCATGTCTTGGTCCTTTTGGCGGCTCAGACTTTAGCACATCCATTTGCCCGCTTGATCTAGTCGTGAATGTCCAATAGTCCCCGCTCCTATATGGTCCCGATTCAAATTTTATTCCAATTCTAGAGATGCTAAAAGAATCATCAAGTAAGATATATCCATCCTGCGTACCTTCTGAACTAACTGGTTTTATCCCGTCCCACAGAATTATTTTTGTATGATATTCAGGGCTATACCGCTGTTGTGGTGTTTCCAAATTATTATGAAGTTCTGTAACTCCTGGTTGGGCCGGGTTTGCAACTGATTTCCATGACAGTTTCCTATTACCAGGATCAATTTCTGTGATCTTTTTGAGTTGTCCCCTTGGTTGTTCCGATAGTTCATCTATATCGTCAATTATTTCTATAAGATCACCTATTCTAAAAACACCGGCGATATTTCTATTTGCATATTCAAGTACAACATCAAATTCATTTACCTCCTGTACGCTAAAGGCTGTAGATGCGTTATCTCTAGACCATTTAAAAGTAGCCTGACTTGGGTCATCTCCACCATTATGGATTTGAATCCTGTAGAGTCTATTATCAAATGTTTCAGAACCTATATCGACATTTATTGATCCAGATGAGTTGAGTGATAACTGATCAAACTTAGTGCTCAATAAGCAAGACTGTGGTTCTCTCATTTTCCTTATTTCGTTTCTAGCAATTTGTATTTTTTCTTCTATACCAGTATTATCTGGAATATTCTTCATCTTCACTTGACATATCGTTTTCATTCTTGTTGAGGTATCTGGGCCTCCAAGTGCCGTCTCTCTTATTTGAGGGTCTTCAAGAGAAGTGATTCCACGAAGCCAGACATCTGCATATACCATATAGCAACTTGAAGAATTTTTTTTCCCCGAGGATGCGATACTGGGCGCCTGTGGATAATCTGCTTGGTTAAGAAAAGTTCTCCATGATTCACTAACGCATGCAACTCCGTTTACATACATTCTTGCTGACTGATTCAATCCAGAATCTCCAGAGATTATGAAATCTTTTTCAGGATTTAATTCGCCCAATATCTCTGAGAAATAAAGATCTGTCTCTGGGAGACCTGTAAAACCAATAGATTTTATTTTATCAATGTTGACCTCTGTATCTATTTTGCTATTTACAATATCTACTGTATAAAAATCCCAAATTTTACTGCAAAGGTCTTCCCTCTTTGATACAGTAAGGGGAGAGGTTTTCTTACCGTCTGAATCCACAAGTAAAAGATTGAACGAGTATTCACTGCCCGTATTACTTATTGCAAATCTCAAGCCACTCAGGGCATTAAAGTTTCTATTTCCAACAAATTCCCAAAATATTTGTTTTAGGTCTCGTCTTTTCTTGATTGTTGGTTTGTGATTATAAATGCTAAACATCAAGTCCTCTTTCGAAATAGGAGAATAACAACTCAAATCAGTAAACCAGTTCACTGAACGATCTCTTGAGCTAGCACTAGTGATGGTTGCCAGTGGCACTCCGCTAATAATTCCTATACACATAGGTTCTTCATTGTCAGTTTTCCATTGAAGTGATATCTTTGAAATATTTGATAGGCCTAAAATATCAGATGGCTTAGCAGAAACAGGGGAAGACAGTTCGAATTTTGCTGTAAGAAATCCTCCGTCATCTTCAGGTTCTGCGATTTTTCCATCATATTTGTATGTTAGTTCAACATTATTTTCTTTTAAAAAAAGGACCAATTCAAAAGTAAGTTTTCTTTCCTTCTTACTCTGCGATGACTTTGCAAGAATCTTAAATTTCACATAAATAGATTTAAATTTTGAGAGATCCAAACTGTGGAAATCTCGTTGTATACAATTTGCTTTGTTGACAAAAAGCGAGCCTCTTTCTGAGGTAGAATTCGGATTAATACGCGGAACATCTTTTGTATTGAGAAAAATGTATCCTGAACTATTTTGATTTTTCAAATCCAAGGGCTTCCAAAGTTCTGGTTCGAGCATATGATCTATTGGTATGTCATTGCCAATTCTAAAAGAATCTCCAACGCATGCCGCATATCCAAGCAAATCTGTCGATTCTTTCCATAAAGCATTCAAAAAGTTCTCCACGTTTTCGTTCAAATCAGCATCAAGCTGAACCCTCCCTTGTTGCATAAAGGCGCCTACGTAATGTTTGCTTGGATCGTTAGTAAATCGTGAAAAATCACCTTTCATTTTTCATTCCCTCTCTGTATTTAGGTTTCAAGAAAGACTCCTGTCTCCATTTCAAATCGCATGTACTCATCAAAGCTGTATACAAGATCTTTTATTCTTTGAGCTTGATAAAGATAGTTAAAGGCACCCATCTCTTGTTCGTTATCAGCTCCTTCTAAAATTTCCTTTGCTGTACTCTCATCAAGTTGTGCATATCCCGGGTCTCCATATTTTTCTGATGTAAAGCAAGGACCGATTTTTAGATTCAGGGAATTATCGGACGATTGATTGCTTTGTGGATATTGGTTCAGATGACATTCATAGCAGGGTGGAATCTGCGAGTCGGAGGGCATAGAAGAATACCTAATACATCCTATTTGGTCTTGTTCTACTAGAACTCTATCAGTGAAAATGGAATTACTGGCTTGATGCATTAATGCGACATGGACCTTGCCAAAAATAGTGCTGTTTCTGATTGTTGCGGCATGGCTGTTTATCGCAAAGTCCTTTCCTTTGCCATCTACAATGCTATCAGATATTGCAAGCCTGGCCTCTGATTTTGCGTATAATGTGTATGCTTTATTGTCCTGACTTTTTATCTCAAATTCACTTGTTTCTTCTTTATCGATTTTCAGGTATTTTTTGCCTGTGGCATTTGATAGCGAAATAGTATGTTTTTTGTCTGCAGATGTAATTGTTATAGTGGATCCATCCTGTGATTTTTTTATATCGTGCGGGCCATCAAGCCAGTTCAAATTTGAAGAATTTTGTCGCAGAAAAGATATAAGATTTGTGTCAGACTTGTCTTTCTTGTCAGATTTGTCTTTCTTGTCAGATTTGTCTTTCTTGTCAGACTTGTCTTTCTTGTCAGATTTATTTTTTGAAATATCTGCCCAATCATATATGAACAACGATTGCATGGTTCTAATCCTGCCGCAGATGGTACTATCAAGTATGATTTTTAGATCGTTATTGTAACCGTTGACTTGAATACTTGTTATGTCAATGCATATGTTTGTCATTCCATTTTCTTTAACTACAGCCAAGTCATATTTTTGGTTACCAATGGCAAGGCTTGCCTTTGTTTCATCGAGATGAGTTATTTTAGCAACATGTGTACTGCCCAATGACGAAATTATTATGGTTTTATCATCATGTGATTTTTTCACACTTGCAGAGTCAAGCCAAGTTTCTTTACTAAAAACCTTCTTTAGAAAATCAATCAGTCTGTATTTTTCAGAGTCATGGACATTATGCCAGCTAAACAAGTACCTTTTTGGCAAAATGGTACAATGTCTAATGACCATAGTTTGTAAATTCCCAGAACTCACGGTTATGATATTTTTATTTTCCAACAAGTTACTTGTTGTATCCATTGTATCAAAGAAGAGGCCATCCAGTATCAGACTAGTCCCCGAACCTGCAGATGTCACTTGAATCTCTGACTGTTCCGATGCCAGATCCGGCGGAGTTGATTGTTCTGTCAGAATAAAGTGTTCACTATCATATACAAATGAACCACGGATAACAACATTAATTGAATAATTGCCCAGAGTCAGTGGAACTCCATCTTGGCTTTTAGATGGAATCCTAATCACAGTGCTTGGAATATTGCCTGAACTATCTGTGGTTACTTGTACACTAGCCTGAGTCTCACCAGCAGAAGAAACAAGACTTAGCATTACCTGCGTGTCAGCAGAAAATCCCGAACCAATAACTGTAACTGGTGTTCCTATTGGACCAAAAGCTGGAGTGATATTAAAAATTGAAGATAATCCAGTTACAGTTAGCGATCCTACGATTACTGGCCTTTCATTCTGCAGAGCACGAATCTCTACTGATTTCCCATGCGGCAAAACGATATTGATGTCTTCATTATATCTCTCGCTGTCTAGTATTTCAAAAATTGCATTGGCGGTACCATCCCACTTGGCAATTGCATCTTTGATTGATGTGGACTGATCATTTGACCCAATTTTACCAATTTTAAATACCATGGTATCATTTTCCGAGATGTCATATACCGAGGGGGGTCGTGTATAAAGACCTCCACCCATTTTGCCGCTAAAGCCATAGTTATAACTGACATTCACAGTGTTGTTATCTTGAGGATCAGAAAATAAAATCCGGCCAAGAACTGGATCGATGGCAACTTTTCCTGATGCAAGAGATTTATTTTCCCAACTGGCAAGATTGCAAACCACTATATCAGATATGTCTTTATCGATTTTATTTATCGTTATTTTTATGAGATTATCGCTTTCTGCGTTTGGGTTAAAATAATAGTTTGCTAACTGCTCATACATAGCATATCGCCTAATTGGACAGGCAACATTGATCTCTTTTGCAAGCGCAGTATCACTTTCTGTTACAGGAAAGTTAAACAACGGTGCATCAAGACCAAATGGATGGAAACTAAATCTCTGTCTGTCATGTTTAAAGGCGGGCGCGTCATCCACCGGAAATGCCTCTAGTCTCCACAAAAACAGACCGATATTTGAAATATTATAGTATCCTAAAATGCCGCGGTCATTTGCATTAATACCTCTTCTTTTACTAATTTGCCTGACATCCGCAGTATGAGCAATAGTATCAAAAGGCGTGTTAAGCAATTCCAGCTTGTTTGTATCTTGCAAATCAATAATTGTATTATTCATGCGTAAGTGATCAATATACTGTGTTGTACACAAAAGTTGGAAGAATTCTACTGCCTTTGCAGTCCATCTTGTAACATCCCTTGCCAAGTTCTCTGTTGTTAGCAGAGTTCCCTTTCCCTTTCTGTAACGAATAGTATTTGCAACATATGCACGTTGGCTGTATGAAGTGTTTGGAGGATGAATGCCCCTTACTCGCATTAAATCAGCAATATATGCAACTGCCCATTCATCACAGGTTTCAATAAACCAGTTATTGTAGAGATTTTCAATATCATCTTCTAAAATTTCAGATTGTTCTGCAATTATGCTTAACAACGAATAGATGGGATTTCCAAGTTCGTCGTCGCGTTGCCGGTATACTTCTGGTAAAAGTTCATAAAGTTTATCCGCATCATATTTCATGGCTACATCTCCAAGAGAGAAATTCCGGCAGGGTTTATGAATACAAGTTCTGCCTCGGTGGGGTTTCCATTATCATCAGTACCTGCAAGGCTTGAAGATATTGCAGAAAGAAGAGCATCAATTCCCGGGTCGCTTTCGTACAGACTTGTAAGATCCACCCCATCTACGCCATCTACCTGCTGCATTATAGAAATTATCTCACTTTGGGATACGGGTTGACCAAATTGCCTTGATGAGGCAGAAAAATTATCTAGCAATGCATTTTTTACAGAAGATAAAACTGTAGTAGGGTCTTGCCCATCCGCCACTAAAATTTTTGCTTTCATGTTGAACATCTTTGGAACAAACGTGTCTAGTAGAAAAGATGTTCCAAAATCTTTTTCGTCGTTGAGTTCCTGCACCAAGTTCTTGTACAAATCTGATTGTGGATCTACAGGTTGCATGTCAGATGAGGCAATTGTAAGATGAACGAATCTTTTTCCCATAACATTGAGCAATGAAGATTTTGCCTTACCAATTCCTGGAAAAGACAGAGAAAAATCTTCAAAATCTTTTAGTGAAATAACACGCCCCAGTGCAAGTATCGTAGAGGAGGCGTTCATACGTGCGTCATTTAGATCCTCAGGATCTCTTGCGCCCGATGGCGCAATAGGATTTGTTACACTTTTTACTCCAATGGGTTTATTGATTAATACATTTAGTTGACCCTCTCGTAGCATACCCGGATTTCCAATTCCGATTCTATATTTTGCAGAAATATTTTCTACTCCAGTTTTAGGGCGAGAGCCCTTAATTCCATCACCAAACATTACATGAACTGTTCCATCATCATCGATTCTAACAATGTATCCTTTATCATTGTGCTTTAGGTTGTATAGTGAATCCACCTCTTTCCAAGGTATACCGTCTATGTTAATTTCTAGGCTAGTTTGAGTACCATTTCCTGTAGCTGTAGATGTAAAAGTCAGCGGGCTTGTAGATAGAGAAAATTCTTGGTTTTGTTGTGATTGGTCACCACTTCCTAGAATTTCGGTTTTTGTTTCCCCGTGGTTTGCTCCTGCAACATTAGCGTTAACTGTTACAGTATCTGCCTTATACCATTTTTCCAAAGGAGGATTAATGGTAAGACTAGTTGTGATATTGTAAAAATCATAGGTGATTTGATCTATTGTAACAATCTCACTCTTGGTCAAACCTAAATCATTTCCTTTCTTGTCAACGACATTTCCCGTGATTGAAATTACCTGTCCTTTAACTAGATCACATAATATATTATCCAAAGTAATGATGGAATCCTTCACTATGCTATCTGGATTTGGGATGTCATCTAATTCTAGTGATTCAGTTTGTGCAAAGACACTGGTACTACGTATGCGGAACTTTGATAGAACATCCTTATCTGGATTTTCCAACACTAAACCAGTAACTTTTCCAGTTATTAGGAAATCAGCCAGTGCAGCTTCAACAACGTCGGAAATTTTGTAAGCAACATAACCCTGCTGGTCTCGTAAAACGCACCAACTCGGATTTTTCGGAGGATCATTCTTTAAAATAGATGAAAACATAGTGTCAAGAAATATTAAATTGTCGGCGGCCTGAATGCCAAAAAAAGAATGGGAATACGGCGTGCCATTAGAATCGGTAGTTATTGTAAATTTTGGGTCATCATAATCTGGGATGGTCGGAAACGTTGTTGTTGAAGTTGAAATTATAGTTGTTGATCCACTGCTGTCTGTGGAAGTTGTTGTAATGTCGGTTTTTGGTAAAGTATCCCATTTGGGGGCAGAGTTGCCAAATATTCCAGCCTGTGCTCTAAATGCATAGACTTTTATTGATTTTTTATTTTGGCCCTGAAAAGTGATCTTTTGTATTCCTTGATTTATTGTTTTAGAAAAATCACAAATATCTAGATCATTTCTTTTACAATATGTTTGAAATTCAGCATCAGACATGATTGACTTTAGTTCATATTCATCTAGGGACGTAGTATAGTATTTCCAACGAATGGTTGAAGGAATGCTCCACTGAATTTTTTTAATATCTCGATTTACCCCAACGTGGGCTATATCAACAACGTGGGCTATATCAACAACGTGGGCTATATCAACAACGTGGGCTATATCAACAACGTGGGCTATATCAACAACATCAACTACTGTTTGCTGTAACACAGCGTTAGGTGCTACATTGGAAATGATGTTAAAAAAGGTTCGTTCCGTGTCCCCATCTTTTATTACTTGCAAAAGACCATCACCTACTTTCAATCGTGTATTTATTCCCTTGAAAATGATCGAAGATGATTTATTAGAATATGAGTTGCTTATTAGAGATTGGTCTTGCCTTACAGTTAGTTTTGGTTGGAGATTGTTCCATTCACGTTTTGCAGATATTTTTTCATACGTCTCAAAGACCTGCGGCTTTTCTCCTTGTCCTGGAATACTTTGTATTTTTGTTCCAGTGTCAATCACTATTGGATCTGCCACGGTGGGAGAATCTTCAAGGGTAAAGGCAAGAAAGGTGCTTGCAGAAACACCAGGATTTAATTCATAGCCAATAAGGCGAGCAAGTTCAAGGACCGATCTTCGCTCTGTCGCTGTTCGCACAAAGCCTTCGTTGGCAAGGCGTTCTTGATAAAATGTAAGAACGTCTGATACGATAGCCCAAGAATCAAGCAACGATATCACCAGATCGCTGTTCGCACGCGTTGTAAGGCTTCTAAGCGATACTGGAGGGTTTTTACCTCTAGTAAAATCAGATGAAAGGCCTGCATACATACTTGCCAAAAACTGGCTGTATGTACCTACGCGATATCTTATTGAAGAAAGACCAGGAGAGTTTTGTATCTTGGACGGCGTTTGTTTTTTTATTCCAGAACAGCAATTGCAGTAGTCTAGTGTGTTACTCATTTGTTCCTACAGTCCTCCTTCTAGTATAAATACAATCTTGCCATTTTCTGGAAAGTTTGGATCATTATCAAGTCGAGCAATCTCAGATGGAGCCATTTTTACTACTCCTGCCTCAAGCTCGCCATTGTATGGTTTTGCCAACCGCTGAAAAGTTGTAACACTAACAGAACTTGTACCTACAATTTTCATGACACTTTTGTATATCTGACTTAGAAATACCGGCTGACCAAAGGTAAAGTTGTCTGGATAGAAAAATCCATAATTGCCGTTCCCCAAATCGCGGTTGCTAAAGGCATCAAGTAATTCCCTCTCCGTATAACTTCTTGAACAGTCTGAAGAAATGTAGACGGTCATTTCTATGTCCAAGGGAACATAGGCAGGTCCAGTAATTTCAATATCATAACCTGCAAGACGATACGTGTCCAAGAAACCATAAATCTCGTTTTTAAAATTCACGTCTACTGGCTTGCCGCCATGACGTTCGATTGCGACAAATACAGTATACCAGCTTCCAGTCCATCTAATCTGTGCAAAGGCCTTCATCACTTCCTTATGCAGCAATAACACTTCTTCATAGTCTGCTTCCGTTACTGCCCTTTCCTGGGTTCGAAAAGCCGATGGTGCGTACTGGCGAATTTCTTCCATGGTCTCTGGTTCGGCCCCACCCTGAGAAGGCATTGGGTTTCTCAATAATTCAATTCCAGACATATCTCCTACTATTCTTGTTATAGTCTCAGAGCCAACATTTCCTTTTGTTCCGTTTCCTACCCTGTATTTTGCCGTGAATTCATATGAATAAACATCGGTGCTGCTTGGCGGTATCAATCCAGAATTAGTTCTAGAATCTCCAAATCGAATAAATGTCGTTCCATCGTTTTCAATCTCCACTACAAATTCTGTTGCAAATTCGTCACTTTCCAGCAGATCCCCATTTGGACTTGGATGCCATTTTTTATTTGCACCATCAAGTGTTATGGATGGCTTTGCATTTCTTGCATCATAGTTTAAAACTGAAAAGGCAGAGATAGACAAGTCAAAAGGTGCAATAAATGTTAACGGCTTTTTTGACAATTGTGGCCTATAAATTCCTGATGATGGAGTACTGGGAAGTTTTTCACCATCAACGCTAAATCCATGATCTGCAAGAACGATATTTCCCCGAGCTATACTGGTTTCTACTGTGTTTTGGGTTACGGGATCAATTGTATTCAGACAAAGAGGAAAAGTAAGTGCATCCTCATCGGCCCACGATATTTCCAAGACTGCTTTTTGATATAGTTCGTCAAACGATGGCAAGACCGAAGTAAGTCGAACGGCTTGACGATGCGATGTATCAGCATCTTGCACGTTTACAGTTGTGGGTGAACGTGTTTCCTCAAAAATAATTACATCCCCAATTTTTAAGAGTGGCACGTATACATTTAGCTTGCCATTTTTCTTTACCATAAAATTGTACAGAGTCTGAGAGTCTATAACAAGACTTGCTTTTTTTGCCTGAGTCTTATCCACGTTGTCAAGTTTTATGTAAAGAGAATATTTTGCATCCATGGTTGAAATTTTTATAGTTGAACCACCGTCTAGTTTTTCAATCCTTGTTGAATTTATCCATCTGTTAACTTGGCTAAAATGTTCCTTGAGAAAGTCTTTCAGTGCATTAAATTGTGTTGTGGTAGTATCAATGTCATCCCATGAAAATAATTGTCTACCAAGTTTATCGTTTAGAAGAGTTGCAGATGTAGCCCCACTTGGCAGGCAACATCTTGTCTCACCCCAAGTATAAAATGAAATTTTGTTACTAGACGTATGCAAGGTAATGTCATGCATTGTTTGAAAACATTCTGCCCCATTAGATATGGCATCATCAAAGTCATTTGGAGATACAACTGATGAATCATCATCTGCGCCAGTAAGAAGTCTAGTGCCTTGAGGTATGGAAAGTTCGTCTGCACTAGTTTTCAGAAATACCCATGCTCTTGCGTTACAACCCTCATTGATGGAATAGTCTAGTAACCTAGCATGACGTCTCAGCGAAATCCTGCTTCTTGCTGTGCCTAGGTAAGCTTCAGTTGCATGCGCATCTTGAGAATAGCTTATCTGGTCACCAACAAATGCAAGTAGCTCAACCAGTGCTATTCCCATGTCAGAGGGATTGCGTTCTTCCCAATCGGGAGCAATTATAGAAAGTCTATCTAGCATTAATTTTCGAAAACTGGAATAGTCTTTTGCCATATAATCAATGACTGGCTCTGGAAAGGTGGCACTTGGAAGACATTCTATTTTTTCCTGTTTACAGTCAAAGCCACTTTGACATTCCATTTTGAAAGAAAAATCAACTTTTGAAAGAATAGCATCAAAATTAGGAGGCGGAATATCAGGATTGATAGAATCTGAGACAAGCTGTATGGTATACGTTGAAAAATCTCCGATATTGTTTGGACGAATTACAAAGACATATTCTGCCTCTGAGCCAAGACTTGTGATAATACTTTTCTCCTCGGGTGACAGATCGTTCACTATTGGATCATTTCGTTTTTTCAGATTAGTTGCCATTGTAGAAGCATCTTGCGCCCATTCAGGTATGATTCCCGTTATGCGGGTTCCACCATAAATTGACACATTTGTCTTGTCAAGAGATGATAGTTGTATTGTTTTAAAACAATGCAGCAAAAGTAAGGCACGAGAAATATTTCCAGATAGATCTGCAAAAACTTCAAGATAGTCAATTCCATTGAGTTTTGAATTTCTTACAGCCTGACGTCTTTCGTCAGTGCCGCATTTTATATGAATTACCAACTTTAAACCACCTTGGTAAATGAAGCAACTTGGAGTTGCTGGGTTTGTCTTACACGGTATTGAATGGTTATTGCCAATGTAGAATCTGGATTTGTTACCTGTACCGACTCTACTTTTATCAGGTTTCCAAGCCACTGCTGTAATTGCCCTTGAATCAAAAATTGCGTAGTTGCAGCAAGTTCATTACTATTTGGTGCAAAGATGAGCTTGTTTATCCCTGTTCCAAATGTTGGGCGATTGACTCTTTCACCAGGTACAGTAAACAAGAGCTGCTCAATCATCTGCAGTATATGCATCTCTTCGCTCACTGTAGCTGTACTACCCTTTTTATCAACTTTTAACGGATAGCCGAATTCCACTATACCCCTTTCGCCCTCATTTGTGTTTGCATTGCCAATAGAGGCTCTTGCGGAGCTTGTTCATGACTCTTCCATAGGCCTATATTTTTAACAACTGGTAAGGCTTGGCATGCATGCGGATGCAATACAATCGCGCCAATGCATACGAGTATATCCAACATTAGACCATCACCAAAATAATTTCCATATCCAATGTAGAAAACATGTGGTTTTAGAAGTTGATAAAGGATTTGTTTGGCATTGTGATTTTCGCACGAGTTAACAAAATTTATCTAAACGAATTTGCAATATTTACACAAATAGACATTATTTTTTATC
>Ga0209698_10006059_pt1 | contig 12914 bp, 14 predicted proteins | sample LitLauG_LLR_2012_FD_187203 | JGI IMG/M metagenome (GOLD analysis project Ga0209698, IMG submission 187203) | Freshwater sediment microbial communities from Pennsylvania, USA - Little Laurel Run_MetaG_LLR_2012 (SPAdes) (version 2) | ecosystem: Environmental > Aquatic > Freshwater > Creek >...
GCGCAAGTGCGTCATCAACCAGCGCGAGGTCGGATCGCACACGCTGTCGTTTGCCAATGCCTTGCGCTCGGCGCTGCGCGAGGATCCGGACGTGGTGCTCGTGGGCGAGTTGCGTGACCTCGAGACCATACGCTTGGCCCTGACCGCCGCGGAAACCGGCCACCTGGTGTTTGGCACGCTGCACACCTCGTCGGCGGCCAAGACCATCGACCGGGTGGTGGACGTATTCCCGGGCGCCGAAAAAGACATGGTGCGGGCGATGCTCTCCGAATCGCTGATCGCGGTCATCTCCCAGGCACTGATCAAGCTCAAGGACGGCAGCGGCCGCGTGGCCGCGCATGAAATCATGATCGGCACGCCGGCCATCCGCAATCTCATCCGCGAGAGCAAGATCGCCCAGATGTACTCGATGATCCAGACCGGCAGCCAGTTCGGCATGCAGACCCTGGACCAGTGCATGATCGAGCTCGTGCGGCGCAACGTGATCTCTGCATCCGAGGCGCGCCTTTACGCCAAGAGCCCCGAAAACTTCCCGGGTTGATCTGCGGCTGCCGAGGCCCCAGCTTTTCCGACCTACAACCTACCGGACACATCGACCATGGAACGCGATCAGGCCATACGATTCGTTCACGACCTTCTCAAGCTGCTGCTGTCGAAGAAGGGCTCCGACCTTTTCCTCACGGCGGATTTTCCGCCGGCCTTCAAGGTGGACGGCCGGGTGCTGCCCGTATCCAATCAGCCCCTGACGCCGCAGCACACGTCCGACCTCGTGCGCGCCATCATGAACGACCGCCAGGCTGCCGCCTTCGAGTCGACCAAGGAATGCAATTTCGCCATCAACCCGACCGGGATCGGCCGCTTCCGCGTATCGGCATTCGTGCAGCAGGGCAAGGTGGGCATCGTGTTGCGGGTCATCGCCGACAAGATCCCCACCGTCGAGGAATTGCACCTGCCGCCGCTCATCAACGAGCTGGCCATGGCCAAGCGCGGCATCGTCATGATCGTGGGCTCCACGGGCTCGGGAAAATCCACGTCCCTGGCCGCCATGGTGGGCTATCGCAATGCCAACAGCCAGGGCCACATCATCACGATCGAAGACCCGATCGAGTACGTGCACCCGCATTCCAACTGCATCGTGACGCAGCGGGAGGTGGGTGTCGACTGTGACGACTGGCACATTGCCCTCAAGAACGCGCTGCGCCAGGCGCCCGACGTCATTCTCATCGGCGAGATCCGCGATCGCGTGGTCATGGAGCATGCCATCGAGTTCGCCGAAACCGGCCACCTGGTCATGTGCACCCTGCACGCCAACAGCACCAACCAGGCGCTGGATCGCGTCATCAATTTCTTCCCCGAAGACCGCCGCGCCCAGCTCCTCATGGACCTGTCGCTGAACCTGCGCGCCCTCGTTTCGCAGCGCCTGGTCGCCTTCAAGGATCGCAAGGGGCGCATTCCGGCCGTCGAGGTCCTGCTCAACACCCCGCTCATCTCCGACATGATCTTCAAGGGCGAAGTCCACGAAATCAAGGAAGTGATGAAGCGCTCGCGCGACCAGGGCATGCAGACCTTCGACCAGTCGCTCTTCGATCTGCACGAGGCCGAACTCATCTCCTACGAAGACGCCCTGCGCAACGCCGATTCGGTCAACGACCTGCGGCTGCAGGTCAAGCTCAACTCCAAGCTCTTCGGCGGAGTTGCCGGCATCAACCGCGGCATCGAGCACCTGGGATTGAGCGGCTGAGGCTTGCCGCGACCCTCACCCCAACCCTCTCCCGCGAGCGGGAGTGGGAGCGTGGTAACGGCGTGCATTTCCCCCTCTCCCGCGAGCGGGAGAGGGCCGGGGTGAGGGTGATCGCCAGGGCTAGTAGACTCCGTCCAAAGCGGTTAGACCCTTCCGCATGAAGTCCGGCGCCTGATCGCGCCGCCATGCCTACCTCTGGCGCGCATCCCCCTCCGCATGAACGTTTTCGCCCAACTCTATTACCGCCTGCGCAAGGGGGTAAAAGCCATACAGCTTTACCTTGTCATTGCCGGACCGGGTATCGTCGTCATGGTCGCGGATAACGATGCGGGTGGCATCACCACCTACGCCGCCACCGGCGCCAAGTACGGCTACAGCTTCATCGGCTTCCTGGTACTGCTCATCCCGGTTGCCTATTACGTCCAGGAGATGACGGTCCGCCTGGGCGCTGTCACCAAGCGCGGACACGCCGAGGCCATTTTCGGCGGCTTTGGCGCGTTCTGGGGCTGGTTCTCCCTGATCGACCTGATGATCGTGGACTGGCTCACCCTGGTCACGGAATTCGTCGGCATGACCTCGGCGCTGGAGATCTTTGGCATCCCGGGATGGCTGACGGTGGTTCTGGTCGTGCTGCTCCTGGGCACCATCGTGCTGAACGGGCGCTACTGGACCTGGGAGAAGATCGCGCTGCTGTTCTGTGCGCTGAACCTCGTCTACATCCCGGGCGCCTTCATGGTGCATCCTTCGATGCACGACATCGTCCATCAGGTCTTCATCCCCAGCTTCCCGGGCGGTCTCGACGGGCAGTTATTCTTTTTCCTCATGGCCAATATCGGCACCACGATAGCCCCGTGGATGCTGTTCTTCCAGCAAAGTGCCGTGGTGGACAAAGGCATGCTGGAGAAGGACATCCCCTGGGGCCGGTTCGATACGCTGTTGGGGTCGATACTCACCATCGTGGTGGCCATTTTCATCGTGGTCGTCACGGGCACCGTGCTGCGCGGCGTGGACATCGACAGCGCCGCGCAGGCGTCCGCCCAGCTGCAGGAAAGCCACCACTGGGTGGGCACCTTCATGGCCATAGGCCTCTTCGACGCCGGCCTGCTGGGCGCCATCTGCATATCCCTGGCCAGTTCCTGGGCCTTTGGCGAGATCTTCGGCTGGGCGCACTCGCTCAACACCAACATCAAGGAAGCGCCGTGGTTCTACGCGAGCTACTTCGTCACCCTGGTGACGGCGGGCGGGGTGGTGCTGATTCCCGGGGCGCCCCTGGTGCTCATCACCCTGTTTGTGCAGGTCATCGCCGTCACGCTCCTGCCGGCGGCACTCGTATTTCTCATCCTCCTGCTCAATGACAAGGAGCACATGGGGGAATATGCCAATTCGACCCTGCAGAACATCATCGGTGGCACCATCGTGCTGGCGATCATCATCCTGTCCACGCTGTACGGCGTCAGCGTGCTGTTTCCCACACTGTTGACCTAGGGGCCGGGACGATGTTGCGCAGCGTGGCCCGCGTCATCCGCAAGTTCAGGGCGATCAATGCCCGGTATGCGACGCCGCGCATCACCATGTCGCCCCTGGTGCGCGCGTCGCTCCTCATCCTGCGGATCTACCTCGTGCTGCTGGTAGGACTTTTGCTGTACAAATTTGCCACGCTGGCGGGCGCCTGATGCGTCTGGCGGCATACCGGAACCCGGCCATCGACGCCCCTGTGGCGCCGCGGTCGGCCGCGTCGGCTATCAATGTGGATGGACGGTCATGGTTGCCGTAGTCGAAACCGAATTCTTCCTCAGCGAAGTCATCCGCCGGCGCGTCTACCGCCATGCCGAGAAGATCGGCCGCCTGCAGGATCTGGTCATCGTCGAAACCGGCCGGCTGCCGGAGGTCGTGCAACTGCTCATCAACCGGCCCTATGGCCAGCCGTCGCTGCTCATCCCCTGGGACAAGGTCGTGGTCATCTCCACCAACGAGATCGCCATCGACGTCGAGAGCCTCGAGCCCTACCAGACACCGCCGGCCCCCGGCGCCATCCTGCTGCGCGACTACATTCTCGACAAGAAGATTCTCGACATGGACGGGCGCGAGGTCGAGGTCGTCTACGACGTCAAGCTGGCCTTCCAGTCAGGCAAGCTGTACGCCAGCGAGGTCGATTTCAGCCGCCACCGCCTGCTGCGGCGCCTGGGCTTGCGCCATCTCGCCAACTTCATGGCGCAGCAGTCGGGTGGCGACTCCACGGTATCGTGGCTGTACGTGCAACCCCTGCCCGACGACCTGGGCAGTTTCTCCGGCAGCGTGAAGCTCAATGTGCTCAAGTCCAAGATCCATGAGATCCATCCGGTGGACCTTGCCGACATCCTCGAGGAGCTCGACAGCGGCCAGCGGCAGGCGCTGTTCAATCAGCTAGAACCCGAGCATGCCTCGGAAACCCTGGAGGAGATCGAGCCGCGCGTGCAGCGCGAGCTCATGGCCACCATGCAGCACGATCGGGCCGCACGGCTGATCGGCGAGATGAGCCCGGCGCAGGCCGCCGACATCCTGGCCATCCTGCCGGCACACGATGCCGACGGCATCCTGGCCTTGCTCGATAGCGAGGCTGCAACCCGGGTGCGGCGCATCGTCGAACACCACGATGAGAACATCCTGCTGTTTGCCACGCACTCGTTCATTCGCCTGCCGGCAGCAGCCGTGGTCCGTGATGTGCTCGCCGGCTACCGCGAGCTTGCGCACGATAAGGATGTCCTCACCTACATCTACGTGGTCGATGACCAGGAACATCTTCTGGGGGTGGCAGGATTGCGGGATCTCGTCTCGGCCGGCCAGGACCAGACCCTGGGCTCGCTCATGACCGAACAGCTCATCACCCTGGGGCCTGAGGAAACCCTGCGCGATGCCGTGCAGGCCATTGCGCGCTATGGCCTGCGCGCCATTCCCATCGTGGACCACGACCGGCGCCTGATGGGCCTGGTGTCCGACCACGACGTCCGCGGGCTCAAGCCCCGGCTCGCTTGAAGCGGACAGCCGCTGCAGCTGCCCGAGCGGGCGGCGGCAGGCGGGCGCAAGCGTCCTCCCGCAGGTGCCTGCGCGGCCGCGCCGGATGAAACTAAGCGGCTTGCGGCAAGGATTGCGCGGCGATGGCGCTTTCGATTTCCGCCACGACATCGGCCACGGTAGTCAAGGGCGCGCGCGTGTCCGCCATCTGGATATTGAATTTTTCTTCCATCTGGAACATGAATTCGATCATCGACAGCGAATCGATGCCCAGGCTGGCGATCTCGGTTTCCGCCGACAGCTTGGCGATGTCGATTTCGAAGTGTTGCGCGATCATTGCCGTGATGTCGTTCTTCAGATCAGTGCTCATTTGCTGCTCCTGCGATGTGCTCGCGTTGCCGGTATGCAGTTCCGACCCGCGGGGGGCGGTCTAAGTTCCGCGGCCAAACGCATTAGCCCAGGAAGGCGTGCAGTCCGGCCCGGCTGCAAACCGACGGTGAATCATGCATGTTGCGCGTACGGCGTGAACGGTGGATTAACGCGGTCCCCCGGCGCCGGATCCACCCATAGCGGCGGCCGGCGCATGCGGGCGAGCGGTTCGGGGGCCGATTGGGTGACACCTGTCCCGTTGGGTGCAAACGACGCCGCGGCGATCGACCAGGCGCGAGTGTGTTGATATAAGCGATTGAATAAAAATAGATATTTCCAGGTCTTCGGCGGCCACAAGTGCCATTGCGGCCACCGGCCGCTGCCCCAAGCACTTTGGCCGGAGTCGATGCCGACGCAATTCACACCGGACAATGGGAGCCAATCCCAGCGGTCGACGGCTTGCTTCACCCCCGGCCTCGGGCTAGAATCCCCGGTTTACCGACATTCGGCAAGGCAGACAATTCATGGTGGTCATACGGCTGGCTCGGGGCGGTGCCAAGAAGCGCCCGTTTTACAACATCGTTGCAACCGACTCGCGCAATCCGCGCGACGGGCGCTTCATTGAGCGCGTCGGGTTTTATAACCCCGTTGCGTCTGCCGGCGACGTCAAGTTCCGCGTGGCAGCCGACCGCCTGGGTTACTGGAGCGGCGTGGGTGCGCAGTTGAGCCCGACGGTTGCCCGTCTGGTCAAGCAATACGGCGGCAAGGACGGCATTGCGCCGGCCGGCGCCGGTGTCGTCGCCACGGCTGCGGAAGCTCCGGCGGCCAACTGATCGCCTCGACGGTGTCGGTGCCGTACGTGCCGCTCACCCGTGCGGTGCTCCGGTTCCGGTACTGCGCGCTGTCATGAAGCCCGTTGTGGCGGTGCCGGACGACCTCGTCGAACTGGGTTTCCTGCGCGGCGCCTACGGGTTGAAGGGGTGGGTTCATGTCCAGCCCCATTCCGGCGACGCGCAGGTGCTGCGCAGTACCCGGCAATGGTGGCTGCAGCGGACTTTGGCGGGCCCGGGCGCCAGCGCTACCGCGGACGACGTCGGGGCGGTACCCGTAGACATCACCGGGGTTCGCGCCCAGGGCTCGGCCCTAGTAGCCAAATGGCAGGGCTGCGACGACCCGGAAGCAGCGCAGGCATTGAAAGGTTGTGGCATTGCGGTCTCGCGCGCCAGTTTTCCGCGCTTGCCGCAGGGCCAGTACTACTGGGTGGACCTGGTTGGCGCGAAGGTCGTCAACCGTGGCGGCGCGAATCTGGGTGTGGTTGCAAGCCTGCGCAGCAACGGCGTGCATGACTTGCTGGAGATTGCCGGGGCGGCGGCGGTGCCGGATCCTGCACGGGCAGCGTCCGCGGCGATGTTCCTGATCCCCATGGTCCCGTCCTATGTGGACGATGTTGATCTGGAAGCGCGCGTGATCCGCGTGGACTGGGAAGCCGACTGGTCGTAGCGTCGTGTGATGAATGAAGTGGTGCCGCAGGCAGGCGCGGCCGGGCAACAACGGGGATGCACATGCGTTTTGACGTGATCACCCTGTTCCCGGAAATGTTCGCGGTGCTCACCGACTACGGTGTCACGCGGCGCGCGTTTGGCAACGGTGCCTGGCAATTGCAGTGCTGGGATCCGCGGTCATTTGCCACCGACGCACACCGTACCGTGGACGACCGGCCTTTTGGCGGCGGTCCCGGCATGGTGCTGATGGCGGAACCGCTGGCCCAGTGCGTGGAAGCTGCGCGGGCGGCGCAGGCAGCCGCGGGTTATGGCTGCACGCGCGTGCTGGTTTTGTCGGCCAGCGGCACGCCACTGCGCGATGCGCAGGTGCGGGCGCTGGCAGCGGCGTCCCTGCCGGACTCGGGCGGTGGTAATTACCCGGTGGCGCGGCAGGGTCTGGTGCTGGTGTGTGGACGGTATGAAGGTATCGATCAGCGTTTCATCGATGCCTTTGCGGATGCGGAAGTGTCCATCGGGGATTTCATCCTCTCCGGTGGCGAGATCGCCGCGATGGCGCTGATCGATGCGGTGGTCCGGCATGCGCCCGGTACGATGAAGGCGCAGTCCGTGGCGGAGGAGTCCTTCGCCAACGGGCTGCTGGATGTGCCGCACTACACCCGGCCGGAGTCCTGGCGGGGGCAGGCGGTTCCCGCGGTGCTGCTGTCGGGGCACCATGCGCAGATCTCGCGCTGGCGGGACGAACAGGCAAGAACCCGGACGCGGCAGGTGCGACCGGAGCTGTTGCAGGAGGTTGGCGGCAACTCCGCCAAAGGCAAGTCGGGCAGTAACGATTAATCCCATCCTCTGGGGCGGAACAAACAGCAGGCATGCACGACCCTGGCCCTGGCCGGGGCGCAAACGCAAGCCATAACACCGCCGCCACGATGGCATCTGGAGAGCGACCGTGAACGTGATTGAACAGTTGGAAAAAGAAGAAGTCGAGCGTCTGAGCGCCAAGCGGGCCATTCCCGTCTTTGCTCCGGGCGACACGCTGATCGTCAGCGTCAATGTCGTAGAAGGCACGCGCAAGCGCGTCCAGGCCTATGAAGGCGTGGTCATTGCCAAGCGCAACCGTGGTCTCAACAGCGCCTTCATCGTCCGCAAGATCTCCAGCGGCGAGGGTGTCGAACGTACCTTCCAGACCTATTCGCCGGCCATCGCCTCGATCGAGGTCAAGCGCCGTGGCGACGTGCGCCGTGCCAAGCTCTACTACCTGCGTGACCGCTCGGGTAAGTCGGCGCGTATCCGCGAGAAGCTCGAATCCAAGCAGACGGGCTGATCGTCCTGCGGGGCGGTTGCGCCAGGCGCTGCGTATCGGGACAACAGGGATCGCCGGGACGATGAACATCCCGGTCGACCCTGAAGTCCTGCCCCGCGATCCGTCTTTCACGGGCGGTCCCGCGGTTCCCTCCGGGCGCCTCACGCCCGCCGGCCTGCGCCAGCACTTTGGCGCCGGTCGTGCCTGGGAACCGGAACAATCCTCCGACGGGCGCGTTTTCGTGCCCGGCCGCGCCCTGCAGGCGGCGGGCGTGCTCATCGGCCTGATCGAACACGGCGGGCAACTGCATGTCGTGTTCACGGTGCGCGCGGCGCGCCTGCACGACCACCCCGGACAGATCAGCTTTCCGGGCGGCCGCGTGGAAGCCTCTGATCGCGATGCAGTGGCGGCGGCGCTGCGCGAGTCCCGCGAGGAGATCGGCCTGGACAGCGATCGGGTCGAGGTTCTGGGCACGCTGCCCGTCTACCGGACCGTGACCAGTTATCTCGTGACACCGGTGGTGGCGCTCATCGCGCCCGGCGCGCCGCTGCAGGCCGACCCGGAAGAGGTCGAGGAAACCTTCGAAGTGCCGCTTGCCTTCCTGATGGATGGCGGTCGGCACCAGCGCCGCCTGGTACTGCAGGAAGACCAGCCACGCGGGCTCTTCGCCATCGAGTATCACGGCGCGCGCCGCTACCTCATCTGGGGCGCAACCGCCGCCATGCTGCGCAATCTCTACCGGTTTCTCCTGGCCTAATACAATCGCACCATGAGCTGGATTGCGCTGATACTCACCCTGCTGCTCGAACAGGTACGCGCCACTCCGTCGGCCAATCCGGTCTACGCGGGGGCAACGGCCTGGGCGGACAAGGTCGCGCGCAATCTCAACGCTGGCAAGGCGCGCCACGGCGGCTACGGCTGGCTGCTGGTCGTCGGTCTGGGAGTGCTGCTCACGCTCGCCATCTTCGAGCTGGCGCGTTCCTGGTTCTGGTTGCCGGCGCTGGCGGTCGATGTCTTCGTCCTGTTTTTTGCGCTGGGCTTTCGCCAGTTCAGCCATCCCATCACACAGATCCAGACCGCCCTGGAGCAGGGCGACCTGGAAGAGGCACGGCGCGTTTTCGTGCAGTGGCGCCGGGCCACCGATCCGGGCTTTGACGCCTCCGAGCTCAATGAATCGGAAATCGTCCGCCAGTCGATCGAATTCGGTCTGCTCGCATCGCATCGGCACGTGTTTGGCGTGCTGTTCTGGTTTCTCATCCTGCCGGGGCCCTGCGGCGCCGTCCTGTACCGCCTCAGCGAATACCTGGCACGCCACTGGAACCGGCCCGCCGCTGCCGGCGATCTGGGCATCCCGCCCGATCAGTTCGGCCAGTTCGCGCAGCAGGCCTATGCCTGGATCGACTGGCTGCCCGCACGCCTTACCGCCCTGGGTTTCGCCATTGTCGGCGACTTCGAAGGCGCAGCCCACTGCTGGCGTCATCTCAATGTCGATTCCCGGCCCAATGTGATCGCCGAGCGCACGCTGATCCTGGCTGCGGCCGGCGGCGCACTGGGTGTGCGTGTCCTCAGCGCAGTCGATACCGCCCGCTACCTGGACCCTGCGGCCTACGACGGCGCAGGTCTGGCCGAGCCTGCTCCGGAGGCCCTGCGTTCGGCCGTGGGCCTGGCCTGGCGCGCCATGGTGCTGTGGCTGCTCGTATTGCTGCTCATGACGATGGCGTCGGTCCTGTCCTGACGGTCAAGCAATTCAGCGTCCCGCGGCGATGCCCGATCGTCAACGCCACAGCCGGGAAACCGTGCTTCCCGGCGCCTGCGCCAGCAGCTTGCGGTAGAACGCATAACGCTCGCTGCTGATGGCGCCGGCGGCGAGGGCTGCGCGTATCCGGCAATCGGGTTCCTCGGCGTGACGGCAATCGGCAAAGCGGCACGGCTCCGTGATGGCCGCAAAATCCGGCAGCCATTGCACCAGGTGCGCGCTGTCCAGGTGCTCGAGCCCGAACTCGTGGAAGCCCGGCGAATCGATAACCGCACCATCATCGCCGTATTGAAACCAGCGCGTGGCCGTCGTGGTCTGGCGGCCGTGCGTGCCGCCGCGCGACAGCGCGCCGATGCGCAGGTCCGAGTCGATCAGCAGGTTCAGCAGCGACGACTTGCCCATGCCCGACTGGCCCACGAACAGCGTCACGCATCCGGTGCACTGCGCCTCGAGCAGGCCGCGGGCGACACTGGCATCCTTGCGCGCGGACAAGCGCAGCGTGCGCGCGCCCAGCCGCGCCACTTCGGCCAGCGCCGCTTCGGCCGCCTCCGCGGCGGCGCCGTCGAGGTCGATTTTGTTGAGTATGGCCAGCGCGTCGATGCCAGCCGCGCGCGCGGCCAGCAGGGCGCGCCACAGGAACTCCGGCTGGGACGGCGGTTGCGCGGCAAACACGATGGCCACCTGGTCCACGTTGGCTGCCAATGGCTTGATGCGCGTGGCGTCGGCGCGAAACAGCAGGTTGCGCCGCGTCTCGATGGTTTCGATCACGTAGACATCTGGTTCGCGGGAACAGCCAACGCGGTCACCCACGACGATGTCCTGATTGCGGCCCCGGCCCATGGCGTCCACCTCGGTGTTGCCGGCGGCCGCTTCCACGGTCCGGATCGGCGCCGCCGCGATACCGGCCGGCGCCGCATCCAGGGCGACGATGTAGCGTTGGCCGAATCGCGCCACCACGCGACCGGGCGCCAGCGTGGCGGTGGTCGGTGCCGCGGCACCGCCGGGGCTCCTACGGGCTGGCCGGTGCACGCGCCAGCAATCGGTTTATCCGGACTGCCGCCGGCGGATGCGAGTCGTAGAACGCCGAGTGCAGCGGATCGGGCGTGAGCGTCGACGCATTGTCCTGATAGAGCTTGACCAGGGCCTGGACCAGCGACTGCGCCGAGACGTGCTGCGCGGCGAAGGCATCGGCTTCGAATTCATGGCGGCGCGACAAAGCGCTGTACGCGGGTGCCAGCACGAACGCGAAGAGGGGCCCGACCAGCGCAAACAGCACGAGCAGCAGGCCGTTGCCGGGCGCCCCGGTCGGGGTAACCACGCCCAGGCTGGGCGCGAACCATGCCTGCGTCTGCAGCCATCCCAGCAGCGCCAGCCAGGCCAGGGTGATGGCCAGGCCACTCACCAGGCGCTTGCGAACGTGGTTCAGCCGGAAGTGTCCCAGTTCGTGCGCCAGCACGGCTTCGAGTTCGTCCGGGCCCAGGCGTGCCACCAGCGTGTCGTAGAAGACGATGCGCTTGGCCGCACCCAGGCCAGTGAAGTAGGCATTGCCGTGCGTGGAGCGGCGCGATCCGTCCATGGTGTAGACGCCATTGCTGCGAAACCCGGTGCGCGTCAGCAGCGCGGCGATGCGCGTGCGCAAGGGTCCTTCGCCCAGCGGCGTGAAGCGGTTGAACAGCGGCGCGATCAGCCACGGATAGATCACACCCAGGAGCAGTGAAAAGACGCTCCAGAAGGCCCACGCGGCCAGCCACCACGCGGAGCCCGCCGAACGCATCAGCCACAATACGACCGCCAGCACGGGCAGCCCGATGACCGCGCCCAGCAGCAGCGACTTGGCCGCATCGGCGAAGAACATGGCCTGGGTCATGCGATTGAATCCGAATTCCTGTTCCAGCCGGAAACTGCGTATCCAGTCGAGCGGCAGGTCCACCAGCGTCAGGAAAGCGGCCACGCAGGCAACCACCGCCACGTCGAACAGCAAGCCATTGCCCGCCAGTGCGCCCAGGTGGTCGACCAGCCATTGCAGGCCACCGCCCCAGGTGAGCGCCACGAAAACCACCGTGCCGGTAATGGTCTGCACGATACCCAGGCGCTGCTTGGCCAGCGTGTAGCGTGCAGCCCGCTGGTGATCCTGCAGCCCTATCGTTGCAGCAAACTGTTCGGGTACCGCGTCCGCGTTGCGCGCAACGTGGCGCGCCTGACGTCCGCTCAGCCAGAGCTTGATCGACAGGTGGAGGATCAGCACCGCGGCGAAAAGTATCGTGAAATAAGCATTCATGCGTGCCAGCGCCGGCATGCACGCTGCGGAAAAAAAAGAGGAGGCCGGAGCGGCGGGCCACGCGACCGGGCCAGGGAACCGGGCCATGCGACAATCAGCGCCGGATGACCCTGCATGGTCCAGGCGCGGGGCACCCAACCTGCATTCACCGCACGCTCAATGGCGAAAATTATGGCACACGACCCCCAGGCCGGCGCTGCGGCCGTTCTCAAGTCGCAAGTCGATGACAATAATCTCATCTGGATCGACATGGAGATGAGCGGCTTGCTGCCCGATACCGACCGCATTCTTGAAATCGCCGTCGTCATCACCAACAGCAATCTCGAAACCGTGGCCGAGGGTCCGGTGATCGTGGTTCACCAGTCCGATGCCGTTCTGGCCGGCATGGATGCCTGGAATCGCGCCACCCACGGCCGCTCCGGCCTTACCGAGCGCGTGCGGGCCGCCACTTTGGACGATGCCGCCGCCGAGACCGCGGTCGTCGAGTTCCTCGCGCAATACGTGCGTCCGGGAAAGTCACCCATGTGCGGCAACTCCATTTGCCAGGACCGGCGCTTCATGGCGCGCTGGATGCCGCGCCTTGAGGCGTTTTTCCATTACCGCAATCTGGATGTGAGCACGCTCAAGGAACTGGCCAAGCGCTGGAACCCCGAAGTGCACCGCAGCTTCGAGAAGAAGAGCCGTCACGAGGCGCTGGCTGATGTCTATGAATCCATTGCCGAATTGCAGCACTACCGGACCCACTGGTTGACGGCGCGCGCGGCTTGAGACGCATCCCCGGCCGTGCAATATCGAGTGCCGTCCCCAGCCCAGGGCGTGGTCAGGGTTGCATTGAAATCAAAGGCTTGGAAATTGGCCCTGCAAGCTGCCCGGCAGCAGCTGCCGTGGTCCCCCCGCCTGGAGTCGAACCGGGATCTCACGCTTAGGAGGCGCGTGCACTATCCATTGTGCTACGGGGAGCGCGCGCGCAGTATACGGGC
>Ga0209698_10006063_pt1 | contig 12911 bp, 13 predicted proteins | sample LitLauG_LLR_2012_FD_187203 | JGI IMG/M metagenome (GOLD analysis project Ga0209698, IMG submission 187203) | Freshwater sediment microbial communities from Pennsylvania, USA - Little Laurel Run_MetaG_LLR_2012 (SPAdes) (version 2) | ecosystem: Environmental > Aquatic > Freshwater > Creek >...
CGCGCAGCTCGCGGCGGAGCGCGGCTTCGAGGAATGGCGCGCGGCGCTGTTCGCCGGCGAGAAGATCAACACGACCGAAGGGCGCGCCGCCGGGCACACCGCATTGCGGGCCGGAGACGCGGCGCCGGAGGAAGTGAAGCTGAATTTGCAGAAAGCGTTTCAACTCTGCGAAGCGACAAGAAAAAACAAGCGGTTCAAAAGGGTCGTCAACCTCGGCACCGGCGGCTCGGACATCGGTCCGCGCCTGGTCGCCGATGCGCTGGGCGACGGCGCGCTCGACGTGCGCTTCGTCGCCAACGCCGATCCGCTGGAACTGGAGCGCGCGCTGGCGGGCGCCGAGGCGGCAAGCACGCTGATGGTCGTCGTGTCGAAGACGTTCACGACGCAGGAAACGATGGCCAACGCCGCCGCCGCGCGGCGCCTGGGATGCAAAACCTTCTATGCGGTAACGGCGAACCAGGAAGCCGCAAAGCAATTCGGCGCCGACGAAATCCTGCCGACGTGGGACTGGGTCGGGGGCCGCTATTCGGTCTGGTCGGCGGCGGGATTCAGTGCCATGTGCGCTACCGGCTCCGCGGCGTTCGCGGATTTCCTGTCGGGGGCGCGCGCCGTTGACGGCCATTTCCGGAACGAACCCCTCGACAGGAATATTCCGGCGCTGATGGCGCTGATCGGGGTCTGGAACGTGAACTTTCTCGGCGCGGGCACGCAGGTGGTGTTGCCGTATGCCCACGCGCTTCGGCTGCTGCCCGCCTACCTGCAGCAGCTCGAGATGGAATCCAACGGCAAGCGCGTGGATCGCGAGGGGCGCGAGACCGGCTACGCAACCGCACCGGTGCTCTGGGGCGCCGAGGGCACGGTGAGCCAGCATTCCTTCCATCAGCTGCTGCACCAGGGCACGGAGCTGGTTCCGGCGGATTTCGTGGTGACGGGCGCGGACCCGGTGCTGGATGCCAATGCCGAGGCCCAGGCGCAGGCACTTGCCTTCGGCACCGCCGGCGAAGCGCTGCCGCCCCACCGCCAGTGCCCGGGCAACCGCCCCTCCAGCACGATCCGCCTGGACGGGCTGAACGCCGTGAATCTCGGCAGGCTGATTGCGCTTTACGAGCACAAGGTGTTCACTCAGGGGGTGCTCTGGAACATCAACAGCTTCGACCAGTGGGGCGTCGAGCTGGGCAAACAGCTGGCGCAGGAAATACTTACGCGAAAGGCCTGACCATGGACCAAGAAGTCTTCAACCTGAGCATCCGCAAATTCCTCAAGACGGTCGGCGTCAACTCGCAGCGCGAAATCGAGCAGGCGGTGCAGAAGGCGCTGGACGGAAAACGCCTGGCGGGCGACGAAACCTTCGCCGCCAAGGTCACGCTCGAAATCCCGTCGCTGGGGCTGAAGGTCCCCTTCGACGGCGAGATCAAGTTGAAATGACGCGTTAAAATGGCCTCATGAACAAAGCCCGCGAATTCGATCAGTCCGTCGTCGCCGAGCTGAAGGCCCTGCTGGGCGAGCGCGTCTCCACCTCGCACGCGGTGCGCGAGCACCACGGCAAGGACGAGTCCTACTTCCCCTACGCGCTTCCCGACGTGGTGGTGTTCGCGAAAAGCACGGAAGAAGTGCGCGACATCGTCGGCATCTGCCGCGCGCACCGCGTGCCGATGATCCCCTATGGCGTCGGCACTTCGCTGGAAGGCCACATCCTCGCCGTCAAGGGCGGCGTCTGCATCGACCTGTCGCAGATGAACCAGGTGCTGGCGGTGCATGAATCCGACCTCGATGCCGTGGTGCAGGCGGGCGTGACGCGCAAGCAGCTGAACGAGCACATCAAGCACACGGGCCTGTTCTTCCCGGTGGACCCGGGCGCCGATGCGACGCTGGGCGGCATGGCGGCGACGCGCGCTTCAGGGACCAACGCGGTGCGCTACGGCACCATGCGAGAGAACGTGCTGTCGCTCAAGGTGGTGCTGGCCGACGGCCGCATCATCCAGACCTCGCGCCGGGCGAAGAAATCCGCCGCCGGCTACGACATGACGCGCCTGTTCGTCGGCTCGGAAGGCACGCTCGGCATCATCACCGAAGTGACGGTGCGCCTCTACCCCGTGCAGGAGGCCATGTCGGCGGCCGTGTGCGCCTTCGACTCGGTGGACGGCTGCACCAATACCGTGATCCAGACCATCCAGGCCGGCGTGCCTATCGCGCGCTGCGACATCGTCTGCGACAAGACCGTGGATGCCATCAACAAATACAAGAAGACCAGCTACCGCGTCGCGCCCACCGTGTTCTTCGAATTCCACGGCTCGGCGGCCAGCGCCGTCGAACAGGCCGAGACCGTGCAGGCGATCGCGAAGGAAAACGGCGGCAGGGATTTCATCTGGGCGACGAAGCCCGAGGAGCGCACGCAGCTCTGGCAGGCGCGCCACGACGCCTACTTCGCCTGCCTGCAGATCAAGCCCGGCGCGCGCGCAGTTTCGACCGACGTCTGCGTGCCGATCTCGCGCCTCGCCGAATGCGTGGCCGAGACCATGGCGGACGTGAAGGACTACATCAACCCGGTGCCGCTGCTGGGCCACATCGGCGACGGCAATTTCCACCTCATGCTGCTGGTCGATCCGGCCAAGCCCGAGCAGACCGAGCTGGCGAAGAAATTCAACAAACGGCTGGTCGAGCGCGCGCTGAAGATGGAGGGCACCTGCACCGGCGAGCACGGCGTCGGCCTGGGCAAGATGGGCTCGATGCGCATGGAACTGGGCGACGACATGATGGACCTGATGCGCGACATCAAGAAGGTCTTCGACCCTGAAGGCCTGATGAACCCGGGGAAAGTAGTGCCGCTGGAATGAGCGCTGAAAAGCGCCTGAAGGACCTCGGCATCACCCTGTCGCCCGTGACGCCGCCGATGGCGAACTACGTCAACGCGGTCCGCACCGGCAACCTGCTGTTCCTCGCCGGCAAGGGCCCGGGTGCCGTCAGCGGCAAGCTGGGGCGTGAATTCACCGTCGATCAGGGCTACCAGCACGCGCGCGCCGTCGGGCTCGCCCTGCTCGCGGTCATGAAAGCCGAACTGGGCACTCTCGACAAAGTGAAGCGGGTGGTCAAGGTACTCGGCATGGTGAACGCGGTGCCCGAATTCACCGACCACCCGAAAGTCATCAACGGCTGCTCCGACCTGCTCGTCGAAGTGTTCGCGGAAGCCGGCAAGCATGCGCGCTCGGCGGTGGGAATGGGTTCCCTCCCCATGGGAATTCCGGTCGAGATCGAAGTGATCGTCGAGGTCGCTTAAATAGTCATTACCGTCTTGCGGTAGTACTTCAGTTCCTCGATCGACTCGTAGATGTCGGCAAGCGCCTCGTGCTTGCCCTGCTTCAGCTTCATCATCTCCCTGATCAGTTCCGGCTTCCAGCGCTTGACCAGCTCCTTCAGCGTCGAGACATCGAGGTTGCGGTACAGAAAAAAACTCTCGAGCTTGGGCATCCAGCGCGCGAGGAAGCGGCGGTCCTGGCCGATCGAGTTGCCGCACATGGGTGAAACGCCCGCCGGAACATGCCGGGAAAGGAATTCGATCGTCTGCCGCTCCGCCGTGGCCTCATCCAGCCGCGATGCCTTGACCTTCTCCACCAGGCCCGACTTGCCGTGCACCGAGCGGTTCCAGGAATCCATCGCCCCCAGCACTTCGTCGGGCTGCTTGACCACCAGCACCGGGCCTTCGGCGATCAGGTTGAGCTGCGAATCGGTCACCAGCACCGCGATCTCGATGATCCGGTCGGTGTCGGGCACGAGGCCCGTCATTTCCATGTCGATCCAGATCAGATTGTTCGCGTTCTGGTTGTTGGATGCGGCAGCCATGCATTATTCTCTCACGGCATGAACGACGCTTTCCCCGTCAGCGCCTTTACCTGCCTGTTCCTCGCCGCGCTCGCGCTCGCGACCGCCACGCGCCTGTGGCTGGCCGCGCGCCAGTCGCGCTACGTGCGCGCGCACCGCGACGCGGTCCCCGAGTCCTTCGCCAGCGCGATTCCTCTTGCGGCGCACCAGAAGGCCGCCGACTACACGGTGGTCAAGACGCGGCTGGCGATGATCGAGGTCTGCATCTCCGCAGCGCTGGTGCTGCTGCTCACCTTCGGCGGCGTGCTGCAACGGCTGTCGGATGCCTGGTCCAGTGCCGCCGAGCCCGGCGGCATCGCACATGGCGTCGCGCTCATCGTGTCGGTGGTGGCGCTGCTCTCGGCGCTCGAGCTGCCGCTCACGCTCTACCGCACCTTCGTGGTCGAGGCGCGCTTCGGCTTCAACCGCATGACGGTGAAACTGTTCGTCGTCGACCTCGCCAAGCAGGCGCTCATTTCCGCCCTGCTGGGCATCCCGCTGCTGACGCTGGTGCTGTGGCTGATGGCGAAAATGGGCAGTCTGTGGTGGATCTGGGTCTGGGCCGCCTGGACCGCCTTCAACTTGCTGGTGCTGCTGATCTATCCCACCTTCATCGCGCCGCTGTTCAACAAGTTCAGCCCGCTCGCAGACCGGGCGCTGGCCGAGCGCATCGAGTCGCTGCTGGCGCGCTGCGGCTTCCGCTCCAGCGGCCTGTACGTGATGGACGGCTCGAAGCGATCGAACCACGGCAACGCCTACTTCACCGGCTTCGGCGCCGCCAAGCGCATCGTGTTCTTCGACACCCTGCTTTCGCGCCTCGCGCCGGGCGAAGTGGAAGCGGTGCTCGCGCACGAACTGGGCCATTTCAAGCGCCACCACGTGTGGAAGCGGATCACGCTGCTGTTTGCGGCGTCCTTCGCGCTGCTCTGGCTGCTCGGCCAGCTGATCGGCGAGCAATGGTTCTACGCCGGGCTGAACGTCAGCATGCAGAGCACGGCGACCGCGCTGCTGTTGTTCGTGCTGGTGACGCCCGTGTTCACTTTTTTCCTGCAGCCGCTGACCAGCCTGCTTTCCCGCCGTCACGAGTTCGAGGCCGATTCCTACGCCGCCTCGCATGCCGACGCCTCCGAGCTGGTGCAGGCACTGGTGAAGCTGTATCAGGACAACGCCTCGACGCTGACGCCGGATCCGCTGCACTCCGCTTTCTATGACTCGCATCCCCCGGCCGCGATGCGTATCGGCAAACTGCGCGCCAGACTGGGGACCACATGAACGACCTCGTGAATAGACGCTGCAAGCCTTGTGAAGGCGGCGTCGCTCCCTACAATGCCGAGCAGACGGCGGAAATGCTCAAGCAGCTCAAGGGCTGGATCGTGGAGGACGGCAGGCTGGTCAAGCTCTACCCGTTCAAGAATTATTTCGAGACCATGGCCTTCGTCAACGCGCATGCCTGGATTTCGCATCGCGAAGACCACCATCCCGATCTGCGGGTGGGCTACAACAAGTGCCGCGTGGAATATTCGACGCACTCCATCGGCGGCCTGTCGGAGAACGACTTCATCTGCGCCGCCAAATCGGACGCGCTGTTCCATCTGTGATGAAAAGGGTGTTCGCCTCGCACAACCTGGTCCTGACCCATCACTCCCGCAATCTTCTCGAGGCCGAGGGCATCGAGACGGAAGTGAGGCGCGAAATGCTGTCTTCGGCGATGGGAGAACTGCCTCCCGCCGAATGCCAGTCGGAACTCTGGGTGTTGCGCGACCAGGACGTGGCGCGGGCGATGGAAGTGCTGCGCCGCCCCCCGGTCAGCGGGCCGGACTGGAATTGCGGCAACTGCGGCGAAACCTCGGAGGCGCAGTTCGCGCAGTGCTGGAAATGCGGCTCCTTCAGGGCCTGAGCCGCCGGCGCCGCCTCAGAAAACCCGCGCCAGCGCGAGTACGAAGAGCAGGAACACCCACACCACCAGCGCGCGCCAGAGCAGGCCGACGGTGCTGTCGAGCAAGGGCAGGTCCGCCGTCTCGCCCAGGCCGAGCTCGGGGCGTACGTGCAGGCCGTCGACCTCGGTGAGCGGCATGCCGAGCTTGACGCCCAGCGCGCCGGCAGCGGCGGCGAGCACGACCCCCATGTTCGCCTCCGGCCATGCGCCCGCCTGCGTGCGCCAGCAGTAGACCGCGTCCTCGAAATCGCCGACCACGGCGAAAGCCACCGCGGTAAGGCGCGCCGTGGGCCATTCGAGAACGAACAGCACGCGCCGCGCGAAGCGGCCGAATTCGCCCTTGCCTCCCCAACGCCTGGAGAGGAACGCGGCCATGCGATAGAGGATCGCGCCGCTTGGGCCCGGCAGCAGCATGAACCAGAACAGCACCGCGAACACATGCCGGTGAGAGGCGACGATGCCTTCCTCGATCGACAGCCGGATCACCTCTTCGCGGCTCAGGTGCGTCGCGGATTGGCCGCGCCAGGCGCCAATCAGCTCCCGCGCGCTATCGACGTCCCCGTCGCGCATCGCCGCCTGGATGCCGGTGAAGGAATGGCTGAACTGCCGGAAGCCCAGCGTGAGATAGAGCGCGGCGATGTTGAGCAGCAGCGCGGCGACCGGACTCATCCACAGCAACAGCGCCCAGAGCGCGGCAGTCGCCGCCACCGGCACGAGCGCGGCGATCAGCCAGGCGATTCTGCCGTGGCGCGATTCGCCGGCGTTGAAGCTGCGCTCCAGCCAGTCGCTCCAGGCCTGCAGCGCGGCGGCCACCGCCTTGCGGTTGCCGAGCGGGCGCCACTGCTCGAGGACGAGCGCGGCGACGATGGCGATGACTCCCATGGCTTCTAGAGTCTACCTCGCGCAAGATGGCGCGAAAGATTCACCAGCATGCCGGCGGTCGCGCCCCAGATGTAGCGGCCCTGGTATGGGACAGCGAAGAACCAGCGCAGTTCGCCCTGCCACTCTCGCGACTGGCGCTGGTAGTTGGCGGGGTCGAGCAGGAAGGCGAGCGGCACTTCGAAGATTTCCTCCACTTCGTCGGCCTCGGCGCGCAATTCGACCGGCGGCACCACCACGCCGATCACCGGCGTGATGCGGTAGCCGGTGCGGGTGTGGTACTCGGGCATGCGGCCCAGCAACTCGACGCGGCCCGGGTCGAGGCCGATCTCCTCGTTCGACTCGCGCAGCGCCGTGGCCTCGGCCGAGGCGTCGCCTGCGGCAGCGCGCCCGCCCGGAAAACTCACCTGCCCCGAGTGGTCCCGGAGATGCGCGGAACGCTGCGTGAAGATCACCGTGAGTTCGGGCTCGCGCGCCACGATCGGGATCAGCACCGAGGCAGGCTTCAGCGTCCCTGCTGCCGGGCGGGGACCTTCGTCGCCGTAAAGGCTTTCCCGGGCCGGCGCCGCAGTCGCGAAACGGCGGCGCAGCCAGTCGACGCCCAGTTGCCCGCGCAGCGGCTCGTTCAGGGGATCAGGACGACCGATCCGGTGGTCTTGCGGGATTCCAGGTCGCGATGCGCCTGCGCCGCATCCGCGAGCTTGTACTTCCCGGTGGTCTCTATTTTCACCTTGCCAGATTTGACGATGTCGAACAGCGCGTTGGAGCGCTCCACCAGGTCGGCGCGGCTGGCGATATGCGTGGCGAGGGTCGGCCGCGTGACGTAGAGCGACCCCTTGCTCGCGAGGATGCCGAGGTTCACCGGCGCAACCGGCCCCGAGGCGTTGCCGAAAGTCACGATCAGCCCGCGCGGACGCAGGCAGTCGAGCGATCCCTCCCAGGTGGTCTTGCCGACCGAGTCGTACACCACCGGCACGCCCTTGCCGCCGGTGATGGCCTTCACTTTCTCGACGAAGTTTTCCGTGGAGTAGTTGATGACGTGCTCGGCGCCGTGCGCCTTGGCAAGCGCCATCTTCTCCGCCGAACCCGCGGTGCCTATGGTGGTGACGCCCAGCGACTTCAGCCACTGGCAGGCGATCAGGCCGACACCGCCGGCCGCGGCGTGCCACAGCACCGTGTCGCCCTTCTTCACCGCATAGGTGGAGAAGATCAGGTAGTGAACCGTGAGGCCCTTCAGCAGCATCGACGCCGCCTGTTCCTCGCTGATGCCCTGCGGCAGCTTCACCATGCGGTCGGCCGGCACGAGGCGCTGTTCGCAATACGAGCCCGGCAGGCCGGTGTAGCAGATGCGGTCGCCCGCCTTGAGATCGGTCACGCCCGCGCCGACGGCTTCCACTACCCCGGCGCCTTCGTTGCCGGCGACTGCGGGAACCTGCATCGGATACAGGCCCGAGCGCTGGTAGGTGTCGACGAAGTTGACGCCGATCGCGGTGTGCCGGATGCGGACCTGGCCCTGTGCCGGGTCGCCGACCTGGATGTCGTCGAGCTGCAGCACTTCCGGACCGCCCTGCTTGTGATATCGGACTGCCTTGGTCATCTGCGTGTCTCCTGGTTACGGTTTCTTGTTCGGATCCTGCGGCATGGTCATGTTCATCGCCTGCTGCATCGCGTTCAGCCCCGCCTTCTGCATTTCCAGCCCCTGTATCGCGCCGCGCAGCATGTTCAGGTTCATCGACAGCCAGCCCTCGACCGATTTCAGCTCCTGGATGCGCTTGTCGATTTCCTGCGGGTCAAGCGTCGGCATGGTCAGGCCCGGCACGGGCACGCCCAGCGGCCCCCACAGCCGGCGGAACATTTCGAACGGGTCCTGCGGGTTCTGCTCGGCCACGGTTTATCCCTCGGTTTCTTCGAAAAAGGCCTTCACTTCCGCTTCGCGGCTCGCGGTGTCCTGGTAGCCGAGGTCGATGAGCGTGCGGCAGAACGATTCCTCGAACAGCAGGTAGCTGACGAGGTTCGAGCCCGAGCGGTTGAGCGCCCCGGTGGGCCGCAGGATGAAGCGCACGGTGCGCGGCAGTTCGTGCACGAAGCGCGCCGCGATCCGCTCCAGCGGCTGCGACGGCGAGATGAACAGCACCTTGACCGGGCGCAGCGGCAGGTTGGCGTCGGCCAGCTTCTCCGGCGAAATCAGCTTGAGCGTGCGGTTGATGCGCTCCAGGCGTTCCAGGTCGACCGACAGTCCGTCGAGGAAAATCGAGTTGAGCGCGTGGCCGGCGATCTGCGCCACCGAAGGATAGACGTTGGAGCGCGCCCGCGCCTGGTCCGGGCTCTGGCGGCCGGTGCCGACCACCAGTACGCGGTCCGCACCCAGGTGCAGCGCCGGACTGATGGGCGCGATCTGGCGCACCGAGCCGTCGCCGAAGTACTCGCGGTGCACCTTGACCGCCGGGAAAATGAACGGCAACGCGCTGGAGGCAAGCAGGTAATCGAGCTTGAGCGACACCGCTGCGCCGATGCGCTGGTTGCGCTCCCAGCCCTCGAGGCCCGAACCGCCCTGGAAGAAGGACACGCTCTGGCCAGTGGTGTAGCCGGAAGCGGTGACGCTCACCGCGTAGAGCGCGCCCGAATCGATGTGGTCCTGGATGCGCTCGAACTGCAGCGTGCGCTCGAGCATGTCCTTCAGCGGCGCGCTGTCGAGCAGCGATATCGGGTTGTGGCGCGACAGCAGCATCATCGCGCCCAGCCAGCGCGCGCCGCTGCGCAGGATGTGCCCGGGATCGGTGCGGTAGATGTGGTGGCAGTGCATGTTCTCCCACACCTCGAGCAGGTTGCCCACGCCGCGGCTGAAATCGTCGGCGAACACGGCAAGCGTGGTGGCATTGATCGCCCCCGCCGACGTGCCGCAGAGAATCGGGAACGGGTTCTTCACCGGGTTGCCGAGGATATCGCGCACCGCCTTCACCACGCCGACCTGGTAGGCGGCCCGCGCCCCGCCTCCCGTCAGCACCAATCCGGCCCGGGCTTTCATCGAACAAGTTTCACTGGACGGGTTTCACTAGAACAGCGTCGCTTCCTGGCCGCGCGGCGCGTTGGCGTCGGCCACGATGAGCGCGGTCATGTTGACGATGCGGCGCACCGTGGCCGAAGGCGTGAGGATGTGGACGGGACGCGCCGCGCCCAGCAGGATCGGACCGATGGTGACGTTTTCCGAGGACGCGATCTTCAGCAGGTTGAACGAGATGTTGGCCGCATCCAGCGTCGGCATCACGAGCAGGTTCGCCTCTCCCCTCAGGCGCGAGTGCGGAAAGACCTTCTGGCGGATCTCGTCCGAGAGCGCGGTGTCGCCGTGCATTTCGCCTTCGACTTCCAGTTCCGGGGCGCGCTCGGCGAGGATCGCCAGCGCCTGCTGCATTTTACGCGCAGAAGGCAGGTCCACCGAGCCGAAGTTCGACGCCGAGAGCAGCGCCACCTTGGGCGCGATGCCAAAGCGCCGGACCTCCTCGGCGCCGAGGATGGTCATCTCGGCGATGTGCTCGGCGTCAGGCTCCGGCGTCACGTAGGTATCGCAGATGAATACGGTGCGGTCGGGCAGGATCAGCGCGTTCATCGCCGCATAGTGGCGCACGCCCGGGCGCAGCCCGATCACCTGCTCGATGTAATGCAGGTGCAGCGCGTGCGTGCCGAAGGTGCCGCAGAGCATGCCGTCGGCCTCGCCCTTGCGCATCATCATCGCGCCGATCAGCGTGTTCCGGCGCCGCATCTCGACGCGCGCGTATTCGGGCGAGACGCCCTTTCTCTCCGTGAGCCTGTGGTAGGCCTTCCAGTAATCCTTGTAGCGCGGGTCCTGCTCCGGATTGGTGAGCGCGAAATCCCGCCCCGCCCGCAAGCGCAGGCCGAGGCGCTCGATGCGCTGCTCGATCACCTGCGGACGGCCGATCAGCGTCGGCTTGGCCAGGCCTTCGTCAATGACGATCTGCACCGCGCGCAGCACGCGTTCGTCTTCGCCCTCTGCGTACACGATGCGCTTGGGCGAGGCGTTTGCCGCCGAAAACAGCGGCTTCATGATCAGGCCCGAGTGGTACACGAACTGCGTCAGCGAAGCGCGGTAGGCGTCCAGGTCCGCGATCGGCCGCGTCGCGACGCCGGATTCCATCGCCGCCCTGGCGACCGCGGGCGCCACCTTGGCGATGAGGCGCGGATCGAAAGGCCGCGGAATCAGGTATTCCGGGCCGAATTTCAGGTCCTGCCCGCCGTAGGCCATCGCCACCACGTCGGACGCTTCCGCCTGCGCCAGTTCCGCGATCGCCCGTACGGCGGCGAGTTCCATCTCCGAGGTGATGGTGGTCGCGCCGACATCCAGCGCGCCGCGGAAGATGAACGGAAAGCACAGCACGTTGTTTACCTGGTTCGGATAGTCCCCTCGCCCGGTGGCGATGATGCAATCCGGGCGCGCCTCCCTGGCGAGCTCGGGGCGGATCTCGGGCTCCGGGTTGGCGAGCGCGAGAATCAGCGGGCGCTGCGCCATCTTTTTCAGCATCGCGGGCTTGAGCACGCCGCCAGCCGAAAGGCCCAGAAACACGTCGGCGCCGGCGATGACGTCATCCAGCGTGCGCGCCCTGGTGTCGACGGCAAAGCGCTCCTTGTCCGGGTCCATCTCCTCCTTGCGGCCCTTCCACACCACGCCCTTGATATCGGTGACGACGATATTGCCGCGCGGCAGGCCCATCTTCACCAGCAGCTCGAGGCAGGCCAGCGCCGCAGCGCCCGCGCCCGAAACCACCAGCTTCACCTTGCCGAGATCTTTGCCGACCACCTTGAGGCCGTTGAGGAACGCGGCGCCGACGATGATCGCGGTGCCGTGCTGGTCGTCGTGGAATACCGGGATCTTCATGCGGGCGCGCAGCTTGCGCTCGACGACGAAGCATTCCGGCGCCTTGATGTCCTCGAGGTTGATGCCGCCGAAGGTGGGCTCGAGCGCGGCAATGATTTCCACCAGCTTGTCGGGATCGCGCTCGTCGATCTCGATGTCGAAGCAGTCGATGCCGGCGAACTTCTTGAACAGCACCGCCTTGCCCTCCATCACCGGCTTGGCGGCGAGCGGGCCGATCGCGCCCAGTCCCAGCACCGCGGTGCCGTTGGTGATCACCGCGATCAGGTTGGCGCGCGAAGTGAGGTGCACCGCTTGCGTGGGATCGCGCGCGATCTCCTCGCAGGCGGCCGCCACGCCGGGTGAATAGGCGAGCGAGAGATCGCGCTGGTTGGTGAGCTGCTTGGTGGCAAGGATCGCGATCTTGCCGGGGCGCGGCAAGCGGTGGTACTCGAGGGCGTGTTTCCTCAATTCCTCGTCCACATTCCGCTCCTAAAATCGGGGGAAAATTATATCCGTATAATCGTCCCCGCCCCCCGCAATCGCTCCTCGAACGCCTTGAAGAACGCAGCCCGCCTGCTTGCCGCCAGCCGCACCGCGCAAATCCAGCCTTTCGCGGTGATGGACGTGCTGGCGCGCGCCCATGCGCTGGAAGCCGCCGGCCGCCGCGTGATTCACATGGAAATCGGCGAGCCCGATTTCACCGCGGCGCCGCAAGTGGTGGAGGCTGCCGTGCGGGCTCTGCGCGACGGCAGGACCGCATACACGGCCACCCTGGGCCTGCCCGCGCTCCGGCAGGCAATCGGGGAGCACTATCGGAATAGTTTTGGCATTCCGATTTCGGATTCGAGAATTGCCGTTACCTCCGGTGCGTCAGGAGGCTTGTTGCTGACGCTGGCGCTGTACGTCGATCCGGGCGACGAGATCCTGGTGCCCGATCCCGGCTATCCCGGCTACCGCCACATGGTGCGCGCCTTCGAAGGCGTTGCACGCCCCCTGAAAGTGATGCCGGAGGCGCACTTTCAGCCGACGCTGGAAATGGTGCGCCTGGCGTGGGGACGCCGCACCAAGGGACTGCTGCTCGGCTCGCCGTCGAACCCGACCGGGACCGTCATTTCAAAAACCGAACTGGGGAAAATCGCGCGCTTCGTCGCGGCTCGCGGCGGCGTGCTGATCGTCGATGAGATCTACCAGGGCCTGACGTACGGGAAACCCGGCGGTGAGCCCGTGTCGACCGCGCTCGGGCTTCCCGGCGAGGTCGCGATCGTGAACAGTTTTTCGAAATATTTCTGCATGACCGGATGGCGGCTGGGCTGGGTCGTGCTGCCCGGGAAGCGGATGCGGGATTTCGAAAAACTCGCGCAGCACCTCTACATC
>Ga0209698_10006064_pt1 | contig 12910 bp, 13 predicted proteins | sample LitLauG_LLR_2012_FD_187203 | JGI IMG/M metagenome (GOLD analysis project Ga0209698, IMG submission 187203) | Freshwater sediment microbial communities from Pennsylvania, USA - Little Laurel Run_MetaG_LLR_2012 (SPAdes) (version 2) | ecosystem: Environmental > Aquatic > Freshwater > Creek >...
GTCTTTGGGCGCGGCCGGGCGGACGCGGCGCTGGCCGCCTCTATTTTTCACTTCGGACTGCGACACTTGGCCGACCTGAAGCAAGAATTACAGAAAGCGGGGATACCGATGAGGTGGCCATGCTGCTTCCTTCGATTGATCTGATGGGAGGCAAAATCGTTCAGTTGGTGCAGGGAGAAAAGAAGGCCCTGGAGTTCGATGACTTCGAACCTTGGCTTGAGCGATTCGCGAAGTATCCCTTGGTTCAGATCATTGATCTTGATGCTGCGATTGGGCAGGGGGACAACCGACAGCTGGTGCAGTCTCTTCTGCGACGGCTGCCTTGCCAGGTGGGCGGCGGAATTCGCACGGCGGAGAGAGCCCAAGAAATGGTGGGCGCCGGTGCATTGCGCGTGATCATCGGGTCGTCCCTGATAAAGGATGGAAGCATTCAAAGTGCGTTTGCCGAGCAGCTTGCTGGTCAGGTGGGCGCAGAGAAACTGATATTCGCCGTGGATTCGAAAGGCGGGAGAGTCGCGATTCGGGGATGGCGGCAGCTTACCGAGATTTCCGCGGCGCAGATGATTCTCGCTCTCGAATCCTGGTGCAGCGGTTTTCTCTATACCCACATTGATACGGAAGGGCTGCTGCTGGGATTGCCTCTTGCTGTGGTTTCTGAACTGCGCAGGGTAACCTCTAAACGACTGATTGTGGCCGGGGGTATCAGGACCCAGGAAGAGGTCGATCGTCTGGACGTCATGGGCGCGGACGCGGTGGTTGGAATGGCTATCTATCTCGAACTTTTGAAAGTCTGACGATCCTAAGCCTCCTCTCTTCCGCTTGTTTATAATCGCTGTTCACCAGTTGCGATTGTGGCGTGTCATTTGTTGGCGATCCCAAGACAAGGAATCCTTTGGCACTCGACGAGAAAATTTACGAATTGCGGCGGGAGAAGCTGAAACAGATTGAAGCTCTGGGACAGCAGGTCTATCCCCGCAAGTACGAATTCACCCATACGATTCCGCAGATTCTGGCGGAGTACTCGGAGAAGACTGCCGAACAACTGGAGAATCCGCGAATTAACGTCCGCGTAGCGGGGCGCATCATGGCCATCCGACTGATGGGAAAGGCCGGGTTCGCGCACCTGCAGCAGGATGGCCAGCGGCTGCAGATCTACGTCAAGAAGGATGCCGTTGGCGACAAGGGGTTTGAGCTGTACAAACTGCTCGACCTCGGTGATCACATCGGAGTCAGCGGATATCTGTTCCGCACCCGCACCGGAGAACTCTCCGTGCATGTCGAAGAAATCAGCTTCCTCTCGAAAGACCTGTTGCCGCTGCCCGAAAAGTGGCACGGGTTGACCGACGTTGAACTGCGCTACCGGCAACGCTACGTTGATCTGGTGATGAATCCCGAGGTCCGCGAGGTGTTTCTCAAGCGCAGCAAGCTGGTGCAGTCGTTGCGGCGCTTCATGGATGGTCAGGGATTTGTCGAAGTAGAGACGCCAATGATGCAACCGATCGCGGGCGGGGCGGTGGCGCGGCCGTTTGTCACGCATCACAACACGCTCGATATGGACCTTTTTCTGCGCATTGCGCCAGAGTTGTACCTGAAGAGACTCACTGTGGGTGGGTTCGACCGCGTGTACGAAATCAATCGCAACTTCCGCAATGAGGGGCTGGGCTGGCGTTGGAATCCTGAGTTCACCATGCTCGAGTTCTACCAGGCTTATACCGACTATCGCGGCGTGATGGATCTGACCCAGCAACTGATCGAGCAGGCCGCGAAAGACGTAACCGGCGGCTCCAAAACCAAGTGGGGCCAGGACGAGATTGATTGGGCCGGTTCGAACTGGCGGCGGATGACCATGCGTGAAGCGATCATTCAGCACTGGCCGGAGGCAGCGGGCGCAAAGCCGCAGATGTCCGACTTTGCATCACCCGAGGAGGTAGAGACGCTGGTGAAACGCTTTAACTCAGCGCACGCGCATGTCGCTTACGATCCCAGGGAGCCGGCGGGAAAAACAATCGCCGCCTTGTTCGAGGCGGCAGCGGAAGAGCATCTGATTCAGCCGACGATCATTTACGAGTTCCCTACCGCCGTCTCACCTCTGTCCAAACAGAAAGCAGACGAGCCGGATTGGACCGAGCGCTGGGAAATCTTTGCCGGGAAGATGGAAATTGCCAACGGCTTCAGCGAATTGAACGATCCCGAAGACCAGCGCCGGCGCTTCGAACAGCAATTGCAGGAACGGGAGCGCGGCGATGATGAGGCCCATCAGATGGATGAAGACTACATCCGTGCGCTGTCGTATGGCATGCCCCCGGCGGGGGGGGTTGGCGTGGGAGTGGACCGGCTGGCCATGCTGCTGACGGACTCGCATACCATCCGGGACGTGATCCTGTTTCCGCTGCTCAGGCCGGAGAAAGCCTCAACCACGGACGACCCGGAGGGCTAGGACTCATCTGACATGCTCGGGTGCCCCACCCTATTTCGCGTACTTTGCGAAAAGGGTGGGTGCCGGCATTACCGGCGCATCCTAGAGATGAGAGTCGAACTGGAAGGCGGCCTGAAATCCCAAGCGGGGAGCGACCGTGGAATCCCACCCTTCAACAGCGAAGGGTGGGGCACCCGGCTTTCATGAATCCTGAACGATGGTCCCCTGATGAAAGACAATCTTCCAGCCATCTGGCGTCCGTTGCCAGATGGTTGAACGGCGGGTTTTGCGCTCATTGTGCTGCAGCAGGGTGTAGGTCAACAGGTAAACATCTTTTGCCAGCTCTCGACAATGAAAGCCTGCGGCTTCCCAAACATCGACGGTCTGAACCTGTTGACGTCTTTCCAGTTCGGCCAGCACATCGTCTCGACTGTAGCGACGACCGGGAGCGCCTACTTCTCAAAAGTCAGCGACCGTCATGTTTTCGAAATGGGCCCTCGTCGTGCCCCACTCAGGGCGATGGAAGATTGGTTCACGACTGATCAGTTCATTGAGAACACCAAGCAGAGCTGGGTCGGTAGCCAGCGTAGGTGCCGTCTCGGGATTCATCCAGTGATCATAACTCCTGGCGATTGGACCAGAAAACGGTACAGGATTGTTAAGATAGAGCTTGTATGAGACAAACGAACGCCACCTATGCCCGTGACGTTCCGATTATTTGAGGTCAGAGTGCATGTGCCGAAATATCAAGACCCTCTTCAACTTTGATCCGCCGGTCACGGACGACGAGGTTCGGGCCGCTTCGCTGCAATTCGTGAGAAAGATCAGCGGGTTTAACAAACCGTCCAAGGCCAATGAAGACTTTTTCCTGGGTGCCGTCGCAGAAATCGCCGGCATCTCGAGTCGCCTTCTCCGATCGCTCGAGACCAACGCGCCGCCGAAGAATCGGGAAGAAGAAGCTGCAAAGGCGAAAGCTCGCGCCGCCGAGAGATTCGGGGCTTAAGTCCTTTTCAACGGGTCCTGTGGCGGGAATCTTTTGTTTGCCCAGATGACCATTGTCTGAATTGTTATCTTCTGTCCTGTCTGCGGAAACGATTCTTTCGCCCCTTTCGTTCCTGGCGATGCGTCTAAAATCGGGGTCTATGCACTTCGACTTTGACTCTGAAACCCGGCGGCGGCTGGGCTATCGGCTGATTGACCAGATCGACTCCTTCTTCTCTTCCCTGCCCGATCGTCCCGTGCAGCTTCCGTTGGAACAACGGAGCTACGGGCCGCTCCACGATGCGCTCCCGGAAAACGGCGAAGATCCAGGGCGAGTACTGGACGAACTATGTCGTGAGATGGTGGAGCAGGGCTTCCACGTTCCGAGCGCCAACTATTTCGGGCTGATGAACCCTACACCCACGTTTATGGGAGTGTTGGCCGAAGCGTTGGTGGCGGGTCTCAATCCGCAGCTGGCGACCCTGGCACGTTCGCAACTCGCGTCGAAGATCGAACTAGAGACCATGCGCTGGATCGGCGAGCGCGTGGGCTGGCCCGGGGAATTCAACGGGACCTTCACCAGCGGAGGTAACGAAGCCAATTTCAGCGGCCTGGCTTTAGCGCTGGCGTCCAAATTTCCCGGAGCTGTGGAGGAAGGCGTGGCTGCGATCGGCAGCCAGCCTGTTTTCTATGCGTCGGCGGAGTCACATCATTCGCTCGACAAGTCTGCCGGGCTGCTGGGAATTGGACGCAAGGCGCTGCGGCGTATCGCGGTGAACGAGGCCGCGCAACTCGATCCTGAGTTGTTGGAGCGGGCCATTGCTCAAGATCTTGCAGCGGGACGAAAACCGTTCTGCGTGGTGGCCACTGCGGGAACCACCAATTCAGGGACCGTGGATGACCTGATCGCGATATCGGAAATCTGCCGGCAACACCAGCTGTGGTTGCACGTGGACGGCGCTTACGGAGCCGCAGCGATCTTTTCGAACCAGCATCACGATCTGGTGAAGGGCATCGAGCGGGCAGACTCGCTTACGGTGGATCCGCACAAGTGGATGGCCATGCCTTTTGCCGCAGGCGTGATCCTGACCAGCCGTCCTGAGATTCTGGAGCGCGCGTTTTCCGTGGCGGCGCCCTATATGCCCAAAGCCGCAGGCGCGCGGTTGCCGGACAACTCCCGCATCAGCGCGCAATGGACGCGACGCATGAACTCCCTGAAACTTTGGCTGACCTTGCGGGTGCACGGGCGGCAAGCGTATGAAGAACTGATCGACCGTCAACTCAAGCTCTCGAAGAGCTTTGCCGACTGGGTGAAGGCTTCTGACGATTTTGAGCTGGCCGTGCCGCCGATGCTTCCGATCGTAACCTTTCGGCTGAAGCCAGCCGGCCGCAGGCCGCAGCAGTTAGCCGCCCACCACGACACCATTGTGGAAGAAGTCACGCGTGACGGTGGCCGGTGGATGTCGGAGACCAAGGTCCGTGGGCAAAGCGTGCTGCGCATGATGGTGATCAGCTATCTGACCGAGGAAAGACATCTACAGGGTTTAGAAAGCGCATTAACCAATGCGGCTAAACAACTGATATCTCGAGTGAAAACGAAGGCTTAGTTGAGACTGGACGGTTTTTCGAGGTATCCGACAATGCACTAGGATTGGTGCAATCTCCGGTCTAGACTTCCTTCAGTTCGGGCCAATTACGGGCAGCGCTATCGTAGCGTCCTTCTGCCTCCTGGACGCTGGGTCGATAGCGCTTTGCTTTTTGTGTTTGCCATCACCCGCCAGGCTTTCTTGCGATCTCATTTCCTCTCGCTCCGCAGGTGTTCGTCCCATTTCCACGCCGTGGTTACAATTTCGTCGAGCGACCGACTGGCCTTCCAATTCAGCAGCTTTTCAGCACGCGTCGGATCCGCAACCAGCTCCGGGGGATCTCCGGGGCGCGGTGGCGCCATGCGGCTGGGCACCTCACGGCCAGTCACACGCTGGATGGCGGAAAGGACCTCGCGCACAGAATGGCCGCGGCCCGTTCCCAGATTGACGGCTTGCGAGGTTCCGCCCGCCAAATATTCGAGCGCCCGAACGTGGGCCTCGGCCAGGTCGGTGACGTGGATGTAATCGCGCACACCGGTGCCGTCGGGAGTGGGGTATTTGTCGCCGAAAATATCGAGCGCCGGACGCTGACCTCGGATGGCTTCAAACGCTGAGGGGATGAGGTGAGTTTCAGGGCTGTGCATTTCCCCGATGGTTCCGGATTCATCGGCCCCGGCGGCGTTGAAATAGCGAAGATTCACGTAGCCCAGAGCGTAGGCGGGTCCATAGGCCTCAAGAGCCTGTTCAAAAATCAATTTCGTGACGCCGTAGGGATTCACCGGAACGCGCGGCAGGTCCTCGGACATGGGCACTTTTGCCGGAGTACCGTAGACGGCGCAACTGGAGGAGAAAATAAATTTGCGGACTTTCGAGTCGAGAACCGCATTCAACAAGGAAACTCCACCTAGTACATTGTTCTGAAAATATTTTCTGGGATTGACTACCGATTCGCCTACATAGGCGTGGGCAGCGAAGTGCATAACTGCATCGACGCGACGCAGGAGAGGTGCCAGCTTGCTCGTGTCCGAAATATCTCCCACGACCAACTCGAAGCCCTGGGCAAGCGCGGCGTGGCCGGCAACCAGATTGTCGTAAATAATGGCTTCGTAGCCGCGGCGCTTGAGCGCCAGCGCGGCGTGACTGCCGATGTATCCTGCCCCTCCGACCACTAGAACGGCCAATCTTGCGCTCCCTTGTTTTTTTCGTGCTTGATGATCTGCCGTTGGATTCTAGCAGAGACTGCAGGGGAGCTCGCGGGGACATACCAGGGTCGAATGCATGTCAGCCCCCACACTGTCGAGCTTCGCTCGACCGGACAGCCGGGGGCGGCTGTCCCCACGCGGCCCAGGGCAATCTGCCGCGTGGGGAAGAAAGCGTGACGACTCTCGCCGGCGCCCTGGGTGCGTCAGAAGGAGTAGATCAAATCAAATTGCATGCGCTTGAGGTACGGTTCCTGCTCACCGGCAGTAGTTTCCGTTGCCAGTATCGCGTGCTGCAGATTGCTGTTCAGGGTGCGGCCGTACCAGAAGGTGTAGCTGGCCACCGTGTTTGCCCGTACTTTCCACAGCGCGTACCAGCGGTTCTGCAGGATGTTGGTGGGCGCGCGCTGATCGCTCTCGGCGAAGGAAGCGATGGCGGCGTCCTGCTCTTCCCGCAGCCACGCATATCCGACCTGGATGTCATTCTTGTTTTTAGTCTGACCCAGACTGATGTCGGCAAGGTAAGTGTGGGACTGCTTACCTAAAGCCGTCAGGACCACTCCATTTCCGGTTGCCGCGAGCGGATGATCTTTCGCGTCCAGGTTGTTTTCAGTCTCCAGCAACAAGTTGATCGGCCAGCGATCCGAACCGGTCCTGATCTGGTTATTCAGGATGAAATCGGTGTACAGGAATTGGGAATAAAAGTGTGGCTTGCCACTGGGATCGTTATATGTGGCGTTGGTGAGGTTATTGGCGGCGAACGTACACGGCGGCACAGTCGGCAGTCCGCTGCCCTTGCTGCAACCTGGACCTTCCCCTGGAACGGGCAGGGCACCCGTCGTAGTTGCCTGCACGGCGAAGGCGCTGGCCTGGAGGATGGAATCCGGGTTGTTCCATTTGATGGCCAAAAAGGACGGCGTGGTCGTGAGGCGACCGATTTGCAACTTGCTGGATATCTGTCCGCCCAGAGCGTAGGAGTCAGTTCCCGTGGACGATTCGTTAAACAGCAGCTGCATGAAATCTACCGCGAGATTCTTCACCACCGGCGTATTCAGGTCCCAGGAGAGCTTTTCATTGAAGCCCTCGGGATTGATGTCCGGGTCGCCGGTAACCTGGGTGCGGTTCCAGGCGTAGGCAAACTTGCCGCCGGTCAGGGAGAGCCAGCGATGCGCGACCGGGTTGTAGGTAATGTAGCCTCGATCCAGACCAATCGTTTTGCGGTCGAAGAAATTGGTGAAAGTCTCGTTGGTGGTGGTGGGATCGCCCAAGGAACCGGTGGCCAGGGCTAGGCCTCCGACAAAGTCTTCGCCCAGTTTACCGTCCACGCCAAATCGGACGCGGACACGGCCGCGGTTTCGATCAGGCACGCCGTCCTGAAGAAAACTCTCACCCCGCACCCGGATGTCGCCATTGAAACGGAAGCGTCCCAGGACGTCCTGCAGAGCGCTAAGCTTTTTGTCTTCATCCTTGGACTGCTGGTCCACAAGCGAAAGCGCACTTTTCGCTTCCGCCGCGCTGGAGGAAGCTTGGTCGGCCAGGCGCTGAGCCTCGCTAGCTGACTGCTGGGCCTGCGCTGCCGTGGTCTGGGCCTGCTCGGCACTGTCCTGCACTTTCTGGGCCGAGGCGTTGTCCTGCTGGCTTGCATCGAGCAATTGTTGCAGCTGGGACCTTAGCTGGTCCAGTTGTTGGCGTTGCTCGTCGGCTTGCTTCTGTTGCGCGGCCAAAGCATCGCGCAGCTCCTGCACTTCTTTGGCGCTCACCCGCGCTTGACTGGCAAGTTTGTTGGGAGAGACCTTAGGGTTTGCACCTGTCTGCGCCGTTGCGCCGCTAATCACCAGAATGAATGCACTGAACCACAAGAACCGTTTCATTGTTTCTCCGTTTCGTTATTTGAGTTTGGTTTCTTCTTTTCCTCGTGCTCAGTGACGCGGTACCACATGGAATAGAACAACAGCCATACGAATTCGTCGCTCTGTTTGCTTCTGTAGGGAAATTGTGTGAGGTGAACCGCTGGCCAGTTAGTTGTCGAGACAACAGCGTGTGGAAGGCTTTGACTGACACGCACGCGACTGCGGCGGCTGCGGTCGGGAAACCCGGGGCTTGAGATTGCTTAGCAAGGTCTGCTTGGTGTCTCTTCTCTTAGAATTTCGCGCCGTCGCGCTTCTCGATCTATACTATCTCTATCAGATCACTTGTATTTAACACACGAAGGCCAGGCAACGCAAGCAATTGAATGCTGCCCTTTGGGGTCAAATCAAAGAAAAACCAAAAAACTTTCAGTCTTCCCGGCTTCGGCGAGGATTTCCGGGCACCACCATGGGCAAGACTCTGGCATCGGCGCTCTTCTTTTTACCCAGGCGTTTGCCGGCCTTCACGAACTTCGGGTCGACGATGTCGGCCAGGGAGGTGTGCTCCAGGATCTTGGCCGCCGCATCGCGGACTTCAAGGAAGACCTGGTAAAGGGCGCGATGTTCGAGATCGCGGTCAATCAAGCTGCGCAGCTGCTCGGCATCGCCGAAAGGCGCCAGCGGTCCGTCGATCAGTCGGATGATCTCGCTGAGGTGAATCTCGGAAGGGGCACGGCGCAATTGGTATCCGCCCTTGGCGCCGCGCACACTCTCGACGATGCGGGCGTTCTTTAGTTCGAGCAGGATCAGTTCCAGAAACTTTTCCGGGAGGACCTCTTCATGAGCGATGTCGCGAATGCGGATGGCCCCCTGATTGTAGTGGCGGGCCAGCATCATCATGGCTTGCAGGGCATAGAGGCCTTTTTGGGAGATTTTCATGCGCCCTCATGATGGCACAAACCCTATCGCGTTAATAGGGTTTGTTGCATCGTAGAGATTGCCTGGCCATGCCCGCTGCGGTTCCCCTTATTGAGGCCCCTCCATTGCACTCTTGCTTGGCGAGGCGAAGCAGGCATTCCGCTCAGGGTGCCACGGGGGGATCAGTTTATGCGCAGGACTTGCATTGTGATGTTGTCCGGACCGCCCCGCTTTTTTGCGGTATCAACGAGAGTGTCGCAAATTTCCGCTGCGGTTTTGCCGGCGACTGCATTTTGAATCTCAGTTTCGGTGAGCAGACCCCACAGACCATCGGTGCAAAGCACGAGCACATCTCCTGACTCCAGCGAAACAGGTTGTGCCGGAGAGTCGGGAGTGATGCTGTTACCGGCTCCCAGTGCGGCGGTGAGGATATGGCGCTGGGGATGAGATTCGGCCTCTTCAGCGCGCAGGACGCCGTTTTCGACTAACCGGCTGACGTAGGAGTGATCGTGCGTAAGGCGTGAGATGGAAGGACCACGCACCAAGTACAGGCGGCTGTCCCCCACGTGAGCAAAATAAAGTTGGTGCTCAAGCAGGGCCATCGCTGTGCAGGTGGTTCCCATCCCATGCAAGTCGGGATACTTCTCCGCATATTCCTGGATGCGATGGTGCGCGGCCTGGAAGCCCTGCAGCAGCCAGCTGCGCGGATCGCCGGCGTCCGCATTGGCATAGACCTGTTCGATGACCTCAACCGCGATGCGGCTGGCCTCCTGGCCGCCTTCGTATCCGCCCATGCCATCGGCCACGATGGCCAAACGGCCCTTCCGCGGGAACTCCGGATCGCTGGCCGGTTCCCAGTAGGAGTAGCGGTCTTCATTGTTTTCGCGCTGGCAGCCGACATCGCTCAGGCTCGCCAGCTCAACACCGGGCCGAACTTTCATTCCACCCCTCTACTGCGCGAATACCCCAGCGGAATTTGGATTATACCGGACAAGGCACGAATCGATACCGAAGGTTGGCCTGACGTTCGGTTATCGGAACCAACAAGAGCGTACCCATCCGCGATTGTAGATTTCACCCACGGTGTCCTACAATGCCTCCGGCGGCCAACCGCGATCGAGAATCAGGAACTCCTCAACCGAAATGGCGACGGCAGCGACAGTGAATGGGCAAGAGGAGCACGAACAGATCGGCAAGGCTGCCGGTCCATGCGTGATGGTGCTTTTCGGGGCCTCAGGTGACCTGACCAAACGCAAGCTGATTCCTGCCCTGTATAACCTGGTGAAGGCCAAGCTGCTCCCGAAGACTTTTGCCGTCGTAGGCGTGGCGTTCGACGATTTGAGTCGCGAGCAATTTCGCGACCAGGTGACCAGCTTCCTGCAGGCCGGGGACCGGGGCACCGAAGACTTTCAATGGTTCACCGAGCGGCTCTACTACCAACGCGGCGAATTCGGCGATCCGGCCGCGTATTCAACTCTGGCGACAAAGCTTGCCGGAGTAGACCGGGAGCACGGTACCCACGCCAACTATCTGTTCTACCTGGCCACGGCGCCGAAATTCTTTGCCCCAATTGTGCAGCAACTGGGCAAGGTGGGACTGTCCGACCAAAAAGATGGATGCTGGCGGCGGGTGGTGATCGAAAAACCTTTCGGACACGATCTTGACTCAGCGAAGGCATTGAATCGGGACATCAAGGCGGTGTTGGCAGAAAACCAGATTTATCGCATCGATCATTACCTGGGCAAAGAGACGGTGCAGAACATCATGGTGTTCCGCTTCGACAACGCCATCTTCGAGCCCATCTGGAACCGGCGTTACATCGACCACGTGCAGATCACGAATGCGGAGACGGTCGGTGTGGAACTGCGCGGTGGATACTTTGACACCGCGGGCACGCTGCGCGATATGGTCCCCAACCACATCATGCAACTGCTGAGCCTGACGGCCATGGAGCCACCAGTATCGTTCCAGGCGGACGCCGTCCGCAACGAGCAGGCGAAGATTCTGCGTGCAGTGCAATCGCTGGACTCGGAAGATGTGCTCTATTCGAGCGTGCGTGGGCAGTACGGTGAAGGAATCATTGCAGGAGAAAGAGTGGCAGCGTACCGCTCTGAACCCGGCGTGGCTCCGGAATCGAAGACCGAGACTTTTCTGGCGTTGAAGCTGAACATCGACAACTGGCGATGGGCAGGTGTGCCGTTCTATATCCGCACGGGGAAACGCCTGGCCCAGCGGCACACGGAAATCACGATCCAGTTCAAGCGCACTCCGTTCGAGATTTTTCGCAACTCTCCCGTCCATAAGCACAGCAACCAATTGATCATGCAGATACAACCCGTGGAAGGGATAGCGCTGAGCTTCGGGGCCAAGATTCCCGGCCCGGTGTTGCGCGTGGGATCGGTGGACATGAGTTTCGAGTACAGCAAATATTTTGGTGCGGACGCGTACACCGGATATGAGGTCCTGATCTATGAGTGCATGATCGGAGACGCAACGCTCTTCCAGCGTGCCGACATGGTGGAAGCGGGCTGGAGCATCGTGGACCCGATTCTGGATGTGTGGCAGGCTCTTCCCCCGCGCAGATTTCCCAACTATCCCTCGGGCACATGGGGACCGGCGGAGTCCGACGAATTGCTGGCCCGTGACGGCCGGCAGTGGAGGAAAATCGAACCATGATTCTCGCAGGCGACATTGGCGGAACCCGCACGCGACTGGCCGCCTTCAACACGGAAGGCAGCAAGCTGCAACGCGTAGTCGAAAAGACCTACCCGAGCCAGGAGCGCGGTGGCTTGGCGGAAATTGTTGCTGAGTTTATCAAGACCGAAGGCATTCCGGTGCACAGCGCTTGTTTCGGCGTGGCAGGCCCGGTGCGCGGCGGACGCAGCAAGATTTCTAATCTTCCCTGGACCATCGATTCGCGCGAACTGGCGACGCAACTCAAGCTCGATTCGGTTGGGCTGATCAATGATCTCGAGGCCTATGCCTACGGCGTGGACGCGCTGGAATCGAAAGATCTGGTCACACTGCGGGCAGGTTCGGACGACGCGGAGGGAAATCGCGCCGTGATCTCGGCGCGAACCGGCCTGGGCGTGGCCGGTCTCTATTGGGACGGCTTCCGCCATCATCCTTTTGCCTGCGAAGGCGGGCACACGGATTTCGCGCCCAGGAACGATCTCGAAGTCGAACTGTTCCGCTACATCCTGAAAAAGCACGGCCACGTGAGCAGTGAGCGGATCCTTTCCGGGCCCGGGATCAAGAACATCTATGACTTCCTTCGCGACACCAAAAAGGCTGGGGAACCGGCCTGGCTAAAGGAGCAAATGGACAAGGCGCACGACGCTCCGGCGCTGATATCGCAGGTAGCCCAGGAAAGGAAAGCCCCCATTTGTGAACAGACTTTTTCTATTTTTGTGAGCCTCTATGGGGCCAAGACGGGGGACTGCGCGCTGACGTTCATGTCGACGGGAGGGATTTTCATCTGCGGCATTATTGCCGCGAGAAATCTGGCCAAGATGCAGGAGCCCGCGTTTATGGAAGCGTTCCTGAGCAAGGGACGCATGCGGGGGCTGCTTGAGGAGATGCCGGTTAAAGTCGTGCTCAATGACGATTGCGGGATCATGGGCGCGGCGCGCTACACGCTGATTCAGAAGGCATTTGGGAAGGCGAAGAGCGGGCCGGCGTAAGTCGAGACTTTCGCTCTGACGCGGCCTGGCTTGCGGAAAATAAGATCAGAGAGGGCATGTGGGAGCTGGCAATTAGCAATTGGCATTTTGCTTGGTGCTAGTTGCCAAGTGCTTTTTTTCGGAGCTGCCACTGGCTTTGTGCAAATGCAGTGCACGTACCTCAGCGGCTGAAGCCACGGCCTTTTCGCCTTCTAATGCAGCGCTGAAGCGCTGCTCCACCCTGAATCAGATCTTTCTCCATCCAGATTTCCGGCTCCTCGGTCGTCTCCTAGTTCTAGAT
>Ga0209698_10006066_pt1 | contig 12908 bp, 12 predicted proteins | sample LitLauG_LLR_2012_FD_187203 | JGI IMG/M metagenome (GOLD analysis project Ga0209698, IMG submission 187203) | Freshwater sediment microbial communities from Pennsylvania, USA - Little Laurel Run_MetaG_LLR_2012 (SPAdes) (version 2) | ecosystem: Environmental > Aquatic > Freshwater > Creek >...
CGCCGGCCACGTCCCTCGGCGGTCGGCGCCACAGCCACCACGCGAGCAGCGGCGCGCCCAGCACGACGAGCCCAACGAGCAGGGCGCGGTGCACCTCGGGGAACAGCGCCACGAGCAGGTGCCCGGGGAGCGGGCTCGCCGCGGGTGAGTCGATCCCCGAGAGCCCGAGGGGGAACTCCACGACGTTCGACAGGAACGTCCTCGGGTTCCAGATCGCGAAGGGGATGACAAACAGCGCCACGATGGCAGCCATGATCGCCGCGACCCGGCCCGCGGCGCGCCGGTCCTCGCCGTCACGAACGATGAACAGGCTCAGCGCCGCGAGCGGCCAGGCGGTCAGCTTCATCGCCATCGCGGCGCCGAACGCGACGCCCGCGCCCACGGGGCGACGCCGCGACACGAGCGCGATGCCCACGAGCGACAGGGCAAGGATCGGCAAGTCGTCGCCGCCGCCGGCGAGGAACACCGCGCCGGTGGGCAGCACCACCATCACCTGCGCGGCGCGCAGCGACCTGCCCGGCGACCCGCGCGCGAGCCACAGGCCGGCCGCGAGGGCGAGGAGCGTCACGGCGGCCATCCACAGGCGCGAGTCGCCCAACGACCCGATCGAGTGGACCGAGGAGGGCAGGCCGAACGCCGTCATGGCGGGGAAGTAGGGGAAGAAGGCCTCGTACTTGGGCACCCCGGCGACCACGCCGTGCAGGTGCCCGCCCGCGACGAAGGCCACGTAGGGGTCGTGGCCGTGGGCGAGGAGGTGGCCGGCGCGCTCGATCACCGCGGCTTCGGGCAGCACGTGCAGCTCGCGTCCCGAGCTCGCGCGGTCCGCGACCATCAGGGCGAGCGGCACGAGCGCGACCAGCACGAAGCAGCCCGCCGCGATCGCCGCTCTCGCGAGCAGCTCGCGGCGCGGTCGCAGGACCGCGACGGCCCACGCGGCCGCAGCGCTGACGAGGTAGCCGATGACCGCGTCGCGACCCCAGTCCCGGTGCGGCGACAGGTCGCTGATGCTCCACAGCAAGAAGGCGAACAGCGCCGAGCCCGCGTACAGCCACCCGTCCACTGCGGCCGGCGAGAGCCGGCGAGCGACGATGGTCCGCGAGGTGGTGAGGGTCACGTTGGCGCGTCGGGGACGGCTCAATGGTCCGTCGCCTCGCCCGCATCGTACCGAGCGCGCACGCCGCTGCGACGGAGGGTGCGCGACACGTAGAAGTCCAGCTCGGCGCCAAGTGCCGACTCTCGTCCGGCGGCGCCGCGGAAGCCGTGCCCCTCGTCGGGGACCTCGAGGTACGCGACGTCGACCCCCGAGGCGCGCAGTCGCTCCACGAGGGCCCTCGTGCTGGCGGGCGCGACGACCGGGTCCTCGGCGCCCTGGACCACGAGCGCTCGGCCCTGAAGGTCCCCGGCGCGCGCGATCGGGCCGCGCGTGGCGCCCGCAGGTCCGCAGAGCAGCTCGAGGTACCCGGCCTCGAACCCCTCCTCGTCACCCGAGAGGTCCGACGCGGGGTACCACGCGACGGCCCCCGCGAACGTCCCTGCCGAAAGGGCGAGCAGCGCGGTCGTCCCGCCGGCGCTCGTGCCCCTGATGAAGCTCGCCGACGCGTCGGCCAGCCCGAGCTCGGCGAGGCGGCGCGCCGCCGCGACGCACTCGTCGACGTCGAGGATCCCGAAGCCGCCGTTCAGCCGCTCGCGGTGCGCGCGGCCGTGCCCGGTGGAGCCCGAGTAGTCCAGGGCCGCGACGGCGAATCCGTGCGAGCTGAGCAGGTGCACGAGCGGTGCGTACGAGGTGTCGACCGCGCCGGTCGGGCCCGGGTGCACGCTCAGCACGAGCGGCGGCGGCCACGAGGGCGCCTCGGTGCCGGCAAGCAGCGGCGGCCAGTACGCCCCGCTCAGCACGGCGTCGCCGTGCTCGACGTGGAACTCCCGGGGCGCCGGCGCTGCGGCGACGGGGTCCGCGGGTGCGACGAGCGCGACGGGCACAGCGCGCACGGGCGCGGCGAGGTAGACGGCGCCTTGGCCCTGGGTCGTCGCGCCCACCCATCCGAGCCGGTCTCCGTCGCCCGCGAGTCCGTCGATGCGCACGCAGGGCTGGGACAGCTCGACGAGGTCGCCGTCGGCGTCGAGCACGCCGACGTGCTCGTGACCGCCCTCGACGAACGCGCAGCCCAGCGCGTCGCGCCCGAGTGCCACGAGCCAGCGGCACGTCGTCCACCTCGGGCGCTGGAACTCCGCGCGGCGCGCGCACAGGCGCCTCGCGGCGCCGTGCTCATCGAGGACCCAGGGCTGCCAGTACCCGGCTGCCTCGCTGACGTAGGCGAGGCCGCCGGTTCGCGTCCATGTCGGCTGGCCGATCGACGCACCGGCGCCCCCGTCGCGGCGCAGCGCGCCGGCGAGCACGAGTGCGCCTTCTCGAGGCTCGAGCCGTCCGACCCACAGCTCCGCGGCGTCCCACGGCATCGTTCGGTCCGGCCAGCGGATCCAGGCCAGCGCTCCCCCGTCGGGCGACACGGCGAGGTCGCCGAGGAACCCGGGGTCCGCGAGCAGCGTGACGCGCCGGCCCGAGGTGACCTCGAGCGCGCACAGCGCGCGGGGCCCGTCTTCGTCGGCGGGCTCGGCGATGAAGACGACCCAGTCGGTCCCGGGCACCGATGTCGGGTCCCCTGTCCGCTCGGCGCTCGCGGTGGTGCCGAGCCGGTGCCTCGAGGCCCCCTCGAGCAGCTCGAGTGCCTGGGTCGCCGCGTCGACGACGACGATGCCCCTCGGCGTCGCGCACCACGAGCCTGCGCCGTAGAGGTAGAGCCTCGAGCGGACCGAGCGGCCCTCGGGTGAGACGCGCCACGGTTCGGCATCGCTCGTCGCAGCCATGAGCATCGACGACCCCGCGGCGTCGGGCGGCGTGCTGACCCAGTGCAGCACCCCGCCGACGAAGCCCGGCTCGCCCACCCTCGTCGCGCCCGCCGCGGCGATCGCCGCGGTCACCGGGGACGGCCAACGCCCCCACTCGGCCACGGACGCCACGCACCGACCTTACGGCCGGGCACAATGGCGTGATGGCTCCACCGCGCGATGTCCACCCCCCCGCGCCCGCGGCCCCCCGATGAGGGCCTTCGTCGTCGAGCACGACGGCGACCAGGTCACCTCGGGCGTCCGTGACGTCGACGACGATCAGTTTCTCGCCGACGGCGTCGTCACGGTCGAGGTGCAGTGGTCCTGCCTGAACTTCAAGGACGCCATGGTCCTTCGGCCCCGCAGCCCGGTGGCGCGACGCTCCCCGCTCATCGGCGGCGTCGACGCGGCGGGCGTCGTCTCGGCCTCCGCGGACCCCGCCGTCGCCGTCGGCGCCGTCGTGGCCGTCCACGGCTTCGGTCTCGGCACGGCTGCCCACGGCGGCTTCGCCGCTCGGCTGCGCTGCCCCGGCACGTGGGTCCAGGTGCTCCCCGAGGGCCTCGACGCGCGCGGTGCGATGGCCTACGGCACCGCCGGCTACACCGCGATGGCCTCCATGCAGGCCCTCGAGCGCAACGGGGTGGCCCCGGGATCCGGAGAGGTCCTGGTCACCGGCGCGTCCGGCGGCGTCGGCTCCGTGGCCGTCGCGCTGCTCGCCGCTCGCGGCTACGAGGTCACCGCGATGACGGGGAAGGCCGACGAGCACGAGCACCTCGTCGCCCTCGGTGCGGCGCGCGTCGTGGGGCGCGACGACCTCGACGACCGACCCGAGCGCGTGCTCGGCGCCGAGCGCCTCGCGGGCGCCGTGGACTGCGTGGGCGGCGAGACGCTCGCGAGGATCCTGCGCGTCACTCGATGGGGCGGCGCGGTGGCGGCGAGCGGCCTCGTGGGAGGCGCGGGGCTCGAGACGACCGTGTACCCCTTCATCACGCGCAACGTCGCGTTGCTCGGCATCGACTCGGTCAGCGCGCCGCCGGCGGTCCGAGACGCCACCTGGCGCGCGCTCGCCTCTGCGCTGCCCGCGGCGTCGCGTGACGCGCTCGTGAGCGCCGAGATCGGACTCGGCCAGATCGCCGACGCGCTCGGTGATCTCGACGAGGGCCGGTCACGCGGTCGCGTCCTGGTGGACCCGACGCGCTAGGGCGATCGCGGCTACGTCGCGCTGACGAACGGCGAGACGTGCAGCGTGCCCATCCCGCACGGCGCGATCGAGGTCGCGACGTTGAAGGCGGTCGCCGACAGCGGCGGGTAGACGTTCACGGACGCGGCCGCGGGGCACGAGCTCTGGGTGCCGACCGGCACGTCGGAGTACTGCACGAGGAAGCTCGCGTGCCCGCCGGGGGTGATCGTCTGCAGCGCCGGGAGACCGTTGGCGGCGGGGACCGAGAACGTCGCGCCGCCCTGCACGGTCGCGGTCGTCAGCGCCGTGTTGTTCGCGCTGAGCATCTGCAGCGTCGGGTAGCCCCTGACCGTGCAGTTCGACGCGGAGCTGTTGGTCACCAAGAAGGTCACCTCGATGGTGCCGGCCGCACCCGAGGAGGTCGTGACCCGGCCGGTGAGGACCGCTCCCGTGCACCGCGCCGTCGGGGCGACCGTCGTCGTGGTCGTCGTCGTCGTCGTCGTTGTCGTGGTCGTTGTCGTGGTGGTCGTCGTCGTGGTGGTGGTCGCCTTTCGGACGAACCAACCTCCGGCGAACCCCGCCGCGAGCGCGACCACGATCGCGACGATCGCAGCAGTCAGTGAGATCGTCCTGCGTCGGGCATCGGCGGCCACAGCGGCTCCTTCGGCTCAGCTCCGATGGTACGCGGGCGCGCCCCGCGCGGCGGGGACGCCGGGGGTCTACTGGGAGAAGTCGTCGGGCCGCACGGTGTCGAGGAAGTCGCGGAACTGCTCGGCGATCTCGTCGACCTCGTGCTCGGGCACCTCGCCGATCTCCTCGGCGTCCTCGTCCTCGTCGTCGGCAAGCTCGATCAGCCGGCCCTCTTCGTCCATCAGCTCGTCGTCGACGTACAGCGGGCTCTCGGTGCGCAGCGCGAGCGCGACCGCGTCGCTCGGGCGCGCGGAGACCACGCGCGGTCCCGCCGCGGTGCTGAGGTGTATCTCCGCGAAGTAGGTCGCGTCGCGCAGCTCGGTGATCACGACGCGCGACACCTCGGCGCCGAGCTCGGTGATCACGTCGCGCATCAGGTCGTGGGTGAGCGGGCGCGGCGCCGGCACGCCCCGCACGGCGCACTCGATCGCGACGGCCTCGGGCTCGCCGATGAAGATCGGGATGCTGCGGCGCAGCACGCCGGTCTCTTGGAGCACGAGCACCGGGGTACGCGACTGCAGGTCGACGCGAACGGCTCTGAGTGCGACCTCCACCACGTCGCGAAGCCTAGACGCGAGCCCGGGCGCGGAACGGCCTAGCCGAGCATTCGGCGCAGGTCCCTGCGCAAGAGGGCGGCACGAAGGGACTGGCCCAGGCGGGCGAACTGCGCCGCCTCCTCGCGCGCACGGACCCGGCCCTCGGGCGTTCGCTGCTGGAGCAACGGCAGCACAAGTGCCTCGATCATCCCGATCTCTCGGTCCACGCCGTGGCGAAGAACCTTCAGGTGCCGCGGCTCGAGACCGATGGCGAAGAAGCCGGCGGCGGCCTTGGCAATGGCGACCGCGTCGTCATCGAAGGCCTCGACGCCCCCTGCGCTCGACGCACTGATCAGGCCCGCGTCGAGCAGCGCCTCGACGGCGGCGGCGTCGATGCCGGCCGCCGCGGCGACCTCCTCGGCCGACAGGGTCGCCCCGGGGCCCCGCACGGCCAGCGGGTCGTCGGCGGGCTCTGCGGGCTCGGGGCGAGGGGCCCTGGATCGCGCGGGCGCGGCCGGCTCCTCGCGGGGGTCGGGATCGGGTTCCGGCGCCTTGGACGTCGTCGCGGGAGGCTCCTGGAGCGCCGCGACGAGCTCGCTCACCGAGCGGCGCCGCGCGCCGGGCGGCTTGGTCGGCGCGCTGGGGGCGAGTCCGGCCTCCTCCATGCGCTCGCGGATGACCTTGAGCGGCAAGAAGTGCTCGCGCTGGTGCTGCAGCACGAAGCGGAGTCGCTCGACGTCGGGCTCGTGGAACTTGCGGTACCCCGACGACGTGCGCTCGGGCGTGACGAGCCCCTGGCTCTCGAGGAAGCGGATCTTCGAGATCGTCACGTCGGGGAACTCGACGCGCAGCAGGCTGAGCACCTCGCCGATCGACAGGTACGAGCGCGTGGCCTTGGGCGTCATCGGTCCGCCGCCGCGAGGAAGGTGAGCTTGAACTTGCCGATCTGGACCTCGTCGAAGGTGCGCAGCGCGACCTCTTCGACGCGTGAGCCGTTCACGTAGGTCCCGTTGAGCGAGTTGAGGTCGCGCACCGTCACGCGCCCCGAGGCGGTCGTCGTGAACAGCGCGTGGTGCCGCGACACGGTCACGTCGTCGAGCACGACGTCGTTGCCGGCCTGGCGCCCCACCGTCGTGACCTCTGCGGTGAGCTCGTAGGTCTCCCCCACGCGCGGTCCGCGCACCACCACCAGTGCGTCGACGGTGCCCGGCGGGGCGCTGAGCGTCGCCGGCTCCATCTCGGGCATCGCCGCGTCGACGCGCGGCGTCGCCATCGTCTCGTGCCCGTCCTCGCGGTGCACGGGGGCGCCGCAGACCGGGCAGTAGTTGGGCGCGTCATGGAGCTGCGTGCCGCAGCGTGTGCAGCGCACCTCAGGATCCGTTGGCTCGCACAGCGGTGCCCTCAGGCGTCCGTTTGCTGTGCGTACGCTGCCGCGTCGAGGAGCGCCTCGAGCTGCGCGGCGTCGGCCACTTCGATCTCGCAGATCCAGCCCTCCCCGTAGGGATCTGCATTCAGAACCTCGGGCGCTTCGCGCAGCGCCTCGTTCACCGCGACCACGGTCCCCGAGACCGGCGCGTACACCTCGGACACCGACTTGGTCGACTCGACCTCGCCGATCGCCGCGCCCGCGTCGAAGGTCGCGCCCACGTCGGGCAGCGCCACGTAGACGACGTCACCGAGCGCGTCCTGGGCGAAGTCGGTGATGCCGACGCGCGCCGTCGTCGACTCCGCGCGGACCCACTCATGGTCCTTGCTGTAGCGGAGATCATCGGGGATTCGCATGGCGCGAACCCTACCCGAGGTGCCGGGCCCGGCGCCCATCCGCGAGCGCCTTTCGAGCGGGTCCCACGTACGACAACGCGGCCCCCCAGGCGAGCACGAGACCGACGATACCGATACCCCACGCGACGACCTTCAAGAACGTCTGCCAGGACGCCGGGCCGTCGGCGATGAGCAGCAGCGGGTACGCGGTCATGAGCGCGAAGGTCCCCGCCTTGCCGATCCACAGCACGTCGATGCGGGCCGCGCCGAGCGAGGCGAGCAAGAGCACCGCGAGCGACACGAGCAGCTCGCGCGCGAGCGTCAGCCCCGCGAACCACCACGGCACCGCCCCGTAGATCGCGATGGTCAGCACCGCGGTGATCACGAGCACGCGGTCGGCCACCGGGTCGAGGACCTTGCCGAGCGTCGTGACCTGGTGCAGGCGCCTCGCGAGGTACCCGTCGACCCAGTCGGTCGCCCCGAGGGTCCCGAGCAAGAGCCCCGCGGCCAGCTGGTGCGGGGTCCAGAACAGCAGCCAGACGTACAGCGGGATGAGCGCGAGGCGGACCGCCGTGACCGCGTTCGGCCACGTCAGCGTGCGGTCGAGCCCGTCTCCCCCCGCGATGTCCGCCGCGGCGTCGTCAGTCAATCGTCCAGGTGCCGTTGGACCGGTACAGCGCGCCGAGGTCGCCGCGGCCCTTGGACTCCTGGGCGCCCACGATCTGGGCCGACATCTGCGAGCCGAGCTCGGTGCGCGACACGTCGCGGAACACGCCGATCGGCGTCGGCTGGTGGACCGAGTCGCCCAAGCGCGACAGCGCGAAGGCGACGCCGGGGTCCGCTCGGGTCTCGTCGTGGACCAAGAGGGCGTCGACGCCCGCCTCGGCGACCTCGACGATCTCGACGTGGCCGTCGGAGCGCTGGACCACGCCGTGCTCGAGGTCCGGCCCGAACCGGATCGGCTCGCCGTGGGTCAGCGAGATCAGCTTCTCGGCGCGATGCTCCTTGCCCGTGATGTCCTCGAACGCACCGTCGTTGAAGACGTTGCAGTTCTGGAACACCTCGACGAACGACGCCCCGACGTGGTCGTGCGCGCGGCGGAACGTCGCCTGCATGTGCGCGCGGTCCATGTCGTGGGTGCGAGCGACGAACGTCGCCTCCGCGCCCAGCGCGATCGAGATCGGGTTGAAGGGCTGGTCGATCGAGCCGAGCGGCGTCGACTTGGTCACCTTGCCCGTCTCCGAGGTGGGCGAGTACTGGCCCTTGGTGAGCCCGTAGATGCGGTTGTTGAACATCAGCACCGTGAGGTTCACGTTGCGCCGCAGCGCGTGGATCAGGTGGTTGCCGCCGATCGACAGCATGTCGCCGTCGCCGCCGATCACCCACACGTCGAGGTCCGGGCGCGTCACGGCGAGCCCGGTGGCGAGCGCGGGGGCGCGGCCGTGGATCGAGTGCAGCCCGTAGGTGTTCATGTAGTACGGGAACCGGGCCGCGCAGCCGATGCCCGAGATGAACACGGTCGACTCGCGGCGGACGTTGAGCTCCGGCATGAGCATCTGAATGGCCGCGAGGATCGAGTAGTCCCCGCAGCCCGGGCACCAGCGCACCTCTTGGTCGCTGGTCCAGTCCTTGCGGGTGGTGGGGGCGGCTACCTGGGTCACGCGGCACCTCCGATGCAGCCGCGGAGCGCGGCTTCGAGCTCGCTGGAGCGGAACGGGAGCCCCTGGACCTTGCTGATCGGCCGGGCGTCGACGAGGAACTCCGCGCGCAGCAGGCGCGCGAGCTGGCCCAAGTTGAGCTCGGGGACCAGGACCCGCTCGTAGCCGCGGAGCACCTCGCCGAGGTTCGAGGCGAACGGGTTCAGGTGCACGAGGTGCGTGCGCGCGACGTCCAGGCCGGTCGCGCGCAGCCGCGCGACGGCGGCGTCGATCACCCCGTAGGTCGACCCCCACCCGACGACGATCGTCGTGGCCTTGCCCGACGGGTCGTCGACGACGACCTCGGGGATCGACGTCGCGATCCTGGCGATGCGGTCGCGGCGCAGGTGGGTCATCGACTCGTGGTTGGCGGCGTCGTAGGACACCGCGCCGGGCCCGTCGGACTTCTCGATCCCGCCGATGCGGTGCTCGAGGCCGGGCAGTCCGGGCGGCGCCCAGGGCCGAGCGAGCGTCTCGGGATCGCGCTGGAACGGCCAGAATGTCTCGGTGCCGTCCTCGGCGACGTGGTTGGGCGCCGAGGCGAAGTTGGGGTCGATCCGAGGGAGCGACTCGGGGTCGGGGATCCGCCAGGGCTCCGAGCCGTTGGCGAGGTAGGCGTCGGACAGCAAGATCACCGGGGTGCGATAGGTCACCGCGATACGCACCGCCTCGAGCGCCGCGTCGAAACAGTGGCTCGGGGTGTGCGCGGCGACGATCGGCAGCGTCGACTCGCCGTGATGGCCGTACATCGCGAGCATGAGGTCGGACTGCTCGACCTTCGTCGGCAGGCCCGTGGAGGGGCCGCCGCGCTGGACGTCGACGATCACGAGCGGGAGCTCGAGGCTGATGGCGAGGCCGATCGCCTCGCTCTTGAGGTCGAGGCCCGGTCCGCTGGTCGTGGTGACGCCGAGCGAGCCGCCGTAGCTCGCGCCGATCGCGGCGACGATCGCGGCGATCTCGTCTTCGGCCTGGAACGTGCGCACCCCGAACTCCTTGCGCTTGGACAGCTCGTGGAGGATGTCCGACGCCGGCGTGATCGGGTAGCTGCCCAAGAACAGCGGCAGGCTGGCGCACTGCGCGGCCGTGATGAGCCCCCACGCGAGCGCGGTGTTGCCCGACACGTTCGCGTACTCGCCCTGGGCGAAGGTCGCGGCGTGCACCTCGTAGCGCGAGTCGAACAGCTCGGCGGTCTCACCGAAGTCGAAGCCCGCGCGGAATGCGCGCAGGTTCGCCTCCAAGACGAGCGGGCGCGAGGCGAATCGCGACTCGATCCACGCGATCGTCGGCTCAAGCGGGCGCGAGTACAGCCACGAGACCAGCCCGAGCGCGAAGAAGTTCTTCGAGCGCTCCGCGTCGCGCGGCTTGACGCCCGCCTCCTTGCAGACCTCCTGGGTGATCGTCGTCATCGGGATCTCGTAGACCGTGAAGGACCCGAGCGAACCGTCGTCGATGGGGCTGTGGTCGTAGCCGGCCTTGGCGAGCGAGCGCTCGTCGAAGGCGTCGGAGTTCAAGATCAGCGTCGCGCCCGGCTCGAGCGCCGAGAGGTTGGCCCGAAGTCCCGCGGGGTTCATCGCGACCAGGACGTTCGGCGAGTCGCCGGGTGTCGTGATCGTGTGGTCGGAGATCTGGACCTGGAAGCTCGAGACGCCCGCGAGCGTTCCGGCGGGGGCGCGGATCTCCGCGGGGAAGTCGGGGAAGGTGGACAGGTCGTTGCCGAACGCGGCGGACACCGACGTGAAGCGCTCGCCCGCGAGCTGCATCCCGTCGCCCGAGTCCCCAGCGAACCGCAGGACGACGCCCTTGACGACGTTCGGGTGGTCAACCGTGTCGGTCATGCGCCCTCTTCTCGGTAGGTGAGCCACATGCTACCGGGGGGCCTCACGGACTCCGAGGGCCGAAAGTCCCCTTTGCGCTCAGGCGACGGTCACCGACCCGTCGAGGAAGACGTCCTGGATCGCGTGCACGAGCGAGGCGCCCTCGTCGATCGGCCGCTGGAAGGCCTTTCTGCCGACGATGAGACCCTGGCCGCCGGCACGCTTGTTGATCACGGCCGTGCGCACGGCCTGCGCGAGGTCCGAGTCGCCCTTGGACTCGCCTCCCGAGTTGATCAGCCCGATGCGCCCCGCGTAGCAGTTGGCGACCTGCCAGCGCGTCAGGTCCACGGGGTGCGGCGTCGTCAGCGCGTCGTAGACGAGCGGGTCCGTCTTGCCGAAGCCCACGGCGTTGTACCCGCCGTTGTTCTCCGCCTGCTTCTGCTTGATGATGTCCGCCTCGATGGTCACGCCCAAGTGGTTGGCCTGGCCGGTGAGGTCCGCCGAGAGGTGGTAGTCGGTGCCGTCCTTCTTGAACGCCGGGTTGCGCAGGTAGGTCCACAGCACGGTGAACAGGCCGTGGCGGTGGGCCTCTTCGAACGCGGTGCCGACCTCTTGGAGCTGGCGGTCCGACTCGGGGGACCCGAAGTAAATGGTGGCGCCGACCCCCGTCGCGCCGAGGTCGACGGCACGGCGCACCGAGGAGAACATGATCTGGTCGTAGGTGTTCGGGTAGTGCAGGAAGTCGTTGTGGTTGAGCTTGACGATGAACGGGATCCGGTGCACGTAGCGACGAGAGACCATCCCGAGGGTCCCGAGGGTCGTGGCGATGGCGCTGCAGTCCGAGGCGATGGCCAGGTCGCAGAGCTTGGCGGGGTCGAAGTACGACGGGTTCTTCGCGAACGAGGCCGCCGCGGAGTGCTCTATCCCCTGGTCGACCGGAAGGATCGAGAGGTACCCGGTACCGCCGAGCCGGCCGTGGCTGTAGAGCGACCCGAGGCTGCGCAGCACCGACGGCGTGCGGTCCGAGACCGCGAACACCTGGTCCAGGAACTCTGGCCCCGGCAGTGTCAGCTGGGACTTCGGGAACGCGGTGCAGGTATGGGAGAGGAGCGACTCCGCGTCGTCGCCCAGCAAGTAGTGCAGGTCCATGGACCGAGGCTACTCCGACGGGTTCGTGTCCTCTTCCAATCCCTCGGCGCGCCGCGCGCTCATCGGGGCGCGCTCCGTACCGAGCAACGAGACCATCCTCGCGACCAGTGTGACGAGGAAGATCTGGCCCATCAGCGCCTCGAGGATGATCAAGGAGCGCGCGATCCCTGTGCCGGGGGTCAGATCGCCGAAGCCGACCGTCGTCAGCGTGATGTAGCTGAGATAGGCGTAATCGCTCTGGGTGTGCGCACCTGATTGGTAGAAGAACTGGCCCGTGATGTGGCCGACGCCGGAGTCGATGAAGGTGAAGAACAGGCCGAACATCACGTACGCGGCGAGCACCGCCAGCACCGTTTGGACCGAGACCCTCGTGTGCTCGGCCATCCTGAGCAGCGTGAGCACGATGCACACGCCGAGCGAGAAGCCCGCCAGCAGCATCGCGATCCCGTAGACCCGGGCATCGTGCACGTCGGCGGAGATCGCACCAACGATGACGGCGCCACCGACCAGGCTGACGGCGAAGTAGCGCGCCTTCGGTCCCGGCGACGAGGCGTTGATCGTCAGCAGCACCGTGAGCAGTACGGGCAGCGTGCCCGAGATGCCCGCCCACTCGGACTGATCGACCGCGACCAGGATGATGTAGGTGACCATGGATGCGAGGAGCACCCACCCGAACCGGTCGACCGCCACCTCGCGGAACCTGGTCTTTGAGTCGACCACGGTCTATCTCGCCTTCGAGCGCGAGGCCGATCCTCTCGGTCGTGCCCCAAGCTCCTCGAGCCGGTCGTCGACGTCGAAGGCACCCGGGTCCGCGAGCGCGACGCGGCCAAAAAGCTCCCGGGCCATGGGGACGTCACCCGTCCGCTCATAGAGGTCCGCGAGCACGTACCACTGTCGCACGTGGCGATACGCGGGATTGCGGACCCTCTTCGCCGCACCGGTCTCCACGAGCAGCGCGATCGCTTCGGTGGGCTTCCCCGACTCGGCCAGCGAGGCGGCCATGACGATCCGCGCCTCGCTCAGCACCTCAACAGTTGGGGATGCAGCCCGGACGACGTCGTAGAAGCGGCGCACCGTGCGCGGATGCTTGAGCGCGCGCTCGCAGTCCATGACGACCGGCAGGTGCTCGACGTCGCCGGTGAACTGGTAGTGCGCGCGCAAGTGAGCGGCGGCGGCTCGCCACTTGCCTGCCCGGTAG
>Ga0209698_10006068_pt1 | contig 12905 bp, 5 predicted proteins | sample LitLauG_LLR_2012_FD_187203 | JGI IMG/M metagenome (GOLD analysis project Ga0209698, IMG submission 187203) | Freshwater sediment microbial communities from Pennsylvania, USA - Little Laurel Run_MetaG_LLR_2012 (SPAdes) (version 2) | ecosystem: Environmental > Aquatic > Freshwater > Creek >...
AGACCGCCGACGAGCAGCGCATCTTCCAGGTTGTAAGGTTCTTCCAATAGATGCGGCGCCTCTTTCTTGTGGCCGTCGACGGCGTCGCCGCTGCGGGCGCGGTACCAGACATTCCATTCGTCGAACGAGAGCCAGAGTTTCTTGGAGGAGCGCTTGTGGCCGCGTACCAGGTCACAGACCGCGACTGTCTCGGCGATCTGGCGATCCATGGTGAGGTTCATCGCGAGGTACTTCGAGCTGTTGCCGCCGGTGGAGTCGTCATTGTCGAAGTAGCGGTGCAGGGAAAGGCCGTCCACGCGGTCGTAACATTGTTCGAGCACCTGGCGGTCCCACTCCAGGTAGGTAGGCATGAAGGGGCCGCTGGAACCGCAGGCGATGAACTGCAGGGAGGCGTCGGGATCGGCGTAGCTCATCTGGCGGGCAGCGTCATCGGCTTTCATTCCGTACTCGACCGCCGACATGTGGCCGATCTGCCAGGGGCCGTCCATCTCGTTGCCCAGGCACCAGCGCTTGACCTTGTAGGGGTCGGCGATGCCGTGCTCGCGCCGCAAATCACTCCACTTGGTCCCCTTTTCAACGTTGCAATACTCCACCAGCGCGGCAGCTTCTTCCGCCGTGCCGGTACCGAGGTTGAGTCCCATGAGGGGTTCGGTACCGGCGAGCTTGCACCAGGCCATAAATTCGTTGGTCCCGAATTGATTGCTGTTGATCGAATTCCACGCCTTGTCGAGTTCGCGGGGGCGCTTGTCCTTGGGGCCAACGCCGTGGAGCCAGTTATAGCCGGAGACGAAGTTTCCGCCGGGGTAGCGAATGATAGGGACGCCAAGCTGTTTGATTTCGGCGAGCACGTCTTTGCGGAATCCGTTGGAGTCGGAGAGCTTCGAGGCGGGATCGTAGATGCCTTCGTAAATGGAGCGGCCGAGTTGCTCGAGGAACGAGCCCCACAGGTTGCGGTCGATGGAGGCAATCGTGCGCCGGGAGTCGACGTAGACGCGGACTGTGGCGTCGGAGGAGGCTTTGCTCTGGGCGAACAGCTTGCCCACCATGGTGCCGCCAAATGCAGCGGTAGCGCCCCAGGCCATGCCGGCCGTGGAAGCCTGTTTGATGAAACCGCGTCGCGAAGACGAGAACTTAGTCATATACGCCCTCTCTGGAAAAGGATCAGGGAAGAACAGGGTGAGGAACGAGGATGGCAGGAAACGGTCAAAGCGACCCCCAATGAGGCCTCCAAAAGCTGGTGCTGAGTAAACGATTTCTCGATTGGTCCGGAAAGGGTTATAGTCCCGCGCTCGAAGCGCTGTCAAGGGCTTTCCGGAGCGTTCCCAGATCGAGGAACAGGGGCAGTTTCGAACTGGGCTGGAACCCTGTTTTTCTGCCGTTGGAGGGGATCTTGCGGCGACTCGTCAGCGGAACTTTTGCTTGCGAATGATTCCCGCCCCCTCGCGAATGACGACGAGTTGATCGGCGGCGACGTTGGGGATCTTTTCGATGGTGCCGTTCATCCAGCGAATGACCAGGTTGACGGAGGTTTCAGCGCCGAGGCCAAAATGCAGGCGGCGATCGTTGGCGGAGTAGAAACTCGACTGTGCGGTGACTTCCTGCGCCTGGCGCCGGCCCGCGTACTCCGCGGTCACGCGAGCGCCGATGGCGCTCCGATTGGTTTGGACCCCGATCAACAGAACTTTAAGCCAATGGTGGCCGCCCGAAACGTCGTTGCGCAGCAGGGACGGCGGTTCGTTCATGTTCATGATGAGCACGTCGAGGTCGCCGTCGTTATCGAAATCGCCAAAGGCGCAGCCGCGGCTGGCGTGCGGCTCGCTGACACCGCTTCCGGCTTCCTCGATCAGCTCTTCGAACCTTCCGTCGCCGAGATTGCGAAAGACGAGGCGGGGCGTGCGGAACGGATACGCGGGCAACTTGCGTTCTACCTCGGGATAGACGCTGCCCGTCGCGACGAAGAGATCGGGGAAACCGTCGTTGTCGAGATCGACGACGCCGGTGCCCCACGCTACGTAGCGGGTCTCGACACCCACGCCGGCGTGGATGGTGACGTCGTCGAAATTCCCTTTGCCGTCGTTGTGGTAGAGGACGTTGGTGTCGTCAGCAAAATGGGTTTTGAAGATGTCGAGGCTGCCGTCGAGATCGTAGTCGCCCACGCCGACTCCCATGCCAGCTTGCTCCATCCCGTCTTCGCTGAGGGCGACACCGCGTTCCAGGCCCTCCTCTCGAAACGTGCCGTCGTGCTGGTTACGGAACAGCCAGCTGGGCGTGGAGTCGCAGGCGACGTAAATGTCTGGCCAGCCGTCGTTATCGAAGTCGGCGGCAACCACGCCCATGGGATACGAGCCTGACGCCGCGGCGATCCCGGATGCCTTGCTGACATCAGTGAAGGTCCCATCACCATTGTTGTGAAATAACTGCACGTAGCCGGGGGGCAGACCGCGGGGGCCGCAGTTTACCGGAACACCCTTCCAGTTGCAGTCCGCGTTCGAACCCGGCTTGGGGAGCTTTTCCAGCGTGGTGTTGAGGTAGTTGGCTACGAACAGATCAAGGTGCCCGTCGCGATCATAGTCCACCCAGGTACAGCCGGAACCGTAGCGTACTGAAGCCTGGTGGAGTCCGGCTTTGTCGGTTACGTCCGAGAACGTGCCGTCCCCGTTGTTGTGATAGAGCACGTTCTGACCGTAGGAGGTGATGAAGAGGTCGTCGAAGCCGTCATTGTCGTAGTCGCCCACGGTTACTGCGGAAGCCCACCCCGTGCGCTGCAACCCAGCTTTGGCAGTGACGTCGGTGAAAGTACCGTCGCGATTGTTCTTGTAGAGGCGATTGGTGGTGCCGGGAGGGGCGCCGTCGAGGCGAGTGCCGGTGAGAACGAACAGGTCCATCCAGCCGTCGTTGTCGTAGTCGATGAAGGCCACACCACAACCGACCACTTCGATGATGTAGCTCTTGGTGTCGACAGCGCCGTAAATCACGGGCTGGGTCAGGCCGGCCTGTTTGGCGACGTCGGTGAGGCGCGAGAAGAACGGACGGCCGGAAGGCTTGCTGCGCGGCTGCGGTTTGACGCCGCGCGAGGAGACTCCCTGGCCGAAGGCGGCACGGGCGGCGGCAGTGCCGGCGGTTGCGGCGAGGGCAGCAATCAATTGGCGGCGAGTGATCATGGAGAGGGTTCGGTTGCTTTCAAAGTTGGCGCCCTCCCTTGCCCTTCCACGAGGGTAACGTACTGGTCGATGGGGAGATTGGTGAACCGTTCCACTCGCCCGCTCGGCAGCGGCCACTTCACTTCGACCCAGTCGATTTGGGTGCGCTTGCCAACGCCCAGGACCAGGCGCGGATCGTGCGAGGCCAGATAACTTCCCGCCCCGGTTTTGCACTGGGAACGCTTGAGGTCTCCCGCCTGCCATGTGACCACAGCGCCCACGGCGTCGGGATTCGCCTTCTTGGCAACCAGCTTCACGCCCAACCAATGGTTGCGTCGCCCTACCTGGTTCTTGAGCAGCAGGGGCGGTCCGTTGTTGACGGCGACGAGGACATCGAGTCCCCCGTCATTGTTGAAATCGCCAATGGCCATGCCGCGCGCGGCGTATGGGGTTGCAAAAACAGGGCCGCTGGAGGCAGTCACGTCTTCGAATCCTTTACCAGTTCCGTGAAACAGCAACATCGGCTCGCGATATTTGACCTCGCTGGCGTGCTCCTCGATCTTTTCGTCCGGGTGGCCATCCGCGAGGAAGAGGTCGAGATTGCCGTCGTTGTCGTAATCGAAGAACTTTACTCCCCATCCGCTCATCAGCCGCGTGACCTTGCCGATGCCGTAGGGGACGGCCATGTCGTCGAACGTCTCGTCGTGGTTGTTGTGATAGAGCGAGTACATCTCCTGGTCGACATTGGTCACGAACAGGTCCGTCCAGCCGTCCTGATCGTAGTCGGCAGCGTCGACTCCCATGCCCGAGCGCGCCCGCCCCTCGGTGCTGAAGCCCACGTTGGCCTGGAGGCCCATCTCTTCAAATTTCCCGTTGCCGCGATTGACGAACAGGAAATTTTCCACCGTGTCGTTCGCGACGAACAGGTCCATGCGGCCATCGTTGTTGATATCGCAGGCGACGACACCCCACGCCTTGCCGAGGGACTTCGCGATCCCAGACTCGCGGCTGACGTCGGTGAAGGTACCGTCGCCATTGTTGTGGAACAGCCAGCTTGGCATCGGCTCGTACACGCGCGGGATGCAATAGTAGCGAGCGCCGGTTTGACGATTGCCGCAGAACTTGTTCTTCGACTTATCGAAGTCCACGAAGCGGCAAATAAAGAGATCGAGTTTCCCGTCGTTGTCGTAGTCAAACCAGACCGCGCTCGATGCCCAACCTTCCGTGGGCAGTCCGGCTTTTTTCGTTACATCGGTGAAGGTGCCGTTGCCATTGTTGTGGTAGAGGATCACGCCGTTGTATTGGGTGACGAGCAGGTCGGGCAGGCCGTCGCCGTCGTAATCGCCTGCCGCCACGCCCATTCCATACCCGCCGCCGGCGACCCCGGCTTTTTCGGTCACATCGGTGAAGGAGCCGTCGTGGTTGTTCCGGTAGAGCGCGTTACGAAGAGGCGAGTGAGGATCGAAGAAATCGCACTTGCCGCTGTTGACGAAGTAAAGGTCCATCCAGCCATCGTTGTCGTAGTCGATGAATGCGCAACCGGCGCCCACGGTTTCGGGCAGGTACATCTCGGGTGAACGCCCGTTGCCGTGCATCCACGAAATACCGCTAACATCTGGGGGGACGAGTTCGAAGGGAAACTGGGTTGCGGCTTGCGGGAGTACGAGGCCCGAAGATAACGACGAGGGCAGCCACGGGCCGGCGAGGACTCCGCCGAGCAGACCCTTCAAGAAGGCGCGGCGCGAGTCGACGTCCGCCCCTGTTTTTTGGACCCTCAAGCTGTATAGCCCTCAGTTAGAGCTGCGCACGTTCAGCGCAGTATGGTAAGCACTTTTCCCCAACAACCAGCGCCCGCACGGATGCGCTCGCAACCGTTTCAGCGCTACCGGAAGTTGTGCCGGCAGACCAGCGGCGTGCTATAAAAAGCACACATGGGTTGCCTTGGCGAGCGCATCACGTCTGACCGATATGGGGTTCAGTCAGCGCTCTTCCGGCGCGCGCTACGTCCGGCACGACTCTTCACAATAATAATCCTATCGAGCATCACTTTTGCGCAAATCAGCCACGTCGAGGTGGCGGCGCGCCTGCTCAGCCAGGGGCAATTGGACCAAGCGGAGAAGGAAGCGCGTAAGGCTCTGAAAAGTCCCGATTCCCGCGCGTTGGCGCTCGCGATGTTGGGGACGATTCGGTTGCAGGAAAGCAAGTACGAGGAAAGCGTCAGCTTTCTCACCCAGGCGTTGACGCTGAATCCTCGGCTGCCGGGCGCTCGAACCAGCCTGGGGAGCGCCTACCTGATCCAAGGCAAACTCGAGTTGGCGAGGAAAAATTTTCGAGAAGCTCTGCGGCTTGATCCCGGGAACGTGAACGCGCGGTTTAATCTGGCCAAAGTGGAGGCATCCCTCCATAACTTTCAGCAATCTTTGGACACAGCCGGGCCGATCGCGGCTGAACTGAGGGGGGCGGAAGACGGCCTACTGCTGCTCGCGACCGACTACGGGGCGCTCGGCAGAAAAGAGAAATTGAAGGGCTTGGTGGGCGATTGGAAGCGTATGTCGTCTGCGTCCCCAGAAGCATCGTTGGACTTTGGCGATCTGCTGGCGACCTCTGGGATGGCGGCCGAGGCCAGGGAGATTTTCGAGAGCCAAGAAGCCCAGATAGCTGCCCAACCCTCCTCCGTCCTTGCTTACAGGCTCGGGAAAAGTTATTTAGCCCTGGGTGCTTTCGATCGGGCCGAGACCAACTTAACTCTCGCTCTCACGCAGGATCCTCAGTGCGTTGTCTGCCTTCAGGGTCTGGCGGAGGCTGCGGAGAAGGAAGGAAATACCGAGAAGGCCCTGGCACACCTGATTGCCGCCAAGAAGATGGATCCGGAGAATCCCGAGATCCTGTTCGAGTTCGGGAAAGTGTGCCTGCAACGAAATCTGCTGGACGATGCGATGCCCGCTTTGACCAAGGCAGTAGCTCTGAAACCGGATCAGGAACCGTATGTGTATGTTCTGGGTTCCGCCTATGTTGCGCAACACGATCTGCCGAAAGCAGGCTCGCTTTTCGGCGGACTTTTGCAGAAGCATCCAAAGGATGCCGTCCTGAACTACGCGATGGGGTCAGTTTATTACCTTCAGCACAAGTACGCAGAAGCTGAGGCGTCCCTCAAGGAAAGCCTTCGAGCACAGCCCGACCAGATCGCAGCCTCCTACTACCTTGGCCTTACTTATGACGCCATTGCCCAGGACGATCAGGCAGTCACGATATTTCGTGACCTCGTTAAGAACCATCCCGAACATGCTCCTTCCTATGTCCAACTAGGGAGCATACTTTTGCGGCAGCACCAGTATGACGAATCACAAAAGGATCTCGAAAGGGCTATTGCCCTCGATCCCCGCTCCGTGGAAGCGCACTATCAAATGGGTATGCTGCTCCGTCGCCTCGGCAGAACTGCTGAGTCGGACGAGCAACTCGCGGAATCGCGCAAGCTCGAGGGGGAACGGCGAGCGGAGAGCAGTTTGCATCTCCGATTGCTGCTGCCGGAGTGATCGGGCATTCGGCTACGCTTTCAAGAGGGTGGAGGAACAGGCCAATCCATGGACTCTAGCCGTTTCTCGCGACGCGAGTTCCTCCGTCAGTTGGGGCGGTTGGGCAAGGTCGTACCGGCGTCATTTCTCCTCCCAGGCTCGTCGGCGGCCGCTCTTCAAAAACCGGCGGCTTCCCCTGCCGCCAGGAAGAGCGCGAAAGTCCTCGCCCATGAGGCCGGGTTTTCTTTCACAGATGTGGCCGCTCAGGCCGGTTTGAGCGGAGCCATCAACGTTTTCGGCGGCGTTGACCGCAAGCGGTATCTGCTGGAGGAGATCGGCTGCGGGGTCGCTCTCTTCGACTACGACAACGATGGCTGGCTCGATATCTTCTTTGTAAATGGAACCCGGTTTGACGGCATCTCGCCGGAGCACCAACCTTCTAACTTCCTATTTCATAATAACCGTGATGGGACATTTACAAATGTGACGGACAAGGCTGGACTAAGTCGATCCGGATGGGGTCAGGGGTGTTGCATTGGCGACTATGACAACGATGGATATGACGACCTATTCGTGACTTACTGGGGTGGACTTGTCTTGTATCACAACAACGGGGACGGAACTTTTACCGATGTTACAGAGAAAGCCGGCCTGCTACAGAAGACTCCGCGCCCGCGATGGAATAGCGGGTGCTGTTTTGTCGACTACGACCGGGACGGTCACCTTGATCTGTTTGTTGCGAACTACGTAAATTTCGATCCTCAGGCGGTGCCGCAACCCGGAGACAACCAGTACTGCCGCTACTACGGCGTGTCGGTGGGCTGCGGACCTCAAGGGTTGAGCGGCGGGACCAACCTTCTGTACCACAATCGCGGCGACGGAACGTTCGAGGACGTTTCCGAGCGATCCGGCATTACGGTTCCGCGCGGTCCGTCCGCACCTACGATCGACCGGCTGCAGTGGATTCCAGCTGGCTCGTATGGCCTGGGCGTATGTGCCGCCGACTTCGACAACGACGGGTGGCCCGACATTTACGTCGCATGCGACTCGGTGGCCAGCCGCTTCTATCACAACAAGCAGAATGGAACATTCGAAGAGATCGGTAGTGACATTGGCTGTGCCTTCAACGAGAACGGAACCGCCCAGGGGGGCATGGGTGTCGGAGTGGGCGACTACGATTGTGACGGCTGGCTCGATATCGTCAAGACCAACTATTCGGACCAGACCGCGAATCTATACCACAACAACGGCGACGGCACGTTTTATGACGCCGTCTACCAGGCCGGCATGGGCGGCAACACCAAGTATCTGGGATGGGGCGTGGGTCTCTTTGACTTCGACAACGACGGCTGGCCCGATATCTTCATGTCGAACGGCCACGTGTTCCCGGAAGTCGACACGCGCAAGCTGCACGTGACCTTCAAGGAGAGGAAGATCGTATACAAGAACCTGGGGAACGGGCGCTTTGCCGACGTCACCGCCAGCACCGGACCAGCAACGAATCAGCTCCGCAGCAGCCGCGGTACCGCATTCGGCGACTTCGATAACGATGGCGACGTCGACGTCGTGGTGATCAACATGAACGAGCCGCCGTCGCTCCTGCGCACGGATTGCTCCGCCAAGAACAACTGGCTCAAGATCAAGTGTATTGGGACGAAATCCAATCGCAGCGCGATCGGAGCCCGGGTCAGAGTTGTGACGGGGCGGCACTCCCAGATCAACGAGGTGATGAGCGGTTCCAGCTTTATGTCGCAGAACGACCTGCGCCTGCACTTCGGTCTGGGACGGGCGGCGCAGGTGGACCTGGTGGAAGTTCGCTGGCCGCTGGGGTTGATCGAGTCGTTCAAGAACGTGGACGCGAATCAACTGCTCGTGGTGCAGGAAGGGCACGGGATCGTGCAGAAAACCAAGCTGGGAAGGTAGTGGGGAGAAGTAGCGGCTGCGTCTTCCCAGATGACCCGCACGCTTCTCGCTCCGGTCCGCGGCGGGCGAGCACGCCCGCCGGACAGCCGCCGGGACGGCTACTTATCCCGCCTGGTAGTCGGCCGAGAACTTCGCGGCCACAGAACTCCCTCAACAAACGATCAGAAAAGCAAAACCCGCCGCGCTTTTGCGCGCGGCGGGCGGGTTGGTTGAGAAGAAGGTTAGTTTAGAAGAAGACTTGCAAGCCGAGCTGCATGCGCCTCGGGATGTTGCACTGGCTGCCGGTGTGACCGAAGTCACTGTTGCCGTTGTTTGCGATCCAGTTCTGATCCACGGGGCAGAAGAATACCCGGTTGAATACGTTGCCTATATCGGCTTCGAAGCGAACATACTTGCGCTCGCCGAAGTAGGTGTCCTTCATGAGGGTGAAGTCTTCGTTGAAATACTTGAAGCCGCGGACGCTCGCGTCCATCCTCGGAGCGTTTCCGAAGGTATTGGCCGGAGCCGACCACCCGGTTTGGTTCAGATAGGTATCCGTGTAGGGGTTGCTGAAACTCCCGCTCCGGCCGCTTCCGGTTTTGTCGGGGAATAGCGCGTTGGTGAACAGGTAACTGCCGAGGGTGTTGGGCGTGCCGATGGAAAGCGGCCTGCCCGAGGAGTACGACTGCATCACCGAGATCTGCCAATTGCCGATCACTTTGTCCGCAACCCCGCTCGCGCCCCCTGCGACTGCCTTCCCCTTGCCGAAGGGCAACTGGTAGACCCATCCCGCCGACAGGATCTGCGGAACGTCGTCGGAGCTGACGGTGTAGAGGTTGCTGAAGTTGCTGGGATTCTGGATGGGAGGTCCTCCGGATGCCAGACCTGCCTCGGCGCCGTTGTTCATCAATCTGGAGTAAGTGTAGGCAACCTTGGCCTGCAGACCGTGACTCATGCGCTTTTCGAAGGCGGCCTGCAGCGCGTTGTAGTGACTCTCGCCGTAGTTGAAGAAGCGCCAGTTAATGATCTGGTATTGCGGCCACGGCCTCAGGGCCTGGGCCACGGTTCCGCTGAAACCAGCATACGGCGCAACCACTGTACCGCAACTGCCGACGACAGTGCAGCTGCCATTGGTGAAGGTGGAGCCAAGCACGCCAGTGCCCAAGCCGAGTACGCTGGCGGGGTTCATGTTGTCAGCCACGCCGCCGGAGCTTCGTCCGTCAAGCAACCGCGTACCGTGGTTGCCCACGTAGGCGACGTCAATCATCATGTTGTTGCTCAACTGGCGCTGGAACGAGATCGACCAGTTCTGATACCTCGGCATGGTGTACATCTTGGCGTAGACGCCGACCGGACTCCCGCCGTTTGCCACGCCCGCATTCAACTGAGGTGGGAGCGTGATCGCCGAAGCCGGGAACTGGCAGTTAGTAACGCCGAGTGAGTTCTCAAGCGTGCATCCCGGTGTGCCGGCCGGGCTCGGCCCGCCGAAATAAAACGCCGGGAACTGTCCATTGGTGGTGTTGGCCACGGAGGGATTGGTCTGGTAGCCGTCCACCGGATAGGGATCCCAGGAATCGGCCGGCACACCGGCGTAGTAAATGCCGTAGCCGCCACGAATCACCGTCTTGTCATTCAGGCCATACGCAAATCCGATGCGCGGCCCGACGTTCCAGCTGCTGTTACCGTTCGCCTTGGAGGCATTAAACACCGTGGCACCCAGGACACCGACAGGGTTTGGGGCAGTGGGATCGAAGGTGGAGAAGCGGTTGAACTCCTCCGACAGCCCGGACTGCCAATCGAACCGGACGCCGATGGAAACGTTCAGCTTCTTGGTCAGCTTGATATCGTCATTCACCCAGGGGGACGAGTATCTCATCTTGGGCATGTATTTGAACGGCACGGAGAAGTTGGCGCTGTCCGCCTGGCCCAGCATGAAGGAGGCGAACTCGTTGCCTGTCTGCCCCCCGTTCAGGACAGCACCGGAAGGGCTGTAGCCGGCCGTTTCATTGTCGTTGAAATTGAAGTTGCCGCCAGTGTTAACCGCCCAGCCGGTTTGGGGGAAGGTCATGTAGCGGAACTCGAACCCAGCCTTGACGGTGTGCTTGCCGGTAACCCAGGAGACGTCATCGAGGAACTGGTAGCGATTGTTGATGTCGGCTCCGTTGCTCGCCCACGGCGTGCCGTAGTGGGTATAGCCGACTGCGCCATTGAAATTCAGTTGCGCTAAGCCCGCGTTGTTGAATATGGATTGATCGGGCAGGCCCAGGCCGAGTTTCTGGTTCCAGCCTACGCCTCCGGATAACATGCTGCCTCGCATCAGCCAGCGGTCGTAAGCGATAGTGGCGTGGTTAAACAGGTTCGGCCGGATCACATAGTTGATCTGGACGTGATCGAAGTGGTTGGTGATGCGCTGGAAGAACCCCTGGCCGATGTAGGTGTCGTTCGCCGCGGAATCGGTTTGTCCATTGTGTACGGTGTTGCAGCCTTGTGGGCCGCCGCAGTGTGCGGTACGGGGCCGGATGTTTTCGTAATACGTGTTGCTGATCGAGAACTTGTTGTTGAAGGTGTGGTCAAACCGCATCAGCCAGGTTCTGACGTTGATCTTGTCGTTGTCGTCCGAGCTCCCGCCGAAACCGTTCACGCGCGTTTGGTTGCGGTCAGGATTCGGCATCAGCGCGATTACGGCAGCTGCAGAGGGACTTCTCAGTGGGTCAGTGGGAAGAATTATGTTGCCCGGATAGGGATCCCGTATCGGCACAGGCGTAGTTGCTTTCACGAGGGTGCAAGGATCGGCAACCGTTGCCGTGACCGTCCGAGTGGTCGCCGGATTGAATACCTGACCCGAGAGGATGGGGCGTCCGAGAGCGTCGACTACCGGAACCGTTGCCCCCGCATTCGCCGTGCCCGCACCACACTTCTCAGTGAGTGCGCCGCCCAGAAACTCGCTGAAGTTGCCCTGCTTTTGGAGAGTCGTGGCAAGGGTATTTACGAAACCCGTGTTGACGGTGCTGTGATAGTCCATGCCGTCAAGATTGAAGAACCAGAATGTCTTGCCGAGCTTGGGGACAGGCCCGCCAACGGCAAAGCCCCAGTTGTTCTGGGTAAGTGGCAGTTTGTTGTTTAAGTTTTGCGCTTTGAGCAGTGGCCCGACGAAGTAGTTCGAGCCGTCGAACTTATCGGTGCCGTAGAAATCGTACAAGTTGCCGTGAAACTTCTCGGTGCCGGACTTGGTGGTGTAGGTGATGAAACCGCCGCTGGTGTGGCCGTACTGCGCGGAGAACGTGTTCTCTACCACCGTCATTTCCTGCACTGACGGATACGGGATCGAACTCTCCTGCGTGCCCTGGTGACCCTCGGCATAACCGAATTCCGCGCCGTCAAACCAGTTCGCGGTGGCCAGGGTCTGTCCGCCGTTGATGCGCGAGGTGAACGGGCTGCCGCGGAAGATCGCGTCCCCGTTGGGCTGCATGGGCACAAATCCGGGCTGCAGTTGGAGCAGCGATTCGGCCAGGCGGATGTCAGCGCCCATCACGGCCGGCATATCCCGGTAGTAGGTCTCGCTCACGGTGTGCGCAACCGTTGGGTTTTCGGTGTTGATCTGCGTGGCGGTCGCTATGACCTCGACGCTCTGCGTGACCGCGCCGACTTCGAGCTTCACGTCCTGCCGCCAGGTCTGCGCGCCCACCAGCCGAATGCCGGTCTGGGAGAAGGCCTTGAAGCCTTCTTTCACGACCTCGAGGGTGTAGAGTCCGATCTGGAGTGGCGGGGTGCTGAAGTTGCCGGCACTGTTAGTACCGACTTGCGTAATCACGCCGGTTTCCTGATTGAGGATCTTTATCTGGGCGTCCGGAACCGCAGCGCCAGTGGCGTCAGTGACGATGCCTGTAATCTGACCACGGTCGGCAAGCTGGGCATAGGCCCCGAGTGCGCTGAAGGCAACAAAAAGACAAAGCAGAAATACGCAGGAAAACACCGGTCGTTTCATATCCACCCCTCCCACCAGCTAGCTTGCTAGCCTCGATCCAGCGTGAAACCAATCGCGGGCGCGGATCGGCGACCCCCCTCTTAACGAAAGGTCCGAGTCGCCGTTCTCCTTACCCAGTTCGGAAATTTCACGAAAGAATTGGCACGTCCCTAGAGTTGAACCCTGTGAGAAAAGCCCGGCCACACGACCCAGTAAACCTTTTCTCACTTACTGGGTAGCGTATTTACTAAATGTCGTAGAACGAAGTCAAGAAGATTCTAGTAGAAAAGAATTAGACCTGATTCCCAAAACGGAACTGGCCCGTGCTCTTGGAGCGCAGGCAGGCGTCTTGCATCTTGCTGCAAACACATGGGGAAACAACTGTTT
>Ga0209698_10006069_pt1 | contig 12905 bp, 15 predicted proteins | sample LitLauG_LLR_2012_FD_187203 | JGI IMG/M metagenome (GOLD analysis project Ga0209698, IMG submission 187203) | Freshwater sediment microbial communities from Pennsylvania, USA - Little Laurel Run_MetaG_LLR_2012 (SPAdes) (version 2) | ecosystem: Environmental > Aquatic > Freshwater > Creek >...
GAAAAAGCGCGTGCCGGTCGCGATCGACCAGGCGGCGCTGGCCGAGACCAGCGTGTATCTGAATGGCGGGCAGCGCGGATTGCAGATCGAGCTCGATCCGAAAGATTTCGGCCGGGCGCTGGACGCGATCGTGGTGGCGCTGACGGCATGAGCGGACGCCGATCCCCCGCCACCGCTCACGAAGCCGCGCGCAACTCCGGATTGCCGTCAGGTGCGGCGAGACGGTGCGGCTTCGACAACACTACGAAGGAAAGGCACAAGGGCACTGTCGCGGCCAGCAATACGGCCCCCGCGATCAGTCCGACCGAGGGCGATCCCCAAACGTCCTGCAAATGGCCCACGACCAGAGGCCCCACCGCCATCAGCACGTAGAAGCATGTGTAGAATAGGCCAAGTCCGACCGCCCGCTGGTGCGGACCAAGCACCCTTGCCGGCAGCGACAGGATGGCTCCCGACAACGGACCGACCGCAACCCCGAACAACAGGCAAAAGATGGTCGGAAAGACCCCGTCGACGAACAGCACCAGCGCTAGGGCGGCGACCAGCGCACAGCCAACGATCGCCGCGATCGGCCTGCCCGAGCGATGCACGAGATATCCGCCGGACGGAATGGCCAGGATTGTGAACCAGATTGCGAGGCTGGTCAGGGAGGCGGCGACCGTGGGCGTCGATCCCTGCGCCACGATCAGCAAGGGCGCATAGCTGAAGAACAGGATGCAGGCGAGGTTCATCCCGCCCCAGATCAGCCCGGCGATCAAGACGGGAAGCAGAACGGCAAGCGGGAGCCCGGCGCGGTCGATCGCCGCCGGTTGCGGCGGCTGCTCCCGCTCCGAAACGAAGGTGAAAGCAAAAAGCACGGCGGTGCCGCAGACGGCGCTGGACAGCATTACCGCGGGCCATCCGAGGCGCTGAGCAATATAGGCCTGGATGGGCAGAGCAAGCATCGCCCCGAACGGCCAGCTCATCTGCAGGAGCGACATCGCCAGCACGATTTCGCGGCTGTCGAACCAGTCCACCGTCATCTTGGTGGCCACCAGGACGACAATCGTCGCCCCGACGCCACCGATCGTGCGCGCGGCGAGCGCCGCCACAAAACCATCGGTGTAGCCCAACGCCGCTCCGGAAATCGCCATCATCGCGAGCCCGGCAAGCCCGAGCTTCTTTTCCCGGAAGCGTTGTCCGAGCAACCCGGCCGGAAATGCGACGACGATGCCGGGCAGCAGATAGGCGCCGAGCAGCATCCCGATTTCCGAGTAATTGATGCCCAGATCCTGCATCAGCAGGTTCGCGGTCGATCCGATCGACTGGAACTGGAATCCCGTGGCCGCGCGCGCCGCGAACAGGACCGCCAGAATCATCCATCGTCGGCCCGGCATCCGTATCTCTCCGATCAATCCGGATGCTCGCCGCTGACGAGGCCGATGCTGAGGGAATTGGAGAACTCGGACAATTCCTCCTCGGAAATCTCGTGAAGCGAGAGACGAAGCTGCATGATCGCCAGATCGATCAGATGGCCGGCAAAGGAAGCGCCGCGGGAAATGACGATGTTGCGCTGCTCGGTCAAGACCTGAACGACGTTGCGCAGCCTGCGCTCACTGAGCTCATCCATAGCGATGCTCCCTGGAACGGCGCGGCGAAGTGGCGACCAGCCAGTGGCGCGTGGTCACGATGTCGGCGAACAATTCGATGGCGCTCGTGGCGACGGCGTGAACCGCCCCCGCGTCAGCGGCCATTCGGCCGCGGCTCGCGGAGGCATCGCTCAGGAAGGTAACGCGATGGCCGCGATGGGAAGCATCGATGGCGGTGGCAAGACAGGTTTCGTCGGCAACGAGGCCGGCGATGACGAAGCTTCCGACCTGCGAAACCACATCCTCGAAAAGCTGGTTGGCGTAGCAGGAAGGCTGCGACCGCTCGAACACCATGTCGGATCGCTTCGGCTCGAAGCCCGAAATCCAGGCGGACTGAGCCGACCTCTCGATCAGCCCCTGATTTTCTCCCTGCCGGGTAAACGCGATCGGCAGTCCCAGATTCCGCGCATGCCGTATCGCCGACATGCAATTATCCAGCGATCGCGAGAGATCGAACGCACCGTCTTTCGACAGCTTACCGTAGTTCTTCTCCTGCAAATCGACCATGACGAGCAGACGGCTGCTGGAGGCAGCGACGTAGGAGCGCATATCGACGATGGAGTTCATCGCGACCAGCCAAAGCTCGGCGCAACAGAGGCGCTGCGGTTGGCCGACAGTTCGAGGACGCCGGGAACGTCCCATTGTCCCTCGGGCCGGATCAGGACATAGGGATCGTCGCTGAGGGTTATGCAGTGGGGGTGTTCCTCGGCCTCGAGCTTGACCTCGACATAGTCGAAATCCGAAAATGCGAACTCGCGGGCGTCCGCCGCGCGGACGAACCCGCGTTTCTCCCAGAAATTGACCAGCCGCTTCTGGGAATGCGCGTACAGAACGCGGTAGCCTTTTTTCCGGCAGAGCTCGATGGCCGTGTCTACGATCTGTCCTGCCAACCCAGCGTTCCGGCTCGCGTCGCGGACGGCCAGCCGTTCGAGCTTGGCGAAATCGGCGAAGTATCGAATCCGCATGCAGCCGACCGGCTCGTGTCCCTTGTGACAGATCAGGTGCGTTGCGGAAAAGTCGTTGCCGTCGAACTCTTCCTCGAACGGACAATGCTGCTCGCCGATATAAACGGCGCCGCGGATCGCGATCACCCGGGTCATTTCTTCCATCGAACGAACGACACGAACGGAGACCGAGTCCCGCTCCGCAACCCTGGTCGCGGGAGCCTCGTGCGAACGATCCAGCATCTGCAGATGCGGCGCGACTACGCCGTCGTAACGCGCTCCCGGAGAAAACCCGAGCGGCTCCAGAACCCGCAAACCTTCCTTGGTGATCGGGCGCGAATAGATATTGACGCCCTGGTAAAGCGGCGTCGAGAATTTCTGCAGCACCAGCGGGATCGCGGCGGCGATCGAGCCCTTGGCATGAATGGCCCAGACATAGATTCCCGCCGGCCGCTCCGATTGCCGCGTCACGAGTGAGATATCGGGATTGCGCGTATCGAGGCTGCCGTCGAGCAGCCGGCGCGTACCTTCGTGCGTCAGCGGCAGCACCGCCAGGAAACCCTCGCCCGTCGGAGAGGCGATGTCGAAATTGTCTTTCCTGGCGATGGCCCAGAAAGTGTCCGGGTTGTGGTTCGCCACCGCCTGAACAATTCCATTGGAGGTCAGGCCGGGAATGTCTTCCCGTGCGGCGTCCATCAGCGAGGCAATGCCGGCGGCATCGACGGTAAAAATCACCGTCCGCCTCGCCATTTGCATGATGGTCATCTTATTGAGCGAACGCGTGGGTTCCGGTGCGGGATTTCTCCTCGCGGCCTTCCGAACGAAATCGAGGTCAAGCGCGGTCATCACTCATTCTCGTGAGGTTGTGGATTTGGCCAAACTCTGCCAAGAATAGAAGAGAAGGTGGCAAACGGGGGAACTTGTATGCACTCACCTGAGAGCAGGGGTGCGCACCAGCGTGCACACCCGGCAGGGAGAATAGCGGACTGGGATTCGGTTCGGATTTTCCTGGAAGTGGCCCGGATAGGCAGCTTCCGGGCCTCAGCCATTGAACTCAATGCATCCGCCAACTACTTGCGAAAGCGAATTTTGCAACTGGAGGACGCGTACAAAACCACGTTGATGACCCGCCACATCGACGGCATCAGACTGACGCCGGAAGGCACGCAGGTCCTCGAGGCGGCCAAACGGATGGAAGAGGCTTCCTTCGGTCTGGACCGCGCACTCAGCCGAACGACGCCGGCATTGAGCGGCGAGGTTCGCTTTGCCATCACCGAGGGGCTGGGCACGTTTTGGGTGGCTCCCCGGCTGATCGAATTCCAGCGGGTCTATCCCGGTCTGCTTGTGGACCTGAAATGCGAGATGCGGTCCGCCGATGTGCTGCGTCTCGAAGCTGACGTCGCCGTGCAACTGGAGGAGCCAAACAAGCCGGACCTCAAGCGGGTCAAGGTCGGGCGCCTCCACATCATGCCATTCGTCAGCCCTTCCTATGTCGAAATATACGGAATGCCGAAGGACGAAGACGACATCCGCCAGAACCACCGGATCGTCATTCAGGATGCCGACCAGACCCGGGCGCAGGACATGTACGACAGGTATGCCGGTCGCGAGCAGATCGGTTTCGTCGCGATGCGCAACAACGTCAGCAGCGCTCACGTCTGGGCGGTTTCCAAAGGTGCCGGTATCGGCTGGCTGCCGACTTATATCCCCGCTGTCGCCGGGCCGCTGATCCCGCTCGATCTCGATATCAAGTTTCAGCTCGATATCTGGCTCACCTATCATCCCGACGCAAAGCGGATTCCGCGTGTCAAACAGCTGATCGAGTGGACCATCCAGGCCTTTGACGGCCGCAAATATCCCTGGTTTCGGGATGACTTCGTCCACCCCGATGATTTGCAGAAGTCATACAAGGGCGAACCCCTTGTGAATTTATTCGCTGGTTTCATGAAGGAATCGCGGTCGCAAGTCGGCTGATCGCACAGGCAGAGCGAAGCAATGGGTAACCTCACCGACGGACATATCGACCGGCTTGTCAAAGCAAGGTGGCTCGCGATCGGAGTGTCGCAATCCGACCTCGCCGAAGTGCTCGACGCCGCGTTTCAGCAGGGACAGGCCGACGGCAACGGATCGAACGGAACCGACGCCAATCGCCTGTTGCAGGTCGCCGAGGCACTCGACTTCCTTCACAGCCACGCCGTCAGCATCGACCAGCGAGAGGCGGACGGTCTATTGGTGCAAAATGCCGGCTCGCTGCAATCGCTGCTCGAACTGCGTCTGCTGCGGGCCTTCAACGAACTGAGCGACACCAGGACCAAACGGATGCTGGTTCACCTCGCCGAGCAGATCGTCAAGCGCCAGGCCAACCGCCGCGGAGACGCCGGCTAGGGACCGACCGGAATCGGCCCCCGCCGCGTCGCCGGATCAATGCGCGCCGGATCGACCCCCCAAATAGCCGCCGGTCAGGCCGCGAGCGACGTCCGTTCGCTGGATTTGAGCCGGATCGCCTTGCCGCCCGGCGGATTCCGCGGCGAATGGTCGAGGCTGGACAGCGCCTCAAGGATTTCGTCGATGGAGACGGCGCGCCTGGCGCCCGGAATGGCACGCAAGGCGGGACATGACGTTACCGCCGCGGCGTCGGATGCCCAGGAGGCCAGGATGGCCCGTTTCTCCGCCTGCGACAGCGTCGTGTCGGCGAGGACATCCCGGGGATGATCGAAAACCGAACCGGGATGCAAAATGGCGTTCAGATCGTAGACATTTTCGTCAGAGCTGCGGTCAAAATCGGTCATGTCGTCCTCCTCAAACTCCTTTCGTTTCGGGACGGCAAACCACTTAGAAAAACGCGGACGGGGTTCAAGACCCGCCGCAAAAAAAATTTGATCTCCAGCCGCGGCCTTGCCGCAAGGGCGGCACCAGATCGGGTGCAACCGGGAATTTACCAAAAAATCTTTCGCCCTCTTGAAACCAAAAAGTCCTTTGCTAATTTTTTGTCCGCCGCGACACGCGGCCCGGGCGCCTTTCGCAGGGCCTGGCTGAGGCGGGCGCCAAGAGTGTCCGGCGCCTGCTCGTACCCATCTTGCTCAATGGAGGATTTGGATATGGGAACTTACGACTTCACCCCGCTCTGGCGGTCGACGATCGGGTTTGACCGCTTTTTCGATCTCGTGGATGCCGCGCAGCATCCGAACGGCGACGACAATTACCCGCCCTGCAACGTCGAGCGGCTCGGCGAGGACCGCTACCAGATATCGCTGGCGCTGGCCGGCTTCGCGCCCGACGAGATCGCCATTACGGCCGAACAGAACGTGTTGACGGTCGAAGGCCGCAAGGCCGACAAGTCGCAGCGCGAGTTCCTCTACCAGGGCATCTCGTCGCGGCCGTTCAAGCGCCAGTTCAACCTGGCCGACTACGTCCAGGTCAAGGGCGCGACCTTTGACAATGGGCTGCTGCAGATCGAATTGGTCCGCGAGGTTCCCGAGGCGATGAAGCCGCGCCGGATTGCAATCAACGGCGCGCCTGCTTCCGGCGCCCGCGTGATCGAGACCAGGGCGGCCTGACCTTGCAGCACTGGCGCCGACCTGCCGCGGCAAATCCGCCGCGGCAGGTCGGCTCGCGTAGGCCCTCCCCCATCGATTCTTGCACGGCTGGTTTCAACTGGCGCCACGGCGCGGTGCAACCCTGGAGTGTCGCCCTGCGCATGGTCGCGATGCATCCTGCGGCATTGAACCCGGCGGAAAATCCGTGTCTGTGAGCAGGCCGGGCAAGAACCGGTCCGGCGGATGACGCCCCGGACCGGCGGCTGCGGCGTCTCTGACCCCCGGCCGGAACCACCGCTCCATGTCCGCCTCCGACCAAACCTCCGGCGCCAGCGCCCCCGGCCACTGGCTCGCCAACCAGCCCTATCTGCTGCTCTCCATCACCGCGTTGTGCTGGGCCGGCAACGCCATCGTCGGCCGCCTCGCCGCCGGGCATATTCCGCCGGTGACATTGTCGTTCCTGCGCTGGTCGCTGGCGTTCCTGATCGTCCTGCCGATCGCCTGGAACCATTTGAAGCGCGACTGGGCCGCGATCCGCGGCAGGCTCGGCACCATGATCGTGCTTTCCATCACCGGCATCGGCATATTCAACACCCTGCAATACTGGGCGCTCGAATATACCCAGGCGCTGAACACGCTGTTGTTGCAGTCGGCCGGCCCGCTGTTCGTCGCGATATGGTCGCTGGTTCTGCTCGGCGTGCGGCTGACCGTGGCGCAAGCCTGCGGAATCGTGGTGTCGCTGACCGGCGTGCTGGTGATCCTCTTGCACGGCGACCTCACCACCCTCAAGAGCATCGAGTTCAACAAGGGCGACCTCATCTTCAGCGTGGCGCTGGTGATCTTCGGGCTGTACTCGGTGCTGACGCTGAAGCGGCCCGAGATTCACGGCCTGTCGTTCGTGGCCTTCACCTTCGGCGCCGGCGCGGCCTGCCTCATTCCGTTCTTGATCTGGGAATTGCTGACGCGCCCGGTGATGCAGCTCAGCGGCAATAACCTCCTGATGCTGTTCTATGTGGCGGTGTTTCCCTCCACCATCGCCTATCTCTGCTTCAACCGCGGCATCCAGCTGATCGGCGCCAACCGCGCGGCGCCGTTCTTCCATGTGGTGCCGGTGTTCGGATCGGTGATGGCGATCGCCTTTCTCGGCGAACGCCCGCAGCTGTTCCACATCATCGGCTTTGCGCTGGTGCTGACAGGTGTTTTTGTTGCGTCGCGAAGGCAAACCAGCGTGGATTCAGCAAATAAACGCTGAAGCCGAGGTTGACCGCGATTTCGCCGTGTCGGACCATTGCCGCCTGAGCCATTGAACACGGACCGCCTGCCGCCATGCACGATCGAACGTCGAACATCGCTCCGCCGCCGCCGACGGTGCAGCGCGCGGAAAGCGCCGTGCCGCGCCACTTGCGGCGCTATCTCTCGCTCGACGACTTCGAGGTGACCGCGCGGCGGCGGCTGCCGAAATTCCTTTACGGCTATATCTCCGGCGCCGTCGAGAGCGACGCGGCCCTGCGCGACAATCGCCGCGCCTTCGACGAATACGGTTTCGTGCCGCGTGTGCTGAACGATGTCTCGAACCGCGACCAGACCACGACCTTGTTCGGCAAGAGCTATGCGGCGCCGTTCGGCATTCCGCCGATGGGGTCGGCCGCGTTGTGCGCCTATCGCGGCGACATCGTGCTGGCGCGCGCGGCGGCAGCGATGAACGTGCCGATGTGCCTTTCCGCCTCGTCGCTGATCACGCTGGAAGACGTCCGGCGCGAAAACTCCGCCGCCTGGTACCAGGCCTATCTGGCCGGCGATCCCGCCCGCATCGAGCCCCTGGTCGACCGGGTGGCGGACGCCGGCTACGACACCTTCGTCGTCACCGCCGACGTGCCGGTGCCGCCCAACCGCGAGAACAACATCCGCAACGGGTTCCAGGTGCCGCTGGCGATCACGCCGCAGATCGCCTGGGATACCGCAACCCATCCGCACTGGCTGTTCGGCATCTGGGCGCGCACGCTGATGAATTACGGCATGCCGCATTTCGAGAACATGGACGCGACGCGTGGGCCGCCGGTGCTCGCCAAGAACCTGATGCGCAACATCGGCAAGCGCGATCAGCTCGCTTGGAAGCATGTCGAGCTGATCCGCAAGCGCTGGAAGGGCAAGCTCGTGGTCAAAGGGCTGATCGCGCCGGCGGACGCGCGGATCGCGCGCGAGAGCGGCGTCGACGGCGTGCTCGTCTCCAACCATGGCGGCCGCCAGCTCGACCACACGGTGTCCTCGCTGCGCACGCTGCCCGAGATCGCCGCCGAAGCGGGCGGCATGACGGTGATGGTGGACGGCGGCATCCGGCGCGGCACCGACGTGCTCAAGGCGCTGGCGCTCGGCGCCGATTTCGTCTTCGTGGGCCGGCCGTTTCTATATGCAGCCGTTATCGCCGGCGAAGCTGGCGTGCGGCGCGCCCTCACCTTGCTGCGAGACGAGGTCGACCGCGACATGGCCCTGCTCGGCATCCGCAGCATCGGTGAGATTACGTCCGATCTCGTACGCAAGCTGTAGCTGCGCGTAGCGCACGAAGAATCTGGCAATGATTTCTGCTGGTTCCGAGTTGTTCACTTGGCAAGCTTCAAAAAAATCGATTTTCGATTGACGATTGTTGCTCGGCCTGCCAGTTTGCGCCGCCATGGAGAGTATTGCGTTCGGTTTTGACGTGCAGGGAGGGGGCGGGCCGCGGAGCCTGACCTCGGCCGTGCTGGAGCGGCTGCGCGCCGACATCCTTTCCGCCCGGCTTGTTCCCGGCCAGAAGCTCCATATCGCGGGGCTGGCAAAGCAGTTTTCGGTCAGCCTGGCGGCGGTGCGCGAAGCGCTGTCGCGGCTGGTCGCCGACGGGCTGGTGCAGGCTTCCGACCAGCGCGGCTTCCGGGTCAGCCCGGTGTCGCCGGCCGACCTCGAAGACGTGACGCGCACCCGCATCGACATCGAGGGCCTTGCGCTGCGCCGCTCGATCGAGCGCGGCGATCAGGCCTGGCTCAACGCGGTGGAATCCTCCTTCGCGTCGCTCTGTGCGGTTCCGCAGCGTCATCCGGATGATCCGATGAAGCACAACGAGGTATGGATCGCGCGGCATCGGATTTTCCATCGCGCGTTGGTGAATGCCTGCGGCTCGCACTGGCTGCTCGGATTCCGCGATGTGCTGCACGAGCAGAGCGAGCGTTATCGCCGGCTTTCGATCCGCGAAACTGGAAAGTCCCGAAACGTCGAGGCCGAGCACGCCGCGATCGTGCATGCCGTGTTGGCGCGCGATGCCGACGCCGCCGTGGCGGCACTCACCACCCATTTTCTGACCACCATGCAATTCGTCGAACTCGCCGCCCCCCGGATTTCGGAGGCGCCGGCGACCGTTTGAACCGGGGAGCGCAAAGACTCCCGCCCAACTCACAATGAAAAACAGAGGAAACGCCAAATGAGCTTCACACGCCGCCAGTTGCTGGCCACCATGGCCGCATCGACCGCCCTCGTCCTGCCGGGCATTGCGCGAGCCGCCGACAAGGTCCGCATCGGCCTGCCGACCAAGACCTACTGGCCGACCACGATCGCCGAGACGGCCGCGCGGCAGAAACTGTTCGAGAAGGAAGGCATCACCGCCGAGCTCACGATCTACCGCGGCGGCGCGGAGACTTTTGAGGCCATGGCGGCGGGCGCCGCCGACGTCATTCTCGATGCGCCGTCGCTGCCGGCCGCCGGCCGCAAGAAGGGCGTGATGTCGAAGGTCGTGGCCAATGCCTGCATGGGCAATTACGGCTGGCAACTGATGGTGCTCAAGAATTCGACGCTCGACGTCAAGGACCTCAACGGCAAGAAGGTCGCCATCACCTCGGCCGGTTCCGGCTCGGACCTGCTGGCGCTGTGGACCATCCAGGAAAAGAAGATCGAGTTCACCCGCGTGCCCGTCGGCGGCGGCGGCCTGGTGCCGAACCTGCTGGCCGGCAATGTCGATGCCGCCGTGGTCTACTCCCCGCTCAGCTTCCAGATCGCCAAATCCGGCGAGGCGCGTCCCATTATCGACTACGCCAGCGCGGTGCCGCCGAGCCTCACCGCGGGCTGGATCGCGCCCGACAAATATTGTCAGGAAAAGCCTGAAATGGTGCAGAAGACGCTGAACGCGCTGTACGGCGCGCTCGCCTTCATGCGCGCCAACAAGGACACCACCGTCAAGCTGATCGCCGAACTCTACGAGATCCCGCCGGAGATCGCCGCGCTGGAATACGAAAACACCATCATGAAGCTGGAAACCGACGGCAACATGGGCGCTCCCAACACCGAGCAGGCGCTGCAACTGTCGCTCGACATGGCAAAACTCGGCGGCATGAAGGACCTGGTGCCGGCGGCCGACATCGTGTCGACGCAGTTCAAGCCGGTTCCGACCAAGCTCTGAGGCGGAAGCGATGGCCGGAACGCTCGGGGTAAAGCTGGCGCGCATCGCCATCGTGCTGGCGGTGTTCGCGCTGTGGGAAATCCTTTCGCGGACCGGCATCGTCAACCCGCGGCTGCTGCCTTCGGCCTCCGATACGCTGGCCACGCTGTGGGAACTCTTGCAGCGATCCAGCGTGCGCAACGATCTGGCGGTGACGGCGAGCGAGGTGCTGATCGCCTTCGTGCTCGCCGTTCCCTGCGGGGTGCTGATCGGCTTTTTGATCGCGGAGAACCGCTACTTCGCCGAGGTGGCAAAGCCGCTGTTGTTCTTTGCCTTCAGCATTCCGAAATCGATCTTCCTGCCGATGTTCATCCTGGTGTTCGGCGTCGGCTTCTCCCAGAAGGTCGGCTTCGGGTTCTTCTCGACCATCTTCATCGTCATCATGTCGACGACCACGGCGGTGGAATCCGTCAAGGTCGATCATCTTACCGTCGCCCGCTCCTATGGCGCAACGCCGCTGCAGACGGCGTGGCGCGTCTATCTGCCCAGCATGCTGCCGGTCCTGCTGGAAGCGTTGCGGATCTCCATGATCTTCAACCTCACCGGCGTCATCCTGGCCGAGATGTACGCCTCGCGCGACGGCATCGGCCACCAGATCGCCACCTGGGGCGAGAACTTCCAGATGAAGCAATTGCTCGCCGGCGTGGTGATGATCGCCGCGATCGCCATGACATTCAACGAACTCGTCAGATCGGTGGAAACACGATGCAGCCATTGGCGAACATAACCCCGCTCAAGCCCGCCCCGCGCGCCGGCGCGATCAAGGTCAGCAATGTCAGCCAGGTCTTCAAGACCAGGACGCAGGACGTGGTGGCGCTGTCGGACATCTCGCTCGAGGTGAAGCCCGGCCGCTTCGTGGTGCTGGTCGGCCCCAGCGGCTGCGGAAAATCGACACTGCTGATGATGATGGCCGGCCTGCGCCAGCAGACCGCCGGCACCATCCTGATCAACGACGCGCCGATCCCTCAGCCCGATCCGAACCGGGTCGGCGTGGTGTTCCAGGAAGCGAGCCTGTTTCCCTGGCTGACGGCGGAGGAGAACGTCGAATTCCCGCTGGCCCTGCGCGGCGTCGCCAAGCAAGAGCGGCGCACCAAGGCGGAGGAGGCGCTGAAGCTGGTCGGCCTCGAAGGTTTCGGCAAGCGGCATCCGCACGAGCTTTCCGGCGGCATGAAGCAGCGCGTCTCGATCGCCCGCGGCCTGGTGCAGGATCCGCCGGTGCTATTGATGGACGAGCCGTTCGCCGCACTCGACGAGCAGACCCGCATGACCATGGGCGACGAATTGCTGCGCATCTGGGCGGCGACCGGAAAGACCGTGGTGTTCGTCACCCACAGCCTGACCGAAGCGGTCTATCTCGCCGACGAGGTGATCGTGATGTCGGCGCGGCCCGGCCGCATCGTCGACCAATTGACGATCCCGCTGCCGCGCCCGCGCACCTACGAGATGTTGTCGGGCGATACGTTCGGAACGCTGCGCGACCGCATCTGGCGCCATATCCGTAAAACCGCGTGAACATGACCATGTCGTCGACCACGCTGCGCCGCCTGATCGTGATTTCCCTCATCGTGCTATGGGAAGTGCTGCCGCGCGCGGGTCTCATTCCCGAGCTGTTCCTGCCGTCGCTGTCCTCGACCATCGCCGCGGGCTGGAACGAGGCCGGCGAATATGGCCACGCGCTTGTCGTGACGCTCTATGAAGTGGCGGTCTCCATGGTGTTTGCCTGCGGCGGCGGCATCCTGGCCGGCGCCATCGTCGGCAGCCTGCCGGGTCCGCGCATCCTGATCATGCCGATGATCTCCTCGCTCTACGCGGTGCCGCTGGTGATCCTCTATCCGGTCTTCACGGTGTGGCTCGGCATCGGTTCGGAATCCAAGATCGCCTTTGCGTCCATTTACGGTTTCCTGCCGACGATGCTGGCGACCGCTGCAGGGATCCAGACCATCGATCCGCAACTGGTGCTGGCCGCGCGCAGCATGGGCGCGACCTTAAGCCAGCGGCTGATCCGCGTCATCATTCCGGCCGCGATCCCGACGGTGCTGTCGGGCTTGCGGGTCGGCGGCGCGCTGGTCATCGTCGGGGTCGTGGTGTCGGAGATGCTGATCTCCTCGGCCGGCATCGGCTATCTGATTTCGCGCTATCGCACCATTCTCGACAGCCCGCATGTGTTCGCCGGCGTGCTCCTGGTGCTGGCGATGGCGATCGCCTTCAACGCCGCGATCAAATGGATCGAGCGCAAGGCCTCGATCTGGCAGACCGGCACCCGCGCCGGCCAGCATGCAGCCGACGATATTCCTGTCGCCGCGATCCAGCCGGCGACCTGACGGAGAGTTTTCAAGTG